>Ga0116231_10000194_pt1 | contig 88304 bp, 56 predicted proteins | sample S1TSphgellanicum_2_FD_89695 | JGI IMG/M metagenome (GOLD analysis project Ga0116231, IMG submission 89695) | Host-associated microbial communities from peat moss isolated from Minnesota, USA - S1T2_Fd - Sphagnum magellanicum MG | ecosystem: Host-associated > Plants > Peat moss > Unclassified...
AATGATGAATCTTGAAATAATGTTCAAATGCCATGTGTCACCATAAATTCTCCTTCACAAATCAACACATGTTAAAATTTATTTCACATTTTATTCATGGATGACCAAGATGTTATTAATTTATTAATAATGATGAATATTGAAATAAGGTTCAAATGCCACGTGTCACCATGGGTAACTCTTATAAAATAATACAGATGTAAAAACCTAAATCCATACCATATATATTATCTGTATACATAATATCACATGCAATTAAAAATTAGTTACATATGACAATTGCAAAATGATAGTTTTTCGTTTAGTGGTGTAGTAATACATTCAAAATTATCAATTGCCATATGGTAAAAGTTGATCAAATAAGCTCCAGCTTAAAAGGCTAAACTCAAAATAAAATTGGAGTTTGTAATTTTAGAAGTCTTAAGACCTGAACCTATCTACCTAGTTTATCCTTAAATACCTACCTACCTAGCCTAGGCTTACTTAGCCCAAACCTACCTAAGCTAAGTGGCCTAGGCTTAACCTAGGTGTCACATGGTTTATCATAAGTGGCTTAGCCCTAATTAAGCTAAGCTAGGTGCCTAGGCGTAGTTTAGGTGCAATGTGGCATATTGAAAATGACCCAACCTTAGGTTAACCCTAGATGATTAAATGTCTCTTGTGAATATTGTTGGGTTGCCACGTGGAAGGTAGTGAATGGTGGGAAAAAAAATTCTTTAAAATATATTTAAAAACCTAGATGTTAGCAAGTGTTATCTAGTGGATGATTGTTTGTTTACATTGGTGCATCTTGTAATTGCATCATATTTATAAGTATAGTTGGAGGAACACATTCAAATATGTATATATGATCAACATACATATATTTTAACATGAAAAAGTTCATTTGTCACTTGCAACTAGTGCTTGTTAACAACTTGTCATTTGTTACTAAGTAGTATTTTAGTCGCAAGTGTCATTTGTAATTAGTAATTAACTACAAAAATGAGTTGCAAACAACAATTTTTCTATTAGTGAAAGAAACTCACCTCCAAACCATAGAAATTCAATTCAAAAATGCACAAAACACAATACACATTTTTCATGTCTGATTTGGGATTTCAAAATGCTTAGTTTTTATATATAATTATAGCATTCATCAAAAATCAAACATTCACCATTTGATACATAACTATGGTGATAAAATAAATCAAATTTTCAATGTTTTTTTTTGGGAACAAATCAAAGAACTACTCCCATATGGGTACTTACCTCTACAACTAGAATTGTTCTCATATGGCATTTTCTATTTCTTTGAGGAGAAGGCTTCAAGTGCTTTCTAGAAATATTGGATGTTGATGAGGCCATGTTGCCCCATCATTATTTGAGATCTCAAACAAGATATTAAGACCTCAAGAGGGTGCCCTAAGGCCCTTATTGGTTCATTTTAGTCCCCTTTTTTTGCAAGGAACAAACGTATGGACAGGTCTTCTAAACTTTACCTGACCTAACCATTGTTCAAAATCCACATCAAGCCTATTCTACAAATTATGAAACCCATTACGACCATTGTGCAAAATCAAAACACACACGCATTATGTAAATCCACATGCCCATTTTGCAAATCATAGAAATCATTATGTTATGGAATGTGAGTAATAAAATGAATTCAAATTATAACCACAATTAGTTTTTCTAAAACATTTACATGATGAAAGAATAATCAAGTTGACTATTTTTATTATTTATTTTGGATTTTAGTTTTGTAGGGTCACATGTACGCAAGTTATTATCTCACCCAAACTAACTCCCAAGATATTTATTTTCCCATGCCTTTTTTAACACCACCACAAGCATCTTCAACAAAATAAAAATAAATGGAAAATTGAAATAATAATAATAATAAAAAATCCAAGGAATGAATATACATGGATGTGTTGAAATATTTGATATAAATAATACATGCATTGGTTGTTGTTAACATTACATATAATCCCCCAATTTTAGCATAAACAATTGCATGCAATGGTCTACTTTTATATAGGACAATCTAAGAAGAAATAAAACAATAGAATAAAAACTCTAAAGATGGAATTTGAATCCCATTATTCTCATTTTCATATTATCAAATACACAATTCAATAATGATAATAACTTCCAAATAGGATATCTTTTGAGCATCCAAACTAGTCCTTATACACGGAGAGTTAGGCACAACTTATAGAAGTGTTGCATAGATTCTTGGGGTTCTAAAAGTCCAATTTTCTAAAAACTAAATTATGATTCCAATTACAATTCTCCTTCTTATGGAGATTCATATTATCCGCATCCAGTTGTTAGAGTTTGAAGGTTCCCACATATGCATTTTCTTGGTTGTCATTAGAATGAGGATTGAGAAGTATTTGTTGTTATTATAGTTGTTGTCCATGTAGGAGTAGTGAAAACATGTGTAGTAGCAGTGGAGGATCAAAAAAAAGGAAAGATAAGAAACATAATAGGAGTGGAGTTGCCTAGGAAAAATGAATCTTGGCTGAAATTTGTTGTAGTCAATCCATAATGAAGCAAAACCAACAATAAGGGAAAAAGGGGAAAGTAAGGGAAAAAAAAGGTTGGAGGGTTGTGAAAAATAAGGAATTAGAGAAAATTGATAGTTGAGAAGAGACGAAAGAGGAGTTAGGGAACATCAACTTGGTAGATGGGGAGGATTATAGGGATTGGAGCCACATGTAGCAATAGACAAAGAAGAAAAAATTGGTGGAAAAAATTTCAATTAGGGTTAATTTTACTTTTTTCAGCCTTCATCTAATGTTTTAGTTTTGGTTAGGGCTTTTGTTTCATTGTGAACTGGTGTTTTAGTGGAACCTTTGGGATTTCAATGAGATTGATTGTTGGACTGGAACTTGTGGGCATCAACTTATTAGAAAGAATTTTGGACTTTTTGTAGGTTCTTTTTTTGAAGGTCTAGGTTCTCGTACAAGATGAAAAAGTAGAGTGGCTTCTTAGGTGTGTGGGCCTAGAACTTGATGATAATCTTCCTAATTGAAGAGTTTGTCCCATAAATAAATAAATAAACATTTATTTTTACCAATGTACATAGTTACTTTATCATGTGCCACCATAAACCTAATTTCCACCCCATCTCCCATTAGTTCCCCCTCTCATTTTAACAAACCACACACCACCTATTAGTTCCTTTTACCGACCCAACCTTTTGGGTGAATGCAAAGCCCCAACCCTACACGTTCCCAAACCCCCTTGATCATGCACATGTAGGACCTTTTCCCCCTTTCACTTTACTAGCCCTTCTAGTTGCACATGATCAGGCCCTCCAACCTATTTTCATTTCCTCAACATGTTTGCAACCTCCACTTAAAATCTTTTGCCCCATTTGTTAGAACCAATTTACTAGTCGAAGGTTAGTTCGTCATTAACGTTCCTATTAAGCACCCTAATTCATTTAATCCAAACCCCCATGACCATCCCAACTCAATACCTTCCCTTGTTCCCACCTCGCCTACATCAACTTAGACATGGGTTTTGTCTTTGGATGTCCTTGGGTCCTTTCATTTAGGCTTTCGTCATCTTTAATTGTATAACCACATCCTTGTCGTTCTATAACATGACATACAAATGGCATTTCATTTTACATTGGATAAATTAACACAAGACCCTTATGATGTGGTAGCATAACACTTGTTTTTCTTATTACCCCAATGGTGTCTTGTTTTGCCCCCTCATGGCGAGGCGATGAAGCATAGGGAAACATAGATTTGATTCAAGTGTTTTCTAGCAAACGATTAGGAAAACTTGTAGGAAGAGTTTTATTTGCAAGCCCAAGCTTTGGCAACAAGTTCAAGTTCAGCGCCTATTCCCCAACATAATCCTTTAATTCATAAACACCTTTTTCATAGTCTAGTTCTTGGACATGTAGGGGAATACTTAGAGCAATTCGCACCTAAGCACCATTTTCCTTTGCACCCATGTCCTTTGACGCCACCTTAATTCTCATTACACTACACCCTGAATCAGATGGCTACTTCCCATTTAAAAAAAAGACTACAAACTAGATCAAAACCTCAAATTTTCTTTTGATTATTTCAAACTGGCATTCTAACGCATGCCCCATTTGTCAGCAAATGGTCCTTTTGGGATGGTTTTTGAACACCTTCGGGATTGTTTTCACCTAGAAAACTCAATGAATGGATTCCTTCAATTATTTCAGCTTTGTTTTCATATTGGTAAAGGTCACATTCCACTTCAAACTACATGTGTTATTGGCGTGGTTCACCTTTTACCCATGACCAAGCTTTCAAATGGAATTCATCCCATTACAATGGTGGAAACATTATATTGATTGACAAGTTACGCCTTATGTTTTCAATTTTGTGACATTTTTGCAACACATTTTCCCCACACTAATTCGAAGTTACAACTAAAGGTGGTTGTGAAGTAGTAGTCCACAGCATTAGGTGCACCTTAGACCTTCACCATGACTAGGTTATTTTCAAGTTAAATGTGGCAAACATTTTCAATTGGGTGTCAAAAAGGGTCATATTTCAAGAACTTTGTACAGAAGTGGAGACTTATGTAACTCATCCCCTTTGTTCATGCATTTTATGCATTTGAGTTTCCTTTGTTTTACAACCATCATAAATGTGAAGGTGATTTCACCGTCATCCCTCTGCCATGGGAATTCGTCAAGGCGATCCCTTGGGAGGGGCACTATTTGCATTAACCCACTTTAAGACTTTATGTTCTACAACTAATCATTTCCTTTTTTGTTTATTTCCATCCATTGTAAACAACACTCACATCATAGGTCCCCCTTTTATTGTATCATTTGCGTATGAACATTTTTCAGATTGAATTTTGTGCAATAGGTTTTTCTATTCAACTTCATAAATGTGTAGCATGGTCACCCTCTAGCCTACTACTTAACTTTAACACCCCATCCCAATTTACCACACCATCAGAAGGAATTAAAGTTTTGGGAATTCCATTGGGCACTTCATCATTCACATCATCCTTCATAAAAAAATGCCATGTTAAAGGATGTTTGACATGTCAATCTTTTCCTTAAAATGGGTGATTCAAATAGACTTTGGAATTATAACTCATTGTTTCATGTAATGGCATTCATATTTTTTATGTTGTACATTTCACTCCTCCCTCCTTCAAGTGTTTAAGCACCTCTTGGGTCTAAGATCCTTTCACAACTTAGAAGGACCTCTAGCTTGTAAACAAGTCTTTCTCCCAACAACTTTCAATGACATTGAGCTCTGGCCACCATTGCTTTAACAACCTATTTAAGGAATTGGACCTTTGTAGCCTTAATCATAGTTATTAGGTTTATGGTTGATCAATGTCCCTTCCCTCTTGAAGGCTTAAAATAAGTCGATAATAACACCTTCCCTTTTCGGCAACACCTTAAGGCGTTGTGTGATCTCCTACTGCCTCCAGTTTGCACATGTTTTCCTTCATTTGAACAATTCATCAAACAACAAATGGTTTGATTTCAAGATTCCATCTTGCGGCATTTGCACCATCATACCTTTTCCAGCATGTTTTCCAACAGGATGTTTGAAACCCATTGTGCCCGAATTTTTTTTGGGCCCAAGGGTGGGTGCTTGGTTTATAGTTCGACCAATCTTCATAAGCTTTCGACTAGCTTTTCCGGTCTTTTCCACAACACTTCAAATACAAACTGGATTGTCCCATTCATCAATTGCAAATATCCCTCAATATGTGTGCACACATCCCATCAACCCTATGGGTATCCATTTCTTATGTTATGCTCATGGCAACAAACACATAGGAACCCATGATGTAGTTCACAACACCTTTGTTGCCATTGTGTGGGATGTTGGTTTCCACATGGGGTGAGAACAACTACATATGTTTCTTTCAAACACGTTCAACTCCTCTTGTCAACGAATCGACATTGTGCTCACCAAAAATGACATTCACACCTTAGTTGATGTTGTCATTGCTAACCCAACACCATTGGATTTACTTCCCCGATCTTGTGCCACCCAAGGATTTGATGTTTTCGATGTGGTTCAAGCCAAAAAACAGAACTATTGTGACCGACACCCTGCTGATCAATTCCTCCCCTTAGCAGTGGAAGTATTTGGATGTCTACATAAATAGGCAGATGTATTTTTACACAATTGTGCCAATGTCATTTAAAGTTTGAAGGACTAGAAGGCCCTCCTCTTTATGTCTTGGTTACTTTTTTTCGATAAAAAAATTCAATCACATTACAAAGGTTGCAAGCATCCTCCATCATGTTACCTATGTCCCAATTAGGGTTGGCCAAGTGTATAGTTTGTTGGCTACTATATAACATGTTATAAATAATATGGTGTTGAGGACCATATTAGTTTGGTATCCAATGGGGTATGCAAGTACTGGGGTCAATACTTTTGGACCATGCATACAAGTATGTACACAAGTAGAAAACATTGATATTATGTACCAAACTTGTCAATATCAAGATGTAGTAAATTACGTCTTATACTCATTATACCTTCCCTTTGTGCCATTGCATGATTGGAATGAGATAAACATTATATTATATATTAGGATTTTGACATTCAGAGTATTATTGGAATGTTGAATGTTAGAAGATTAATTCAACCTTTTTGTTGGTGAATTTTATTTGTTGGTGATATATTTTCAAACTATTGAAACAAAAGAGTTTTAAAAAGTTTTCTAGTTACCATATATTGAAGAGTAATTAAAAATTTAAAAGATTGCTAGATTCTACATGAAGTTCCAATTGATAGCCAAAATTATAGAAGGATTCTTAACTTTTTCTATCTTCATATTTTGCTTAAAAAGAGATTTGGCTAAATCCTCTTATCGTTGATTGCCACTTTGCAATTTAGCCCTCACAATTTTTGTTTTAAAAACCATATTGGATGAATTAAAAAGATGGTTACTTTGATCCAAAATAGTTTTAGATCTTATTTAGTAACAATTACTTCTCTAGTTTGAAATGATTATTTGTGATTAATGAATTGAAGTTGAAATTGAGTACACTTCAAGGTATAATGTGAAAAAGACATTAGTCACATTATAAACTTTATACATATTATACCAATACCCATGTTCAAAACTTGTTCGTATCAATCTCCTCACTACTTGTATTCATACCATTATCTAAAAATAATAAATTTGGTTATACTCCTTGACAATTTGTTTAATACCAATGCCAATTTGGTGTCAAAGTGTCATTGAGAATTCCATACCATTACCATTGATATGTGATAGACCACACATACTTGCACGACATTGGTTACAACACTTTTGTAATGGAAAAACATTAATGGGGATTTTTAATATGATGACAATAGAAGAAAAGGCCTATGTTTAATTAATACTAATACGAAAGCACATGCCTTTTTACAATTATTACACACCTTAATTGTAATTGTTCAATAATAGTATTAATTTTTTTCTTTTAGCATTATGGAGTAATTGTTTTGTACAATTTAGTGAACTTCTTGTCCCTTATGCCAAAGTTGGGTCAAATTCAAGGACTTTTGATACACATTAACCCACCAAATTGGAACCTTGGTCTTAGCAATGACTATTGCCTATGGACTTCTCTTTGCATTTTGCATTATAAACCAAGGATAACACACCTCAATCCATGATCTTTGTATAAAGAAAATATCGCCATCAATGTTTTATGAGTTGTTTGTATCAAATGTTAAATAACCAAAATCTGAAAAGAGGCGTCTCATTCATTAATTTGAATCAAAGCTTGTTTCAATTCAAGTCTTGTGCCATTATGATATGCACTCAGATGATAGAGATTCAATCCCATAGGTGTACCAATTTAGGTGGTGTTTTTAGGCATGAATTGTTAAGCAAAAGACAATGAATGTCTTCATATTTAAGTTGTGGTGTTTTGCATACATAATGTTGCCTAGTAAAAGCTTTCCTTTTGTTGCACAATGATATGTGCTAATAGATTCCCATCAACCATCCCAAATAGCATAATATTGTATTATATTTGGTACCAACCTTGGGCAGCTTTGGAGATTCAACTTTGGGCAGCACTTGCCCAATCCCACACAATGCAAAGCAATTTCAGGAGAGATTGCATCTGAGAAACCATATCAGTACATAATGTTCAAGTAATGTACATTCCTTCCACATTTTGTGGGAACTGTATTTTCAATTTGTTCAGAAAACCCAAACCAAGTAACAAACTCAAAGGTGTAGTCAATGAGTCAACCCAGCATTAACTGATGACCCACCATGAGTTCAACACCAGCCTACCGTTTAACAGATTTATTCCATGGAAGAGAAACCTACTTTACTTTTCCAAAGACAAACCACAACCCAAATCCCGAATATATTATAGCAAAGTGGCATTCTACACCTCCGATTGCAATGGCAGCGAATCATACCACCCAGAGGAATCCCATTGCAAAAATCCCACAACTTCTAAATAAGCGTCAGGGTGACAGTCATTGTCCACATGATAGCTTCTTTTACATCTTGTCTCACTCACCAACTCATCACCTTAAAGACTTTGTACAATTTATATTACGCTAAAAATCCTTGGATTAGCACTAAACATCATTCATTAGTTAGTTAGTCAAGCTAGGAGATCACAAACCCACACTCTAGTTATGGTGTGCAATGACCAAAGTTATGTTTCAAATAAGATCAATATGTGCAGGAATGTGCTATGTAAACCTCAAGAAGAAGAAGATGTAGCTTCCACCCCAATTGTGTATTGTCTTTTTTCTCCTTCCCTGTCGTGTCCAATTAGAGAAGGGCAAGTAATTTTTCTACGACTTCTTCACAAGCATGCAAGCCACCGCTCCAAATGCCGCTTATGCTCTGGAAAACACACATTTGTCACAGAAAACCAGATTAGTTTGCATTATGGACACATCAACAAAGATTGTCAAAATAGTGTTCTCCACCAACACCAATTTGTTTTCAACTTCTATCACAGGGCTAAGTGCTGCATCTGGTCTGATCAGCATCAGGTGCCTGCCTGGAACTTATTATCAGTCAGAGTGGTTGGTCACTATGCCAGCCATGCTTGAATCCAAGATAAACACATGCATTGACATGGTAAATTTACAGAGGACAAATGATGAAATTTTTTTTTGACTTTGTGAAATTTCTTTGTAGAGAACCCAGTTGAGGATTTGTGAAGAAATTCAACACTGGCAACACCACTGTGAGCAAAAACAAAGAATAACAAAACTGCAAGAGAGCTCAAAGAAAGAAGAAGAATTTAATTAATTAGACATGAGGAAGTAAGGAATGACCCACCTTCATCGGTTTGTCGAGCAAGGTTTGCAAGAATTGTGGCCCAGGCAGGCTCAGTTTTGGGCTCCTCTGAAGAGCCTGCAGCTGCAACAGATGGCCTTGCAGGTGAGCCATAGCAAGGCACCAGGACTGCAAAGCTGTCCTCCAACTCATTGTCAGTGAAGTCGGTGTGGTGGGGCTCAAACCAGCCCACAGACCAATCTGAATCCTCGGAGTCAGAACCCGACATGGAAATTCCATCAGCAGGGACTATTACAAGGTCAAATTCTGCATCCGTCCGCTTCTGTAGCCTTTTCTGTGAGACTCTTCTCCTTGCTCTCCTCTGCTTCTGCCATGCTGCAGCAGAGGCTGAAGAAGCGGCTCGATCTTTCACACCACCTCGAGCTATGAAGCTATGGGTATGGCGTACTTTGTGAGCGGGAGATAAAACAGCGTCTGAGAATGTGGGCTTCCTCCATAGCCCTGCTAATGCAACTACTGTTATGGCCATCCACAGGCCAGCAGCCACACCCAAGAAGAAGAAGAAGAAGAAGATGATGATGATGATGGTGATTTGGACAAAAGTTTTCACTCCAAAACCACCGGACCTAAAAAATAGTTTTCTGCAGACCTTCTTCCACAAAAAAAGGATTGTGAACCCAAGCCCCAAAAAAAGAAAATGATCATGCGAAGGTTGTATGTATGTGTGTTTATGTGTTTTTTTGTGTTTTCTGCACAGTTCTGAAACCAAAACCAGCGACACAAAAGCAAAATCTGCTTCTCAAGGTAATAGAAGACTCTTGTTGTGATGTTTCAAAAAAGCATGGGTGGTTTGCCTTCATCTGAGCACAAGTCCAAAAAAGTATTCTCCAAGCGTCTCTCTCAAACTTCAAATCCCTGTAGTAAGGTGATTTCCAAGGACAAGAGTTCTAACATGTGAAAAGATGACCCCCAAGCTCGCTCTCTCTCTCTCTCTCTCTCTCCCCGTCTCTCAAATTTTTTTTGTCTCTGTCTCTGTCTCTGTCCCTGTCCCTCTCCTGTAGTTGCTTAGGAAAGAAAGCTGCAGAAAAGGATTATTATTCTTCTAATGTCACAAGTTGCACAAAAAACTCAAACATGTGACCACTTGAGAAGAACAAGTTTGCAAACTTTGCAACAACAACATCAAACAAAACAAACAAACAAACAACCTACCTACCTAAATATCTTCCCCTAAGGAATACTAACCAACAACAACAACAACAAAAACAAGGATACCAAACCCAACAAACTAAGCAATTTGTTTGTACTATAACTTTGAAGGAAGAGGTTCACCCAAACCATGAACCCATCTTTCAAAACCCTCTCCTCCTATGGGAAGGAGAGAGTTGCAAAAAAAAGCTTTGAAAGGAAAAAACCCAAGAAGAAGAGGAAGAAGGATGAGAAGAGAAAAATAAATCTATTCAAAAACACACACACACAAACACACACTCTAGTACTAGTACATGTACTAGATTACATAGTAGAAGCACCAAAAGAAGCTGTTATGAGCATTTGAGTACATAAACAAAAAAAACACCACCTACACACACACACACACACACACACACCATAACAAGTGGTATAGTGAGGGTGCAAGGAAGCAAGGAAGGAAGGCCCACACCCACAAAAGCCTCTTTTTTGCAAGTACAAGACAACCTTCTTTTTTCTGACAAACCTTTCTTGTGATGCTACTAACTTATTATAGCTAGGGACATGGGGAATTGTGGAAGAGAAAAACAATGGAGGCCAAGAAAAACAATACACCTAGTTAAAAGCTTTGGAGGAGGAGGAGGAGGAGGATAAAAGAAATGTAGAAAAGGGCTTGCCCTTTTTAGGGGATTTTGATTCTTTCATACCCCTCCCCCTCCCTCCCCCCCTTCCTCCCCTCCCACCTTTTACCCCCCTCCTGTTGTGCAAAGCCCACGAGCTTCACAAGCAACCTTTATTTGTAAACAAATCAAGGTGAGTAAGTCAAGCTTAGCCAATGTATCTCTTCTCTCTCTCTCTCTCTTTCTCACACTCTTCCTCAATTTGACCACCATCTATCCCTTGTAATGATTTCTTTTCTCTTTTTTTTTCCTTTTTGACTTGAAAATTTTGATTTTAACATTCTACAAAATTTATTTTATTTTTTGAAATGACCCAAATTTTCCAGATTTTGCAATTTAAAAATTTACAAATTGCTTGTTTAATTTTTGTAATTAGGTTTGGTTCAAATTGCAAGGTGAACAGGTTCTTATTTGACAATTACCTATTTTGTTGGCAATCATTTGGCAATTGGCCTCCCTCTCTCGCTATCTCTCCCCAATAGTTGGTTTCAGTAATTAGCCAAAAATATAAAAAGGATGCTAGATTTTTTTTGACTTTCATATATCTAGTTTTTAGCCAAATTTGGATGAATCTTTTTTTGGAAGATTATGACTTCCACTACCTACATTGTAAAATTTGAAAAAAGAAAGAACACTAATGCCATGATCCCATGTGTAGTAAATGGGTAGGAGGGTAATACATACACTTTGACAAGAAATCAAATACCTAATTTAAATCTTTAGACATGTATCACTTCCCTTTTTCATTCTACAAGTGATCAAACCCATCTATAGTAGAAAATGGGTTTACAAACATCAATTAACTAAATTAGACATCCTCTTTTTAATTTGCAAGTTATCACACACACACCTATCCATCCATGTATAGTAAAATTGAGTTTACAAGTCTCAAGTCACGAATTTAGACACTACCAACCTACCTACCTACCAACCACGTCCTCTTTTAGAAGGCAAGTTAGTTACTACACCTAATAATGTGCCACATCATTGCTTGTCAGGTAGCAGCTCAGGAGCATCATTGGTTTAGAGCCTGCCACGTGTCAAAGAATTTTGCTAAAGCAGGAGGGGGGGGGGTTAGGGTTGAGGGATTTTGTCCTTACTTACTAGTGTCCTTATTTAAAAGGGCCCTGGTACCTTCACCTTTCTTGAGTGAGGCTTCTTTAGTGGCTATATTTAACCTAGAAATGTTTATTTGAGGCTCAGAATTGCTGATCTAGTCTTGGGAAGTGGGATTTTATTTTTATTTTTTCAAATTTGTGGGTTTTTTTCCCCTTCCAAATTTTGGTGAATTTCTCCAAATCCTTATCAAATTTTTTAATTAAAAAATTTACACCCAAAAAATCTTAAATCCCAGAATGTTTGTCACCAAAGTGTGAAAGTTTGAACGCCCCCCAAAAAAGAAAACACACACACATGCTGCTTGGGATGGCATGACATTCATACCTTATGGTTAGAAACACCCAAAATTCTGTCTGACGTGTTGCATCCCGTCAACATAAATGAATGACATGAAATGGAATGAACTGTGTTGAAATAGAATGGATTATTTTGGGGTGTGGCTCCAAAATGGTTTTGGTTGAGTCATCAACAACAACTCTAGAGAAACAATGAGAACAAGTAATGCAAAAGGTCAGGTGCACATATATTAAGGCCAATGTTGTGTTTTTGTTGTTTTCAATACCTATCAATTCTTATGGGGGATGCCTCCATGCTCCCTAGCCACCACAACTTTGGAAATTTGCTGACTTTGTACTTTGTCATGCAAGTAAGATTTTCTCATTTATGTAAGTCGGCTGTTGGATGTTGAATTTTAGAGAGTGACAAACAAATTATTAGTCGGTCAATTTCCATGGTTACATGCTAAACAAGTTAAAGGAATGTAAGATTTTTCTCATTTTATGTAAGTTCCTTGTTGGATGTGGAATTTCCAACCAAGAAAGACAACAATTAGTCGGTCAATTCCCATGGTTACATGCTAAACAAGTTAAAAGAAAGGCATGAGACCGAAGTGGGGGGGGTGGGGGCATTCAAGGGAAAGAAGGGTTTTGTTTCTTGGGTGGATGGCTCGTGCAATAGGCAATGGGTCACTTTTAATGGGTACTTCACAAATTTTTTTATAAAAAATTCCCCAAATAGAAAATTTGATTATCATTATGATATTGTAAAATTGTTTCCCTTTGAAAGCAAAATTTTGAGCAAAAGGATATGAGACAAACTCTGGGTGGTATTGAGGAATATTTTGGTTGCATCATTTGGTGTGCACTTGCCCCCCTCTCATTGCTGCTTGAGTAGAATTTTCGTTCTTAACCTTGTTCATCACTATTTTTTACTTACGTTTTTACAAGAACTGGAGTACCGATTGTGATTCACATTAATTAGTTTAATTAGTTGTGATGCAAAAATCCCAAAATTCTTTTTTTTTCTTTTCTTACATGAGTTTTTCCATGCAAGTGTAAAAATTGATTGGCACATAAAATAAATAAAATTATATATACATATAGTTAAAAAAATATACATCTAAAAATTTGGGCATGGGTGGAAGCTTGGAAGGCAAGAGGTGTGGTAAAAGTGTGGCCCTTTTGCACGTAAAACAAACCAGAAAAAACAAATTTGTATGACTTGTGTTGGAACTTGGGGGTGCCTAGGAAGCAATCTTCTATGCTTTGTAGTTTGAACCATATGGCTGCTTTTTGCACTTGAAACAAGCCTATTGGGACTATTGGTGTTTTATTTATATTTATATATTTATTTTGGGGTTTCATCAACTCACCTCATACCCCCCCCCCTCCCTTCTTCAATTGTGGGCCTGACAGATCTAGTTGTTAAAAAAAGACAAAAGAGAATAGGAGTTGTTAAAGATCCATTATTTTTAAATAGCTAGTCACTACTTATTACTCTCTAGGCTTTTTGGTGCTCCATAGTCATACCCAAATTTTGCATTTGGTGAAATTGTTGATATGGCATATTTCTATTTTGGGCGTTAAGTTCTGGATCATGAGTCAGCTATTGCCTTCAATGTTTGTTTTTCCACCAAAAATTTTGATACCCCCAAAAAAAAATTGGCTATTTTTTTTCCCATAATTAGAAAAATAGTTAGATTTGCACTAGAAAAGTGTTCACATTTTCCCCCAAAAAATCCATATACTTTGGTTGAAAAATGACAAAATTTGTCCCCAAAAAAATCATTGATTGCAATGTGTGAAAACCCACCTAGCAGGCATCTTAGGGAGAATAGATGAAAAGGTTCAAAAGTCTAGGTTGATAGGTTGTGTAGAACCTCGAAACCCCCCACAAAAAATGATGGCTTTCATTTTGGCATAAATTAAATTATTTTTTGTTTTGTCCAATTTTTGAAATTTTATTTATTACTTGTGCCAAAATTTTCAGAATTAAAAAACCAAGTGCCAAAGTTAAGATTTAAGATTTAGTTAATTATTTGGCAATTTGTTGTGGAATCCAATAAGGGAATAGAGTACGAGAAGCCATGTATAAGATGAAGGTTGTCACAAAAGAAGAAGCAAAGTGTAAAGCATTCTTTAGTGCTATTGTCTCTTTTGGACAAGGCGACAACATAGTTGCCCAATTCTTTTACCAAGAGGACCTGAGAAGGTCCGAAGTGGTGATTTTTTGCCATTTTGCCAAAAAAACAAAATTTTGGACAAAGAATATTCTGTTACAAATTCCCTATTTTTAAAAAAAAACACCAAAACCAAAAAGCATGTTGAAATTGTTGGCAAAATTTTCAACCCGCCAAAAAAAAAATTAAAAAAAAACTTTGATGATTTTCTTTTTTAAATAGGGAATTTTTCACAGCATATTCCTTTTGATTTTGTGACGAGAAATTTTTTACAAAACTTCTCCGGAATAAAAGACCACGGTTCCACTTGTACTACGACAACAACGTAGTGAGGAATTGCGTTCCATTCGCTTGTGCGGCGGCGGTCACAAGTTATATCAGCGAGTCTTACATCCACCACGAAAATTCAAATTCCCAACAACAGTTGTGTTTGTGCTGGAGCATCATCTGTTGGTCACGGACTTCTCCGTTGGAGGTAGGTAGGTAGGTAGGTAGTGTATGAGGCAATCATTGAATCGTCCGAACACTGTACACTATGCAACTCAAGACCTCATCAATCAGTTGCCTTTCAAGACTTTTGAAGCGGAATTTTTTTTTAAAAATTAAAAAAAATTAGTACACGATTGTTAGCAATTCCGGCCGGAGCTTGTTCGTTTTGTTTTGTATGAAGCATTTTATGAGATTCACCTGGCTCAATTCTCTCGTTGGTTTAGTGGCTTACTTTGTTTGACTTAACTTTAAAACCGTTTTCAACAACGTTCTAAACATCCTCAATCACTAAGTAGGTTCGGTTAGCCGTGGAGGATTGAGGGGCGGAAAAGGGCGGGGGGGAAGCATGACTTTCCTTTTACTATAAGAAAGAATGTGTGTGTGTGTGTGCGTGAGTGAATTACAACCAACATCCACTTTCACCCATGTGACTAATGAATTTATAACCGACATCCGCTTTCACCCATGTGACGAATTGTGGTGAAAGAAGAGGCAACAAACGAGGGACTTATGTTCCATATGTATGGACTGCGAATTGGCTGCAACCCGGAAATTCTTGATTCCGTAATGTCATATGATGATGATGCTGCAGTGGCTCGGCCTCCCTCTTCCTCCCCACCCCCACTCTCGCCCCCAAAATTGTATTTATCTCTACAATAAATAAAGCAGAGTGTTGTCAGAAGGGGATTTTTTTTTTTTGCCCCCAATTTTGTCATCATCAGCTTTAAGCGAAATTTCCTTTTTTTTTCTTTTAAATCCAAGCTTACAAGTTTCAACTCAAAATATTTAGGGGAATTTGGCGATTTTTCGCCAGGAAAAAAAATACTGGACGTGGAAGATTTGACCATTTCCCCCCCCCCAAACAAGAGCAAAATTAGTCAAATTTACACTAGAAAAACACAATTTTCTCAAAATGTTTTTGTTGGAAGAATGAAAAAAAATTGGGATTCCCCACCCCCCCCCAAATAGCAAAATTAGTCAAAATTTACACTAGAGAAACACAATTTTCTGGAAAATTTCCCAAATTTCTTGTTGAAAAAAAATCATGGAAACTCTTGTCAGACCATTTATCTCTATATATAAAGTAGAGTGTTTTCTGCAGGGGATTTTTAAAATTAATTTTGTGATGTTGAAGATTTGGTGAACTTTTTCCCCCAAAAAATAGCAAAATTAGTCAAATTTACACTAGAAAAACACAACTTTCCCCAAATTTTCTTGGTGGAAAGAAAATCACTGGAACTTGTCAGTTGTCACAACAATTCTCATTGAAGTAAGTACTAGGGTAAACCGGCCCATGACCAAACATTTAAGTGTTCAAACTCCAGGGGTTAAGTAATGGGCCATTTTTTGCTCATGGTCTTCAAAGAGATTAGTTGTCCATTGAGCCGGAGCATTAGTAGGCCTTTACAGAAAGTGATTCTGAGCTAGAATGAGAAAGTTATGACCCCCCCAAAATTAGGGTTTAGTGTTAGTGGTGTGCTTCACATTGTTGTTGTTGTTGCTTACATGATAGGATCTCTACTGACGTCAATACAACATCCAGTCTATTTACACCAACTTATAGCAAGCAGTAGTTTCTTTTGGGATAATTTTAATCTGGCCAAAGTGGTGATCATTCATAGGAAGATGGAAGCAACCCTGATCCTAGGAAGATTTAGCCAAATATGGCTACAAAACCAGAAATAATAATTTAGAACAAAGAATAAAAATGCAAGAGAAAAAATAAATTAATTGCCACAATATGCATCACACACTGGGAATCTGGGATTGCATATGATGAGCTACTTGTTTGATTTTTTATATGCCCCTTTACATGACTCAAAATAATTACCCGGGCCTTGTGTAAAGGCAAATGTCATATATATATATATATATATATATAGCATACGGGTTAGTGCTTTTTTTTTTTCCCCTAATTTTGTGATACAGGCAAGGTGGCAATCATCCATAAGCTGGATTAGCCAAATTTGACTATTAAAAATTAAAGGGAAAATATTTAAATTTTTTTTTGGCTACCCTACTTGAACCATATGCATAGAAGAAATCTGGCAATACTTTAAAGGTCCAAAATACTCCAGAAAATCCCTGGGAGTACTTCAGGTGGTAGGATGAGCACATTGCATGTAAGTACTAAGGTTCCTTTTTGCCTCCTTGTCTATTTTGTTTATTCATACGGTATGTCACACATGCCGAGAATCAGCATTGACAAATAATAATAATATTGATAGAGAAAGGTAACCGTGCATTATGGTCATATGGCCAACACGCATGATATTATCACACACCTAGTTGGCAGCTGTGTTTGAAGCGGGTTACTACTGTAGTTACCATGGCAAGTTGGAGACTAATTATATTATTTTTGGAAATGTTTGAAATTTTATCGCTTTGAAAAATTTCAAAGAAAAAAAAATTGGGGATGGAAAATAGAGAATCGTAAAGAATATTCTTTTTGTGAAGTGGAATCGTCAAAAAATAAATTAAAAATTTTAAATATATATAATGCATAATATTCAACAATGGAATGTTGAACTTGCCGTGGTATTGTGGTAGTCACATTTGGCCCGGTCGAAGTGAACCAGCACCCACCAGTGCACCATCCACTGGATGCCCATTAATACTCAGTTATGGATGAACCTCAACTGAGTTAATGTCTCGTTTCACCTTGGTAACCAATTTGGTTGGAAATAGGTCTCATACATAGGTAGGTAGGTAGGAAAATAGGTAACTACTAGGTAAGTATATGGTTTATACATATGTAAATGGCTGTTTTTACTACCTACCTACTAACAACCTGCTCAGGGCTTGTTAGTAGGTAGGTAATAAAAAAAAAGCAACTGAGCTAACCACCATGGTTCTCTAATGAACTGGAACACAACAGAAAACTGTTCTCAGATCATTTATCATCCATCCTTCATGGGGACCTGGTGGGTGTTGGTTCACTGTTGTGTTGTCAGCACGAGAATGGAGAACAGCAGTGTTGTGTGTGGTGGGTATTTTGAACTTATAGAGAACCGTGAGTTCCGGCTTTCAGAGGACCGCGAAAGGTTCTGGTCATAGTTCTTGACATAGTTCCTGTTTTTGATAACCGTCCAACAAGGGAAAAATAGCTGCATGGGGGCATGTATGAACACCAGTTGTCTCCGGAGGTGGCCTTATGCCACCACCATGGTAGTAGTGCCTGGATGCATGCTATTACCCTGCTGGGAACTGTGATTTTTTCAACCCAAAAAATGGGAATTTATTTGATAAATGTGTTTTTCTATTATATAAATTCAACTAATTTGGTTCTTTTTTTTGGGAATTTTTTTTCCAAATATCACAAATTGAGAAAAATAAAATCCCTGGCTATGAATGAATGTTCTATCAATCTTCGCATATGTGTCCATAGTTTGATTAACCCATTGCTTGCCAACCTTTGTTTTCCATGCAATTTTTTTCGCCAAAAGACTCCCTAGAAAAGGGGTTTGCAAACTATATACCCTAAATTTTGTACCCAAAAAGGCTCTTTCCCAAATCCACCACTACGGTGGGGTAAAGGGTCATAGGAAGAGCCTACATTGTCGGCTTCCACCAGCTGCATGAACCATAGATGGCGGGGGGATGGAGGACCCATATGTTACAAAGCATAATCTGGCAATTCACAACAAATCAACCTAACACCTCCTTGGATTCAAATTTACCTAGCCTTTTAAGGAAGAGATCTCACCTCCTCCACTTAGTAGATATCTATTAGGTTCATCAACTCACCATGCTAATCCTTGTAGTGTTTGGCACCCCACCATTGTAGCATGTCGCAAATCAAAATGTCACTTCGATCTCCTGAAGATGTTTTTTTTGTTCACATTCAAGACTCATCACTCTTCGAGTTTGGAACTTGAAAGTTAGTTGTTGGAACTTGGCAATAAAATTTTAGAGTTTAATGTCATCGACTAGTGTTGTGATTTCATAAGGTACAATGCTTTGAGGGTTGAATCTGATTATGGTGCTTGAAAGTTAATGAACAAGCATGCTTACCCAAACATATAACATTGGTGGTGCTTACTGCAAGATCCATGGTCCATTTTCAAAATTGTTGTTAAATGGGGTGAAAGGACATCTCAATGACCCCTTTCAGCCTTTTTCTGGGTCTAGTATTATAACATATATTTCCCAAAGTTTGGTGCATTTAATTCTGGGTTTAATTTTTGGGCTTTAAGATTACAATTTTCACAAAGCTAATGTTATATATATATATAGAAATAAATGAACAAATTTAATCATTTCAATTCAAAGGATCATGGATATAATTATGGTATACATAATATAACATTGCGCATTTCAAATTTCAATCTACACTAGGTATTTGATGTGATTAATCATTCAAATAAGTGTTTTAAATGGATCTTATGTATTAGCCCAACTCATAATGCTTATAGTCACCTTGCATTTAAAAGTGATTATTTGTCAAAATTTCAAATCACATACATATAGTGAACATCTTGAAAAAACTCCATTTGTGAGATGAAAATTATCAAACTTTTCACATGATTGACAAACATGGAATCACATGTGAAATAAATATTACAAATTTTATAAAGGTTTTAAATCATTTCAATTTTTTTTGGAACATATTTTCATTTTCCAATGCATAATTATAAGTATTATTTTCATGCAAATATATTCCAATCCACCATGATATACATTTTTAAAAAATTATTTTATTTTTATTTTTTATTTTATTGCTTGGATTATGCTTGACCATAATAGGTATCAAGGACAAGACAAATGAAAAACACAATTTGCAAAAGACTATATGAACTTGACAAACAAAGAATCTAACAATAAATAATAACTAAATGATTTTATTGCTTGAACAAGGTGTGATGCAAGCTAAACATGAAATCCTTTTATAAATTTTTATAACTTTGAAAAATGTATTATTCATGGATTTTCTTGAAAAAATTTAAGAATTCTAAACACATTTCTCAAGGATATTTTCGAAATTTTTTATAAACTTCTTTTATTGTTTACAAATATGCAAAAATATTGTGAATTTTTTAAACCTTGATATGGTTTAAGTTCAAAAACATTACAATGGGCTTTTATGAATACGGCTACCATAATGTGCTTTCACCCAATGACAATGGACAAGGTAAGTTTCCTCAACTATGGATTTTGCAATTACAATGTAAGGTTGGGTAAAATCATAATAAATGGAGCCATCCAAGTGATTGAACACTCCTTAAATTTACATTGTATATTTGAAAAATCACAAAGGAAGCATAATAGTTTGGATTGTCATAATTTTTTGGGGAATATTTTCCATTAATTAAAAAATTTACATGCTCAAAGTGTCATATTTCAAAATGTTACCATTGGTCCCCACATTATCAAGGTTATCTTCAATGTCATTTCATCTTCAAGAAATTACCAAGGACATGAAAAAACATAAGAACAAAAGTTAAAGGAAAGGTTTTAATTTAATTTCCAAACAAGGAACAAAACAAGATTACGTGATTCGAAAACAATAATTAAAAACAACACAAGATGTGCAAAACAAACATGGAAATGGATCTTTGTTATGCTAACATATGTAAGGATAAACATGAAAAGAACAAGACAAGGCTATGTTACAACATCATGCTTTAGACTAATGTTAAATAAACTGAAGGAAATAAAGGGTCCTATTCCTATTTATACCCTTTTGGGGACCTAACCCAAGGAAGCTTCTAAGGAGGCTTCTATATGTGCATTGAAAGTAATGAAATTTCTTAAGAACCTTCCTAATTGAAAGTTGATTATGAGTTAATTGAAATTTAATTAAAAATTAATTTTGACTTAATTAAAAGTCAACTAAAACTTAACTAGGACTTAACTAAAAATTAACTAGGAATAAACTAAGACTTAATTGGGAGTTAATTAAGACTTAATTGAGAATTAACTAGGACTTAACTAGGGGTTATGCATGAACATTATGGATGAATTTTGGCCATTGGAAGATGGTGTCTAGTGTTTGCATGCATCACAAAAATCTTGTCATCATTGGATTGTTAATCTACAAGTTGATTGGCATATGAATAGTCTTCATTTTGACATAACACAACACAAGGCCTTAGATTGTGAAACCCTTGTCATAAACATGCAAAATTTGAAACATAAGGAAAACGACTTAATGGTACAAGAAGGCCTAGGTGCCCTAAACCTTAATTTGTTGGAGCAAAATTCTTCATGAAAGTTGCCAAAAGAGGAAATGCATTTTTTATTTATGCTCTTCTCTCACAAGATGCTGAATCACATTCACATGAAATTCCTTCTTAATACCAAGAATTTAAAAATGTGTCTGAGAAGAGAAATGTGAACACCTTGCACAAACATCGACCATATGATTGCACCATTGATATTGTGAAAGGAGCACAACTTTCATGTGGACCCATTTATAATTTGTCGTAAGTCGAACTTGTAACACTTCGTGAATACATTGATGAAAACCTCAAGAAAGGGTTCATTTGACAATCGAAGTTTCCAACTAATGCCCATATCCTCTTTGTCAAAAAGAAATATAGCTCTTTACGAATGTGTGTCGATTATCATGGATTGAATTGACTCCCCATCAAGAATCAATACCCTTTGCCTTTGATCTCAATGTTGTTGGACCAACTCAATCATGTTAAGGTGTACACCAAGATTGATTTACATGGAGTATACAATTTGGTGCGCATTTGAAAAAGGAATGAATGTAAGACAATGTTCAAAATCCATTATGGCCATTTGGAATATATTATGATGACATTTGGTCTTCCTAACGCGCTTGTTGTTTTCCAACATCTTATGAACAATGTCTTTCGTGAGTACTTGGATAATTTTGTGGTTTGTTACATTGATGACATCTTCATTTTCTCAAACAACATGAAGGACGAGGAATGTCATGTATGTTTGGTTTTGGAGAAGCTTTGGGAGGTTGGATTTAACATAAAATTGGAAAAGTGTGAATTCCATCAATCTGAAGTGGAATTCCTAGGTTATGGCATATCGAGAGATGACATTTGCATGGATCCTTGTAACACTAGTAGAAATCTTGTCATTGCAACTAGTCACTATGTAATTACATGCTATTAAATGCCATTTGCAACTACATTGGTTATCTATGCAACTAACATGTAACAAGTAGTGTACAAAATGGTCATAAAAATCATCACCTAAACTAATACATACCTAGATTAATATATTAAATATATTTACTTAAACTATGTCAAGTAGTTTTATAGCTTTAATATTAAGGCTAAATTCACATTAATCAAGGTTAAACTAATCATGGCTAAATTAATTTTGGTTAAACTATTTTTCATTAAATTAATTATGAGCCTAAATTAACCAATGCAAAATTACCTATGAAGCAAAACTAATTTTGGTTAAACTAATTATGAGGCTAAACTAACATGACTAAATTAAACATGGTTAAATTAATTAATAAATTTAACCTTGTAGTTACCTTAACTATGGTTAATTGACCCATTAACCATTTTAAATTTTATTTCTTAATTATTTTTTAAAAAAATAGTTTAGCCCAAAAAATTATATTATATTATTATCATTATAGTTAATCACATATAATTATTTAAAAAATTATAATTATAATTATAATTTCTTAGAAATGACTTGACTATTATTATTCAATATTTATTATTACTATTATTTATTATCAATTATGATAATATACCTATGTTTAATAGGTTACACAATTTAACTTACAAATTATTAGCCAAGGCTATGTAATAATATTAAATTATTATTAATTATTTATAAATATTAGAAATAATTTTAATATTAATTAAATTATTATTACTATTATTATTTTAATTTTTCAATGTTATTATTTGATAGATATTTTTAATTATGGTATTGCATTTGTGGTTGGTAGGTTACATTAGTCAACTTAAGATTATTTATTAAATTATTTATTAATAATGATTTAAATTAATAATAAAATTTATTATTTATTTATTATTATTAACGTCCTTAGGTGTTAATAATAATATTATTATTCTTCAACAAATATAATTTTAATTATTATTAATTATGGTAATATATTTATTGTTAATAGGCTATATTAGTTTTCTTATAAGTACTTAGCCTAGGCTAATTAATAACTTAATTGATCTACTAATTATTTTAAGCAGTCATGACTATTAAAATGTTATTATCATTATATTATATTATTATTACCTATTAATTTTTAATACTTATAATATGATTAATTTAGCTAGTAGGTAAATTATGTTAATATGGTTATTTCCATGTAGGTTGCAACCACATTAGTTGCATTTGCAATTGAATTTTTTATCCCATATTTTTTGCCATGGATTCCAATTGCGCACACTTTATAAGTAAATGCATTTGATTTGTTCACAAATCAAGTACGAAATGCCATTTGGGATGGGCCAATGAAAAAGGTTCAACCTTGAAGACTAAACCCAAAAACAAAATTGGATTATTTTAAACCTATTTATTTTCCTACCTACCTACCTAATTAATTAAAAAATAAAGGATGAATAGGCTTATAAAATTTCCACATGTCACCATATAATTAAGCTTCATAAATGAACACATGTCACCATGGGTAACTCTTGTAGAATAATGTAAATGTATAAAATATAAATTCATATCATATGTATTATCCTCATACATATTGTCATATACAATTGTTAATTGTGTGCAACTTGTTTTATGCAACTATGGGGTTTAGCAATTGCATGTGTTGCATTCAATTGAAAATTAGTTGCATACGACAATTACAAAATGATAATTTTCTTCTATTGTAAGGTTCAAACCATTGTTGATTAGGTTATTTTAGCTTTTATTCGAAATGTCTAATGTTTTTTTGGATTTGCTAACTTTTATTGACGTTTCATTGCACACTATTTTTTAATAGTGGCACCTCTTATTTGGTTGATTAGGAAGGATTAACATTTTTCTTGCAAAGTTGAAGCTAATAATGCCTTTTAGTCTTTGAAAGCTTCTTTCATGAATGCCCCACTCTTGATTCGTGTAAACCTTTCCAAACCTTTTGTTTGAGAGACGAATACTTCCAACTTTGTAATAGGTGCCATGCTCTCACAACTTGGAAAATACAATCTTCTTCATCCTATAGACTTTCGTTTTTGTAAGTTTTCTTTTGCGAAGATTAATTATGAAATTCATAATAAATTTTTTTTAGCCATTGTGGATGCCTTTGAAAAATAAAATCATTTGCTTAAATGAGTTCAACATGAAATCATTATGTATTCAAACCATAAGAACTTGTAGTATTTCATGACAACTTATGTGTTGAATTGACACCAAGCTCAATGGGCATTATCCTTGTTTTGATTTTGAATTTGTCTTCACATATCGTTTTAAGTGCCAATAAGAGAAACTTGATGCGTTGTTTTGTTGCTTGTACTTCGTGCCTAAAAAGGGAGATGCAACTTACAAATAAAAATGTGATGTCATTTTCAAGCTTGAACATCTTTGATTTCAGGCATTATCGGTAATTTTTGATGACACAACCTTTTTTTGTCAAATTTGTGAAAATTTGAAAAATGACCTTTTTGTTGTTGACATTGAAAGCTAATTAAGGAGTCATAATCAATTATAGTATTTTTCCAATGATCATGCTAAGCTTGAGTTTCAAAATGGTCTACTTTATTGTGATGGTTTTTTATATGTTCCTCATGGCCCTGTGTGATTTCAAATTCTCTAAGCAAGGCATAATGTTTTAATTACATGCCATTTTGGATTCAACAAAACCATGGAATTAATATCTCAAGATTATTGGTGGCCACAACTTTGGAAGTATGTGAAAGAATTTGTTGGATCTTGCGATGTTTGTGTTCGAACAAAAAATCCTTGTCATTGCCCCCATGGTCTCCTTGAACCATTACTGATCCCTACATCCTTGTGATCTTTAATTTCCATGGATTTCATCACAGACCTCCCACCTTTTAAACTCCATCTTGGTGGTGGTGTACCATTTGACGAAGATGGCTTATTTCATTTTATGTACCAAAACAATAATTAATGAAGGAATAGCCAAGTTATTCCTTTTTCATGTTTTTTGGTATCATAATGTTCTTGAAGATATTGTTTCTTATCATGGGCCTCAATTTGCATCCAAGTTTTGGAAGCAATTCTTTGTTCAAACTTTTAGGTGTGAAAGTGAAGTTGTCATCAACTTTCCACCCCAAACGGAGGGGTAAACAAAACGGGTCAATCAAGTTTTGGAACAATATTTACAACATATAACCAAAATAATTGGTCAAAATTTTTGGCCATGGTAGAGTTTACCTACAATAGCATAATGCACTCATCAACCCAACAAATGCCTTTATTTGTAAATCATGGTTTACACCGCAAGTTTGACATTCAAGGTGTGCACAAAGTTTTGAATCCAACAGCTAAAGATTGAACCATTTGGTTAGCAGATGTTCGAGCTCAACTTGTATCTAAACTTGATAAAACGCAAAGGTGACAAACGAAAAATGTTGATGAACATCGAAAGGAACAACCCAACTTCAAGATTGGGGATTAGGTTTGATTTTGACAACAACATATCAAAACACAAGGCCATTAGAAAAGTTAGATCATTAAAGGTTAGGTGCCTTTCTCATTATGAAACAAATCAATGTCATGGCATTCCAATTCAAGCTTTTATGTTTTATGATAATCCATTTTATGTTTCATGTTTCTTTGTTGCAACCTTACCACGCATCTACCATTCTAGGAAGAATCCATGATCCCCTTCCACCTATTAAAGTCGATGGTGAACAGGAATATGAAGTGGAAAACATTTTGGATTCATGGGTCTTTAATTGTTAATTCCAGTATCTTGTTCATTGGCATGGGTATGATGTGAGCGAATACATTTGGGAACCATTTAAAAACCTATCAAATATTATGGAGAAGGTGCATGAATTTCATAATGATATCCAAACAAACCCATGTCCATTCTTTGTGAAACTTGTCATTAGAAAAGGAAGTGATGTCATGGATGTAATGCCATGGGGTTCATTTTTTGAATGATTCATTTTTAATTAACTTCTAGTTAATTCACAGTTAACTTCTAGTCAACTTCAAGTTAAGTCCCAATTAAACTATTAATTAACTCGCAATTAAGTTTTAGTTAATTTAGTTAACTCTTAATTAAATTTTAATTAAGCTTAATTAAGTCTCAAGGAAGTTTTAATTAAGTTTCAATTAATTCATAATTAACTTTCAGTTAGAAAGGTTTTGAAGAAGCTTCTTTACTCGATGCACACATAGAAGTCTCTTTAGAAGCTTCTTTGAACTAAGTCCTCAAAAAGGTATAAATATAAGTGGGACCCCTCATTTCCTTTAATTTGTTTAACATTAGTCTTAGGCACGATCTTACACCATAGCCTTGTCATGTTTTTTTCATGTTCATGTTTGCATATGTGAGTATAATAAAAAATTGTTTTCCACGTTGGTCTTGCACATCTTGTGTTTTTATTCTAATTTCTTGTGTTTTTATTTTTGAATCACATAATTTATTTATTTTTCCTTGTTTCAAAATTAAACTTAAACCTTTCTTTTAACCTTTGTTTTTGTGAATCTTCGTGTCCTTGACACCTAACCCATCAACTTAGGGTGCAAATGTGAAGATTTGAACCTTTCACCTCCTTTCACATTTCCATGTTAAGGAACAAGTCTTTAACCATTAAACCATTATTTAAATGAATGATATTTTTTTGTTATCACATATTATTATGCACAATTTTTTTACCTTAGGTTATTTTTGACAATTTTTGGTTATTATACTATAGGCAATTTTTAACAATTTATTATTATTATATTATAGGTTATTATATGTTATTCTATCATACATCATTATCATATATTATATATTATTTCACCACAAGCTATTGTTGGTTATTCTATTGTAGGTTATTTTCAACGATTTTAAAATATTTTAGCATATGTTATTGTTTGTTATTTTAAGTTTTTTACCTTAAGCTACTGTTGGTTATTCTATCATATGTTATTTATTATAGGTTATTATTGGCTATTTTAGGTTATTTATCATAATTTAATTTTGGCTATTATTAATTATTTTATTGTAAGTTTTTTTTAAAAAATATTTTTTTGAAAATTATTCTTGGTTATTTTAAGTTATTTTATTATAAGTTACTTTAAAATATTATTGGTTATTCTACTTAAATTATTAATGCAATTTTATTATATGTTATTTTACCTTAGGTCACTATAAAAAGTATAATGACCTTGAATAATCTAAGGTATAATTTGAAATGACATATATTAACTTAAAATAAAATATCCTAAAATATAAATTGAGGATTGATTGAATAATTTAATTTAAAATAACTAAAAATTCAAAAAAATTATAATAAATTAAGATACTTTAAAATATAATAGTTTATAATATCTTATAATAACTTAGGGTATAAGTCAAAATAATTAAGATAACCTAAAATAATGTAAGGTATATTATAAAATAGCCTAAGCATGGTATTTAAAACAATAACATAAAAAACCTATTACCATAGTAAATTATAATAGTGAATTATGTCAATTAATAATGAATCATCATATTTACATAGTGACTTTATAATGAAATAAAGTTAATTAAAGTGAAGGATCACTAAGATGCAATGAACCTATTTCATTTTTAAGATCTCATAATGATTTAAGTTAGTGAATTGCACCTCACTTTTGTATTAGTATTATTAGGATGCAATTACAAGTTGTAAAAATCAAGTGTGAATTGATGATGCTGCCTAATAGTTCATGTTCATGCCATTATTGTGTTATGGAATCTAGTGTTTTTGTTTTCATAATCAATATAAGTTTGGAGATTTTGTCATTGTAGGTGAATCAATGATTGTTTCATTATGAGTTTATTAACATTCGGGCGTGATGGGTGGGATTTTGACTTGCACTGAGAAAAAACGAATATTAAATTGGAGTTCAACTCCCTATCAAAGTTTGTTATTTGTCCATGTTTGAATTTGTGATTTTAAAAATCTTTTGTGTGAATCTATGTGCATTTCCATTTTTCTCATTCATATTACAAAATTTCCTACTTTCTATGTTATAGTGTAGCCAAATTAAGTTTTTTTCATGATATATCCATTTTAGCCACTTTTTATGGTTTTTTGTGTGGGTGCAAATTTATACGTAAAGTTGTCCTTGTACATGTACGTTGGAGCAATCACAACATGTTTTATTTTTTCTTTCATCAAATTTTTGTGATGTAGTTGCACACAAGAATCAGTGAATACTAGTGATTTACAAAAAAATTGGGTCAAAATATGGTGAGTAGAAATTTTTGAAAACAATTATTGTTCATCAATTTGAAATTTAAAATGCCAATTTGGAAAATTTGGTAGTAACAAAACAAAATAACATTCTACCATGGATTATTGTTATCTTAGTATGTTTAAGATTTAAATTATGCTAAAGTTTTCCAAATTAATGTTAAAGCAAAGTTTGAAATAAATACTTGAACCCAATTTACTTTGATCAAGTTTTCATCAAACTTAATTTTGGATCCAGCATTTGCTATGAAAATATGATTTATAATAATAGTACCAACAAATGCTAATTCCAAATCTAACAATTATTAATGCCATCATGTGCTTCATTTTGAAAATAATTAAAGCTTACCAATAATGTACTACCTTGGCAACTTTGACACATGTATATTGAATAATTAATTAATTTTGAACTTTTCATTTCAGCAAAGAGAATAATCTCTTGAAAATTCAATATTTTCTTTCACAATTTTTTTTTTGTTATTTGAAGATTTTTTTTTTTTGGAAAATCTCAATATCTCTGAAAATAATATAATTAATGTCAAAGATGCCAAGGTAGTAGGGCATCCAACTAATCAAACGCAAAATCCCATAGTATATCCAAATGGACTTATTTGGTCCAACATTGGTTGGTAGGTGGAACACTTCAATGACCATTGGACAAAAGTTCCTATGTGTACAATCAAAGCGTGAAGCTCTTGCCCATTATGTTGGGTAATGAACTAGGCGAGCCCATTATGCCAAGCTGGGTGACAAACTCCCAACATAATGTGCAAGGGTGAGGCTATTCCATGACATTAAGGTTTGGGTAGTAGATTCGACTACTTTAAATAAAAATAGTGTTCAATAAACACATTTGAAAATAGGATCATCATTGGAAGATTATGTGTGGTCAAGAAAATGACATAATCTATCACCTCATACCTTAATGTATGTCAACAGGATTAGGGATTTCAAAATATATTAAAATAAAACTTAATAATTTACCTTAATAAAGTTATACCATGGCCTAGGGTAGCTTCCACATTAAAAAAATGAATAATAATAATTATTTTTTCAAAAAATCAATTTTAGGTATTTTTTGAAGTACTATGTTGTGATATTGTCATATGATTATTATAGTGCAATGTATTTTGTGTGGTGAATTTTCACCATTTTGCAAAAATATTTTGTTGCATTTTTTTCACCAAGAAATCGAAACAAAATTTTAAAATGTCACAATAGTCTACCATATGAAACAATGCTTAGGATTTTGCAATTTTACATTTTTAACATCACTAAATTTGGTACATTAATTTTTAAGTCTTGTTTGCATGAATTTCAAAAACTAAATTATTATAATCATGTATTTTTAAAGTGTTTGCAAGTACTTGAATTGGACCTAAAATTTGCGGCAATTTGAAAATAAAGTTCAAGTATTTGAAAGTATGTCAAATATTTTTGCAAGTATTTGGTTTTTCTTCAAACACTTCAATATTGATGTGATGAACATTCTAACATTATTTTTTTGGTTAATGGGGTTCGTTTTCATCCTCAACCCTCTAAAAAATGATGTTATTATTGAGGACACTTTTGGGGTTTTTTTGAAGTTCAAATGATATGACACAAATTGATTTGAAAAGCTAGAGGGAAGCTCAAAATGCTATTAAGGTGGTCACAACAACAAGAACTTATCAATGAACACATGACATGATGGCTAATGAAAATAGGTTTAGAAATGTGTCTCTTGAGGTTAGAAAGTAGCATGCATATCTTACTTAGGTTTCTTTGGCATAAACAATGGCATGGAATTCATATTTTCCATTTTTTGGACATTTTAAAAAGTTTTGATAATTTCATGTTTGCATCAATACATACAAGTTTTGTCTTATTGCGATTCTAACCTCATATTTGTATTATGTTTACATGCTTTGAATGTGAGCATTGCCTTAATATTTTGTTGAAATTTTTCGTAAAAATATGAGTTTGAAACATATTACAATGTTGCATTATTGTATTAAAAGAGCTTTCAAACACATAAAGTTCAATGTGAAATACTTGCATAAGGGTCACAAAATAAACATTAATTTTGTTCGAATGATTTTGCAATACCCAAATGTTGGGCATAAAATATGCATGCTCAATGAAAAATATGATGATGATAAAAAAAATAGAAAATTAAAAGAAATAAAATAATTGTGATAAATAATAGAAGAAAAGAATTTAGAACAAGAAAATGAGAAAAAATTAAATGATAAAAAGTAAAAGAAATTAGAATAAAAATATTTAGAATAAAAAAGATATAATTTTTTAAAAAAAAAATTCAAAAGGAAAACAAGTGTTTGCATTTTTGTCACAAAATATGTAATAATTATTGAAGTGTATTGTATTTGAAATGACATTGTTTTCATGTGTGGGTATTGTATTTTGTGATTGGATTTTCAATTACTTTAATTTCTAACAATAATTACCAAAATATGCAATACTTATTTGTGGGTCACAAAAATTGATTGAATGTGTAATACCCGCATTCAAGGTTATTGTTTATTGACATCAAGGGATCAAATATGATTAAAATGCTTGTTAGTTCATTTAGTGCAATACCTTCATATTTTGTATCATACATTGGCACACATTAACATTGTGTAAATGATAAGTAGGTAGGTGAGTGGGGGTGGGTAGGTAAGTAAATAAGTATGTAGGTAGGTTGGTGGCTAAGCATGTAGGTATGTAAACAAATAAAAAACAAGTTAGGTCAATAGGATAGCCAAAATTTTGTTGAAAAAGTAATCTTTAAGTTATTTCAAGAAAATATAAAAGTTTTGCTAACAAGTAGAAGTTTAACCATGAAGAGATGGAAGTTTCATCAAAAGGTATAGGTTTAACTAAGAAAAATTAAAAGTTTTTCCAATTTTTAGAGGTTTAGCTAAAAGGATATAAAGATTTTGTCAACATGTAAACATTTACCCATGAAGAAATAAAGGGTAGGTAGGTAGAGCCAAAATGTAGGTCAATAATGTAGCTAGGTCAATTGGGTAGTTAAGGAATTACTATGATTCAATTGGAGGGTAGTATGGTCAAGGTTGGGAAAAAAACACCAAAAAAATTAAAAGGGTCAAAGTTAGCAACCCAAAAAGGTTGAATGTGGTAGAATGTTGGGTTAACATAGGTCACGATTTGGATGAAATAACGCAACCCATCCTATGGATAGAATGGCCAACTAATGCATTGGAGGGTGTTGGTTCATTTTGGGCCCCATCTAATAGCAGTTTGGTTTTCTTAAATGTCTCATATTTTCTTCATTTTTTGTGTGATACCTTCTAGGGATTTGGGCTTTTCTTTACACATTATAATTATATGTAAAGTCACTCTATCTTCACCCTTTCTTTTACCCCCCATTCCCTTTTTTAATGCACAAGGTTTGAGACTAACTACCTTACCTTAAGGTTAATTTCACCATTAAATATCTTCATAATAGCGAAATGAAATTTTGTGAGAATATGAAGTTGACATGTTGAAAATCATCATAATTATCATAGGCTACACTCTAAATAATTTCATTACTCATATCACAATATCATTATAGATGATGGGAAAATATATAATTTCAAAATTAAAAATGAATTCAATTTTTTAAATTAAATAGTTATTCATTTTATCAATGTGGAAATTGACCCTAAGCTACAGTATAGTAGTTGTATAAGTAGGAGCAGTGAAAACATATGTAGCAATGAAAGGGGTTCAAGAAAAAAAAAACATAGGATTAAATTCAATTTACCACCAAAATTGGTGGAAAAATTAATTTGGGTCGTAATTAGTTCGTTTTGTAGGTTAGAGTGAATCAACACTCACTAGTGCACTAGTTGGTTGTTTTGTCCATAAAAAGGGCAACATTTTTTCATCCAATTCCTAACCTTACGTTAACCTGACATTGTATCATAGTCAAACATTTTATGCTATTGGCCTTTCACCCTTTTTGTTTATTGGTATTTTTTTCCAACCCTGACCATACTACTATCCAACCTAGTTACCTTAATTCACTAATTACCTTACTACCTTAACTACATTATCGACCTACATTTTGGTCCTACCTATCTACCTTTTATTTTTTTGTGGATAAACCTCTTTCTTGGCTAAACATATATTTTTTGACAAAACCTCATTTTCTTCATAGCTAAATTTTGACATGTTAACAAAATCTTAATATCTTCTTAGCTAAACTTCTATCTATTGGCAAAACTTTTATTTTTTCATGCCAAAACTTTTATTTCAACAAAACTTATATATCTTTTTGGCAAAACCTTTACCTCTTGGTAAAACTTATGAATTTTCTTGGGTAACTTATACCTTTAAACCTATACCTCTTGATGAAACCTCCATATTTTCATGGCTAAACCACTACACATTGACAAAAGTTTTGATTAAACCTTTATTTATTGGCAAAACCTTTATCTCTTCCTACTTAAATTTTTTACCTTTTAATAAAGCCTTTATTCCTTTTTGGTTACACCTTTACCATTTGGAAAAATTTAAAACTCTTCTTTATTAATTTTTTACATTTTGGAAAAACCTTTATATTTTATTATTTAAACTTTACTTTTTAATAAAACCTTTATCTCTTCTTGATTAAACTTCTACCACTTGAAAAAAAAAAATTTGTTCTTAATTAAACCTGTACCTCTTGGCAAAACTTTCATCTTTCCATGGTTAAACTTTTACCTATTGGCAAAACCTTTACCTTTTCACAAAACTTCTATATTTTTTTGAATAAATCTAAAGATTATTTTTTTCAAAAAAATCTTTTAACAAAACTTTTTGGCTACCTTATTGACCTAGTTACATTATTAACCTAACTTGTTTTTTATTTGTGTACATATGTATTTTCTTAGCCACCAACCTACCTACATATTTGTTTATTTCCCTACCCACCCACCCACTCACCTACCTATCCACCTATTTATTTACTTACCTACATGCCCATCCCACTTACATACTTACCTACCTATCATTTACACAATGTTAACATCTACCAATGTATCATATACAAAATATGAAAGTATTGCATTAAATGAACTAACAACCATTTTAATCATATTTGACCCCTTGATGCCAATAAATGATAACCCTGAATGCAAGTATTGCACCTTTGATTAGTTTTTGTGACCCCACATAAGTATTGCTGATTTTGACAATTTATTATTAGAAGCTAAAATAGTTGAAAATCCAATCACAAATTACACAATACTCACATATGAAAACAATGTCATTTTAAATACAATAAACTTCAATAATTATTACATTATTTTGTGACCAAAATGCAAGCACTTTTTATTTTTGAATTTTTATTTTAAGAAAAATGATTTTCCATTTTTTCTTTTAATTTTTTTAATTTTTTTATTTTTTTTTACTTTTTCTCCTTTTAGATTCTTGTTTTCTTTTTCTTTTTTTTAAATGATTTTTTTCTATTATTTATCACTATTATTATTATTATTTTTTAATTCTTTATTTTGTGTCATCATCATTTTTTCATTGAGCAGGTATATTTTATGCCCAACATTTGGGTATTGCACAAACCATCCAAAAAAACTAATTGGCATTTTATGCTTCAAATGTGGGTGTCACAAAATTAACATAACAAAATTAATGTTTATTTTGGGACCCCTATGGAAATATTTCACATTGAACTTTATGTTTTAAAAGTTCTTTTAATGCAATATGTTTCAAATTCGTATTTGTAAAGAAAATTTTAACAATGTATGAGTATTAATGTAATGCTCACATTCAAAGCATGTAAACATATACAAGTGCAAGGTTACAATTGTAATAAGATAAAACTTGTATGTATTGATGTAAACATGACATTTATCAAAACTTTTTAAAATGTTCAAAAAATGAAAAACATGAACTCCATGCCATTGTTTATGTCAAAGAAACTCAAGTAAGATATACATGCTACTCTTTAACCTCAAAAGACCCTTTTCTAAAACTATATTCTTTAATCACCATGCCATATGTTCACTTGTAAGTTTTAGTTGTTGTAGTTACCTTAGTAACATGTGATTAATGTAAAGTTGATAGTGATACAATTTGACTTCCCCTATTACACTCGTTACAAATTGATATTTCTTAGTTACTCAAAGTTTGTATCAAACACATGATACACATTAATATGCAAGTTTGAAAAATGTAAATCACACCCAAAAAATATATACTGTGTGCTGGATTAAAAAAAATAAAAATTGGGGAAAATTTTGAAAATAGGAAATAAAGGAAATAAAAAAAACTTCATTTTTTGAAAATTTAAAGACGAAAAATATGAAAAATTAAGGGGAAAACAATAAAATTTTTAGGAAAAATATAAGAAAAAAAAGATTCTTCTAGCATTTAAAAAACAGAAAAAAAAGAAAAATGAGAAAAAAACTATATTTCTTCTTCTTGAATTATATATATATATATATAAAATTAAAAAACCTAAAAAACTAAAGTAGCAGCAAAAATGAAAGAAAAAAATGAAAATCCATAGTGACAACAGAACAGAAAAAGAAAAAACAACAACAATACCAATGGAAAAAGGGGGGAAAAATGGTGAAAAAGCTACAACGAGAATGATGAAAGAGAAGAAGATGATGGTGGAAGAAAAGCAGAACAAAGGAGTAGAAGAAGGAAGAGAAGGGAAAGAAGGGGGGAATTTTTTGAAATCTAAGGGAAGGTGGGCCTATGAAAAAAAAGAAAAAACCCCATTCAGCGTTTAGGTTAAATGATTTGGGTTCATCTTGTAACAGCCAAAACAATCTCATCCACAACTGGTGCATTGGTCGGTGCTAGGTCACAGCAGCCCGTTTGGTAAAAATTTTCATTCCCAGTTACCTGTTTGATGCACTATTATGCTGAAACTAGTCGCTCTCACACCCTAATTGCATGACTATATCCATAACTCTATTAAATTAACACAAACCTCCTGTTCCAATCCCAACTAATTTTAAAAGTTGGGATGGAACTTGTGGTCTAGTCCCTTATGTAGTTCTTCACACATTCCGAAACTTTTTGTTTCTATATAATTTTAAAAGAAAATGCCAAAGCCAATTCAGTTCCAAATTGTGTCGAGTTTTGGCCACCCACCAACAACCAAAGATTGAAGATTTTGTGGGTACTAGCGTTGTGCAACCGAGTAAAAGTGCCCAACTTGAGTAAGAAGGAGAGGTAGTTGCAACCCTTTGAGAAATGAAATATTAGAACTGGAGCCGCAACCAAGGGATCTTACAAACTACCCAACACTGGTCAGGAGGCCGGTTCAGATTTCACCACGTAGATGGTTTGGGTTTCATGAGGAGGCTGGTTCCAGTGTCGGGTGGGTATTGGATTGTTTGATACCCATCAGTTTTCAGTTTTCACAAAAATACTTCAAAAACGTTCCGGTTCTCATTTAATTTTTTTTTAAAAATAAAAAAAGTACACCGGGTCAGGGTATCTATATATTCTTTACAAAAATAATTAACCAATTCTCACAATGCCAGTTGTTATAAATTTGAAAACAGTGGGTTCTCACTTGGCAGTTATAACAAACCAGTTATTACTTTACTTTTTTCACATAGAAAATAATAAAATTTTAAAAAAGAGATTTTTATTCTTAAAAATTGAAAAAATCATAAGTTTTGTTATAAATTAAAAAAAAAAACCAACAATTTATTTGTATAGTTTTCATACCTCAAAAATTCCACCTTTTTCAAAATCACCTTCAAAATTTTCTAACTCCTCTTTTAAATCTACATCCCTCTCAAGAAATTCTACTAAATTAGATGGAGATTTACATCCTACTCTAAAATCGTTAGGCCAATTTTTCTTACAGATATCTACTTTTTTAAATTCAAAGAAAAATAAAATCAACATTAAAAGTGCCCTAGATCAAATAATACTTTCTTGACCTTTGAGTAGGTCAATATGTAGTTCATTACAAATTGGATGCCCACAACTTTGGATTAGAAATTCTAATCACAAAAGATGGAAGCTCTCAAAACACCCACACAATCGAGTTCAATAATTTAGCTTAGGTCTTTGGGTCCAAGCATGCAGAAAGGAGCCAAGGATTGTGAAGTCACCCCTAAAATCTTGCAGGTCCATGATTTTGAAAAAATGACTATATTAGTTAAAAAAATTAAAATGCAATGAAATTTGTTGTACATTGTTTATATACTTGTGAATTTCCAACTCCATGATTTTTGTGTAATTTGAAGATGATTAATTTATCTTAAAATGATTTCAAAATAGTGCGAACTGAATAGTGGACAACTTTTTAAAATTTCAAACATCCTTGATACAATGTGAATTTAAACCATAGTTTTTAAAAATTCCATGGAAGCCATATAATTGCGATTATGAGGGCATGACATCCAGCAAATTTTGAAATTATGTTTAAATTTCACAATACATTAGAGTATTTTGAATGTGCTTTTACCCCTTAAAATACATAATTTGATCAACTTCCTTAAAGACAAAATATTTGTGCCTTTATAATGGAAGGCAAGGTTCAATTTCCTAACAAATTTGATGTGTTTTGCATATTCATTTGTATTTATGGGAAAAATGTTTTTTAAAAATGGTACAGTGTTATATAAGGTAGGCAATGAACTAATGCCTAATACACCTTTGAATGTAATAGAAAATTTTGGACAACTCAAAAAATATAGGAATATTCATAAAAGCCAAACTATGTGTTGAAATGGGCTAAAATCTCATATCATTGAGGAAATTCAAGTATTTTTTATTAAAAACATATATTTCAAGATGAAATTTTGTGGATGATACTTATACCATCCTTAGATCAGGGTTTACAATAGGCGAAAAATAAGCCTCCTTCTAAACTTGATAGCATTTATAATAAATCATCTAGAGGCATGGTGCCAAACCTTGTAAATACATTATATTGATAGGTAAATTATTCATTATCTATGATGGATGAAAAACATAATGTGAGTTTTAGACTTATCATAATTTTTCTCTTCATGCAAATGTCCAGATTTAAATTTATCAATTTCCATTATTTTCATGGCCTTCAAGACTTAGGCTGTTAAAAGCTTTATGTAAAAATAACCCAGTTCCCAAGTCTGAGTTGACTGGCTATAAAACTTCATTGAGTAGATACAACTCTTCAAGTTGAACATCAATGAATACTTGTTAAACAAGGGGTGTGTCACAATGGGTTTAGGGTCTAGGGTTTAGGTCTATTTCACCCTTCAAAAATATAATGGTCAAAAAATCCTCAAGATATTATAACTCTATAACTAAGCTCAAATTTCAATACAAGCCAAAATATCAGATTCTTTCAAAAATCCTCATATAATAAAAATAGACCTATTATTCATTACCTAGGGGCCAAAATCCCTTAAGCTACTATACTCTATAATGAATCAAAACACAATATATCCTTGCCTTGGTAGTAGGCAAGGCCAACAAAATTAAATTGAGAAAAAGTCTATTGACCCAAGCATTGTTGAGCATTACACTCATCTTTGGGACTATGTCCCTTGTCACAAAGGAGGCAACACAAATTTATGTCTTGCCCCCATGGATATCAAAGGTCTAGGGTTTTGCACCAACTACATAAGTGGACTAGTCTATGAAGAATTGGCCCCCACCAAAATATGTAGTCCGTACCCAAGATATTGGATTAGTGGCTACCAAAATCAAGCATACTTGATCCATGTATCCGACCACTAGCCCATACTCATTTTGTTTTGGATTTGGCACTTTGTTTCTAACAAGTTGTCGGTTGTAAAGTTAGAATGCTTCCCACCCAAGATCCAAGCAAGAATAAGCAAGAATGTACTATGTACCATGCCCCGATGGTATCAAGCTTTAGGACCTTTGGAGCAAGCCTTTGCTTGGCTAGGGAGAAGTGTTTGCTTTTTGTTCTTTTTTTCCCCCCTTTGATTTTGTGGTTTCAAATTTACACTATTTAAAAATCTTTTTGTCACGACGTGGTGAAATCTTGCCCCCCAAAGAATTTCTTCAAAGTTGTTTTCAATGCACACTTAGGTATCAATTGATACAGTGAAGGTGAACTAGCACCAATGTTGGTACCTTTACCTTTCGAGTGAGGCCTCTTGTTTAAAAGTATGAGAAGGTTGTGAGGCCTCTTGTTTAAAAGTATGAGAAGGTTTTGAATCTTGCGATCAATTGTACACACATACGAGATAATCAAGGATCAAGATATCAATCAAGGTATCAATAAATCTAATATTTGTAAATGTTCAATGTTTAATACATGAATGATACCCAGATAATACCCGAGTATCATTTTGATACTCGCCCAACACTAGAGTAGGTGAAGTAGTGATCATCATTAAGACAATTTAGCCACCAAATTTGTCTATAAACAACATATGAAAGTATATTTTTTAAAGCATCCTTCACATTTTTGGGCCTACATGCTATTAGAACCCAATAGAGAAATCAGGGGATTTTTCAAGGAAAAAAAAAAATCCAAAAATTGGAGATAATAATAATAATAATAATAATAATAAATCTAGCCATTTTGAAAGAAATTCAACAACTGGCTAGAATTAGCCAGAAAAAAACAAGCCCCATTGGCCCCTAGAAAATGTTGAGAGCTAATTTGTTGACAATTTTTTAGAAACTAACTAGCCTACTACTAACCTACTACTTGCCTTTAAAGAAATGATGGATAGCTTGAGAGAGTGGTTTAAGAGATTCAATTATAAATAAATAAATAAATAAAGGAAAAAAAAATCCAATTTCACTTTCTTTTGCACTAGATCATGTCCACCTATTTGTTATCTAAACCAGATATAAAGGGGCAACCGTGTAAGGCACTCTAGTTTGAGAGGATAAGGTGAGATAGGACATGGGATATGACCAATACGGTGTATTTGCAATGCAATCCCTACTTATGTTCCAATTTTTGTCCTTTATTTAGGTTACAAGCATCACATTTTTCAGCTTTCTTCAAAGGATTCCTCTCAAGCCCTACCAAGTGCAGCCCAAAATGGGTGCAATAGGTATCTTTTGCAACGATTACGGACTATGTAACTAGCAAGTGGGTGCAAGTTACTGTGACTAGTTGAGGTGTGGTGAGTGTCAAGACTATTATTCACTTTAACCTCCGCAGCACTCTCAAGTGCTGGGTTGCCAAACATAATCATCCCTCATGAGAATCAAGATGCCCTTTTTTCATCCATGCAAAGAGTGGTTATGAAATTTTCATCCAAGTAACAATGAAGGGTTATGGAATCATTGAGCCAATGAGAGCTTGAGGTGATACCTTGTGCTAACTAACTAGTAAGTTGCTAATGAAACGAAGGTCAAAGGTTATGGGTTTGTAACTTGCAACTCAATAGTCAATTAGAGTGTCAAAATTCTCACCATGGATGGTTATGGGCAGCTAAGGAGCGAGCCCACACATCTTGGTACAATAACCCACCCTGAAAATAGTTTCGTTTTAAACTTCAAATCATGTAAGAAAGTAATTGTTCCCCACCAAAAAGAAATAAAGATCACCATGTTAATCTTCAAGGTTTAGGATTTAGGGTTTCTTGGTTAGGGTTCTTCATCTCTTTCACACATCATAGATAGTGCATCTTTGTCACTAGTCGATTTGTGACAGATGGTTGTTTTTTCGTCTTAGATCTTCTTTGTTATTGTTGATTGTCATTTCATAATCATGAGTCCTCTTTGCATAAGGTGTTTGCCTGATTTTGGTTGATTGTTTGCTTTTGTCTTTTATTTGGGTTGTGTTTACTTGTGTTCTCATTTGCCTTGTACTTTTGATGGATGGGTTCCCATCCTTGACTTTTATTTACAAGATTTTTCTTCTATTTAGGGTTTCTCACTTGCATCTGACTCTTCTTGCACATGGGTGCAGATTGCTTTGTTTTCATTGTGCTTGTGGTGGGGGGGCTTGCTGGACAAGAGTGATCATGAAAGTGTGGCATCCTATAGGCTACTGATTCCTTGAGACAAGAATGGACAAACCACATTGCCTCATCCATTCATGGTAGTTAGATCAGCATAAAGCCTCCAAAAGGAATGAGTGGCCTGTGGCTAATGGATGAAGACACATCCAGTTGTGTGGCCTGACCTTCTTTCAAGTAGGAATCAGTTTTGTCCTGTTCTTGAAAAGAACCTAAATTGGCTCCACTTGGGTGATGTCTTGAGCTTGAGATTTATGTTAATCAAGAGTGGCTAATTCTTTTAAGGTGGGATTAAAAAATGGTATATTTGAAAATTATCTGTTGCGTTATATGCATACCCACATTTTGTAGTGTACTTAACCATGGTACATTTCTTTTAGTGAACGACTAAAAGACATTTTTCTCTTTTCATTCGATTTTCATCCTTTTCACTAATTAACTTGAGCAAAAAAGTTATCTCACAACCTTTTTTACATTATGCTACAAATTGCCATTATAAGAATGCTTTCCATATATTATCAAGAGTTTATTTTTGTCTTTGTTTTGTTTTTCCCTCCAGATGTTTGTAATGTCATGTTTCATGTTTGCATTAGCAATTGCACAAGTAACTATCTTTCAGACCCACTTTTGCCACAAACATTTGTGTGTGTATTTTTGATTTACCCTACCTTTCTAATTTTGTAACTGGTTAATTTATATCAATAGGCCAATATTTACCCTTCTGTTTGCCCTGTGAATAAAAATAGGTTGGTCATTAACCTTTGCCCTTACTTGAATTGATAAGTTTGCACATGTACATCTCCATAACACATTAGCAATAGTGGCCCTTCACTCTAGTGCATGTTCTAGCATTTGCACACTAACCAGTCCTTTTGTTTGTTTTGGGTGGTTTTATTCATCAACACTTGGTCATTACCCTTTAAAACTTTTTTCATCAGTTGCTTGTGATGGCTTTGTAAGGAACACATTAGACCTTACAAGTTTGGGGGTGGCGCGGGTAGTTTACAATACGAGTTTTAAAATCATATTAGTTTGAAAATCACATGGGATTGTGAGCTTATCATGAATTATAATGAATAATATAGAGAATTATATGTGAACATGTCAAAAAATTAGGTAATAATTAGGTGCCAAATATCATAAATTTTCATAGTAATACACCTAGACAATCAATCCTCAAATGCTGCACAAGGTATTATAAATTAACAAGGAATTTATCCTTGAGCATGTCACATATATTCAATAGTGATGATAACATTTTTAAAGGTCAAAATGTAGAGTTCAATGATAATAATGTGAATAGGCTTTTCTTCCACTTTCAATTTATCTATGCATTTGTTATTGAAAGAATATCATATTATACTTCAATTTTATTGAAACCAATTTCATCATAAACTAATCATACTACAAACTGAACATACTACATTGAAATACATCAATATTATAATTAATTAAGCTCTGTAACACCCATCATTTTTCCTTTGGTCATTTTAGTCAAGCATTTGAGTTTTCACAACACCTTCCATCTTTGGCAGTTCATCTGTCTTTAAATATCTTTGGGCCCTTTTAAATCCAAGGTACTAAGAGATCCTTCTAGGATTTTCACACATGATAAGGCTTATTTGCTTCCATTTTGAAAATAATGTTCCAATAAACATTTCTAAATACCTAGGCATTCATATTTCATTTCTTATACCCATTACCTGCATTTGATATATTTTGACCCATATTCATTCTAAATGACACACTCCCAATGCTTGTCAAATGGTATAAGGAGAGAATGGGATTCCAAGAGAGCCTTAACCCTCCAAGTGGGAATCAATGTTGGGAGGCATGGGAAGTGCCTCCCCTTCACTCGCTAACGCTTGCTCTTTTACTTTGGCAAGCATTTGTACTATTCTTGGCTCTCACCATTTTGGACATGAGATCTACTTGATTCCATGTTAATACTTTTGCTTCCCTTTGATTTGCAAAATTACTTACTTGTCTTGAAAGTTGGTCATGAACCCGACTAAGGGTTGTAAGACCAAAACCCTTCTTCTTCAATAGCCATTGAAGGTGTTTTGAAACCCTTTGCCATCTACAAGTTGTCTCTATTTCACTTTAATTGACAAAAGGTTAAATTCATTTTGATTTATTTGATAACTCTTGGACCCATTTCTTTGTCATCTAATGTAGCTTTCATTCTTAACCTACCCACACATGAAATAGCAAATTGCATATGGAATGCTTGGATAATATGTTAGATGTCTCACATTTTTCATTTGTAGTGTTGCTTTTAAAATATTTAAAATTTTTAGTGATGTCTTCCCAATCAAGCTTGGAGTTCTTTCATAGTTAACTTTTTATTTTCATGTTTATCAACACTTGAACCAACATGGATATCCACCTTTCTTGATGTGCATGCAATGACAAAACACGCATGGAGACATATGACATTGTTTATGACCCTTTTGAAACAAAAATTTGAAAATGTCCACTTTCATATGGTTCATGAACAGGTGCACATAACTTTCCTTTCCCAACACTTCAATCCACCAAAAGGCATGTCAACATTGCTCCTTTTACGTAAATGGTATGTACCTTAATAAACATTGTTATTATTGATTCAACATGAAGATATTTTTTTTCCCTTTTTAGTTGTACACGAAAAAAATCATGACCTTAGATGTTGGAAGTGTTTTCTTTTTTGGCAACGTTTTGCCAAATAGTGAATTTTTGTTTTTCAAAATGGTTAAAAGATGATTCTCTTTTTTTTTTTAGTTGCCAACTTTTGAATTAAAAAAGTAGTAAAAATTTAATAAAAGTGTTAGATTCTATATTAAATTCCAGTATGCAGCCCAAAATATAGAACAATGCTTAAATTGCACTTTTGTATTTTTTTGGCCAAATTTAACTAAATCATCTTGTGGATGATCAGGTTTTGGCTACATCACAAAATTGGAAGAAACACACCAGATGTCACACAAGTAGAAGCAATAAGGATTAGTCCCCAAGGTATTTGATTTGCCCTTCAGTGGCTGAAGTTTGTGGTCAAGTTAAATCAGATCGATAAGAGCCAACCTTGTTACTAAATTCAAAGGACTACAATGTTCTCATATGTTGTTACATGTGTTGCATTAATTCATCATTTGTGTGATAATCAATGGTGAAAAAAATAGATTTCAAAATAGCATCTAATTATATTGAAATATTATATGGTACAATCTCTTCTACTACAAACTGCAACTTTTTTTTTCCCCCTTCATATTAGTTTGAATATACCAATTGAGATGGAATAAAGGACTCTTGAAATTCATAGTCACTAAAACTTCAAATATATGTATGAAAAACTGAAATCAAATTTTTGAATAGGGAGCACTGAACTCTTCTCCATTGTGACTTTCATCCTTGAAAACACAAACAAGTCTTGAAGCAACATGAATGAATTAATCAAGTCTGTTAAGACCAGCGTTTTTTTTTTCAAATTCTTCAAGTAGTTGCACTGGCTAGGATCCTCAGCAAAGACAAAAAGTACATATGTTCTCATTGTATTATCATATTTGCATGGTAAAAGGAATGCAGGTTATGCCATATATAATAGAGTTATCCGTAAAGTAAGACAAACACAGCACCAGAACCCTGAGTTTGGTCAGACACAGGGTGAGATTAAAAAAATCTGCTAAAAAGTACATTAATCATTCAGAGGGGGGTGAAACTCAGAAAACCATTGATTTTGGTGGTAAACTGAGTTTCATCCTGTCTTTCCTTTTTCCTGAGCGCCTCCAATGCTGCTACAGATATTTTCACTGCTCCCACCTATACAACTACTATAATTACTCTCGAACCTTGTGCATGAAATGCTGAGTTTCAGCATTTCATACTGTGATCTAATAAAATACCTTTACTTTGATACCACTGAAAGAGGGGATAGGGGGTGAAAGGAGGCCCAAAGACAGGGTGAAGACAGACTTACTTTACGGATAACTCTACTATGAGTGAAAAAATCACATGACCATGAGTCTTCATGGCAAGGGAAACTACCATCAAGGATGTATGGACCCTGATATTAAAACACCCTCCATTGATTGGGGATTTGCTATGGAATGTTTTTTGCATGCTAATAAAGATTTCTTAAGTCCTCTTAGATTAAATAAATAAATAAATTGGCTACCAATTTTAGTTTTGGTAGTAGGCAAACCATTGTCATTTTGCTAATATTGAATTTGGTCATAATAGCCAGTTTCTTAGGCACATGGGCAGATCTATCTTGCCATTTGGGCATCTGAAATATAAGTTCATACTACCCAGAGTAGAGAAGATTAAGCAGATATATTGTTTCTTTGTTGCAACTTCTCCCCAAAAGAAAATTGGCCATTGTGGACAAATTAGTCCCATCTGGCTGGGCACATTGAAGATAAGTTCACGGGCATCTCCTTACAATTTTGATGTTCTAATTTTAATGAGTTATTTGGCCATTTTTTAATTCTTTGATTATTTGTGAAAATGAACTCATCTATGTATGAGATTGGAGAAATCCAACAAAAGTGTTTTAAACTAGAATTCTTGGCTGAAATTATCCAATACTTTTTTAGAGTGCATGCCAAAATGTATCCTATAGATTGCTTGAGAAACCCATCTTTCTCCAACATTAATTTTTATACAAGGCGATTGTATTCTTATTTTCTAGATTTATGGAAAAATTTGGTTTCACTTACTAACAAATCACACATTTTAATCTTTTTTTTCATCTTTGTCTTGTTAAAGCAACAAATGTGGAAAATTCTTTTATCTATTGCACATCATTCCCCTTGTGCAATAGATAAAAGAATGCGTGGATCTTCAAGCCTTACCTTTACATGAGAAGAAGACCTTGTCATTTATTTCCTTAATAATTTTCAAGGTGGATTCACACTCAATCAAGGCCCCGCCACGGAAGCGGTTACCCACCCACAGATGAGGGACAAGTTCCCAAAATGCGGGGCCAAACTCTGCTATAGCCTTGTTGTAGGTCCCTTATTTTGGGAATGCCCGGACCTTGGGGCTTTACCCTACATTTTCAAATGTCCCACACAATGTATGATTATTCTACCGATGTACCATCCAATAACAGAAGCTGGCGTGAGTGAGCACTGAGAAGCTATCTTGCCTTCAGCATAGAGAAACTCTTTTTTTCATTTTATTTTTGCTTCATCTTCTTTTAACAATTCTAAGGTGCGGAACCCTTTCTCTCTTTCACAAGTGCATTCATTAGGTAAGAATATGGGAACAATATCTGAACCCAAATTGAATGTTTGTGGAAAAGAGGTGGGCTGGGTTGCTTCCATCAACTTTCAAGTTAAGTTGGAGCAACATTTGGTGGACCAAGACCATCGATGATGTCCAGTAGGAAGGAAGGTGGCTTTATTTGTGCCAATTTGGAACACGGTTGTAGTGATGAATGCTTGCAAAGTTATAAAGGTGGATGAATTGATCATGAAAAAGTTTGCCCATTGTGTGATAAAGGGGGAAAATGCATGTTCTATGTATCACTCAATTCATGGACTCCATACACTTAGTAAGACATCTTTTTTTGGGTCTTGGGTTCAAGCAAGTTGGAAGGAACTAAGGATTGCAAAGTCATCATAAAATCTTGCAAGTTCATGACCATGAAAAATGACTACATAAATTTTCGTTAATTGAAATGTAATGAATTTTGTTTTATGTTGTTTTACTGGGGTTTTAGTACTTGTGAATTTGCACTTTCACGATTTTTGAGTAATTTGAAGATGATTAACTTATCTTAGAGTGATTGCAAAGTAGTGAGAACTTTGAAGCGGACGATTGCTTTTAATTTCAAATGTTTTCAATGCTACACGATAGTAAACTTTTTCCTCTCAACATTCAAGCGAAGTCATATATTAATGATTATAAGTATATGTCATTGAAAAGAACTTGAAATTATGTTTTAATTTTGTTCTATGTCAAAGTATTTTGAATACATATGCTTTTGAAAAGATACATATAATTTGATCAACTGCTTCAAAGATTAAATGTTTGTTCCTTTGTAATGGAGGACCAAATTATATTTCCTAGCAAAGTTGATGTGTTATTATATATATTTTACATTTTCTCTTAACATATTGTTATGCAAATTGCATGAATAATTAACAAATTGTGATATTTTAAATTGTGATACTTAATGCAAATTTTGGTACTTTAAAGAAAAGTCTGTTAATGAATACATGTTATTTATGGTTTGAACATGTATTTCCCTAAGCATTGAAACACATTATATCAAATTTGTGTTTGAAGAAGGATTAAAATTTAACAACACTTTAAGGTTAAAAAAAAATTATCAAATGGACAATAATTTATACATTATGTAATATGTTTCCACCTAATTTTGGGAGAAACTATATGGTATGTGAGTGCTTTGGAAAAGAAACATTTTGGTCTTGCAAAGTTTGTAAAGTTTTCCATGTCTTATGAATTGGGACTATTAGATAGTTGCAAACTGAGGTAGATCACTTTTTATGTTACATTATAATTTTTGGCAAGTGGTAATATATTGGCATGCCAAATTAATATGCCATCAAATCATCAATATGCCAAATTTACAATTGATCTAAAGATTGTGTCAACTTGAATAGTAAGACATCTAGATAATATATAATGCAACACATGTACATTAAATAAATAAATAAATAAATGTGTGCATGTGTGTGTGTGTGTGTGTGTATATATTTGTATAACATAATTTCTTGCTTAATCTGTATGATGGATTGTCATTAAGTTGTATTGTTGAAGAGATTTGGGCTAATCTGCTGCTGTACAGTTTGCATGTTCTTTGCTCCTTTCAAAACCTTTCATTAGCCTGCATCATTGTGAGACCTCAAAAAATGGTTAGAATTTTATACAATTAGATGGAGTATCTAATATGGGATCACCTCTGGTTAAATTTCTGAAATCTAATTCTGATTTCATGTGTCTTAATTAACCACATATTTGTTTTTGTTGTAAACTGGTTAAACTTTTTACTAAATTGAGCAACAATCGAGAGTCGAACTATAGTGAAAATCCAAATAGACTGGACCTAAGTCCAATTTGAGTTGTCATATAAATGTCAAGTCTCTGAAACTAGGGTGTGATAATGGAAACTCTAACTCAACTACCGTGTGGGGCAGTTGTAACAGATCTAAAAGGGCATGGGTGCTGAGTCTTTAAGGCGAGAATCAATTAGATCAGATGTGACCAATCTCATTTCTATTGATTTGAGTACTTGAGATAGAAGAAGCTTTTATCCTTTGAAGTGTAATTGAAACTCATTGTGTATGAAAAAAAGAAAAGACTTCAAACATGCTAACCAGAGTGAGAGTTGTCCCCTTGGGTGATTGCTTAGAAAGCAGTGTGTTCATTTGTCAATTTGAAAAACAAGAATCAAGTGTCAGAAAAGGAATGGAGCATGTCAAAGGGTTCCACCTCCAATTGTTTGTACAAAGGTGCTAATTTTCAAGTTCATGTGGATATGTTGTAAGTGAGCTTTTTGGGAACAAAATTTCTCATTTTTTCACCAAAATTATAGGAAAGTTTTTGGAAAAAAGTGTAAATATTTTACTGTAAATTTGACAAGGTGACAATTTCTAACATTTCTCAACATATAATGCAACATAATGGTCAGCTGTCCATTTCAGAAATAGACAAATTATGATACAAAATTGTGTAAGTAAGCTAACAGTCTGGTTACAGCCTATTCAACTGGGTTTGGTGGCCGGCTTGGCCTATTGGGCTTGCCAGCCACCTTACCCAGCAGAATAGGCAGTAGCTTGACCATTATCTAGCAGAATAGGCAGTAGCACGACCATTATCTAGTATGTGATAGATGTCCAAGTGCGGAATCTGAGTGAGAGAGAACTGACCAAATCAGGTAGGAGTTATTAACCGTTGTTCAAACCGGTGAGTGCAGCCCAGTTTGGAGCAACTGGGGTGCCATGGCAGCTGATCCAGTTGCAGGGGCCGCAGTTGGGATGGCCCTGCTGGTCGTGGGGAGGGGGTGGATAAGGAGCCGGAGTGTTGCCAGGACCAGGACCCGGGTTGTGCACCACGTCGTCGGGGGGCGGTACTGGACTGGGAACGTTGGTGGGCGGCGGCTCGTTTGTTCCAGGATGCGTGTATAATCTCATCCCCTGCTGTTGCACCAACGTTTGCACCATGATCCCTGCACCTGCAAGCTGATCAAGAGGAGTACAAATCCCCTACGGTTCAAGCTGGATTGTTAACCAAGCGTCAGCTAGCTCAAGCAAACTTGCAATTTATCAATGCTCCCTTGCTCTAGACTTTACAGATCGTTGAGGCAAAAAATTCAGCTCTAGAATCCAGATATAGTAAGAGAAGAAGAGACGAATTAACAATGACTAATATAGTCTAGCTCACTCAAGATAAAATTATCGCAATCTCGACAAATTATATATAAACTGGTTGAGCTACTGCACGCACATCAAGCTGTTATACAGATCGAGCCTCGAGGTGTATAGCTTCAGAACAACAACCTTGCAGAAGGAAGAACTATACTGAATTGAATCCAGAAGCAAAATCGATTCAACGGATGCGGATCAATAATTTATTAATAAAAAAAGAAAAAAGAAAAAAGATTGAGCTAGAGATCATAGATACATACGCAGGATCAAAAAAATCATCCAATTTCCTCAAATTGATTACTAAGAACGGGGAAAATCAATTAATTAACCAGTTCGTGACCAATGAGTACATGAGCTTTAACCAAACAATATAGTCAGTGGCTAGAAACAATATGCTGGGTTATGCATGCAGCAGCAGCAGCAGCTCACGGGATCGACGCAAAAGGTAGAGAAAACACCAAGGAGTCGATCAAGTACGATCTGATGCCGCTTCTAGTTAGCATGGAGAACTTGATCATGACCCAATGATCAGTATCTAGCTATGATGATCTAACCAAAGATTGTGAACAGATCGATATGCTTTGCCAAAAGTCAACATGAAGAAGCCGAGATACTCGTACACAGAGAGAGACAGACAGAGAGAGACAGAGAGACAGAGAGATTCCAGTTCATAGCTAGTGTGTGAATCAAGGAACAGACATCCATAGGTTCGTATATTAATTAAACAAGCGATGACGCGCATGAGATAATTGTTCCGCCTAGTGGATCACGTCGATGAGGAGAGCATGGTGCACATGCACGAATGAATGGCTTGGACGCAAGCAAGCCAAAAAAATTCATATTATATTGTGGGAAAGAATATTGAGTCGGATAGTGAGAGATAATTACGGGAGAGGAGGACAATCGGGTTCAAACAAAAACCGCGAATCTGACTTACCAGGATACAATAGTATTGCAAGTAGGCCACACCAGAAACTAGCGCCCAGGAAGACAAAATTGGAGGACGCGGTGCGGTGCAGTGCGGTGGGGTCCATGAGATCGATCGAAGGCGTCATGTGCACAAGGATCTACTCGGAAGATGCATATATAATATACCGCAGCCTATAATTAGTTCTATACGATTTGCCATACTCATCACCATCCACATCACAGATTCTTTCTGAGGTGGGAATCAAACATTCTCGCATATTCCCCTGAACCAAACCGTAACGACAACAACAACCTAGGGGAGAATTCTTAGTGTATTTAGAGGGCAGATTACATTTAGTAATGAGGCTTACAAAAAGAGCCCTAGGGTGGATGCAGGGCGTGAGATTGTAAGATCACTAGGGCGCAGGATGTAAGCCAATAAGATCTTTGGAAAGGAATTTTAAAAAGAGAGAAACCATTGATTACCTCGGTTGTTAGGGAATTACTGGGTGGACCTCGGACTCTGTCCTCTGTGCTCATACAGTAATTCCCTCATCGCAGGACCTTACCCTATACAGAAACAAGTCTGCAAGTTACTCAAGGGCTGGGTGGCTCTACAACAGGTCGGTCCAGGAGTTTGTAATTGTACTATGGAATGGTCACTTGCCCCTGCCCATTATGTTGGGTAATGCTTCAAGTGAGCCACTAGGGTGAGCTTGGTGACTCACCCAATGTCATGGCCAAGGGCGCGACCATTCCATGACATTAATTATGTCTTGTGCAGCAGATTCAACAATTGTGCATTTTTGAAAGAATTCACGCTCACTTACTATGGACTGATGATCAACGCCCCTGCCCTTTATGTTGGGTAAGGTGCCAGACAAGCCAATTAGGGCAAGCTTGGCAACACACCCAAAATGTAATGGGCAAGGCCGAGACCATTCCATGACATTAATGTCTGCCCAGGCAGTAGATTCAACAAGTTTTGAAACAATTCATGCTCACGTACTGTGGAATTGTCAAGCCTCTGCCCATTCAAGTGGGTATGGTGCAAGCTTGCCCTAATGGGCTTGCCTGGCACCTTATGAGCAACATAATGGGCAAGGGCGAGACCATTCCATGACAGTAATGTCTGCCCGGGCAGTAGATTCAACAAGTTTTGAAACAATTCATGCTCAACAGAAATATATTTGGTCACTATTACAAATGAGTATGATCAATCATCACTGAAAGATTCTGTAAACTGTATGTGGTCAACAAAATGACATAATCTGTCATTCCAGACATTAATGTACTAGAGTGTGGGGCTGTAGACACCAGTGTTGCCAGGCAAGCATGGGCAAGCTGGGGGTGTGTGCACCTGGCAGGATTCGCCTTCTATAGCCCACTCTTTGCCATTAAAGGTAGGGTATACTGGAGATACTGAGGGGAACACTCCAGAGTGTGCTGGCCACAAAATTGGCAACTTGAGCTGATTCTACAGCAATCAAGAGTTAAGAAAAGGGCTGAGGCAAGCCCTTCTTTGAATGGTTGGGGTTTCAAAAAAGGAAACAGGAATCTGGACTTTTGTAAAGTTGCTTTTTGTAAATAGTATTTATTTAAAAATTTAAGTAAGAAAAATTAAATTGTTTAATTTAAAATAATTCATGTGATGATGGTGATTTTTCACATGCATATATATAATTGTGTGCATAAAAATTTTGATTTATAATTAAAAATGTAAAAATATAAAATTTAAAAAAATGAGTTAAAAAAAATAATCAACTTATTTTTTGACATAATTATTTCCTTCGCATCTGACCTTCATCTAAAGTTAAACATTTTGAACCCATTGAACATAATTTAACTCTTTTAAAAACTCTTTTAACGTTGAAAAGTATGCAAGACAACCTTGCAAGGGTTTGGGCAACCCTAAACCCATTGCCTAGGCCTTAATTTATTTAAGCCCCTGCCCATTATGTTGAGCATGGTGCCTGGCAAGTCTATGAAGGCAAAGCTTGGCAACGCACTTGGAGCATAATGGGCAAGGACAACATCATTCCATGACATTGAGGTCTTGGGTGGCCAATTCAATGATATAATAAAAAGAAATAATGTTCAACATAAACATTTGGATCACTATTATGGGTCTATTATCATTGACGGAATATTACACTCCATATAATGTGATCAAGAGAATTACATAATCTGCCATCACAGGCCTTAATGTTGTCATAGTGATGTTCTATTGTGTATTTGTTGAAGTCTGTGTTTTGTGGCCGCTTTGTTTGTTCTTGACCTTTCTCTCTCCACTATCATAGTACCTTGGCCATTTCCACACATGTCTGTTGAATAATTAATTAATTTTGAAAAATGCATTTCAACAAATATTATCCTTCACAATATTTTTTGATTTGGAAGAAATAATCTTTGAAAATTTCAACAATTCTTAAAATAATGTAACTAGTGTCGAATTGGCCAAGGTACTGGGGTATCTATTGTCTCATCCTGTGCTCATTAGATATAGGCCTCTGGCCAGTTTCTCTGTTTGGATTGGGTTCTAGTTCTCTAGGAACAGGTTGGTTCCTAAGGCTAGAGTGACCCAGCACCCACCTACACACCATGCAGGATGAATGAATGGTGTGGTGAGAAGAGACCCTGTCTTGTGATTAATCATAGTGCTTAGCTATGTATTGACTACCAACCATTCCTATGCATCTACTTACCTTGTAGCCACCAAGTGCTTTACGTACTTACATACTACCAACAAGTTCCAATTCCCTACATACTTCCCAATGATATTTATCAGTGGTTTTTTTTTCATTTAAAGTAACCAGTGGGGCCACATATGAAGTGCATGTGGCGCTCAATTGGCTAAAACTTAGATGTGATGTTTAGCCCACTGCCAATTATTTATCCCAGCGCCTCTTCCAAATTTAAAGGTGAAAGAATATCGCTAGATTTGAAATTCAGTTAGAGGATTCTGGCTGCTATTTTATTGCATTTTGAGTGTTTTAAGCAACATATGAATTTTTTGTGTCAGATTTGACAACTACTTTTGCCAAATTATCGAGTTTAGGACATCTGAGCAAGATAAAATGTGATGTGCAAACACATTTAAATGAAAAACACATACAACTCATGAGACTATTGTAACAAACACAGGCACTTGTTGGAGAATTGAACCCTTGAGACTAGCCATTCGAGCACAAGTGACTTACAAAATCAACACATGTTAGCATCAGATTATAACTTTAAGAAGACATACAAATTTAAACCATATCATGATTGGACTATGGTCTAGAACATGTTGGCATCACAGGAAGAAACGTGTTTGACTTGTAAAACAAACATGAAATCCAATAAAAAGAAAAGCCAACACATTTCTACTTTTGCAAAAATTGGCCTAGCTTCTACACAAAGCATGATGCCCAATGCCTAACCATCATAAGAATATTGGTGATGTTCTACTTTTCACTAGTCAATGCATTTTGCACATGGGAAATTTTGTAGAGTATAAAATCCATTATACAAATTGTATGTGCACAAAAGTGGCAAATGGGTAGTGAGTCTATTAGGGGTTTTGACTTTATAAAAGTCAAACTAGAGAAATTGATCTCTCATCGTCCACTCTACCTACTATCTACACCATGGTCAATTAACTAATTTCACATACTCAAGGGAGCTCAAGACTAATACCCAAAATGTTGTCACAAGGTGCCACATTTTGGTTAGAGGAATATGTCAAAAAGAGGTGCCACACATGTTATTGTGTTCAACTTCATTGTAAGCTTGAACATGCCTCGTTGACAATCAAGGTCACTAACATTCAAGAGTTTGAAAATTGCAATATCATGGTCATCTTCCCAATGGGTTTTGCCATAATATAAGTTATTTTAATAACCTCAATGTGTTTGGCAAATGATGTTTGACTATAACCAATATTATGGATACATAATCCTAGGAACATCCATGACACCCTAGCCTAGAAATTAAACTTTGTTTCCAAGTTAATTAAATCTTTTGTACTTCATATCTGGTTTATACCCAGATTCCTAACAATGATTGCCATTTATTCTACATCTTCCTATGGACGATTGCCTCTTAGACTACATTAAAAAGATTCCAGAAAGAAACATGGATGGGTATGAAACTTTGTAATGTCTCTAGCAATTTGTAGCATGTAAAGGTCGTTGTTCTTGACAATTTGTGTTGGGAACATGTGTTAGTTTATGTTGACAATAATCAAACATAGAAACCTCTGACAAATTTTGAAGTATATTTGGAGGTGCTCTTACAAAGCATAAAAGCTCATAGGGCAATTTGAAAAGGAAAACAGTTGAAGAAGACAAGCATTTCACTTTTCAAAAATGCCTGTGTTAGTTTTTTTTTTCCTTTTAAACCATGATACTTAATGGTTACCCAATTAGAGGAGTTATTGAATGCTGAACTTCTTTTACAACTATAAAAATTGTAGGGGAACTTGGGTCATCATATTTTTAAGAAGCCCTAAGTGAGTAAGATTTAATGAAGGTGATTTGGAAGATCTGAGGAACTATGAAAGGTTTCGAATTTTGATTAGTTTATGTCATCAAAAGTTCAATTGAATTACAAAAGATGATGTTTGAAGGAAAAACTAGTTCGGTATCCAGTTAACAACTTGGGTCAACACCACAGGTTACACCAGTATATACTACCCATTGATTCTTTCAAAGGGTTTCAAAGCACCATATAAGCTTTTAGGTTATCCCACTTGCTAGTTTATTGTTTCCATATATTTTATTGAATGGATTTGAAAGGTTAAAAGGTGACATACAGAAAGAGGTTTCAAAGTAAAATACCATGAAGGGAATATTGCAAAGTTGTGAATTGACACCCTTGAACACTTAATCCCAAGTGACTTGTGAATCCAAAATCAACTATACATCTTTCATATCCCAACTCAAGATGTAGACCTCCTGCCTTACTTCAGGGCTTGATATTCACATCATATAGAACTAGCAAGGCACTTAAAGGTGGGGATCTTACATCAAGCAACAGCCCATCTGCCGTCTTGCTCTCATATAAATCTTCCAACAACCGCATCTGTTCAACAGCTCTAAACCCAGAAATGAAGTGAAACCTGACAAGATGCACATGCAATCCTCATGGTATATGCATTGGCACAAGCATGTCATGACTTTGCTCTTTCTCTTCCAGTAGACAGCAAAGTGGGTGGTAACCAGACTCCCAGTGCTTCTAGTGATAGCTGGCATAGGTTGGTGAGATCGTTGCCTCCATGTATACATTCGTGAACAACAGTTTCAATGCTAGTGGGTGTATTGATGTGCTGAATGGTCAGTACACCCATTAACCACTGGACTAGGTAAGGCTCTCTTATTCTATAAAGTTCAGTGTTCCAGCTGCTGGAATCAAGAAATCCTCTTCCACCCACCATTGAACCATCAAGTTCGACGGTCATGTTCAAGGAATGGACACCAAGTAAGCAATATCTGTAGCCATAAACCACAAGCCAGACTCCAACTGCAAAAGACACAACAGATATCACACTGCATACCAATAGGTATGTGGTAGGGTTCACTTTACATGCTTTTGGCACTGGTAAATGTAGAGAAGCCCCTTTGGTAACATACTCCAGAAGTGCCATACCTCCAGGCTATTGCTGTCAATAATCCCAATGCACTACCTGCAAGATACATACAAGAAAACATGATAGATAACCCCTAGAATATCTTCTTCAGAAACCTGGCAAGAGTGCGTCCTTTTGGCCTCCACCACTCCATCACATCTGCATACTTATCAACAATATACTCCCACACTTCTGTGGACTTGAGCATCAACAATTCCTGAGAATCAGTTGCAACCTTGCCACTCTTTAGGTAAAGCACTCCGGCAGATCTCCTGGAAATTGCAGCATTTTTCAATTCCTGGAGCTTTGAGTCTATAAACAACCTTGTCCTTTCTGAGAGCTCCCCTGATTTGGCAACTCTATAAAGCTCTAAACTTGTTGACTTTACTACCTCCCTAGAATGTGCTGTTTTCTCCATTAGGACATGCATTGCATGCACTAGTTGACAGCACTGCCAAATCACAAAACCTGTTCCCAGTGGCCCCAGTATCCATAGTGGCGCAAGATCTTGTGACACTGCTGGTCCAAAAATGATCAGCACCAACAAGTAGAAAGGGACACTGCACAAACCAAGAAATGTCACAGATATCACTTCAGTATCTCTCCTTAAGTACTGAAAACTTCTCAATCTTTACAATTAAAGGCAACATGAATACAACTGAGAGATGTAACTCTCATGATAATTGAGAAATCTCCATACCCACGATTGAGGAAGCCAAAAGAAGATGAAAGCTTCTACTTTTAAGTCAAAGAAAGACTTCCAGATAAGGGCTTACAGAACTAGGAAGGAGGAAGAACACAAAAGGAACAAAACTAGAATGAAGAAACAACAAATACACACACTTGCAGTATGAACAACAGTGACAGTCTCTCTCACTAGCTCAAGGACCATCAACAACAATGACATGTGATAGTGACTTATCTATCACAAGTTCCCCACTGACTTCATCAGCTCCCTACAGTGTATATATAGGTCAGTGTAACCACTAACCTGTATACTGAGTTTCTCCCACAAGTCCAGAAGCAACAGGAAGACCCAGCCATTACACTGGCTAGCAACTAACAATGTAACAACAAAGAAGGGGAAAAACATAGGGAGAAGAAGAGGGCAAACATAAAACACACACACAAGGAAAGCAAACATGGACCAAATGGGTTCAGAAAGCTCCTCACTTACAAGACCCCATACAAAACAATTCATAAGACTCTGAACATTGAAATTCCAAAATAAAATTTCACTTTATTGAGCAATGCTCTAGTCCTCTTTAACAGAATCTTTAGAGTGTAGCCTTTATTCTTCAGGAGGATGATAAGACTGACCATCTGTGAAACAAAGAAAACTGGAGAGCTACAATGCCTGAAGAAACTATGAAACTGACTATAGGTAATGTCCAACCTAGCAGTAACAGAGATATTGGAATGAACACAAGGCATATGCATCATGTCAATACCTGCATACTCTGGTTGAGAACGTTTATGAAAGATATCATAGGATATATCTGAAAACATTACTTCACTGCTAGACCCAAGAAGTTATAAGAGAAGCCTTTAGAAGTACAATTTAACCCACAAGAGCTTTCCAGTTCAGAAAATATATCAAAGATATCATGAGATGTACCTTGAGGACTTTGCTTCAAATGTACAATGCTTTAATTGAGAGTAAAATTGTACTTCACTTAAATTAGAAGCACAATTTAACTCAAGAGACACTTTTGGGTATATACGCTACTGCCAGAAGAGTCTTTGTCTAGGTACATAACACTCTCAAAGGTCTGGAAAGTCTGGAACAATTGAGAGATGGTCCAATAGTAAGGTTACACTTATTTCAGATCTCACAACATATCAGCAAACAGGAAAAAGGGGAAACCTAACCGAGAAAAAGAAAAAAAAAAGAAAACAAACACAGAACTGAGGAGTGGTTGGAACAACAGAAACAGTAACAAGCATGCTTAGAGACCTTCAAAAGCAGCCTGTCTGGTAATTATCAGCTACTGTAATATCCCAACTGACTTCATCAACTCCCAGGAGTGGGTGGAGGCCGATGTCATAATTCAACTGACATACTGAACTCCTGGCATGAGACCAGCATCAACAGGAAGACTCAGCCATGAAACTGGCTAGTTCAGAAAACCTAAAACTGCAGAGAGTACAGAAGCCATGAAGGAAGATGAACAAAAAAGGAAAGAAAAAGGAAAAAACCTAACAAGGGAAGAGGAAGAGAAAAGTGAGAAACTAAGATAATGAATTATGAGGACAAAGTGGACTTGTAGAAGCTCCTCACTTAGGATTAAGAAGCCCTCAAAATACCCATTTTGAAGATTCCAAAGGCAGAAATGCCACTTCAGTAAATGCAAGAACTTCACAAGTTCATCTTGAATTTCTGATACTTAGCTATGTCTAATGTTCACAGCCATAGGATGCAACGATTCTTACAAAATGACAATGGGCCACTTGATCCAGGGATCTGAATTCTGCCACAATCTGGTACCCTGCATGCTCAAAGGGGAGGACCTAAAATCCATTGACAACTGCCTTGCATCGAGGCTCTGGATTCTGTCTTTTGCTTCCTGAAATCCCTGTTTTGCAGTATGAAAAATCCCACACTGATGGAGATCTGCTAGGCCCTCTTGTAGGCCTTGCCAGGTGACAGTCAGCAACTGCCTCCCATCCACCCTTCTTTGTTGCCAATCTGATGATGATGAGAAGTCTATGACCACCCCAAATGGGATTGCAGAGATCCTTTTGGATCGCACTGCCTTCCTGCTCAAAGGACTTGCGAAATTTCCACTGCCACACACCCAAAACATACATTTCGCTCTTGTGATTCATGGATGTAATTTGAGACACCCATGATGAAAAGGCCCAGATGGAATCAGAATGGCTATGATCCCCATCTCCAAATCCAATTAAACAAATATTTGATGCCATGGTAGTTAGGAGACACAAAGGGGGTTAGTGGTACGAAATGTAGCAGTCTCTAGAAGAATGCCAGACAAGGACTGACCAGCAAAGGTGTTGAATACTGGAAGGCCTCCTCCCTAGTCTGAAGGTAGCTCTCTCATAAGTGGTACAGCAGGTGGCACACCCTGGGCTCCTTGGCAGCGTTCCTGTAACAGTCACAGGTTGCAAGCTGCACACTGCTACCTGCAATCATTTTTAATATGGATCAAACATTATATCATGACCCATTACCCGTAGCAAATGCAAACCCAATATTCCAAAAGCCATTTGGAAGATTCAACTTCAACAGGTTGAATTCAAAAGGCCTACCAGACCACTGAAACAAATACCTATGGAACTGTAATCTTACTAAAAATCCACTTCAAAACTTGTCCTGCCAAGGCTTCAATAGATTCAATCAAAACAAAGAGGAAGTAGCATAGTGTTGTTGCATACCGTTGTGTGAAGATTCGAAGGTGCCGCCATACTTGATTGACACTTCGTCTTGCGTACTTGAGCACTTTGGGGACACTCAGTTCATCACCTTTTCACAACACTGACATGAACCCGATGCTTCCTCAAATCTGCAGCAAGCTATACAACAATGTAGGCTAATCGACAGAACATACTGTCGAGACTCTCTAGAAAAACCCTAGTACTTGACTTGAGGACAAAAGGCTGCATCATCTCGCTAACCCTAATTCCAGAAACGTTGCATACTGAGCAAGCGCTCCGTTTCTGCACACTCGACACGAAATCTGATTGCAACCCAAATCTCGAATTGTAAGCTTGTAAACATTCTGAAAAATCGACCCCAAAATCAACCGACTTACACCCTCCTAATGTTTCAGACGGAACAAGGAAAGGCGTCTGAGACCAACGGTGACTCCGGTACTGACTGAATCATGAAAGCCAAGCTAATCCAAAAACTGGCGCAACGGGACAAAAATCGGCTGTGCATAGACGTGAACGGAATCCTATTAGAGCTCCAATGCACACAGGAAGAGGAACAGAGAACACAGAGAACTCGAGATTGTGGAAATGGAGTCAAGGTGTGTTCCACATATCTTATGATCATTTGTGCAGCAATGAATGGTGGCACTCTTGTGCCAACTGGAAACCCTAAAAGGCAGTGTAGATAAGGTTTCTACAGTAGTACGCTGTTGGCAAACAATTTTTTGATTTTTTTTATTTTGATTTTTTGGTTATTTTGGTTTCTTTATACTAGTGTTGTGCATGTAAATGGCTTAGGACTTACACTTCATGTAAGTGTTAAAAATAAATTTAAATATAACAACAGTATAAATGTAACTGTAAAATATTCGGATTCGGATGTGTTAGTGTGAATGATTTACACTTACACAAGATTTACACTTCATATATATTGACATCTACATTCACAAATCTATAAAGATTTCTTAGTGCCATGGCAGCACTGGCTGCCTGCTCACGAATTACAACCTATAACTCTTTCTGTTGTGATGTCACTTGCACACCATTGTGCACTTTCACATAACTCTTGTGTACAATGCATAACTCTTGTATAGAAAATTTGCTATGATTCTTCTTTTTTTTAAATCAAGATTTTGCAATTTTTTTCTCAAATGATGATTGCATTTGTGATGGAATTTTTCCAAAATTTTGCAACAGTGTGAAATTTTGTGTGCCCTGCTCCTCATCCCCAATATTCTCAAATTGCAATGCCCCCTTTGTTGTCATAATTAGAGCTTGTATGTTGCAATATCTTAGTTTTTTCAAAGGTTATCATGAAATTTAAACGTAGGTAGATCAGGACACATAGGATGTATAATTCTTGAAGGTAAGTATATGCAAACGCTCCCACTGCATTAGAGTGGACATAACATCCTCCTCTATTTTAGGAGGGATATACAGGAATGTATATTGCCCTTGAAAAACATTAGGAAATTTCTCCAAATATGTCATGCAATTTCTCTGACTGTTTTTCAGTCTTGGAGTCATGTTGTGAATGATTCTTTGGATGATGAATTTTTTATTCTCTTTCGAAGCCAGTTGTGAGCCTCCATAAGACACTTTCTAATGGCAATTTTTATAACCCACTGAAATACTTTTAAAGCTAATACTTTTAATGCTTGTGAAGAATTTTCAACATGTGACTCCAAAATCTAACTTCTAATTTGGATATGAGACCAATAAGAAGAACTATGTTTTTTGGTTGTTTGATCAAAATCTGGAAGTTATCAGATTCTAAACAATACAACTTTTCAAAAAAAGCAAATCTAGCTGAAACTAAGTTAATTTCAAAAAAATCAAAATCAAAATTAAAATTACAAATTAAAATATGCAATATGATTTTCATGAGAATATACCCTATTAATAAATTTTTCATTTAAATTTTTTTTCAAAATGCAAGTATACATGTTGGAGTGTTTGAATTAGGTATATATCATCTAAGAGCATCTCCATCTCACAGCAATAAATTCTTCTTGATATTAAATTTTGCAACAGGCTGAACCTTTTAAAAATATTTCCTTATTATGATTTTGGTCAATGATAATAATTAACCCAAATGTAAAGACTTAAATAATCTCTTATTGTTTTATATGAATTTTTTAATATTTATGGGTGAGGACATTGAATATTAAACATTAAGTTTTTATTTTATTTTATAATGATGCAGTTTATGGTTGGGGGGTGGAGATGCGCTATAAGATAAGAGCAGAGCAACTTTCAATGTGTCAATTTCCCTGTTTTAAAATTGATTGATGTAATCGCTAGTTTATAGTCAACATTTGGTGACAATCTGAAAAATTATACAAATCCACAAGAATCTGGATCCAGAATGTGCTGAAATTGGACAGAAAACTTGTTATACTAGTTTTCCAATTCTTAAAACCCAAAAGTGGCTTGGCTTAGAAGTCAGGTAACGTTCCCACAACTTTGGATTGATGTTCTACCTTGCAAAGAACGTATTAGGAGAATTGAACTAACAAAATCAGAGTAACATGATTACAAACAGTATAACTCACAAGCTCATTAATTTCAAGCTGGTCATGAATTGTATTTACTTTAGTCCATTGGCTTCAATTTTGTCTTGAGTGGGATTTCACTATTGAAAAAGAAGTCAGTGGTAGCTACTTTGGAGCTTATACAAGTCTGTATTGAAGAACTTGGGTACAAGGAATTGACATGTTGAAAACCATCATACTTACTAACTTAAATTGAACCGGTTCAAGTTTTGAAGAGCATAGGAGGCTGTAAATGGAAAGACTGGGTTTGGGAACATATTCCCATTTTCTCACTAACAAAAGTTGACGTATACTGTCATTCAGAAATGGTTTTGGAAGTGATGTGTACAAGTCAGTTGTGAGTACATGGACGTACTTTTGGGTCTAAATTACAATTACATCAGACAGTAAATTCATTGCATATAATCTGATGACCCTTACATTATTATTCAACTTCATTACTAAGAATTGAATTATTACCTTTCTTTTTCCAGGTTCAAGTATTCATGAAGGTTCATAGATGATAGATTCTCATTTAAGTGGAAAACAAATTACCCAAGGCACCATGGAAATAGTTTCAGTTAAACTTTTAAATGCTTATCATGGACATGCAATTGTTTTATGTATGATACATTAGTGGGTGTCAAAACCTCTGCTTGTCTCAACCGAGATTAGTGCTCACGGCATAAGTGTAAATCAGCATTGATTGCTAAGTGTATGCTCGGTTGGTTTAGAACATTTGCTGATGAGATTAGGGCCGATTCAAAACACGACCTCAGGAGGTTAGTTTTGAATTAACACTAGATTCAATCTCTTGGGGCCTCACCTTATTTTTTTTGACATAAGCAATAGATAAAAAATTGATGTGTAAAATGGCATGAAAGTTGAATGGAAGATGATCTCCTCTCATTGGTTCCTTCTATATTAGCATTGATCATAATAAGTGATGATTTAAGCGAAGGTTTGACAACCCACTCTATCATGTTAATCCAACTTAATCCAAGTAGCAAGTTGCGAGCTCAGTTATTAGGACGTGCATGAATCTAGATTGATCATTTATGCATGTTAAATTATGTCATATTTAACCCAACCTGCAACCTAATTTATGTCAAAGCACATTAGAGGGAACCACTATGGCGCACTCCATCAATCCTGCAGCAACGTTTTTGTCAGATCCTGTTTATTTGGGACTGTGAACGGAAGTAGCACTGATCCAAAGTAAAATTGCACAGGGCACACGATGCAGCAGGAGATGCCAAAAGATCAGAACATTACATTTAGAGAACTTGAAACATCCTTGAAACTGTTTGTGTAAGGAATATATATGAGTTTTAGAGGTGTTCCGGAAGATGCCTCTTCCCCAAAATAAAAATATAAAACAAAAATCAAAGCAAAAAAGAAAGGTACCATATTCACTAAACAAACATGCAGCACTAATTAATTTCTAAGAGTAGATCAGGATTCAGCAATAGAAAATTCTTGAACATATCCCTATTCTTGAACAGATCCTTGCTGCCTAGACTGCACTAGCTAGACTATAGTATTGCGGTAGCTAGTTGACTCATGTGAACCACTGGGGAATTACCACGTGAAAGAAACCCTAGCTAGACTGGAGCAAGAGATGGGTGCCAAGCAATGGGGACATATTCAGACTGGATGTTAACAAACTGGCAACGAGGATCCATCTCCGGTTCCTGATGCATCGGACTGTAACTCCAAGCCCTGGAGACGACATCAAAGAACTTCCACTGTTCACTTCCTGCCAAACAGATGAAGTTGTTGTAGGTGATGCAGTGATAGAAGAAAGAATGATGTGGGAGCCACCTATCCAAGAAGGTCTGCAGGGTGGCTATGCGCAGAAAATTATGTCCTGCGGTGTTCCTTACCACCCGGTCCTTATCTTCGTCGAGGGCCCAGATGCTCACTTCTATTCGCGGCACGACGTGCTGATCGACAGTATGATCGATTAAGAAGAAGCTCCCAGCATCTGCAGAGGCGCTTAACCCTAACCCGGAACTTCGAATATTACAATTGTCCACTCGTCTTTGCGAGATTGTGTATACTTTGCCCATGCACGTGACCACCTGCGGTTGCACAACAGGCTCGTGCACAAACGAGACTAGCTGTGGATACACAGACGGCTCGTCATCCCACACACCTTTCTTGGTATCGAAGCCGACGAGGCACGCGGAACCTCTGTCGTAGGGATCGTTGAATTCCATTTTCGCCACCATGAAGAGGATACCGTTTTTGTCAAGTACGGGATTGCAGCCCATGAACGTGATGTCAAGAGGCAGCTGACTTTGTGTAAACGCACTCCATGTTCTAGACGAAGATTCGTACATCCTGATTCCAGACATTTGGCAATGGCCTTGGAATATCTTGTAGCTCTCCAATGCATCGTCCACACTCAAGACAGTCCAGCAAGCTCGTGTCCAGCCTGTTAGATCGTCCACAGTAGACGTTTCCTTGATCCAGTTCTTGGTGACTGGGTTCACAATCCAGATACTCCCAGCTGAGGCAGGATTGGTCTGTCCAGCTCCAGTAGTGAATACTGGAGCAGGAGCATCTGATCGGGCTGCAGCTTCCGGACGCAAGATCAAGACTAGCAACCCCTTATGGGAAGCTGCAATCACGTAATCTGTTTCCTCGCGAGGAAGGAAAGACGGTTGCGGAAAGCGGACCCACTTGTTGACACGAAGGCTGTATCCGAACATCTCGGCCAGCACGCCTATATCCAGGAACGTAAGGACCAGGCATTCGAACTGCATGAGCGAATCTTTCACTGAGCATTGCTTCCAAAATCTGTCCGAGAACACGAACTGTTTCCAGTGCTTGGACAGTAACCGGCTCTGTAATAGCTGCGACACAGATGCGCGTAGTACCACTTTCTCCTGTAGGTCGACTGAAAGCCGTGTCCAAATATCCAGCTGCATGATCGTTGTTGCTTCAGTGCAAAGCTTCATGACAGGGTTCTTGACTTCTTCACATGATCCTTCAGATCCTCCTGCCTCTGTGGAAGCAGCCTCGAGCAATTTTCTATTCTCCCAGACTACGCATTCTCTCTCGACTCGTAGTCGAATTCTTTCGTCGAGGAAGCGCTGGATCCGTTCAGAATCTTCCTCCACGCCTCCTCCTACTCGAACTGTTCCCTCGAAGGTTTCGACCAATTCAGAATTCTCCTCCTCGCCTCCTCCTACTCGAATTGTTGAATCCTCCAAGGCCTCGACCGGTTCAGAATTCCCCTCCGCCTCGATTCCTACTCGAACTGTTGAATCCTCGAAGGCCTCGACCAGTTCAGAATTTCCCTCCGCGGCTCCGGCCCAGATACCGCATTCTGTCAAGGTTTTCTCGTCAGATATGTTTGGTACAAGATGATCCACAGCTGCAAATCCACTGGACGTCTCACCAGCTTGGGTCGAGCTTGTCGTAGCCATGGCCCTTGAACAGCTTGAAAACACAGATCTCCGTTCCTGTAAATAATTTTTTTCAGTGTTGAGATGTCGAAACCCATAAGAGTTTTTTTGACCTACCCTTCCACCATATCAGGATTCTTAAGATCGACACTACATTCACAATGCTCAAAATCCCAGCAAATACATGATCCTGTACATAAGCGTATAATGATGATAAGATATTTGTAAGATCATCTCTACTACAAACAACATGCATAATACGCAAGTCATGCTTCATCACCTTGTCAGCTGTCATCTAAAAACACATCCAAGGAGGTTTGAGGGATATAGTCGTGGGAATCAACCATGTACCATATTGTTAGAGTACTCAACCACCTTGTCTGTCATCTAGAAATCCATACAAGGAGGTTTGACGCCGGATTGCACGATCAGGAATCACCTGGTATGTGCAGAGCACTTGCAGCAGATCAATCGTGCCGGTTTGGCCGACCCGCAACCTCCGGCTTTGTCTCCTCCCGACGATGGATCAGTAACTCGCGCTCGATTCTTACAACCTGCATGCCTTCAATATCAGGTATGCCTGGTGAGTCTAGTGGCGAAAACAGGAAGAAACATTTTCTTGTGAATCCTGACTACTATGCTCTTTTTTTCTTTCTTTTTTTCTTGGTGCTGTTCACATCAATGCTTACAGAAAGAGATAGGAACTTTCTTTAAAACTCAAATGTTCATTAGTCCAGTATACTCAGATCTAGCCGATAAACAATATCAGCTAGTCAAACTTCCCAGTGCCCTGGGGAATAGGAGTCGGCAAAAGCCGGAGTTGCGCATACCTGGAGGAGGCTGGCTCTAAACGCACACGAAAGTGCAAGCAGAGTAACAAAGACTGGCGAGCCGATCAAAGGCTCGGCTAGGAAATCGATCTGAAAAATAATTGTAATATTTCTTTGAGGGTGTAGAGACAAGATCTGAGCGAGAAAACAAAAATAGAAGCTCGACTTCAGCAGTATGAGGTGAAGACCGTCTTGAACGCTATATAAGATAAATAACACTGAAACACATACTAGTTATGTCTCAAAAACATAAAACATGAGAAAGTATACCTGTGCAACAACGTCTGAGAGAGGCTGCAAGCCAGCGCGACAATAGTGAAGCTGCAGTAGTCACCTACATACAAAGCTTTTTATAAACACAGTTTCTGTAGTGAGCTTCTTGCTGGGAATGTTGAACTTGGACCTGACTTTAGTTTGTTCCTCTGACAAAGGAGAATATGTCTCCGCACATGTTGTGATCCTTACAAGTGTACCATGTAACTTGAGATCACAAAATATCTCGCAACCTAGGTTCACGTTCACGTGTGAAATTGGGTCACGCACAATTTGTAGTGATCAGAGCTTAGAAGAAAAGCGAAGAGAAGAGAAGAGAAATTAAAGAAGAGCTTCGGGACTGCACGTCCTAGTCCTAGTAGAACTTTCCCAAGGTGCTAGGACATATGAGCAATAGTGAAGAGCTCCCTTATTAATTTGGAGGGATAAAGACTTTCAACTACCCTTGTAATTTCCCCTTTCAAATCATGGACCATTTCCGTGAAGATTATATATTCAGGAAGTCTAGAACCTTTGCCATCCACGCCTCCTGTCTGGCTGCCGTTTATTGGCATTGATGAATGTCTAGACTTGTCGCCGTAAAGCCGATGGACGGATGTTTTCTTTATCTGAGGACGAAGTTAGATGCCGTTGTTCTTAAGCTATCATTCCGTACTAGAGAATGGGCGCGCTCAAGTACCGATCTTGGGGCCCTAGGAAGCCCGTGGATGGCGAGCTCTAGAGCACGTAAGAGCCCGGGATTGGCCCTAGCTCGCCGGTTATCTTTTAAACAGCCATAGAGAACTTATCGTGGGAGAACTCATCACCGGAGAGTAACTAACTTCGGAATCGGCTTCTCTGCAACATTCACCACATAAAATCGGCACTGCCTGTAGATGACTGGTTCCGATAGAAGTTAGCAGTCCCGAACCTACCAGAATCTGCACCCAAGCCTCTTAACTTGGAGATTATATGTCCGCTAAGTACAATAGAATTGTCAGAGCCTACCCATCATATTGGGTAAAGCGTCACCCGCTGGCTAATGCTCTAAACGCTTTGGGCTAGCTAGGCTAATGGGTAAGTTGTGGACCATTCCATAACATCAAGGAATGGTGCACCACACATTCAACTAAATTTAAATAAAAACTCATGTTCAACGCACACATTTTGGACACTTTTACTAGTGTATAATCATAACCTGAAGATAAGCAAATGACATAATCTGGTACCCCAAACCTGTTAGTAGAATCAAACTTTGCTAAACAAAAGAATAACCCCACGTAAGTTGTAACTCAACATATCTCATCTGGATGCTAATTATGTAATTATATGGAATTTTTATTTTTGATTCAAATTGATGATGTGTCTAAGGTTAAGGAGTATATTTAGAGTGTCTAGGGCATCCTTATATACCAAAGTTCTAACTTATAAATTTCAAAATCTCAACATCAACTTAAATATTCCTGGTAGTCCTGTAACCACTATTTAGACTCTAAGATGGGCATGATTGACAAATGTTGATAGCTAAGTACCCTAGGGTCAGTTTCCACACTGAATTTAATTCTTTTCAATATTGTTCAAACTCATATTTGTGAAAATATGCTATTAAAAGTCATTATAATTATTGTAGCCTCCGGTATAAATAATTTTTTACTCATATGAAATTAAGTTATACCACACTACTTTAAATAATCCCAAATCTAAAATGAACTGATTTTTGAGGAAAAAATATTATTCAGAATGATACCATTTACATATATGTGTTGGAGATTATTCTGAACATGGGCTGTCTATCATGGCTACCTCACAGAGAAGTTGTAGTTTTGAGTGCAGTTATGCCAATGTAACTGCACAGAGTAGAAGGGTTAAGATAGGGAAGGGTGCCAGAGATTCAATACTATAATTCTGAGAAAACTCTATACTGAAACCTGCCCTTTGCAATCCCCAATGACAATAATTGATTACATTGTGGAGTACATAAGTATTACCAAGAGCACCTAGTTGCTCATCATACCATGTCACCTGGATACGTGCATATCGTTATCAATGGCTGCTCAACTAGTAGTTCAATCAAACAAGGCAAGTGGGTGTTGAGCATCATTAGTGTTCATTTATAAGAAATACCATGCATGTACATTTCCTGGCTGTATCAAAAAACATTTAAATGAGAACCATATCAACAGGACATAATGCATGGTATTTCTTATTTTCTGGACCAATTCTCAATGGTTTGAAGATCACCATAATAAATTTATTTTGTCAACCTTGATAACCTTGTTATATGGCCATAGGTCTTGCAAAATTGTGGTTGGGCATTCAAACAACCATGACAGCACGCACCCATGACAGCCAATCTCAGCTACAACGGCACAAATTATAGCCATATTAAATTGGGTGTAGAGCAATTCATAGAGTTTCACCAAGTTTTGGGAAGGAATTGGGAGACCAAGCTGCTAGGTTTATGAGCTCATGGTGGTTATAAGTGTCCAACTTGCCCAATCAAGAGATAAGAGCTTATAATCACTCTTGGACACGAAGGTATGTGGGCCTATATTCAAGGATGATTTGATAACCTGTGGGTCCATGGGTTGGAGTCATGAGACCAGCCCCAGGTTAACAACCAAATTATGTCCTAGACTTCCAGGCGACTTGGAAAATACACATGACTCCAACAAAAGCCCATAATTTCTAAAAAGTTTGAAAAAACTTATTATGCTGAATAAATTTTACTGGCAAAAATATTCATTACCCACTTACCACTTAGATTTTCTGAGGCCAAATTTACTTACATCATTGTATCCAGTAGTTCTTCCATTTTTAGAAGTATTTAAATGTATAATAGAACAATCTACTGTGCCTAGTCTTATGCTCAAAATTTACACCATTCACTGTGACGTTCATATAACACGTGGCTCCAATGAAATTGGGCTTGGTATAAATTCTTATGATAACCTTTTCAAGAACGTCTCAGGCAGAAAATAAAAGTTTTGTGAGTAGTCTCTTTAACGACACCTGGTGGTTTATTCATTCTTTAAATAACAAAACATTCTAAGTGCCAAAGTTGGAGGTGTACAGTTCATTATTAAGAGTACCTGTGGAGCCCACCCACAGCCACGCATCTTCAATGACATTACCTAACCAGACATCACCTAATTATAATTGACCAACCACAATTGAAGCTGCTATATTTAATAAGGTAGGTTCCAATACATAATAGTACAAATTATCACAAGTTATTCATTATGAGAGTCTAATGCTTCATTGATTGATCTATCATTTTATCTTATTTGCTCAACTCTTTGCATTCCCGGTGACACGCCATAAATCCTTATCAAGCCCAAAGAAATCCACCTGTCGATTTATTTAATTAATACATCTTCTTTTTTTGTTCTGAAATGTGAGTTCTTAGCAAGTTTGTCCAATTCCCATAGAAAATCATGGGCCACTTCAATTTCTATCATCTGTATATAGTTTAAGATTAAACATTATCAGCCGAGGGAATAACTTATAACTTCTATCCTCTATTAAAGATTATAAAATATCAGCGGAGGGGATTACTTTTGACAGATTCAAACGTAATTCATCATGATACAGACCAGACCTTAAGTCTCACACTGAACCGTGCATCAAGCTCATGATCAGAGTCTAATTACGGATTGCAGTAGTGGACATACATACATGCAAGTATACGTCAAAATGTCGCTTTTCCCCACCACATCGCCCGCGCCCGTTCCCATTAAGTGTGTAAATTACTACTGCTCGATATGTAAACCATGTCCCTTTCTCAACCACCCATATGATGTCCGTATTGTGGACCTCAAACAATTACCATCCAGGAGCCTCGAGATGATCACGCATTATGGCGTTTTGAAGGGCAGCTCGAACTATTACGCGACCAAGATGCAGCACTACAATTTCATGTTTGCCAACACAAAAGAATGATGACTTTTAGCTGGTGGGTACCCACAAAATTACAGCTGTTAGATGATGTCGTAGTACAGTGTGTATACAGGGTCCTCCATCTATCAGCCTCATTGGGACTCTGCCAAACAGGTCCTAATTGAGCAGATGTAACGTGAAGGTAAACCCAAAAATTCAACGAGAGTATTTTGAAACTGGTTTCATCAATCTCTCCAAACTGATGCCTACGGCACTTGATCATTTCAATTTTCTCCTTCATCCAGTTTGAGTCCCCCCAACTATCTTGATGAGTACTAAACGTAGCCACTCGTCCTCCCTGAGTAGCCTAGGGGTACGTCAACTTATAACTAGCATAGGAATGACTAATAGTCATCATCATGCAGCATGCTACAAAATAATTATACGAAGTACCACACGTATAAATAAGCGAATAAGCAGCTTAAGCATGACCCATGCACGCAGTATCCAGCACGAATGACATTTCACCGTCATGGTGTGGCGCCGTAGAACTGGTACAGCACTAGTAGCTTGTAATAAACGTGACTCTACAGCACCTGCATGACTCCTGATCACTTTCTTGACCGCGACCGCGCCGTTCTACAAGTAATGCGAACTAGTAGCTTGTTTAAGCGTAACTCCTAATTGGTGCTCCAGCACTAATGACTACTATTCACCGTATTCACCATTGAGGCTCCATTCCATCGGTACAGCTACGGTTGTACTTGTGACTTTTAAACATCATGACTCCTCGTAGCCTGCACCACGGACTACTCACCATCAAACCGCATTCGAACAAATACGGCATATTAGAATAATAAGAGTGTCTGTATAATGCATGCTCCATGACCTCGACTCTCAATATTTAATACTCCGTGCCCGTATTCGTGCAATGTATGGCACATAACTTAATACAATGGTATATGTCTTAAAAGCATCATATTCGTGCTAGCTGATTATTCTTCCAAAGTTGCTTGATATTTTTCCAACTCATGTTCAGGGGCGCGTCTTTTCAAACATTCCTATTTCGCATCCAGTCTCCAAACTTAAAGAAGCGGCCGAGCATACGACGACCTATGTCTAATTGGGAATCTTCACAAACATGTACCTTTGAAAATGTATGGTAGTACTTAAGTTTGCACACAAATATGATCGCTAATATCAGCAATTGAACAACATACAAAACTTAAGAGTACGTTTTTGTAGCCATTTATGCATTGTTTTCGAATATCTGTCCCTCCCAACGCGGGTATGTACCGTTATACACAAATTGTTCCTTGAAGTTGTATGTAATGAAATTAGACAATGGAGATCACTAAAGGCCCACGTATTGGCAGTAAAAGCGTTTCAGACTAATCATGAAGGCTTGGCCGCGGCTTAGGTTTACCCATATTCATATGTTAGAATGTAGCAATTCTATCCATATTGCACAAAAAGGACCTTAATCAATATCGCTCTATATCTCTCTATATCTCTCTATATACCTCGGGAGCAATAGAGCTTCACAAATACATAAGCATTGAAATCTATTTCCTCTTTTATAATCCCTAAATACGATTTCTGCAGGAATGATTAGCTTTTACTTCCTGAAGGGAAAAGTGCACCAAACGAATAACTAGAAATTACTGGAGGACATAGAAAATATTATTGGAAATGGGTAATAACGTGTCATCCCGCTAGAGAAATTAGAATTGTTCAATTATCTGTACACCAGCAATTGTCATGCATTCTTGTATTAGATTGCAGGATGTGCAATTTGCAAACAATGGTGCCCTGCATGTTCATAGACTCATGATGTTGGGAATCCTGCTTGTCAAACGGAACTGTTTCAAGCTGTAATCCAGTGTGTTTTTTTACTGGCGAATTTTGGCAAAAATTCGACCTGAAAAAATGTGAATTCGACCAATACAAAGATGGAAAAAATGGTCCAAATTCGCCAAATTCGCCAAATTTCGAAAAGAAAAACAATTCAAATCTCCAGATTTCTGCAATAAGTTACAGCAGGTAGCCAAGAATATAGAAGGATCCTGGTTTTTTTCTCACTTACATATCTGGCATGTAGCCAGAATTGGCTAAATTAGTTTCTGGATGGTCGCCACCTTGGCTACATCACAAAATCCTTTAAAAAAAACCCTGCTGTAGTCAGAACCAAATAACTGGCGGTTTTCATTCAAGAACTGGAAATGAAGTGACAGTCTTATGGCCGGTTATTTGGGTTGCATGTTCAGATCAGCAATTCATGAAGCAAATTAAGGTACTGTGAACAGGGTTTTTTTTTTTTTTTTCCTCCCAATTTTTGCGGTTTCAAAAGTTTGGCAACTTTTTCCTTTTCCCTAAAGCAATTTTTTCTGGATTTACACTGAAACTACAAAAGTTTCCAATAACTTTGGAAATAATTCATGGCCACAGTGCGAAAATGCACCCCAAAAGAAAACAATGACTTGGAATCAACAACAGTCAAGATACTGGTCGATCACTCTTTGCAAGATCACTCAATCCCCTCCAACCCTTCTGGACACTCCTCACAATGGGCTTTCCATGGTCCTAAGTGGAGATTGTAGAAAATACCATCCCATATATGTAACTGATTTCAGTGTCCTGTTCAGGCACTCTCTTTCAGGCTTTTTCGTAGGTGAGCCAAGCAACCATCAGCTGGTTCCACTTTTCGTGCCGTCAGTTTCAGTTGTAAAGTGAGTTCACTGGTGGAGAACATGCTTGAGATGTGAATCAACAGTGGGGACAAGCTGAATCACCGACTGTAACAGGCTAGAACCCAATGCCACCTACTGGAATCACATTTGCCCTACCAAGCTGCTGCATTCCTATGTGAAACTCGCCTTATGGAACATGTTCCACAATACATAGCATGCTAAGAGCAGCACAATCCAATGGCAAAAAAAGTCCCAGAACCCCCCTATCATGTTTTTTTTTTTTTTTTGGCTCAAAAGAGAAGCCTCTCTAGGTAGCCTAATCATGCATGACCTTTTTAAGGTTGCCTTTTCACATCAGTGATGTTGAATGGTACAAATTCAGAAAATTTAAGCTCCAGTTCTGATTTGAAGCAGATTTTTAGAAGCAAGAAATTATAACAATTGATTTACGATATATCATAATTGCCCAAAAACTGGGAGCTCATGTTTTTTCTTTTGTAAATGACATAACTTGTGTATGTGAATAATTACATACAAAAGATTGTATGAAAATGTTACATATATATGTGTGTAAATGATTAAATAACCTAACTCAATTTCAAATTTAAAGTTTTAAATGCATTCGTACCAAGGCATCACAAACACTGTGGCCCTGCAAATAGATAAGATGTTGTACATCTACCTACTACAACCACACTCCAAACACCAAAGAAATTCATTCCAATCCAAACAGTCTAAACACTTTCACCAAAAAAACTAGTTCCCCTCATGTGAAATCAGTTCTAATAAGGTAAAACTTCCAAAAATTGGATCCAATGCAATAGTCCCTGACCCTGTGGGGTCAGCGCCCAATAAAGGCCATTTGGGGGGCTTGTCTGAGCGATTCAACTTTCTACTCACCCTACCAAAAGTATGAAGAAAAGAAGGAATTTCTCTAGAGAGCTATTTTGAATTATAAACCATCTTCAAGATTGTTGGACAAGTACATACTAATTGCATGGGTGCAACCTATAAACCACCCGTCACTATGAACTCTTAACCCTTACATATTACTACTACTTACCTTGGACACAACCAAAAGAAAATTTCCACAAATTTTGTAAAATCCTAGTGTGCATATTAATTGGAAATAAATATGTTTTGAAGCTAATCATTTTTCTATTTCTTGAAATATTTTTTGCATCACATCTTCCTTTTATTCATAATTTGAATTTTACATAAGTAAATGAAAAGTTAGTGAAATGTAATTGGTGTTAGAAGTACATAATAAGCGCAGATGTGAACTTGATAAGGACAAGAAATAATAGAATTAAAATCGAAAAGAATAAAATAAATTGAAAAAGAAAAATGAAGGCCATTGTCATGCTCAATTTAAAAAATTGAATATATGTTAAGAAATTGACGACTTTGAAATCAATTTTAGACAATACACATTACAATTTTTGATGCATTTACATGGATCCTAAAATATGCATAATTTACACATTGACTCACACCTATCAAGATTTGAACATCTTTTTTGGGGGCATTTCAAATAGGGCATTCTAAGTTTGGCATATTTTTAGGCTTGGGGACAATGGGGATCATGGGAGGATGGCAAAAGACAATGGGAAGACTCTAATTGATATTGAAGGAAAAAATAAAATAAAAATTGGTGAGCAATGGAGGGACATTGAGATGATGTCAAGGGACATCAAGCTAGGCATTGGGTAGCATAAAAAAAATGTTGGGGGACATTGAACAATGTTAAAAAAACATCACTTCAAAATATTACATCTTTTTTATACATGCATCATTTGTGTTTTACACACATAACATTCATGTGCAAAAAAACTCGAAAAACATGAACCCATGAAATAATAGATTTTGTGCAAATTTTAAACAAATTTATGAAATTAATAAATTTATGACATAGTTTTGTGCAATGGAAATGGAATTTGATTTTAAATTGAACACCATTTAATTCTTTGTGAAAATGACTTGAGATAAAGTTTTAAAACTTGCAAGAAAACTAGGCTCAAGACTAGAATGGAGGTTCCATGATAAAAAAACAAAAAAAAAAATTAAAACCGAGTTTGAAGGTTCCTTTTAAAATCAAAATTTTGACAACATGTCTTGTAACCTAAATTATAACTTTAAGAAAATGTATGTTTTGGGCTACACTTCTCTTTTCTTTCCATATGCCACAAGGAGAATTTTTTAATGTCCATGTATGTATGCAAGTTAATTTATATTTGGTTCTTATGCAAAATTGAAATGGTTGTTTTTTACTTTTAAAATTCTAGTTAATATATGACACATTTTCTCATTTAGGTTGAAATTTAGGAATAATGGAATGTAAGTAAAAGTTTTGATTTATTTTAACAGTCCCTTGGATGGATTCATTTCATAATGTTCTCACCATGTTTCTATGTAATTGACCTTGTCCATTAAGTGATGTTTTCCAATTATTTTAATGTTGCATCATTTGTTAGCATTAAATGGTGACATGTTTTCAGAAAAAAATTAAATAGTAAAAAATTAGTTGAAAAAATGTTATCAAACTAAAATCAAAATCAAAAAATGGCAAAATAAATTCAAGATTTGTTTTTCAAATTTTGGGAACTTTTTTTTAAATGAAAATATTTTTGATAGAACATTCTTTTTTTCTGTTTTATTTTTTTCATTTTGATGAAACTTTACACAAAACAAAATTGTATCCACTTGGTTTTTATTCTTTAATTTCTTTTTGAAGTTAACACCAATGTTGGGCAATTGGTATATATCATTATGCCAAAATTTGATTTTTAGGACTACATAAACAAGTACAAATGTAATCATTTATGCCATTCATAATTGTACATGACTACATGGGTGCTAGTTCAAACGTCCTCGTTGTATATGTCATTAATTTAAAAAATTATGTTAGTTGCAAATGTCATTTATGACTATTTTTCATGATAGTAATCAAATTTACCATAGGACCATGGGGGGCATATTCAACGATTAGATTATAAAATAAAAATAGTTTTTGATTAATTTTTGGCTACCACATGGCAATCTACATACATTCAACAAATTTATTGATCACTTTATGAACTAACACATAGCAACCCCGTGGTGGCCCTAGAATTAGGATTTTTTGCTCAATCATATGATGTCACATGATAGTCATGGAACTAGGAGTTTTTGGCACAATTGTGTGATGCCACATGGCAAATTTAAACTAAATTTCTTTTGGCCCAATTGTGTGATGCCCTATGGCAACTTAAAATTAGGAAATTCATTTTTTCGCCCAATTCATGTGTGATGCCATGTGACAATCAAAGTTTAATGAAAGAAGGTGAACTTAAGAAGCCTAACCTAGAGGAATTACATGACCTAGCCTAAGGGAATTAAGTGACCTAGCCTAGGTTAAACCAAAATCGTATTTCAGTTGTGATAACCATTTCAACTAGGCACCTTGGCTAGGAACCTAGGCAACATGGATCCAACCACATTATAAAAAGCCACACCTATCCCCTTAGACCATTACTTTTTCATTTTTTTTAAAGAATATTCTTTAAATCATTTTAATATATCTTTCAAAAAAACATTAAAAACCTTTTTTTTTTAAATTGATACTATTACGCTAAGGTGCATACTAAAAAATATCCAAAAATATGTCATTAAAAAATATTTTCAAATTGTGCTTTTAGTATCAAAATTATTTTTAAACAGTGGTTACAAGTCCTTAAAAAGGTAAATTGTGTATTTTTTACTCATTAAATTGATTCCAACTTGTTATGATATGTACATAATGTATTCACAATAAAATTTTATATAAAAAAAATTATAGTTTTGTATTTTTTTTCAATCAAAAATTCAAAAAATTAAGTAGTGGTTATGACTTCTAATGGTACATGTTAATATGACTACACCCATATTTAAATTGTAACCGAAAAGACTTAAACCCTTGACTTCCACTTTAAAGGTTCAATTCCTTAACCATTGCACTACACCATTTTTTAAAAATGAAACTATTTACCATAAATTTACAAACATGAACATTTTTTATCCTATGTTAACTTCAAACTACTGAAGCTAACCTTGGTTAATTTAAATCAAATTGGGTTATTTAAATTAAATTGAGTTAAATTAAACTACTCAAACTAAACTTAATTAAACTTGGCTACTTAAGTTAAACTAAGTTAATTAAGCTTCTTAAGCTAAAATTGATTAAATTAAACAAAATTAAATTATTTAAACTAAACTAAATTGAACATTACTAAATTAAGTGACATACATTAATTTCATTTAATTTTGCATAAGTAGATTTACTTAGCCTTGATGTGAATTTGTTTAACTTAATTTAATGTAAATAGCATAACTTAGTTTAATATAACCTAGCCTAGTTTAGTATTTAGTTTAGTTTAACATAACCAACAAAATTCAATTTAATTTAACTTAAATAACAAAATTATCTTTAGTTTAATTTTAAATAATTTAATTTAACCTAATTAGCTTCAAGTTTGTCAAAATTGACATGACACCACATTAGTTTCATTGTCGAAATGGATGTCAACCATTCCTTTTGACAACCACATGTTTTCTTGGAAAGATCCATTTGGAAGACTTCCATTTTTTGCACACCTTTAGTTCTTCCAAAGTGCTTTGACCAATCTAATATTACCTTCGTATGGTAAAACTTGGGCTAATGCTATGGTCGATATGCAATCTTTGCCATTGATTGAGTTGTTTCATAACCTTCTTATGGTGCCTGTGTTCTCACCTTTATTAATGAAGAAGCTAAGGTTTCAAATCCTTGATAGTTGGGTGAATGTAAATTATAATGGCTCACTTTTTGTGTCCCATTACAATTTTCTATAGGGTGTAATGAATTAACATGCCATTTACATACCATAGAACCATTTATATGCACAATTGGGACTTGGTTTAAGATTCTCAACTTAAATAAAAAATTATCTATATAATTTGTGCATAATAAATGTGCACCCAGTATGTAATAATGGATTTTTGAAATGAAAACATATGGACTATCCCAACCATTTGCACTTCTCATACACATGAAATTTTCAATATCATTTTTTGAAAATATATCTTATAGGAATTTAATATTTGATAGATGAAAAAAAAAACATAGATTTAAAAACTTCATTACAAAAACTTTAACAAAAATATAATTATGGACTTTTGAATAACCAAAATCTTGACCTCATTTTCAAACGTTTCTACATGGGTCATTTTTTGTTGAATTGATGATTTTTTTCCTTGTAAAATGTATGTCAAAAAAATGTTTAAATGGATATATTTTCATAGGAATTTCATTAACTCATTAACCAACCCATAGTTCCCCCCATTTATGTTAATTCAACACTAAAAAATGGACTTTTAAAAAGTTTTTATCTCCTGAAAATGAGCCACTTAACCCTGCATCTACTTAGTTTTTCCATTTTCTTGTTTAATTATGTTTGTTACTTTTTTAAATTATTTGTTAAACTCAAGGGTGGATGACATTATATTTGTCATCCTAAGGTTGGGTGGAGAATTCATTTTAACAATCGAAAGTCATTTTGATCACCACAAGGTTTTTAATTATTTTGAATTACCTTATCGACCAATAATAATTCCCAATAAAACAAACAATTACAAACTTGTAAAGATAACCAAAAAAAGAAAAAAAAATTCAAATTAATGAAATGTGCACATTAATGTTCATGTGGTTATGGATAGAATTGTATAAACTTATATGTAATTTATGATAATTGACCATCTCTACATAATTTAACTTAAAACATGTTGAGAATAGATTTTGATAAAAAGTTTATGAACATAAGGTGAAAGCATGCTAAGGTGTAGTACTTTCCAACATATGTGAAGTCCATACTAATGTTAAAATAAAAATCCATATACATTGTAGCAAAATACATTATATTGCACTTGAATCGTATGGCAAGGTTAAACAATTTTTTTTTACTTCTAAACTTTATCAATGATAGATAATTATATCAAAAATTTACATTTAAAAAATGAGAAGTTGAATTATTAATTTAAATGAATAAAGGACTTTATAAAAAATTCCATATTTCATTGTATATTTCAATTTATGGTTTTCAAAATCTTTCAAAATTGTCTTCCTTTGTACCAATGGCATCGCACTATTTTCCATTTTTAAAAAATCACTCAATTAAACATTTTAGTAAATATAATTAGTCCATTATCATATGATATGGACTATAATGTAGGTTTTTAGCACTTTAAAAGTCCATTGATATATTATAGTAACTCAAAATCCATTATTGAGATTCATATGATGTGATCATTTCATATAATATATTATTTTGTTGAGTTTTTCCACATCTTATTCATTTAATTTTTGTTCCATGGCCAATAATCAAGTTGTGATAGAATTAATTTAGGGTTTTCCTTCCCTATAGTGGGCCTTACCTGACATGAAGTATGAGGCAAACCTTAGATCATAAGCATAAATATAAATAGAACAATTGTAAAGCATTAAAAGTGGTAGGGATCATAAGTGCTTACTATTTAGGAAGTGGAAAGACCTTACACCTATAAGTAGGTACATATATTGTGTTCCTAAATGGTAGGTGTAAAATCCCCACTCGTTACTACAAGGGATATTCACATATATAAAGTGCCCTCCAAATACACTAGGAAATTTATACAAGAACTTTACGAGGTACATTAATGCTTTGAATTCATTAACATCTTTAGATTGAAAAGAATATTATATGCATTATGACTCAAGAATCTAACTTGCATTAATTACCAAGGGAACATCAAATTTGTGTACCTATTCTAAAGTTCCAACTACTGATGTGGCAAAAGATCACCATCCTCCCCAATTGCCAATTATATCTAATAATGGCCATTGGTGAAACCCACTTGGTGGTTCAAGTGGCCATTACCTATTAAGTGTGTTCCATACAAGGGGTGGAAAGGGGGTGTTGTGTTGGCCAAGAAGGACCTAGTAAGTGATTTCCATGTGGGGGAGGGGGTGGGGGTCAACGTTTTTTCTTTTGGTGAAAATTCACCAAATGGCAACACTACTTCAAATTTTTGGAAATTTTCCTTTTTAGGGGTGAGCATGTTGCCTCAAGTCCATCTATTGGCTATAGTTTTAATGATCAATGCACAGAAATGTTTCTAGTTAAGGCGAAATATGATTGAATTTGTTTAGGGATGTTTCATCAATGTTGCTACAAATAAACAAACAAAAACCAATGGGGTAGTGTTCTAAACTTTGTGCGTGAGAATCAAAGGGACAAAAGGATCATGGATTTGATAGAAATTCCAAGGAAAAGAACTAAATAGATTTTATACACAAGAGAAATTGCACACAAGAGTGAAGGGGATAAGAAAAAGACGAATTGGAACAACTTACATAGTAGAAACTTGAAGAGCCATTGCACTTAAAGAATTGATTCTACAATTGATCTAGTCTTATAATGTATACACATAAGGATCTCTTATGTATGAAGAAAGATTGAGGTCTAATTTCAGAAGTTCAATACCAAGTGTTACACATGAAAAATCCATGAACAATTCCACACAAATTTAGTTCTCATGACTTAGCCATGAAAAGCTTAAATTTCAATGCGCAATTAATTAAAGTAGTTAATATTTTGCAAATTTGGAGTATGGTAATTTTGGGTCATTTTTGTTTCTATTGTGTGCTACACGTATTATAGGCAAATTAGTAAATTAAGAGTTTCAAAAGATGCCAAAAAGGAATGGGTCTGGGTGGGCTAGATTTTGTTCAACAATATGCTAACAAAAATTTCTTGTACAATATATATGCAAAAACCCTAGAGGATTTAGTTAAGTTAAAAATTTGCAAAATGGATGAATCAAATGATCTTGCACACCATCTCCATTTTATGTCAGCAATTTTGTAGGATTATCAATGTAAACTTTAGCTACATTCCAAATAGGTCCAAAAATCAAGTTTGGGCATGGAATCAATATCAAAGTACTTGAGAAATTCGCCATCAATTGGGTGCCAAACAAAACAATTGAATATAATGAGTTGGATATCATTATACAAATATTACAATCTAATGCCATCTAGTATTGTTAGCAATCACCAACTTGTGGATGGGGGTACATTCACAAATATAGGAGCCATAGGAACTATAACAATGCTTTATTTTTCACGTTTTGGTGTCAAAATTTATATTAATATTGCACTTTTTTTTAATATGTTTTGATGATAATGTTTTTAATATATGGTGGAAACATGTGCAATAATTTGAAATTAATCTAATGAAATTTGGAATCTCAAAAACATTGATTAATCACTGTAATTAGTGTTTTACAATGCTTTCACTGCTTGAAAAAACTCATAAATGACTCTTAAAGGACTTGAAAATGACATAATTTTGAAAAGACTCTTAAAACACATATTCACATAAAAGTATGATGTTACATATTTTCTAGTCAAGAAGACTTTCTTATGACTTTTTACAACTTAAAAATGGAATTTCTTAATATATAACCAGAATATTTCAAAATAAGAAGTCATCGAAATCCTTGCTAAAGGTGCACCTTCGGCTCCTTATTTTGTCAATGTACCCATGGATAACCATGGATGATTGGATGTTGCAACAAAGAGTTGGCATTAACACATGACTTCAAATGTAAATAGTTTAGGAATTCTTATATATGTAGGGGGGGAACACAAATAGGAGATAAAAAGAGGAATAATAGAGGAAAAAAAAAGGAAAAGTCTGGAGGAGGAAAAAAAACCAATAGAAGAAGAAGATGTTGTAGAAGGAACTTTCTTGTGTTCATGGTTGGGGAGAGAACCATGTTGATGTAAAATTATTATAATAGAGGTGTAAGGATAGTGTAAGCACCTTTGTTTTGGTTGCCTTTGGGTTTTGTTTGAAAGGTTATGGATAGAAATAACAATAAAAGATAATATTAGGTTAGTTTGTTAAAAAAGTACATAAATAACCACCAAAGTGAATTGTGTTTGTAAAAGGCTTCTATTTGAATATTAAAACATGGCTTTTTAAAAAGCCTTTGTGGATCATTTCATGTTTGTGGTACTACAAGACTAGGGGATATTGGTGAGATATGTAATAAACAAGAAGTTAAAAATTCAAATTTCAACAATTACTAGTGGATAAATCTTGGCGAAATAAACAAGCAAATAAATGTAAGATGTATTGATTGCCATTGGCAGTTTATTAAATGCATGTGTTGCATTAACAGCCAATCTTTACAATTTGCATTATTATCACTAGGGGTTGTTTCATGCAAATTGTCATATTAATAGGCCTTGAAATATTGACCATTTGTATCAATGGATACATTGCGCCAACCCACAAGCAATCAAAAGGGTCATTTGGATACTTAAATACCCATCACAAACATGCCAATCTTGTTTGATCATGTTTGACTCCATGGATAATCTTCCTTTTGTAGGCACTTGGTGCACAATTGAAAGGTATATCAATTTTCTCCAAAGAATGAATAAGGATATTTCTATGCATTAGGGTATTGGCCCAAAACTTGTAACTAGGAGCTAAAAGGATTAGTTTGGAAAAGGATTGCAAGTCTTTTTTTTAAAAATAACTTTTACATGCAAATAAATTTTTGAATGAACTTTTTTGTAACTTGTTCTAAAAAATATTTAAATTTTCCCTGATGCATCACATTTTTTTTTTAGTCATTATTGAATAAATATGAATTTTTAAAAGTACAAAAATTCCTTACAAATTCAATATTTCATTTGAAAAATTATCAAAATTTTCAATCATCACCAAAAATAAAATTTTCACATTCTTTAGTTTTATTATACTCTAAAATATAACTTCTCATGTACACTATAACCCATTTATACATGGTAAAGGACTCTTAAAGCTCTAAAATCTTGAAACAATTTTGAAACATTCTTTGAATTTTTAAAGTTTCATAATTCCACATTTTTAAAATTAGCCACATTAGAATAAACTAAATTTTATAGTTACTAGCATTTCAAAAAATAAGTAAAAACTTATTGGAATGTTGAATTTGAAAAATAATTCACAATAGTGAATTTTGTTTTATCATTCAAATTAAAACATTGTACATATAACAATTTTAGTTTGTTGTTACTTTATATCCAATGTTGACAAGATAATTTTTCTCTCTATTTTATTATGTTTCCACCCTTTGATATTACACTCAATTACAAATTAGGTCATTTAGCATTTAAAAAATTCATGTATGTTATATTTAAGATTGATTAAAATTGATGCATGCCATTGATGCATTCCAAATCTCCCACTACTTGAACTTATTGGTGAGAGACTCTACAAAATATGGCCCACATTTACTAAAAATTTCCCTCAAGATACATTCTACCAATTTCCACCAATATTACTTGGTGAACCAAAGCTCACATGTTATTTGATATTAGTGGCAATTAGGGACAATTCTTGAAACAATTCATAGTGAAAACCTCACAAACCTTGTGTGCACTTACGGCATGCAACCCCCAACTTGGTCAATATGCTTCAATAACCTAACAATTTTTCTAGACTTCAACTTCCTACCTTAGGGCTTTGAAACCCATCATGGAACAAGAATATTATGAGGTAAATGGTGTAATAAACTCCTAGCTAGGCTTGTTGGTTCACTTTTCTTCTAATTGTATTACTTTTACTAGAATCATATATATTTGTCATTAGGCAACAATTATATCAATATACTCTTGAGCAACAACACAATGGATATGACAATTCAAAATTTTCAAAATCTTGAATCTCATAACAATTGATGTGCCAAGAGATACAAGTTGGATACATGTCAAAAGTCATGTCTTTTAAGTCTTGTAAAAGCAGGCTTTATTATGAAGAGGTACAGTGCTCCACCACTTGGAGATGGAGGGGTTGATCCATTGAGTCTAAATCTCATCCCCTTTCAGCTGAACATATCAGTGTTTGTATGAAGGAGAGAGATTATTTTGTCAATTGAAAGAAGCAACCGACTGGACCTCATTTTGAAATCAAACATTGTGACTCCATAGACACATTTGCATGAATTAATTTTGTAAATTTACATGGTTCATACTGTGGAAGGGAAACAATAGGAGATTATAAAACACATGAAACTTGTTATTCCATCAATAAAAAAGCATATTAATGATGTATGGTTGCAGCATATTGTGGTTATTATTTGTTATCACATGATGCAGATACCGGTTGTGGTGATTTTGTAGAGTTCAAAGTTTCAATTGTGTTTTTTAAGTGGACTCAATGTCGTGCTTTGGAGCAGGCTCTTCATATCCATGTGTCACCAAAGAATATTTGGCTGATGTTGAAAAATGTCGAAAGAAATTGCGTGGGATCATTTCAGGTCTTTATGCATGCACCTAAGACATTTGACTTGATTTTAAATGCTTTCTTTGGTTGATTTTAGGATTGCCTTCAAAAACTTGAAATGTAGAAATCGTTTTCTAAAACACCCACCACATGTTCGAACTATAACTCATTTTCTGATTTGTGAATGCTTATATGTGCTTGACAGAGAAGCATTGTGCACCCCTTGTTCTACGTTTCCTGTAAGTGTTAAAATTCAATATCAAAGCTTAGTAGGTTGTGAATTTGTTTGCTTCATCACATACCCTGTTCACACATAATTCCATGCCCTGCCTCAAATTGATGAACACATCTATGTTGGCCATTCCTACATTTGAAAGTATTAACTTTTCACCATCATGTTAGAAGTTAGGACTATATTGGAAGAGGAGTCAAAAGTATTCACCAGATTTGGTTCTAAATGCCCGAAGACCACAGATGGCATTCAGCAGGGACATACAATAAAAAGGCCATGAATGGGGGACCATTTGGGTCGATAAGATTTCCAGAGGAGCTGAAATATGAAGCCAATGCTGGGCTTGAAATTGCTTTCAAAATTCTCCAACCTCTCAAGGAAACATTTCCCAAGCTATCATATGGTGACTTTCTTGCGGTAAGGGTATTTGTTGCAGCAGCAGAGCACACGAAGATTTATTTGATTGTTGAGTCTATGAAAACTTGCACTCCTGCTCTCAATTTGAGACATAATAATCCTAAGCAACATGTTGAATAAAGACTTGTGATTGTTTGATTGGGCAAGAAGCCTTTTTTCCCCCTCTAAAACTCTATTCCACGAGTTGTTCTTGAGAATGTGGATTTGTGCAATTCAGCTAGCTGGTGTTGTTGCTGTTGAGGTCACTGGTGGCCCAGAAGTGCCATTCCACCCAGGAAGAAAGGTATAATTTGGCTGAAAATTCATTTCCATCCTGGTCACATTACCTTTCGTTTCCCTACTTGTCCAAGGCACTCAGTAATGATACAAATGCTTCAAATACCATAATGTCAAACATCTTTGTCTTCACAGGATGCAATGAAGGCTGCACCAGAGGGTCGGTTACCTGATCCCAACAAAGGTAGTGGCATCACATTTGACCTCATACTAATTGAATAGCACAACCAATCAAAGATATTTTGGAGCATCTGAGATGTAGTTCAATTGCTTACACACTGTCAATGTAGTGCAACTTTTGCATTTTCCATTGGAACTCATGTCCTCATCAGACCTATATCTTGGGTTTTTCTCTCTTCCTTCTTCAGCATGGATGATAGATATTTGAACTATTTGTCCAATTGTTGCTTCAGTGAACATTGTCTTCAGACATAGGGACCTTCATGATTGCTGACATGCCAACAGTTCGAATGGTCAACTTCCAATCATATATAACAATTTTCTCAAATTTTGCTTACCAGGAGCTGATATGCTTCGTTCAGTTTTTGGAGCTTATGGTCTGAGTGATCAAGACATTGTTGCCCTTTCTGGTGCACACACTATTGTAAGTCTCCTCACAATTCTCTTACCTTTTCCTTTAGGTGTGAAGATATAATGGATTTGTTTGAACATGAAAAAACAACCCCATGATGTACACATATTAACTGAATATATGGCAATGCCAGGGGAGATGTCACAAAGAACGTTCAAATTTTGAAGGCCCATGGACTTCAAACCCCCTTCTCTTTGACAATTCTTATTTCAAGTAAGTAGTTGCATTTATATGGCATAAATCTCTCTATGGAGGACTATTTAATTATAGTTCAAGCTTGACATGCAGAGGATTCATCATTTGTGGCACCATTCTTTCTGATTCATCCTACCCATCTGTTACATGGTAAACTTGAAAGTATCTGTATCCACAGGGAATTGTTGAGCAGTGTCCCCAAGGAAGGACTTCTGCAGCTACCATCTGACAAGTGCCTTGTGAATGACCCAATTTTTCGAAAATATGTTGAGTTATATGCCAAGGTACTAAGTTTGTTTCCAGATCTTCTCTACATCAGAACTGGAAAATTATCAAGGTCTAAGCCACTTTATAGGTCACTTGTACTGCTGCATTGGTACAAAACAAGGTCTGCAGCGTTTCTGCAGTGTAACCCATGGGTTTTTTTGCCAACTCATAACCTTGATGCTTTGATATGAGCTTGCAATTGACAATGAAGCACACTTGTGCACTTTATCAATGGAATCAATGCAATGGTATAGGAAAATTTATTTCCGAAGGTTTTTACTTTTTGCCAAAAGGCTTTCACATACAATTCCTGAATCTTACTATCTGCCCTTGCAGTGATACTCATGCCCACCTATGCAGTGTTCAGAAATTCATGTAGACAACTGTTGAATCCAACATTAGTTGTCTTGCTTTATATGCTAAAACATATTTTGTGGCAGAATGAAGACAAATTCTTTGAAGATTATGCAATGGCTCACATGAGATTATCAGAGCTTGGGTAGGTTTTCCAACTTTTAATAGATCATTCTACACTGAGTTTGATTCAGTTCAACTGTTATGAGGATCCAGCTCACCAATTAACAATTTTCCATAGAATCAAATCCTGTACATAAAGTTGAACTTGCCAAACACACAGATTTTGAAATGGCAGCAAGGTATCTTGAAATTATACAATGAGCTCATTTCATGGAGTGAAATCCTTAATGCAGGTGGACAATGTAAGATGATGTGGAGGGGACTTAAATGTAGGAGCAATTACAAGGCATAGAGCACCACAACAAAATTTGGCCTCAAGTTTCATAAGATTTCATTACCTTGAAATCACAAAGTATGCAATGCAGTGGAGTGGATGGGTTGATACTTGTCATTTTCCTCTTGTGCTCAATGTGATTTCAGGAGTTTGATTGTCATGTAGCTATGTTGTGTGAGGAAGACACTTCTCTCAAGCATGTTTGCAAATCCTTTATGGTGAAATGATTTTTGCATAAAAAGGCAGTATGTTCAGAAACTCTTTTGAAGGATCCAAGTGTTTCATGCACTCATTGATACTTGACAGTGTGCTAAGATATGGTACTGCTCAATAGTCCTCAATGTTGCAACCATGCAATTCTTCCTATACTAGCTCAAAATACTCACATCTTGCTCCTTGACAAATATCAAATGACAAGCATGGTGGCAACTTCAATGCTAAGGTCAACAGTAAATCTCTTCACAAATTTTGCTCCAGGTACTAACATGCTTTGTGCCTAGCAATAGTACTGGGAAGCTGTCCAGATAAGTTTGAGAGCTAGACCTAGGAAATTTCTACTACCTGCGGCTGTTGCATAGCCCTGGATAAATTTGTTGCTGATAACTGGTCTGTCTGCTGTTAGTATGGTACATGGCAGCTTTGAGTGGCAATGACAAGCCATTCATGTCCACTGGTCCATTCATGTCCACTGGTTCATCTAGTGTCTTGCTTCCACACTAGTACCAACAGCTGCATCCCTGCCCCAAAACCAGAGTAAACAAAAGCAACCATCTCCACAGAACTTCTACTGGTGGATAGCTAGCTCATAGTGAATATTTTAGTTTAGTATGTGCATTGCATGCTTCCATACACACTACAAAGATGCCTTTGCAAAATTATGTTCAGTGTTGACCATAGATTCAAGGTGTTATTCACTACTACATCACCCCATGTAGACATAGATGTGAGATACATAATCCAATGAGCATTAAACTTAGCTCAATAAAAAGATGTGCAAAGTCAGTGAGGACCATGAGCTGATTAGGTACACGCCCAGAAACAGAGGCAGATATGTGTGCAAAAGAGAAGGTCCCTCAAACAAAGGAGACTAGAGGGTTAAGGGCATCAAGCCTACCAATCATACCCAATGTGATGATCACAAAATTAGCATTTCTTACTAGTTGAACACAAAGGTTTCCAATTTAGTACTTGCAAACATTCTCCATGCTTCATGGACCATCTTGTGAGCAAAAGAATGGTCCCCCCAAAGCATCATATCCAACAATGTCATTGCCATATTACCAAGGTCTACTCTTTGCTGGAACGATTTGTCTTCTTCACATTCAGCTTCTCATTGTTCCTGATACTAAATAACTAGGGGTGCACAACAATAGACCAGAAGGAGGGGACTTCAGAATGCAATCACATTCATAAGGATGCTTATCTCTACACTTCCAAGCATTTAGGGTTTGATCATATGGACCTCATAAAAGAGTCCTTCTTGTAATAGCTATCCATTCTTGCACAGCAACTTCAAATATAAACATTCTTATTAGGCCCACTTTACATTACCAGTCAAGGCCAATGTTCAACTCAAATCAAGCATTCCTATTGGTGCAAAAGTTGGAAATCAGCCCCATGGGCTTTCACACTAGGAATCAAGGCTGAAATAGAAAAAATATATATTTTCAATCTGCCCCAAGTTACTAGTAAATGCTGTACTTTATTGGCCTTGTAGTGGCCCCAAGACTGGAAAAAAGGATACCATTGCATTTGGGAAGAGCCATTTTGCAACCCTTGAGGCCAATATCAATGTTCCAGCATTTATTAATACTAGTGTGAACCCGGTGCATAATGCACCCGTGCCCCCCCCACCCGCCGTTACTTACTTCGGACCGGAAGCAACCTCTCCTCCTGCACGGTTGGTGTGAATGCTCCCCAGAGCTGCTGGCCAGACGTCATCCAAAAAAAAAAAAAAAAAAAAAAAAAAAAAATAAAAACATAAAA
>Ga0116231_10000196_pt1 | contig 88246 bp, 54 predicted proteins | sample S1TSphgellanicum_2_FD_89695 | JGI IMG/M metagenome (GOLD analysis project Ga0116231, IMG submission 89695) | Host-associated microbial communities from peat moss isolated from Minnesota, USA - S1T2_Fd - Sphagnum magellanicum MG | ecosystem: Host-associated > Plants > Peat moss > Unclassified...
CCCCCCCCCCCCCCCCCACCCCCCCAATTACTTTCAATCTATTCAACATCAATCTAAAGTTTGATTTTGAATCATACCTTGTTTTGGTCTTTTCATGTTCATGTTTTCATACTTTAACATAATAAAGATTTATCTTCCCTTTTGTTTTGCACACTTCGTGTTCTTATCTTTCACCTTCGTGTTCTTATCTCAAATTTTTTGTTTTGTGTTTTAGAGTTAGATTTAGGCCTATCCTTTATCATTTGTCTTTATAGTTTTTGTGCCCATGACAAAAAAGGACAAGATTATTTTTTTGGTCAATTTAACAAATCAATGGATTTGATATTTCAAAATGTAGAATTTTTATTCAATGAACATGCGACCTTGAACCGAAGAAAATATTCCTTATTATATTTCATCCACATCAAAAAAATATACTTTGAAATATTATTCCAAAGTGGATATAATATTCTCCAACATATATCAATATTTTGCCACATCAGTCACATGGCATTGTTGACATTCAACATTGAACATGAGTAGTGAGTCCTTATATTTGTTTCTTGGAATTCCATATAAAAACTACCATATGTGTTAACAAAATGAAAGGCTTTTTCCCTTGGGCTATTTTAATCACAACTACCCATAATAGATTACAATAACCCAATGAAAAGCCATCAATGTGGGCCATATTCCAATAGTCATTTTCATTCCATAATTATAATAACCTAAAACTTATTGCTAATGAATGTTACACTAGATATTTTCTAGTTAGTTACACAGGTTTCAATAATAAAATGGTGACATGTATCACCTTAAAATAACTCATAGTTTGATTAATAACTTTCACATGTCATGTATTTAGTCAATGTGGAGCTATTTGACGTGCCCCCAAGCTCCTTGATAGACTCAAAGGTGAGTCTAAAGTGAAAAACAACGGAAGAACAAGGAGTTGGGGCACGTTCCTTGACTTGTAACACTTTAGGGGTAAAGGGGCGTGCTGGAGCTCCAAGATGGGACTAGGAAGAATGAAAAGTAACTAATCACTCACATGAACCTATGCAAAACCAAAGAACAAGTTGGTTAGTGCATAGTTGGAGCACTTTTGGTGCTAGGATGAACCACGGGCAAATTCGGACTCACAAGACTCACCACGGCCCGGACTTGGGGGAAGCCACCACCTTCCCCCTTATAGTATACTCTGTGCCTAGCCACGGGGCCAACATTCAAGTGGCATTTTGTACTTGGGAGTCCCGAAATTCCCAAAGTTAGGACTCCCACAACTTTGGAGGTAACTTTGGAGGCTTATAACTTTGTATGCAAACCTCCGATGGAGATGAGGTCCAAATCAAAGTTATAGCCCTTGTCGAGAGCTTTCCAACAGTATGTCAGATACCACCTGCACACAAGGAAATCAAGTTAATTCTTGACTTTTAGTGGTCGGGAATCAAACTGCCAATTTGACTCCCAGCCTTTCTTTGGCCATAACTTATGTTTCAAATGTCTAAATGGGTCATGCAAGCCCATTTTAGACATTTACATTTCAATAGTTTTCCAATGATATAAAGAACTTTTCAAACCAATGGGTTTTGTTCCCTGCAATTGCTTTTTGAAAATTTGGGAGTCCATTGGGAGTCCATTTGGGAGTGTGAGGGTTCATTCCCTCACACTCTTTTGCACTCTTGGGAGCATGAGATGTGACCCCAGGCTTCCCTCTTGACCCACAACCTTGCAAGCCCTTGCCTTAGTCGCGAGCCCAAAGCTAGGGTTGCGACACTATCAAAATTGTAAAATGACAATGATCCCAATTAAGTTGAAAAATCTAATTGGAAAGAGTTGTTTTGACAAATTTTATCACAATAACCCCTTAATGGAAAGATGTCCTTGATGTCCCAACATAGTTATTGAATGAATGCATGAATTGTGAACATTAAGCATGTGAACTTGATTTTGATGAACAAGAAGGAATTTTTTAAAAATATTTTTGCCACATAAATAAAACAGTTTTGCCACATAATTAAAATATTCTTTCCACAAATATATAATATTCTTACCATGTATACAAAACTAATTTGTCTACGTGGAAAAAATTTCCCAATTAAACCAATGGAACATTCCAATCATGAAAATATTTTTTTCCAGACTTTGTTTAAGGGTAAGAATAAAAGGAGATAATTAGACCACCAAATGTAATGTTGAACATTATTAATAAATATTTTTTTCGAGCACATTCAATTTGATGTGTGGTTTTTCACATAGTCAATTCATACCTACCAAATTTATGAATCAACATTAATCCAATCCTTTAGCAAATCAAAACCTACTAAATCATAATAGTAAAAATTAATGCAAATTTTGACCCTAGAATGAAACACATAACATCATATTTAATGTTACAATGGACATTTGTTTTTACAATTTTTGGTGTCACTTTTGATTTTACTCCTACGTACATAAAAGCTCCAAAATGAACCAAGAAGTGACAAACTTCATCACAACTCCAAGTTGGGTAATGAATGAAATTTTCAAACTACCCACAAAACATGACATGCTGCAATACATAGTACATGTGTTCACATGACACCTAATCCCCCCATTTCCCCAATGAACTTGGAATCATAATAACAAAATCCATACAAATGCAAGCTAGGAAGTTCCCACTTTTAACTTCATATTCCATGTTGTTTAAAGCTTCACCACATAAAATCTTGTAAATTCAACCATATCTAAAAGTAGGAACATCCAATGGTGGTTGGAAAGTTGCTAGAAGAATCTGATTGGCCTCCCACCAATTGTAGTGTCGTTTTGACATGGTAAATGGTAGTTGTGAGCCATACCGACACAACCATGTGCGGCAGTCTCAATTTTTAAGAGTTGCATTAGGGTTATTTGAGTGTGGCAAGGTTATTAGGGGCTTTTAACAACTTCATAAGGAATAATGAATGCGCGTGGTTGCATGGAAAGGTTGTTTTCTTTTTCGAAATACGATATAGGTGAATAAGGTGTTGGGTTAGTTCTTTTTTTTGACAAAAAATTGGTAATAATGGTTTTAGAACTTTAATTGTGTAATTAGGGGTGAGAAATTTCTAGAGGGTTGGGGGTAGAAGTAGACACCAAAATTTGTGGTGTTCAACAAAAACATTGGTCTTGTTCTAATATTTAGTGAGTAGCAAGGATGTTTAAAATTGAAGAAGCAAGTGAAGGGGTGTCAATGAAAGGTCCATTAAAGATAGAACGATCTTCAAGCCTTATGAACGTAAGATTAGTTCAAAATAATTTAATGATTAAATAAATAGTGTGATAGGATGGCAATGGCAACGTGAGTGTCGTAGTGAATGAAACATTTATTTAGAGTAGGGATAAGCTTAGCAGGGACCTATAATTACATATTGAATCTTGGGTTATGCCTTAGTGGTAGTTTATAACTACAGGAAATCTAGGATGCGTCGAATGGTGCAAACTAGGTAGTATGCTTTGCTATTAGAAGCCAGTTAACGAATCGGACCATGTAACCAATGATAGTGTCCAACGTCGAGAACTAAAGACCACGCGAAGATAAAGGTGTCTTCAGTCTCGTAACAACCTTCACAGATAGTTTTGGGTTCATCGCTAAAAGTGAGGTCGACTTGCAACAAGATCACTAGGGTGCGAGAATTTAGAGAAATGCAATAGTACCAAGCTCAAGGGGGTTCAACTTCAAAACGAGCGTGCACCTTTTGAGGTTCGGGATCTTTATCACGAGGACACTATGTCAATGTCAAGTCTAAAAATATCTCTAGAGTCAATTATTCATTCATTTATGTAGCTTGAAGCTCGTAAGAGGTGGCCATATGCAACACCATAATTTCAAGGAAAGAAAAAGAGATTTTCAATCAAATCAAATCAACAATGAATGTGTGAAAGACTTATTACATCAAGAAGCGGGGTTGTAATTTATAGATCAAAGAAAAGGAAGGAAATGCATAAGTAAACGGCCTAGAACCATGATAAAGTAAAACCTTAAGATTAATGGAAAAAATGAAGGTTTAAGTAAAATTGTTAAGGGGAAAATGGGAAGAAGGGAAAAGGTGTTTTTCCTTTTCCTTCCATTAGCCACCAAGTAATGGAACCTTCCAAAGGCCACTAAGCACAGAACCTTTCAAGGGCCACCAAGCAATGGAACCTTCCATTGGCCACTGAGTTGAAATTTTCTTTCACCTCCTTCATTCTCCTTTTCTTTAAGAGGGCGAATGCAGATCATGGAGGCTTTTTTTTTCCCCGGGATAATTTTCAATTCAAATCTTGAAAATATTCGTTCCCACAACATTGTTGAGAAAAATAAAATAAATGAATGATTAACATTGGGAGATGGTAGGAAGAAGGAGTGTATATTGGACATTTGTAATAGTTTTGAAAGAATGGAAGTGAATAAGGATAGTGTTGGGAGGTTGAAATCTCAAAAAAGTCTCACAGACCCTATCGGGTTTGGTAGCATAATTTAGTACTAGTTTAATTGTAGAGTTTAAGATTTGGTATCAAGGTGTGTCTTGTAGTTAACTTTCTAATGAGCTAAAACAAGCTAGATTTGAAGAACATATGTGTTAGAAATGATATTTCAAATGACTAGTGGTCTGCAACCAAGTTGATTTATTACCTTTGTAAAATCCTCTTGGGTTTGGTAGCATAACTTCTTACTGGTATGATTACAGAGCTTAGGATTTGAGATCAAGGTGCGCCTTATAGTTAGCTTTCTAAGGAATTAAAGCAAGCCAAATTTGAATAACATATGTGTTAAGAATAATATTTCAAATGACTAGTGGTTTGCAGCCAAGTTGATTTACTACCTTCATAAAACCCTCTCGGGTTTGGTGGCATAACTTTTTATTAGTTTAACTGCAGAGCTTAGGATTTGGTAGCAAGGTACGTCAATAGTTAACTTTCTGACAAGCTAAGGTAAGCCAAATTTGAATAACATATGTGTTAGGAATAATATTTCAAGTGACTAGTGGTCTGTAACCAAATTGATTTACTACCTTCGTAAAACCCTTTCGGGTTTGGTGGCATAACTTCTTATTAGCTTAGTTATAAAACTTACGATTTGGTAGCAAGGTATGCCTAGTAATTAGCTTTTTAACAAGCTAAGGCAAGCCAAATTTGAATAACATATGTGTTAGGAATAATATTTCAAGTGGCTGGTGGTCTGCAACTAAGTTGAACATGGTGTTGAACCCTTAAAGGTTAGTTTAAATGAATGGCAATTTGACATAAAATTCTAGGATTTGAGGTGTTTGAGCTTGGAAAATAGACCTATCAGTTTTAAATCGTAAATGATGCATAGGAGGCGAGTTACTTGGTTTCAACTACAAACGCAATTTAATGTTTATAAATACTTTTGCATTTTTCCTTCACTGGTAGCATATGTACTTTCAAGTATAGTCACTTCATAGAACCAAAAATAAAAGGACAGAAAATTACCTCATAGCAGTGTGCATTGAACAACCTTCCCATGTTGTGTTCTAGGATACGACATTACATCTATAAGTTGATTTACTAGAACGGAGTTTTCCACACCAAACAAACTAGAGGAAGGATAGGTTGGCGTTTATTGAAAACAAAAATTGCTTCTTCTAAAGACTTCACCTCATCTTTTGATAAATTGGTCCCCTTTTACACAAGCCAAATGGATCATTATAAGTTAGGGTGGCTCAAAAATGGCAAGAGTGCTTGTCCCAAAAGTCCACATTTTAACATTAAAATGGAAAAATAGTTAAAAATAAATGTTGAATGGGCCTTATGTGGCCACTAATCAATTAATAAAATCCATAGGAAAGGTTGTCCATCTAGACAACTCTTTGACATACATTTTAGGGGGAAAAAAAAATCTTGATCCAATAAAAAAATGACCAAGAGGAACTTTTGTAAATAAGGTCCAAATCAAGTCATTCAAAAGTTCATAATTATTTGTTGGTTAAAGTTTTTGTTGTAATATTTTTCAATACATTTTTTTTCCATCATGTATCATATATTAAATCCCTATAAAAAATATTGAAGTGAAATCATAATAGAAAATGCATATGAATGTTAATGCAGAATCCAAACCATAGTCCATATGTCCATTTTAAAAGTCCATTACTATACGATTAGTGTTTGTTTATTGAATTTCACCTCTCTATAAATGTTCTTATTCAAGTTGGAAATCTTAATCCATAAATATTTTTGTTAAATTGATGATTTTACGATGCATTTGTGGCATTTGAATATAGTACACTTTGCAAAAAGTCCATAAAGACACAAAAAGTGATCCACCCTAATTTGCAACTACCCAAATAGAAGGAATTGATGGTCTTTTGATTGCATACTTATGCTTTGTACCCCCACACAATGATTCATGTCATTTGCATAAAACCAAAACTTATGAATCTTGAAAGGTGCACTTATGAATTAAAAGCACATACCGGAATAAGTAGGAGCAAAAGTACCAATGGCATTCAACTTGGTAATAATCCTTTTGGTACAAGAATGGTTGGAGATTTTTTGTAATGTTGAACATTAGATGTGCAAGTCAAGGGACATTGTTCTATATGCCAAATTTCATCTGTGTAAGGAGTTTCCAAGACCTCAACACCTCCATTGGTGATACCACAACTTCATCATGATGAACATCATAGGAAGGCCACTTCATTTGCATATGCAATTTTCCACTCTAGATGTTAACGCTTGGACGAAAAAAATTGACACAATTGTGCTTATGTGAATCCCCCTTCTAATCTTGGAAATAAGTCTAGCTTCCACTTACAAGAACCAAAGATCTCCTTTTCCATGTGTGGAATTCCAATTATGAAATATGAACCCAGTGCATTGTGAGGCAACTTCTTATCCCTCTACTCCCAATTTTATGAGGTGACTATACTTGAAAATACATGTGCTACTAATAAGGAAAAAATGCAATGTGTATTTCTAGATGTTAAATTGCATTTGTAGTTGAAACTAAATAGCTTGCCTCCTATGCATCATTTATAATTTAGAATTGATAACTATAATTTTCAAGCTCAAACATTTCAAATCCTAGAATTTTATGTTAAATTGTCACTCATTCAAACTAACTTTTAAGGATTCAACACCATGTTCAACTTAGTAGTAGACCATTAGTCACTTAAAAAATTACTCTTATCACATATGTTGTCCAAATATGGCTTGCCTTAACTCCTTAGAAAGTTAGTTACAAGATGCACCTTCCTTCCAAATTCTAAGATCTGTAACCAAACCAGTAAGAAGTTGTGCTACCAAACCCTAAAGGGTTTGTGAAGTTTCTCTAAGATTTCAAGTTCCCCACATTATTTCTACTCACTTCCATTTTTTCAAAAGTACTACTGACACACTCCCAACCTCCTCAATAGACTCAAATGTGAGTCTAAGATGAAAACATCAAAAGAATAAGAAGTTACGGCACGTTCCCTAACTCGCAACACTTCAGGGGTAAAGGGGCGTGCTAGAGCTCCGGGGTGGGACTAGGAAGTTTGACAAGCACTTTAATCACTCACACGGACTTGCACAAACCAAAAAACAAGTTGGTTAGTGCATAGTTGAAGCATTTTTGGTGCTAGGATGAACCATGGGCAAACTCAAATTCACAAAATTCATTACGGCTTAGACTTGGGGGAAGCCACCACCTTCCCCCTTATAGTATACTTTGTGCCTAGCCATGGTGCCACCATTCAAGTGGCATTTTGTCTTGGGACTCCTAAATGGGAGTCCCGAAATTCCCAAAGTTGGGATTCCAGCAACTTTGGAGGCAACTTTGGAGGCCTATAACTTTGTGTGCAAACCTCCAATGGAGATGAGGTCTGAATCAAAGTTATAGCCCCTTGTTGAGAGCTTTCCAACGATATGTGGCACACTACCTGCATGCAAGGAAATCAGGGCGATTCTCAACTTTTAGTGGTCGGAAGTCAAATTATCAATTTGGCTCCTGACCCTTCTTTTGGCCATAACTTGTGTTTTAAATTCCAAATGGGTGATGTGAGCCCATTTCAGATATCTACTTTTCAAAATCTTTCCAATGATATAAGGAACATCTCAATCCAATGAGTTTTGACCTTTACAATTGCCTTATAAAATTTCGAGAGTCCATTCGGACTCTAACTGGGAGCTCATTTGGGAGTGTGGGGGTTCATTCCCTCCCACTCTCTTGCATTCCCAAGAGCATGAAATGTGACTCCCAAGCTCACTCTTGGCCCAGCTTTACAAGCCTGTGCTTTGGTCACGAGCCCAAGGTTAGGGTTGCAACAATTATAAACATCCAATCTATTCCCCCTTTTACCAACATCTACTAAGATTAATCATTCTTTTCCTCCCAATGAAGGTTGTGGGAACAAGTGTTCTCAAGATTTGAATCAAAGATTATGTCTGGAAAAGAGAGCCTCAAATGATCCAAATTCGCCCTTTAAAGAGAATGAAAAGGAAGGAGGTGAAAAAATATCCCAACTTGGTGGCCAATGGAAGGTTCCATTACTTGGTGGCCCTTGGAAGGATCCATTGTTTGGTGGCCAATGGACGAAGAAGGAAAAACACGTTTCCCCCTCTTCCCATTTTTCCCCCAACAAATTTTACTTAAACCTTCATTTTTTCCATTGATCTTAAGGTTTTACTTTACCGTGATCCTAGGCCGTTACTTACGCATTTCCTTCTTTTTCCTTGATTTATAAATTGCAACCGCACATTTCGATGTAATAAGTTTTCCATGCATTCATTGTTGATTTGATTTTGATTGAAAATCTTTTTTCCTTTCCTTGAAATTATGGCGTCGTGTATGGCCACGTCTTACGAGCCTCAAGCTACACAAGTGAATGACGAACCAGCTCCAGAGTCATTTCTAGATTTGACATTAATGTAGCATCCTCGTGATGAAGATCCCGAACCATGAGAGGTGTGCGCTTGTCTTAAAGTTGATCCTTTTTGAACTTGGTATTATTGCATTTCTCTGAACTTTCACACCTTGGTGATTTTGTTGCAAGTCAACCCTGTTTCTAGGGATGAACCTGAAATCGTCTATGAAGGTTGTTATGAAACCAAAGACACCTCTATCTTCTCATGGTCTTCAATTCCTGGTGTTGGACACTATCATTGGTTGCGCGATTTGATTTGTCGACTACTTTTTAACATCAAGGCGGACTACCTAGCTCGCACCATTCAATGCATCTTAAATTTCCTGTAGTTATGAACTATCACTGTGGCATAACTTAGGTTTCAACATGTAATTAGAACTCTTCGTTGAACTTTCTCCATAATCTAAATAAATGTTTTATTCATTATGAAACTCATATTGTCATTGTCACCTTATCACACTATTTATTTAATTGTTAAGTTGTTTTGAATTAATCTTGTGTTCATAAGGCTTGAAGATTGTTCTGTCTCTGTTGGACCTTTCATTGACACCCTTTCAACTGCTTCATGAATATCAAACATCCTTGCTATTCACTAAATACTAGAACAAGACCAATGTTTTGGTGAAAACCACAAATTTTGGTGTCTACTTCTACCTTTAACCTTCTAAAGATTTCTCACCTATAATTACGCAACTGAGGTTCTAAAACTAAGGTTACCAGCTTTTTATTGAAGAAAAGAATTAACCCAACACCTTATTCATCAATATCATATTTTGGAAAAGAAAACAACCCCCGCCCCACACAACCATGTGCATTCACCATTCTTTATTCTAACATGAAGTTGCTAAAAACCCTTAATCACCTCACCACACTCAAATATCCTTGATGCAACTCTTAAAAATTGAGACTATCACACATGGTTATGTCGATATGGTTCACATGCATATTTCAAAATTGCATTTACAAGTTGATTTCAATCACTAGATTGAGTTGCCTTTCACAAAAAAAGTTTATTCCTATCAGGCCTTTGACCTTATGGACCACCTTTCTTTGAAATAGTAATACAATATTGTTTGCTTAAAATCTTGAACATAATCATCAGAAGTTACAACATACAAACAAGTTCCCTTTTTACCCAATTATTGAAACCATATGTTAAGCATTGTTTTAAAGACATTACAGGTGGGCATGTTTGCAAGCTCTTCAGGAGTGACTTTCTACAAAAACATAGTATATGTCTATTAACATAATTAAAAAATGAATTCTAACATTCTGCAAAAAAAACCATGGAAATAGGACAAGTTGCAAAATGCAATGAAAGATGCTAAAGTTACATGTATCATAAAACATCCCCATCATTTCAAACGAAAGTACCAAAAATTGAACCAATTATCTAATTCCTAAAGCCTAGATGCATTCGCGATCCTTAAGGAATACCACTAACACCAAATAACTACATATTGGACGTCGGCTTCTTCCAACAAGGCGACATTCTTGTATTCAAAGCACAAGGTCTTGTGTTGTTGACAAAGCTCTAGTTTGATTTGTTGGTTTGTGTGTTTGTCCATAAATTGAATCTAATGGAAATAACATGTTTGTTGTTTACTGATCATGAGTTCAGTGGGATCCCCACTACCATATGCAATTTGCATGATGTTCCAATTCGCTTGGGTGTTATCAGCCATGAAGCCTTTGAAGTTTGGATTAAAAACACCTTTCTTCAACATCACCTTGTTCAACTTTAATCAAAAGACACATTGAACGTTTGTGTCTTCAAATTGTTTTGAACGTTGATGTCTTTAGATTGCTTTGAGCATACATATCTTCAAATTGCTTTGAACATTCATGTCTTCAAATTGCTTTGAACATCAATGTTTTCATATTACATATCATAAAAAGAAATTATCATTTCTTTATAATAAACTGGATCATACACATGGCAAGCAAAGGTTGTCAAGCCCTAGACACATTTCACATGATCAAACATGATCCAAGTTGTCTAGAGGTCCCCACTAGGCTACATCTATTTCACCAAGTCACATCCACTACCATCTCCATCCATAAACATTTTGAAAAGGAAAACTTTCTTTCTAGACTATTGTCTTGGAAAACAACTATCTTGAATGTAATCATAACCACTATTGACCTTGAAAGCTAGATAGTTAGAAATATACCCTTTGTTACTTGGACGATGCTTAAAGGATGCAACTAAGTTCCTAACATTAAAAGAATAGAGGGTTAAAAACTTGTCCATCACTTGATGTAATTTTTTTCCTTTTAGAAGCTTTGTTGAACCCTCACCATCTTTGTTGAATAAGTGTTGGGATAGAAACATTTTACTTGCAACCAACATAATTATGAACTAGGTAGCCAATGGGGTGTAAGAAACCTTTTCATGGACCAAAGCTTTGACTTGGTCAACAACTTTTCTACACCTGCCCTCTATAACAAGATGATCATGTGTACCTAGGTGAATTGTCGCTTGAGTCAAATTTTCCTACTTATGCACAACATAATACATGCAAGTTACACATGTGTTAACAGAAAATGACAAGGCATTGCAAATTTTGTAATAGGGGAGACCAAGAATGAAACAATCCTTAATGACACCTTGAAGATCTTCACCAATCCGTATGATTTCATTATGGTTCCCATTCAAAACAAAGCAATTACAAAGCTCGTTTCAACATTACAAATTACCTAAACACCTTGTCCTATAAAAAGCAAGGTTGAAATCATTCTTGATGTTTGTTGTTTTGACCTTGAATCAAGAATGATCGCCAGAATTCTTGTCCATTCCTTGCATCTAGCCACAATGGCCATCCTAATTATCAATTGGGGGAGTTCCAAAAAAAATCACCATCAAAAGTGGATGGAATGCTCAAAACATGTTCAACACAGAGTGTATCATAGTTTAGTTCTTTCAGCTTTGAGGTGTTATGGGGTCCAAAGACATTACCATGAAGCAATCCATGACACCAAAAAAGGAAAGGGTGAACTTTGAAGCAACCTATGAAAACAATTTGATAAAAAATCATAAAGATTATGATTCAAAAGCGAAGAGTTACAAGGGTGTATAAAGATCGGCAACATTCCATCCTTGTTGAAAGAGCCACATAAGTATGACTGTAATTTCTTCATTCAAAGTGACACCAATTGCTTCGTCCTTGATATGAAAATCATGCATGATGACATTGGCCATAACATCAACACAATGTTATGGGAGTTTTTGGGGAGATTTTCCCCAACAATCCTAAATCTTTCGACATTGAAAGTTGATTATAATCCTTATGGAGTAAAAACTAGAGGCCAATGGATAGATTTAATAATAATGTTGTTGTGATCATACACATCATCCTTGGAAATGTGTATAGCTCTAAGGTGGGATCTAAACATTATACATAAACATTTCTTAATTGCTTGTGTAATTCTGAAATCATCAACAAGGGCTATGAACTCAAGCTTTCCCTTAGCATGAAACATTGCCATCTAATGCGATCACAAGGTGAAACCCAGAGAATATTTATTTTTAACTAAAGTGTACAATGAGAGCTAGAGGCCAAAGTAGAGGAAAGTCAAAGGAAGACAATAAACAAAAGGATGGATATAATAGCCTTGTTATAAATTATAGTAGTGGCATAGTTTAGATTCAACCTTGGAAAATGGAGCATGGAAAAGTCAACAATTGGGAAAACAAAATGATACTAAAATGTAAATTGACAATCACTAGACGAAAAACCCCATTTTAGGACTTGTTTTAGGCGACTAAAAGTGTCATGACACTTTTAGTCGCTTAAGACAAGTCGAAAAATGGGGTTTTTCTACTAGTGAATGATAATGTAATGCATTGGATAACAGTCATTGTTAATCATCATTTATGAGGAAAACCCCACCAACCTTGATTAATTCAGTGATTCATTAATAGCCAAAAATATCTTACTCATCAATACCTTACTAGTCATTAATTATCTTACAAGGAGACATAAAAAATAGTGTCCTGGAAATTGGAGGTAAAATGATTAGGGACAATCTGGAGGTTAACAAAATATCATTTTAAGATAGATATTCAAAAAAAGGAGTTACAAGTTATATGAATTTAAATGATTATAAATTTATTTTGTGGGATTGAGTTCCTATTGAATTTACAAATGTATAAAATGAAATTGAATTGATTTCAGAATTAATATCAAATTATCTTAAATGACATTCCACATCATAATTTCAAGGTGGTTGGTAAAACTAAAATTTAATTCTTGCAAAATTATTCCACATTACTATAATAACATATTTGCACCTCACATGCATACATTCACTATTTATGCCTTGTTTCTCAACACACTTAACACTGCCATTCATTAAAACACCATATTCATGATTATTTCGTATAACCAAAATTTGCACTTCATAATACATTATAAAAAAAACTCCAGAAATAAGATTACAATTCATTTTATCATATTATGATATTATAGAAAATTCACACAATGATATAAACATAAAATTCACTATAGAATTTTGTGTTTATTTGTATTATTGAAAACATGAATCAAAATTACAACAGAATCCCATGTTTTGTTGAAAAAAATCAAAACAATAATTATAATATGTGGTATATCAAAAACAAAAAAATTAATTTTCAACTATAAGTACCTACAACTCTTCTTACTCTTCCCCAAAACTGTGTTTAAGAATCCTTCTCTTTTCTAAAACCTCCCCCTTTAGGTAGTCCCAAGTCTCCTCACCATGATTCAAAACCAACAAGAATTCAAAATTCAAACTAACAAAATTCCCTGATCAATCCCTATCCTAAATGTTTGTTCATCCAAAATCATGTAATCATCTAATCCCCTTAACATTACGCCTTCTATATTTTGGATTTCGTCTTCAAAATCCTTGGAAAATGATAAAAAATGAAATGAATGTATTCTACAATGTTCTAAACATTTGTCACAACCTTAGCCTTGGGCTTATGGCCAAAGCAATGTTAGCAAATAGGAGATCTACTCAAGTGCAAACATAAATCTTTATTGAAAGAAAACTACAACATGATGCTCACAACACGAAACATAACATCAAGAACTCCTCAAGGTTCTTGTCACATGAAATACACAAACTTGTGTAATGAATAAAAGAGAACTAAACCATCAACACCAAGGTATTTAACTAAAAGACCAAACCACAAATGACCAAATTAATATAAGTAAAGAAAGTAATTCAACCTTGTGAAATAACCTAATTACTTTCCTAGTCTAGTAACTAATGAAACCTAATTAGTTAAGTTTGAATTCTCAACAGGCAAGGGGCATGGAAAGGTGAGGGCTGAAAATGCAACCCAGGAGTCACATTCACATTCCCAAGAATGCGGAAGAGTGCAAAGGAATGAGCCCACACACTCCCAAGTGGGCTCCCACTTTGAGAGTTAGAGACCCTCAGGACTCCTAAATCTTTAAAGAATGATTTGAGGGGTCAAAATTCATTGGATTAACAATTTCCTTATACCAATGGAAATCTTTTCAGACGTATATGTCTAAAATGAGCTTGCATGATCCATTTAAATAGTTACAACACAAGTTATGGTTGGAAAAAAAAGGTTAGGATTCAAAGTGTCAATTTGACTCCCAACCATTAAAAGTCAATAATTGCCCTGAATTACGTACATGCAAGGAATGTGCCCCATATTTCTAAAAAGCTTTTGATGAACGCTATAAATTTTCTTAAACCTCACCTTAATCAAAGATTTGCACAAAAAGTTATAGGCCTCCAAAGTGGTGGGAGTTTCAATTTCGAGAATTTTGGGACTTTCGAGTTGGGTGTCTCAAGAAAAATGACATTTAGTGTAACCCCCGTGGCTAGTCATAAAGAATGCTATATAGGGGGAAGGTGGTGGCTTCCCCCAACCTCAGGCCATGGTGAGTCTTATGAATCTATGTATGCCCGTGGTTTGTCCATGCACCAAAAGTGCTCTAACTATGTACTAACCAACTTGTTATTTAGTTTGTGCAAGTCCATATGAATAATTGACCCACTTGTCACTCATCTTAGTCTTAATCCCAAACTTTCGGCATGCCCCTTTTACCCCCAAAATGGTGCGAGCTTGGGAACATACCCTAACCCCTTCCACTTTCAAATTCACATTTGAATCTTTCAAGGAGTTTGAGGGTGCATCAACATATGTCTTCTCTATGATAATCTCTATAATCTCAACCTATACAACAACCAATGGTTTTGTACTGATTTTTGGCTCTGTAATTCCAACCTGTATCTCCATCTCTATAGGTCTAGCCTCCTCCTCCACTAATTCAATCTATGGTTATATTTCCAGGGGCTATATTTTAAATACCTTTTCTTTTATTATTGGAATAACCTCCACCTATCCTTGTTCCTAAGTTCATTGTGGTTCTTTTTTCTTCCTAACCCCTTCTTTTGAAGTCTTGTGGTTTCTTTGTTTATACCTCTGCCTCTTGAGCTATTCCACTTCAAGGAAACACACTTTTATGTTTTAGATGATAAGGAGCATGATACTTTGTTTGTGCAACATTGTTTGTTGATGCATTGGCATTGATTATCATCACACGGAATCAAACCAACACATCACTGGGTGTGGAGTGATGGTTGTGCTGGTTAATTCAAAGGTTGTCGAGTAATGTATTTTTTTGCAAGATATCTAGGTCTTACTAATGGGTGTATTATGATTTGGAATTTCTTTGGGATAAGGTAGGAAACAGGAGTGGGATGGTGCAAAGGCAATGGTGAAACGAGCATTAAGGAATGAACAAATTCATAATCGTGAGAGGAGGCTACAAAATGTGGAAGATTGTGTACAATTTTTTACCAACACAATGTCCTTTCATGTACCTAACTCTTATGAAAGTTCTCAAGGAGTGATATCTAGATTTTTTTGGAATGTTAGGCCTGAGCATATTGATCAAAGTAATCTTTTTGCTTGTAATAACATTCCTAGATTTAGTAAATTGCATTTAATTCATGTTTTTTTTGTTTTTAACCCAATAAGGCTTGCAATAAGGCCTCTTGCATGTTTCTATGCATCTTGTCTTGAAAAGGATTGGCAACATTGTTTAAATAACAACCATGTTCTTGAATGGAGGCTTTTCAAGATCTACCCTAAAGACAATCAATTTGTGTGGGCCAACATGGAAGAAGATGAGGAGTTGGGTTTGGAAGGCCCATAACATGGACAAGAGATGGGAGATCTCTTATAGATTTTGCTATCCTAACTGAAAAAGGCAATGAGGAAGGTGTAGACTTCTACATTTTGCAATGTCAATGCACCAAACATCTTATGCAAGAGGCATTCACATGTGCATGGGGATGTTCATTTGAAGTTGGTGATTTTGTGGTGGCCGATAGCTACTATCAAAAATGGGGACGTGGTGAAAATGAATATGTTTATTTGGCCAACTCACAAGTTGCATATGTTGGTGATGATTTAGTCCTAACTTGAAAATTCTCTATGCTACCCTACCCATCATAGAATGAAAGGAAATAAACTAGTTTATCAACTTTCTGAGGAAACATTTCAGGTGATCCAATCAAGTTTAGATAGTGCAACTAGGACATAGTAGGTGGAAATTGTAGTTTTCCTTGTTGGAACTATAGCCAAAGGTGACACTCAAATGGGGCTTTTTTTTTCTTTGTTGCACTTTGCAGCAAATTAACAAGTTCAAGTTTAACCTATTCATGGTTTAATCTTTAGATTTTTTCTGGCAACAATGTTTTTCATATCATCTAATTTGCAAGATCTTCAATTCAAACACATACTAATGGTTTAGGTTTTTTGTATGCTCCATAGAAATTGGAGATAAGATCAAGCATTTTTTGGAATGAACTACACTTATGGACCTTGCAATTATTATGTAGATAACCACTAACGTGAAGTGGGTTAATTTATATTCTAAATAGTAGTGTTGCAAAAGGCACTTAAAGCACTTCAATATGTCAAATACTTCAATTTGATCCATAGATACATTTGAAATTGTCTTTGATCAATATGTAGTGGTATATTGGTGACCTTTTTTTTATTATTGCTTTTAGGTAAGAATGTATGAAGTTGTTATGATCTAATTGCAAATTAAGGTTTATATTTCTCTCCCAATTAAATTTAAATTATAACCTAGGTCAAGTTTATTTGTTTTAGATAAACCTTACATAATGAAAATGTAAAACCAACAAGATTAGAACCTCTAATTAGAACTACATTCTACAAAAAAACTTGCCATCAATCAATTTGCCTCAAATTGAATCTTGAAACATGCACATCTTCAACAGAGAATAATGATAGTCATCTTTCATGTCTATGCATTTGAAGTCCATGAAATATATGACCTTGTACATTTTATGTATGTCTATTATATTGTAAATATACAAGTTTGCACTTGAGAGTATAATCTATCATCTCCAACATATATAGTTTCTACACTTGAGGATCAAGATTCTTAGGTCAATGTACACACCACACTCTAGGTATTACAACTTTGTGTATTACAAAATATATTGTATGTACTATCTACACTGTCTATACTAAATGATTAATGTGTTGTCTCCATTTATGTAGTTTATACACTAGAGGTCCATGATGGTTATGAACCTATACATTGTGTGTATGTGCATGTACTACAATTATACATGTATGTAGATGGTTACTCTCATTTGCCTATTTCATATGCACTAGAGTCAGAGTTTTCAAACCTAATTCAATAAAAAAGCTCAAATTAGAATGCTAGAAATGGTGATGATTTATTACATGAGATTTAGGAGGTGTCAAAATTAATAAATAATCAACAATATGAGCAGCACCAATATCTTTAATAGATACACAAAATTGTGATACAATTGGACAAGGCATTTGAGAATGAACCAATGCTATTTATGATGAAGCAAAACCTATTTAAAGATATAGTCAATATCAACAAACCAATTCCCATTGTCTGCTTTAGTTCATCCACTTGAAAGGTCCTACTCCACAAGTTATGGTTTCATCTTTGTTGGATAATACTTTGATAACAACATATTTATTTTTGAACAACATTCATTTGTACACCCTATCCAAATCAATTTCCAAAAGCAACTTGTATTGACACATACAAACAAAACACACTGATCAAAAGCCACTCACATGACAAGTTGACATAGTGAATCCATTCTTCCAAGGCATAATTAAAGTATAGTTTTTATGACATAGCCTAAAATTCACATTCATAAACTTGTCACTAAAATGTAATATTACATGTATTATTAGTATTTCCTTTTAAATTGTTACAAGAAATTGAGGATGCAAAATTGAATACCTTAGCTAGTTAGTAATATGAGCAACATCCATGTTCTCAAAAGGTACACAAAGTCATGATACAACTAGATGTATCTACACAACCATTTCCTTTTATTATTTCATGAGTAAAGTTGTTTTCATGGACTAACATTTAGTTCACAAATCAAAAGATCTAGTTACTTTTATGTTGGATGTTCCATTTTTTCCTCACCCATGATGATCTTGTTGTAGACTCCAAATATTCATGAATGAAGCTAACAAACACGCATAAATTAGAGAAGTAAGAAGAGAGGAACTTGGAAAAGATTACATCCAATAAGAGAGAACACAATGTCCTTCAAGTATAAGGTGTAGGGTTCACAATCTCAAACTCGGATTAGTTCTTAATGAAATAATGCAACATGAAACAAAGAACAAATAGCTTGTTAAATTGATGCACATGGAAATACTTTGGTAACATTGCTTGTTATTTTCTTCCATTCCTCAAGAAGACTTTGGCAAATGGGTATTGACATCTCCCTATTGAAAGTACATTTAATATTAATAAACATTTTCTCATCAATATTGAAATCAATGCTAAAAAAAAAGAGTTGATGTAAAAGGGTCATGTGTTGTTGTTGATGAGAGAGTCAGCTCATTTTGAATGACAACAAACCATGCATGCTAGTTGTTGCTATGATTCCAAAAATTACATATGAGGGAGAGTATAAGGGAGGAGGGACACACATTGATGGGGCACACACACACCTAATCTTTAACTTGAGCTATTGCCATCCTTTGTTGTTGTTGCAAGATGTCATCCTTTGTGGTAAAACTGCTCAAAAAGCTCTCAGTTATCATTTTTTTTTAATCTTCTATGATGATGACAAAGTAGCATGTAGTGCTTCATAAAAGAGGTCTAGAAACCTAAGCCCTGCATACCTCCCATCTTCATACACACATTGCAAGCCCACATACAAATTTGACTACCATTTTAAGTTCACAAGATAAATCTAACACAAATAAATTTGCAAGATAAGAGCCAAGCTACCGCTCTTGTGACATTGGGGATTTGCTATCATGCTTGGACAAAAATGTTGAATCACATGTCAACACTAATTCCAAACCCTAAACCTTAAATAAGAAACCTTAAACTAATTTTGAAATACTTAAACATTGACAAACATTTGGGTATAATGTTTAGTACAAAATTTGATTCTTGATCTTGATTTTGACAATACTAGTTGCAAGCTAGTCGATCACAAAGAAAAAACTCTAGTCATCAAGAGGAACACGCCAATAGGGCCATGTTCCATAGTTGTCTTTGCTATCTAAGGGCCCATAGCCTAGCAGTCACATGTTTGTTTATACATACAATACCATCCTCCTCTTCTGTAGATCCATCACTTTCTCCCTTAAACCCTCAAACCAAAAACCCTAAACCCTAAGTATACACATTAATGCAAATGATTATATTCATTATTTATTCACAGAAGGCAAGTTTTTTGCAAGTTGCAAGAGTTCAATTGGTAAAGTTGCACATTGATTTTTTAATTCCACCTATGCACAATTTTGATAGGTTGTGCTACCAAACCCATATAATGATTAGCACCACCACCCATAACATAATATTATGCAATTGTCCAATTATGTTTGTTTCCTCAAAGATTCAACAAGAGATGCAAAGGATGGTCTAATGATACATAGCGAAGGGTGTTTGGTGGGAATGACATAATACCTGGTAATAACATTTTTAAAGTTATTCACTTAAGAAGTTAAAGGGTTCACTGCATAAATGTTCCATATAGACACCTACAGACACCACCACAAAGAATTATTAATAATTTATTCACTTTTAAAAAGAAGAATCTTGGGAGTCTTGGGGGGATATTGTGAACTCTTCAAAGTTGATCAGGGTGGTAATCAAGTTGGGTTTATTATAGTCACATTTACAAACAAAACCCAATCTACTACATCAAGATTAACATTGATGACCCACACAAATGACAATGACAATGATGAACTTGGAAAAAAACCCCACCTTAAGATACCTAATAAAAGACAAGATGGTGAGATCATGTTGCAAGAAAAAACGAATTATAAATTGAGCCACACCATGCCCTATTTTAAATGCACTAAAAGATTTGACCTACACAACTTTCCCTATTGCCTCCAAATGTTCCAATGGCGTCTGTAGATCAAAACATTAAGCATTCAAATGTGCGAATGCATGTGATGGAAGACAATTTTGTAGAAAATCGGTAGTCATTACAACACCCATCATGAACACAATTGGTATTTCAGCTAACCACTCATTGCAAACAAATAACCATAGGATGAAACTATTAGACATACAAAGAATGTTACATAGGTGAAATCAACTACATTAGAAACATAACAACGAAGTCTTCAAAATGCATATCTATAAAGGCAAAAGCTTTGTGGGCACACTTCAACAAAATAATAGGTTCTACAAGAATTGTTGAACTGCAACACTCCACATTTTCAATATTGATGACCATTGGATGCCCAAAATTTGAAGGTTCTACGTACCAAGTAACCAAAATTTCAATATATGTTGTTTGTCATAGTATGAAAAGAAAAAGCCTTATGACACTATCATGTGTATGTTTGGTACATAACCAACATATGGTTTCTCAATACTCAACAATAGGATTTGTGTTTGTTGTCAATAACAATAACACACTAGTTTGAATGCTTAAAAGGCAAGAGGAACAACCATGATAAAAAAGGTCTACTATTGGAACCCTAAAAACCCTTAACCCTAAGTCAAAACACCATATGAAGAAGCTACTCTTGCAGGGAAAGAGCATCATCATCACATAGATGTCATAGCTCACCTTTACATTCACTTGCACAAACTGCCTCAATAAGTTGCTTAGAGGTTCCACCAATGTGGCATCTAATTGGAAATTCACACAACAAAAGGTGGGCCACATGACACTTGTGCTACCTAAAATAGGCTTTAAGGCCCTTAAATGTGTTTTCATGGTTAGTTAGATCCACACCACCTATAGAAGAACCCACCACAAAAAAATGAGAGTCAGAATGAAGAATACAACAATCATTACCCCCAAGAAAGTGTTCAAAAAAGAAAGAAAGAAAAAGAAAGAATTTTGCTCATGTATCTCTCTACTTGACAACATTGCAAAAAAAATACCAATGTGAAAGTAAAAGAAAAAAAAGAACATTTTCTGAGCAAAACCGAAGAAAGAACATTATTGGAGACAAAATGTTGATACATTAGTGAGTACAGCTAAAAAGATGTAGAAAAACCTACCCCAAGGCAAGGAAGGCAGGTGCAAGCAATCATTGTTGACACAAAAGACATACTCTAAAAATTCTTACTAAGAAAAAGAAACCCAGTATGCAATTGTTTATTGAAAAAGTTGACCATGTGTGGGCCTTTCTTGACCTCTTGACTCCTGTTATTGGATTACATGGATGGCAATGAATCCTGTCAATCTATACAGTTGTTGAACATCACAAAAGCACGATTGCAAACCCATTTCATAATTTCGTTGTAGCTTTCTTCATTCTACTCCTCCAGTCTTACCTATTTTTCCAATTTAATGGCACACCAATACAACAAAAGTTATTTTAATAGGCTCAACATTGTGGCAATAAGAAGAAGCTTTATGATTATCAACTCCAAGCTAGCAAGCAAGTCACAATAACTACTAGATAACCCATCACTAGTGGTTTTTAGGTTTTGATTATTTCACTAATGGTTTTTCTTTAAGATAATCAAAGAGGTGAATCGTTGTTGTGCAAAAATGTTGTTATTAAACAAACCGCTTTCTCTATTACCATGGCATACTACCATAAGTCTTTTCTTTCTACAAGAAGGTTTGAGGTTGAGGGTTTTCAATCTAAAATCTTGCAACAACAAAAAAAATTTTAAAAAATAATTAAGAATTTTCAAACCTTTTTTCTTTAGTACTATGACATAGTACCACAAGTCTTTTTTTTTGCAAGAGGGTTTAGGGTTCTCAATTTATAATCTTGCAACAAAAAAAGGATCCAAAGAAGGGGCTACTTATAGCAACAACAATCCTATAATCATGGAGAATCCACACTCCACAACATTGCAGTTCGTCTTCAAGGATTAGTGGCAACGCGCCCCTAAACTCTTGAAGAGACCCAAATGTGGGTTCCAAAGCAAAACAACGAAGGAAGAAAAGAGTTGGGGCACGCTCCCTAACTTGCAGCATTTTAGGGGTAGGAGAGCATGTTGGAGCTTTGGTATGAGACTAAGATGAATTCACAAGTGAGAGTTCAAGATGAGGTCAACCTACACAGCTAAGAAAAGAGGGCAGTTAGTGGAAATTTAATGGAAGTGGTGCGACGAAATTAGTAGTGACAACTTCAAGCACAAGCTTTACATGGCCCACAACCTTTGGGAGGAAGCACCACTCTCCTCCCTATAGTATACTTTGTGCCTCTCCATAGAAACTACACCCAAATATCACTTTTCCTCGAGACTCCCAAGTGAGAGTCCCAAAATTGGAACTCTTGTTGTCCCAAAAATTTGGCCATTCATATCTTTCTCAAATCAAGTTTATTTTGAGAATGCAAGGGCAATATTTTATAGCCCTCAAAAGGTCTTTCCAATGGTGTATAGCACACCCAATCTGACCTCATTTGACCCCTGATTTTAAAGGATTTGTGATCGGGAGTCAAATTCCAAATTTGACCTCCGCCCCTTCTTTTGATCATAATTCATGCAAATTAGCTCTAAATGAACAATGCAAGAGCATTTTAATCATCTATGCTTCAAGACCTTTTTGAGGATGTCCTAGGGGCCTAATTTGGTGATTTTTTTCCCTTCCAACCAAAGCTTTGAACATTCGCAACTCCCACACGAGTGCAACTCCAAAGTGGGAATGCACTTGGGAGTCATTGGGCTTCATTCCTTGCACTCTCCCCCATTTGTGAGAGTGTGTTTCACACCTAAACACATTCATGGCCTCATGGGCCCTTGCACTTCACATTTAGTCGCGAATTCAATGTTAAAATTGCAACAATTGGTAAGCTTGCTTGTTGGATTTCTTCTTCTATAATTTCACATGAACAAGCCCAAATAGTCCCACAGATTTTGCATTATTGGATTGTTAAGAAATTTCATACCTATGAAAAGCCAATGCAAGGTCGAGGAATGCCAATGTAAAGTTAACAGGGCCTTTTCATTTTCCTTTTAATTAAAAAAAGTTCCATTGCACTACCAACCTAATCAACAACAAAAGATCTAACCCATATCCAATTAAAAAAGGCAGAATCATAACCAACCATGTACCTTATTCATTTAATCTATCTATTAACACATTTTTCCACAAATTATATAATTCAACTATGTTTAGTTCAAAGTTTAAAGTGTCAATTAAATAAAAAAATAATGTAGTATTCTAGTAATCAAGAGGTTTATCACAATGTATATAATAGAATATCATAAGCACTAAAATGTATCAAAATGTACTAACACATGTACTAAAATGTAGTCACACATGTAGTACAATGTACTACCATGTATTGCAATGCATTACAATGTATTACAATGGACTACAATATGTACTACAATGTATAGCACTAGACCAAATGCTTACTAAAATAATAGATTACTATCCAAAATGTATGTACAGTCCACTATTATAGTATAATTTACATTATTGATCAAAGTCCACATGAAAACATGATGTTAAATAAATGCAACTATATTCTTCATCCTTTGCAATATGTGCTACCATAGAAACATGTAAATGTATCTATGAGATATGATACATCGGAGAAGTCAATTCCATAGTCCTAAGTCAACTTTTCACCTACTTTAATGTTGCGTAAAGTAAAGAATGCCACATGTACACATACTTTTAGATTAGTATATCATTTGTCAAAAAGGTGAAAATATTACAAAAAATGAAGGCTATGTAATCGATACTCCATGGAAAACAAATTCTTTTATGTGCTCAACATTGTGACGAACTATATGTGGGCAAGGTATTGATGATCGATATTGATTTGAACATTGTCTAAAAGTGGCAGGTTTCAAGAGAAGGGAGCCGTGTGATAGGTTACTATTGTGTGTGGTTCTTTAAGAAGGAGCTGGGTTTTTTGTCCTGTGCTAGCGATTAAAAATGGGCACAAATTCTACTTTTGAAGCTTTATGGCTCAGTTGAAAGCTATGAAATAGGTATGTCGTAGTTTAAAATTAGAATTGGCACAATATCGTGAAGTAACTGTTTTTGTTCAATTTGGTTTAGACTTTGATGTTGTTACTCAATATTTATTAAATTATGGGGCCAAGCTCACAGAGGTTCTCAAACAACCACAATATAGCCCAAATCCTATTGAATAACAAATCATGGTTATTTATGCAATTATATGTGCATTCACCATTACACATACAACCTTGAATTTGTTGCATTAACTTCACATTTGTCAGAACTTCACCAATAAACTCAAATATAAAAGCATCGGTTGGAAGGTCTTCCAATGTTTTAATCCCCCAACCCTTCTCTTTGGAAGCCCAAAAGACCTTGAAATCATATTAACACCTTAATTAGAATCTAGATGATACACCAACATTAAAACATAACGGTGAAAGTCAAAAGTTTTAAAATTACAGAAAGCTATCTAAAGTCATTCATACCTCTAAACGATGTTGCATCCCTTGTTGCACAATTTGGTTGCCACGGCTTATGTTGCAATTACAGTGCTCTTAACACTCTTTGATGAAATCTCGCACAATATGGCCCTTACAATGTTTGACACCTTGACAATTTGTAGCCATGATACAACTCCCTCATGGACAAAAGTTGATGTCCTTTATTGTAACCAACCCCATGCTCTAAAATAACGCACATAATAATGGTTCAGTACATAAATTTTTATACATTGGTGATGTATGCAACACACTTAAGCTGCAACACATCAGGTTCAAATAGTTAATAGTCTCAAAGTACATATTAAACAACTTGGACTACCTTATCAATGTAGCATTTTTTGAACAATCCACTTTGAGTATATGCACACTCCCCACCACCATATTGAGCACAATTACAATTGTTGGGCATTTTGACATAATTGTGCTAATAGTCCAAACTAGAGTTTTTTGCAGAAAAGTGTGAAATGTCACACCCATTCTTCACATTATGATTGAAAATATTTTTCAAGATGTATGTGAAAGGAGAGGGTAGAGCCATGTTTCCTAGATTGGTTGAAATAGGGATAGGAACATTCTCTAATCCCCCACTCAAATCCCTAGGGTGATCTTGTTAAGACCCTTGGCTATATGAATTTAAACTTTGCAACCACATGTGCCTATAGGGTCAAACTATGTGTAAATGAAGACCTCCACAATAATGATCAAGTACATTATCAAGAACTTACAAAAAAACAATATAGGATATAAAAGTTATGATCACAAAGCTCAATGGCAATTTATTCTTACATTAAGTCCCAACTTTTGACAATTATTAAAAAAACAAAAAATGTTGGATATTAAAGTTTTGGCAACAAAAAAACACTCCAATGTTATACCATCTAAGCATAACTCATTGTTAATGGTGAAAAAATCTCTATTTTTTAGTGGTACTACTAGAGTGTAATTACCAAAATGTGCAATCCAATAAGGAGGTTGTAGCACATTGTAAGATTTTAGCACTATAACAAAACTTGACTACAAAATACTTTTGGTATATCCAACTACATCCGTTAAGCTATATGTGCTATAACATTACAACTTACAAGTGTAGAGTCGTAATAATCAAAAGTGTGAACTTGTGGTAAGAGAATACTCAAAAATGCCATAACACATTCTACACTATTGTCAAGATATTTGATAACTAATGTATTAAGGACAACCACCAATATGCCCTAAAGAACTATGTATTACAATAATATCCTTCACCTTTAAATTACCTTTTTGCACTATTTGGTGTTCCACAACTTTTGCCTTCTTTTTCCCCTTTTTTGCTATAGATGTCAATTCATGGTCATCTACTAGACCTTGAGCCCGTGTCTTCATATTTGCCTTTGTGGTCACCACCACATCTACACCCTTCCCCTTTGATTTCCAACCATGCTTCTATTTCCCAATTCCTTTCCCCGTGTCATGCATTTCAATAGTGACCTCCTAGGTCTCAACAACACTGACATTCTCTTGGGTCCCCATAGTAATCCTTGTTGTATGTACCTACTCTATAATGGTTTGCTCAATCCTAGGGAAAGACTATCTCTTTCCATCTATGCTGCTTGTATGAATACTTAGGGGGAGAGTAGATGTATTCTGTTGTATATTAGTTAGTTCAGGAGGGTCAATCTTTGTTGGTGCTTCTACATTGGCTTCACCCTTACCATTCCCTTCCTAAAAGGCAACAATGGTTTTGGGTTTAAGAGGAGGTGGCACTATTGTGGCTAGACCATTTTCCACAACTTTCTAGACATCAATTTCCTGGTGGGACCTTGTTATTTCTCCCACATCCTCTTCTTTAGAACTATCACTCTTGTTGCTTGAAGAGACATCATTAGTCTCTAACACCTCTAACACATTTGATTTGCATGCCCTACTAAGAAGGCAATGAAGTGGAGTCGCCAACTTCTTCATAAGGTCCAAAGAAGGCAACAAGTTTTTTGGAACATTTGATTCAAGTGGTACATGTTGCTTATGTAATTCCATGGACTAACATTTAGGTGAAGTTTTGATAGGTGCTTTAGGAGTTTTAAGCACACACTTAGGGTTAGGAGAACCAATAGCCTAAGGAGAAGGCATTTGGGAAGTTTGTGGCCCTACAACTTGGCTAGTTTCACCATAATTCCCATTGAAAGTGCTTGCACTAGATGGTTCATAGAAGACCTTGAATGAAGATCTTGCATCCACACAAAATAACATTCATGGATTGTACTGGGGAAGTCAACTCATTAATTAAAATAGCTATGGAAAACCCTAGATTATACACTACCAAACTACACAACAGATATCTAGGTACATACAACACAATACACATTAATCCATTAAATGTGGTTAGTTTCCTACAACTACATATCAAAGTTTATACCTATTAGAACATTGCATACAACAAGACGACATACAAAGTACATTCTAATCAAGCAAGTATGATTTGTATCTTATAGTCTAATGGATAGACACAAATGCAACATAAAGTACTCACCCATGTACATAAAATAATAGACCATACATAATATTCAAAGGGTACTTACCATGCACATCAATAAGCAAAAAATAAATATATGTAGTTAATTGCAATACATACATTATAGTAAGGAACATACAATGGAGGGTCATGAATGTAATGGGTTGCATCTATTATTCTAATTGTAATCAAAATTTATACTCTTAACTCCCATTTGGATCCATGGTACCCATTTTATACATACATAAGTATGCAAAATGGGTATTGGAAGTATGTATGAAGACTTTGTGTACACTAAATGCTCCACTATTATTGCAAACAACTACAATCCATACAAGTTGCACTAAGTTCATCAAACATGTTTACAAATATGGAATATAGATCTGGCTAACCAACAATTGGGAGATGAACTAAGGCTACAACTCTTCTTTGTTATACAATCATACATCGTGCAAGCTCACACTCCATATCCACATCTTGTCTTCCAAGTGGTTGTCAAATTCTGCAAATCCAAAACTTTTGTACCAATTTGGTTGTACAAGACCTTCACACAAATTGTCCTTGCATCGTGTGTTCTTTTTTAACCATATACTAGCATACCATGCATGGTAGAGATGGCCACAATTAGAGATGATGATGTCTTTAAAAGGAAAATTGAATCCACAAAATGAGCAACAACTCAGGGTTATAGTATCAAGTTTCATATCACATACATCACATGGATAACACATAGGATAATGGTTAAGTACAACAACTACTTTTTGCCCTTTCTTCAATTGTAACCAATGGGTATTCAAAGCATCAAATTCAACCTCAAGAGATTCTCATTTCTTGACCCCATTAACTATTTTGTCCTGAAGGTTATTAGACTTCAATAATAGCTCTTCATGGTCAAATTTTATCTTCTCCATTGTGGCCTTGTAAAATTCACAAATGACCTTTTGTTTATTCATGTTAGTAGGATCAGTAGTTGATTTTGCAACAAGCAACTCTTGTAGCCTAATCTTAGCTTTAAAAATAGTGGCTTACATAGAATCTAAGATAACTTTCCTTCGGCCATGTTCAGATGTCAACTCCTCCTTTTTTTTCTTCAACTTCACCAACTAAGCCCTAGAAGATTCCAACTCCAACCCAACAATGTTCATCAATTCCCCCAATTCCAATTTACTCTTTTCAAGACTAGGGCTAACTACACTAACCTTCCCAACACCAACACCAGACTCAAACTCTCGTTTCATCTTCCTTTTTCCCTTCATCAAATCCTCTACACCTTCCTCAAGCTTCACTTCTATTACAGTTTTACCCAACAAAACAACTTTCTTTTCAATGCATTTTTCCATCTAAGAAAGCCACTTAGACCTTTGGTTGGTGTTAGTTTCATGACAGAATCCTACCCAACTAACTTTCTTGCCTTTCATAATCTCTACAACAATCCCCTTAGCGAATTCCTTCCCAATCAGTTTACTCTTAGGCAGCTTTGTCTTACCATAGACAATTGGATAGATTTCCTTGATTCTATCCACCTCTCAAGCATTATGACATTTAAGCAAAAGAATACTTGCTCTTTCCTCGAGCTTCCCCAAACACCTCTTTGAGTTCAACCTCTTGGACATCTTTGCTTTTTATCCTATGCGGGTTGACTCCTTCACTTGGCAATCCATAATCATCCTTGAAAGCGTGGAAATCAATGGCAACATGGGGCAAATTTCACATAAGCTTTGCAATTTTGGCATCCACCTCTTCTAAAGTTTCTTCTTCGACCAAAGTTTGAGTCACATCTATATCATCCTCATTAGGAGGTTGATCCTTGCTTTGCCTATTGTTCATGATGAAGACACACTAGAAACAAAGCCCCAAACAATATGCATTATGCCATTCGTAATACATACTTACATATATACCTTGTAGCTATGAAATCATGTATAACATATAAGACTAGCCTTTGGTTACTCATTCAAAAAACAAAATCCCACATGTAAAGTCTTCATTCATGATTTTTTAATGTTGCAAAGTTTCAAAAAACTTAATCAAAGGCATAACTTTTCCTAATATGATCTCCTACAATATCACTCATTCACCACATCTTCAACTTTGTACGTAATGTATAATTTAATTTACCATTAATTAATTATAATTATTCATTTATAACAACATTGGTTGTATACATCAAGTTTCAAAATTTGCTTCATGATAGATAGTTCATTTATTGACATAAAATCTTAGCACAATCTAAGTTCATAGACCAATTGCACACGTGACTGAAATGTATTCAAAACATGATAAGGATAACTCTAAATCTACAAGTAGATTATTAAGGTGAAAAATCTTCATACTATATTTGCATTGGAGTCTTGGCTTTTGTGTGAAGATTTGTGAGCTTGTAGCCTTTGCAATTTTCCTTTTGCCAATTTAGTGTCAAGTAACACAAATCCATCACTCCTTGTCGCTTCGTGTCATAGATGAATTCATCCATATTACAGTTTAACATCTTGCAACCAAATGAAATTTATAACAAAGCAACCAAACAACATACTTGACAATTCATTTCATTAGTACACAAGTACTAACCAACTTGGAGAGGTCAAAATTAATGTTATGTAAGTTGCTTGACCCAACTCCTTTCAATTCAAGTGTTGTTGAAGGGATTTTGCAAAAACAAAAACAATTGTCATAATACACTTCGCTTATTAAGCACATGGATCATGAAATAGCCCTTGAATTTAAAGGAGAGCTAGACTACAACAAATTAAATTCAATATCATAAAGGCATATATGTGGACTACTGATAGTCACTTAAAACAAATAGTTAAATACTTCATACTTTTAATCTTTCAATCTATATCAACATTCCTATTAGAATGGATGCAAAAGACCTAAATTTATATTGAAAACACAAGTTCATGGAATGGTTATGCAACTCATAACATTTGCACCTACACCCAAAGCCAACAACATTCATGAAATTGTTAGATTACTAAAATTTAATTAGCATCAAAAAAATTTAATCATAGTAAAATGCAAAAAATTGATAAACTTACTGTTGACTTTAGAGAACCTGTAGTTTCAATGCTTAACAACATGCTACCACAACTAATGTTCATCGAATTGAACTTAAATACAACCAATTGCACCTATTTTTCTATTCTTGAAAAGAACTTGTTTTTCTTTCCACTATGTAGCATTGATATTACATTTTCAATTTCTTTTAAGTTATAATCAAGAGACCTATTAACCTAAGAAAATGAGCTTGGAAGTGTCTCACTTCCAAATTGTTGCAATTACAACCATCACTGATTTCTTAGGTGTTTTTTAAGCTTGACCTTTTAGAAAATACACAATAAATAGAAAGAATTGAACTTCACGCAACATGTTTAAGGTTTCTATCCTAAAAGATCTATATGTAATATTTTTTTTTTGGGTGAACATTAGAGATAAAAGTAGCAACTTGCCCGACATATCTTTTCATGGTCATTGCAGTTATGATATAAAGTCTAATTTTGCTCACATGGTTAACAAATAGATGCATTTCAAATGAATGCCTAGGTTAACAAGTATTTGAGTTAGTTGCTTATGGTTCAAAGCAAGTGAAATAATTATTGGTGAACATGCCTTGCCAAAAATTATATGATTGACAATATCATGAACTCAGTAAAATCTTCCCGAGTTTGGAATAAGATGATTAACTACAGCCCATGGGAAAAGCTGTAACAATTGAATTTTTTGATCATTGCTACAAAATAAACGATCATTAATTTCTTGGGGGTTTTATAAGTCCAGCCTTCTAGAAAATTCATGATGCTTCAACTATAGCCCATGGGAAGAGTTGCAACAATTGAACTTAGTGATCATTGTTGCAAAATAATACCTAACATTTCAATTATTTAATTCCAACAAACCTTGACAATAGACTCTCCAAGAAATGATCAAGAAATAAACCTCTTTATGTAGAGATGTCATAGTGACAACTACTTGTGATCGACATAAATTGCTAATCCATACTATCTTTAATGTTTTCATTCAAAAGAACAATACATTTTCAAATAAAGCTTTAAAGAGTGATAGATTTCACAAAGTCATTCAAACACTCATGCCTACTACACAAGCTTGTTAGAGATCATAGAAATTTACTTGCTTAAAATGTAGGTTAAGCATAAGCCTTCAAATCGCAGAAAGATGTACAAAACATTTCTTTGGGGTGCAATGTTGGGGCTTACCAACCTCTTACTATTATTGCATATGATGTGTTTTCCATTGCCCTGGGATGCTTCCAAGCTCATGCTCCCTTGATGCTTCCAAATTCATGCTCCCTGTATGCTTCCAAGTTCATGTTTGGTTTCAAAAGGATTCACAAAGGTTGTTTCAATGCATTCAACGCACTCTCATGATGTCCATCAATGTTGACAAGCAATTAGGGTGGTCACAAATCGTAATTAGCCCGTCGATAATTGTTATAATAATTAATGGGTGTTATCCCCTTACCACATCTATTAATTGAAAACCTATATGCGGCAACAACATAGTTTGTACTAAAATTGATGGATTTTAAAACCCTATTTTGATTTCACACTGGTGGGAAAAGTAGGTGGCTAATTTTACCTTGTGAAAAATTTATAATGTGTACTCCAATAAACATTACATTTTTTTGCCCTAAATATACTATCATGGTGTGCTTTCACCCTACAACGAGGCTGGTGCAAGAAATATTTATATTTTGTTGGAGTGTCAATACCTCTTGCCATAAGAAGTGATTGAAGCAAAATTTGATTCTAAGTTGTGGAGTAGAATCTTATTCTAAGTTTTGAAACATAATTTGATTATAAGTTTTGAGCCAGAATTTGACTTTAAGTTGTGGTGTAGAACTAATTTTAAGTTTTGCAGTAGAACTTGATTCTAAGTTGTGTAGAATCTTATTCTAAATTTTGTCCCAAAATCTAAAGGGAAGTTGGGCACTAGAGTTTGATTATAAGTTTTGGGCCTGAATTTGATTTTAAATTGTGAAGTAGATTTTGATTATAAATTGTGAAACAAAATAATAATCTAAGTTGTAGATGTCATTTATAATCAAAGTTGATGACTTTTTAACCATTGTAAGAAGGGATCATGAATTATTGTTAGCCAAACTTGTATCTCTATTTGTAATTCATGAAGGGGTGGGCCATTAGCATTGTTACATTGGCAATAATTACCTTTTTGGTGGTTATAATATAATTACATTGGCAAAAATAGTAATCTAATAACAAGGGTACATTGGATTTTCAAACATGTGAATACAACATGGTATATGTATATAGTCACTTGCCATGATTGGTTCCCTCTTTTGATGTTATATTTCTATCCTCACAATTGTTAATTTTGTTGTTGATTTCTTTGAATTAGGATATGAAGACTAGTTACATGGACCTGTTAAACAAGTGGACAAGGATAAGATATGGTGGAGATATTGGCAAAAGCATATTTTAAAAGTGCATATATGTAGCAAAAAGATTTTCAACACATTACAATCCAAATTGGTATCATTCCTTTTTTTTTTCTACCTTAAACCCTAAGCTTAAACCTTAAATTAGATTACAAAAACATTGGGAACCATTTCAAAACAACCAAATATGTGGTCCTAACTTCAATTTTTTTTTTACCAATGACCTACCACAACATGACTTGTTGATTAAAAGCTTGGGCTCCATTTGTTGAGGATGTAACATAATTTGAGGGCAGAATTCTCTTCATCATTATTTAGTGTGAAAAGAGGGTATATACTTGGAATATCTTGGTTTTTTGTTGTAAGTTGATATAGTTAAGTTTAAAATGTGTAATGCAAGAAAAATTGGGTTTTCTTAGTTTTATCAATCTATTTTTAAAACCCCAGCAAATTGGTTTGAACTAAATTTTCAATTAACCTCCACAATTTTCTAGGAGCTAAATGAAGTTTAACAAGGACCTTACAAATGGAAACAATTAAACATCATGCATGCATAACATCTTTTGTCATTAATGTCATGATTTTTTTTTCTTTTAATCAAGTTGTGGTGCATCCATTATAATGGCGCTACAAAATGAGCATGTGAGCGTGAGCATAAACCTATGAGCATGAGTTTGTGAATAGGAATTGATATTTTTGGTCTATTATGATGACATGGATAGAATATTATAGAATATATCTTTGCCACATAGGAATGACATGGAAAATATTTTTCCATATGTACATAGATGAAAGTCACAAATGGATGAAAGGAACCCACAACCCTCGTTTGCCAAGGGATGCAAACATCATGGAAAAAAAATCCATGCAACTACAAGCTAGGTAATCACTAATTGTTGCCTCATATTGCTTACGATTTTTTGGCGATCCTAAAAGGAGGCGGTAATTTCATCCATATCCCAGAGGAGGAATGTTTGAAGGAGTTAATAGTGTGGCTTCAAAAATTCATCCCACCTCCCACTTGTTTTTTTGCAAAATGGATAGCTTGAAAATGTCAGGACAACAAATCTTCTTCCTATTCCTTAATTTTGGCCAAACATCTAGATCCAATGGCTTATAAACAGGGGTAGAAATACCATCGCCAAAGAGATTCTGAGGGGTACATTTTGGAGGTTGTTTCACAAGTGCAGATACCTCATCCCTAACCATATTAACAAGGGGACATCTTGGCTTTTCCAAAAGCAAGAAACCAACCTCCTTCAATGCCACCACCTCAATTTGAGTGAGATTTGTCCCTTCTTACATAGGCCATAAGGAAGGCAAGGCTAGCTTATTGAATGGATATTTCCTCCTTGTCCTTCCCACATAACACATATGGTCATCATGACAAAACCAAAACTTATGTAACTCAATTGGTACACCTTTGGCTATAGGCTAATAACCAACATAACATGGAGCAGGAATACCACGATTTGTTTGTTTTGAAACGATTCTAGTTTTGTAGTAGTGTTTAGTGTTTTTTTGCAATGCCGAGTAATGATTGATTAACTTCAAAGGACAATGTTCAATTCGCCAAATGCCATCCCCACAAAAGCATTCAAGGACCTTTGCACCATTGTGGGTGATAACGGGATCAACATCATTGCCTTTTCCCACATCAATAATTGACAACTAGTTGATTGGAGTTATGCATTGGCTACTTTCAGATGAGAAAAATTCATCTGATCATGCTAATATGAATCCACTTCTGACCCAAGTGGAAGGTCCACCTTGCGTTTAGTTGATCCAGACACCTTTTCACCTTCCAAATGTGATGTTCTAGAAAAAAAACTAGAGCTTGAGGTGTATTTGGCAATTGTAATAGTAATTTTGATTGGGTTCCCATACTGATTGGCCCTATGCAAATGCAATTCATTCTTGTTCGGAATGGTCCCATATGCACCTCCTTGTAAGAAGGCATAATATAATGAGGACCACCTAAATGCTTGCATGTAATTGTTAGATGTTGCAACAAGGAGGCAAATTCCCATGTTGCTAGATTATTACAACCAAATGCTATGGATTGTTTCAAATAAGCTATAAGTCGACATATTAACTTTTTCATCCAAAGAGAATTTCTATAAACAAATAAAAGGAATGAAGTTAAAATCCAAGAAGGACAAATAGAAAATAAGATTTGAACATTGTAATCTGGTAGAACTTACATCCAACATGAAGCCTCCCCATTGTCGCACACGAAAGTGCCAGAAATTAAGCCAATTATTGAACTTGTGAATGGTGCCCTTACTTGCAACTCTAGATGAATACCACCAAGACTGAATGGTATCATATCAAAGGTCAACTTGTTTTAGTTATATGCAGAAATTTTGTAGCAACAAATTCCTCCCCCTTAATCTTGATTATGATTAGTTTCCTCATTTGTTATGTAATTGTCTTTTCTTCCTTGGTCATTGATGTTTGCTACATGTATATCTTTCAGGGTTGAGTTTTGTTATCCATTGCCTTGGGGTTGAAAGGCCATGTACAAGTATCCTTGAATCCAAACTTGATGTTTTTCTTTGTGAATGATTGTTTTAAAGCTTGATTTACCCATCTAATTAGGGTTATATTGTTTGGTTCCATATGATTGCTTCTAGACATAATTGCATCCTTGACCTTTTTGAATGTTGTTTTAAATGGTTCAAGAAACAAGATGGTTGTAAAACATGTGATGTGTGGAATGGTAAATGACTGCCATGCCCATCCAAAATTAACAAATGCCCATTGGTGAAAGATTATCCACTTGAAACAAACTTATTGAAGAAAGATAGAATTCCTTGGACAAGAAAAAAATCTTCCAAGCTTTTTTCTGCATTAGCATGTAGGTCCCAAATTTCCAAAGTTTGATGTAATAATCCCATTTTCTTCAAACTTTTAATCCTTCTGTCACCAAAAGAGAGGGACCTAACAACAACCAGACCCCTCTGACTCTACTGCATTGCTTGTGACTGATCTAGCATTGAGCATTCACACATCAACAGAGCATGCACAACAACTTTCACCGACCCAGACTCATCTGAGCCTCTTGCAAACACAATCCCTTCCCAGAGCTTCCAGGATGGAATTTCAAAATTCAGATTTTCACAAAAATTCTCCGCTAACACAAGCATCCAACCTCCTAGAACATCGAACAAAGGTCTGACATCTATCTGTCTACGACCACGCTCTCCTCCGGAAACAGACCACTCAAATCTACTGATCTCCTGCACTTCGTTCCAAACTGCTCTGTCCTACAACCTCATTCCTTACTTAATCCGATTCTTCCCAAACTCAGGAGCTAGCTCTTTCCTAGTTGCTAACGCAACGGAAGAAAATCAGCAAAAACTAGCCAAAAAGCTCTGAGCTCCTGCAAAAAAATCCTCTCTTCCCAAAATTCTCTGCCAAAGATCTCCCCAAACTCATCTTTTCTCCTCCTCCTCTTTCCATCCATTCTACCTTCCTCCAGAAGCACCCTCTTGCCTATCTCCAACTCCCAGGATCCAACCTCAACTGCCACTCACCTCCACCATGAATGCCAATTCTGGCGCCACCATGCATTCTCGCCGCCTCAAACCATAAAGGCCAGTACCTCTGTTGCCGCAATCCCGTGCCGTCCTCCTCAAGTGGTGAGTTTCCATGATCAAACCAAAGTAGCCGCCATGCATTGCCTTAGTGATGAGAAGTAATGCGCCGCCAGCCAAGTGCTAGTGCAAACAAAATCAGGGTTTGGATCAGACCAGGGACGTTGTCCGGTCACCCCATGTTCGGTTACACCTCCACTTATTGAATGTTCATTTTCACATGTTTCATCACAAACTTACTAAACTTCATAGGTTCATACAAATTTCTGCGAAATCTAATTTTCATTGGTTCGTACAAAAATTGCATGAATTCCATGTTATGGTTAATATGAACATATATAGATATAATGACAATTATTATTTACTAGTTTCTTCCCACACCCATAACTACAAAAAAAAAAAACATTCTATTTGGATGCCTTCAAAAAATCGAACAAATTTTTTCAAGATTGAATGTTTAGTCATAGGGCCTTTTTTAATAGTGATTTACATGTGTGACCATTCATTGGTGCAATTTGCACTAGACTAATGTTCAATTATTAGGTGATGTTTGATGGGGGGCATCTTTTCTCTACCCTACCATATTAAATTTAATAGAGATTAATCAAATATTACATGATTTAAAGAATTTTCAAAAATTCAATGGGAATTTTGATGAATTGTATAACAATTTATAATTGATATACATGAACATTGTAAAATTTTCCAATTGGAACAATGAAAATGTGAAAATTTGTCCATGCTATTTAATTACATTTTACAAAATCATCCAACAACCTCACAATATAAATTGCCCCATTGTTCACAAGGTCACATGTGCACAAAACATTGGTGATCAACTATGGCCCCATTTCATAAGAGGAAAAATGAATGTTTATAACAAAAAAAAATGGAAACATAATTAAATATATTTCAAATTTAGGGTTATAGCTCCACTCTTGAATAATTTCAAAACATCTTATGAAATAATTGTAATGATAAAAAAATAATGCAAAGGAAACACAGATATAAAACCAAAATTGAAATATTTAACATTCTCATGTACACTAAACCCTAAAAGTTGTAATGTCAAGTTTTGAGTGGCTTCATAGCCCAAAAATAATTGATTTCGGCATTTGTTCATTGAAACTGATCATCCCACATAGGCCTAAAATTGAAGATTTTTTTGAAGTTTTTATAATTTCTTTTGAAAATGAAGAATATTCTTGAATATTTGTGATAACATATTTTGTATCTTTGGTTGTCACAATGGTGCAAAAATTCACCCCAAAAAAATTGTTGAATTAGAAAGTTATGATGACATTCCAATGTATTCTCATTATTTTTCATTGATTCCATAGCTAGTATGTTTGGATGGTCCATTATAATTTAACAAATAAAAAATCTTCAATCTTTAGCCTAGGGATGAAAAAAGATTCGCAACTTGAGCTCTTCCTTACAATTCCAATCTAGGGCAAATTGCAAGCATGGTAATGATGGAGTGAAAGAATTGGAATTGTGACTATCAAAACTATGGAAATAAAATTGATATAAATTCATGGTGGATTAGCAGATTTGAAAACATGCCAATATTAAGAGATCAAAATTTGCAATTGGATTTCACCAATTAGCTAACTAGTGTGATGTTTCACCATATTTTTTCTAGGGGCAAATTTTGCATTTTTAAAACTTGAGAATCATGATTTTGACAAGTGCAAAGGAATTTGTAAAAATAATGGCCCCAATTTGATAGATTTTGAAAACAAAAAATTATAAAATTGCTAGATTTTCACAACAGGTTTCAACAGGTAGCCAAATTTTGTTGAATCTCCTTGTGGATGATCACTGATCTAGTCAAATAGCAAAAAAAAAATTCTATAAAGTTCTTTACCTTGATTTTAATCTAGTTTTTGTGTTTGATTTTTACTTGTGTTGGGCGGTTATTTGAAACATGAACAAGTTCCCCCTTGCCCCCCTTTTTCTAATTGGGTAAGCGTTAAACAATAGCAATGAGTTTAATGTGGCACTAGGCTCGACACAATTATAATATAATATAGTATAGTGACTAGCAAGAAAAAAACTTAGATTTTTTTATTGTTCCTACACAATGATTAATGTTTGATATTTCTTTTTCTTATGTTATTTTCAAAGGAAAAACATGAATGCAATGGTTTAGAATCCCCCCTTGTAGCCCAAAGGTCCGGGGTTTGAACCTTTTCCCGACTTTCCCTTTTTAAAAAGTTAGTTGCCTAGGAAGAATTTGTTCCCTACAAAGCAAGGGCATAAGTTGCCACAAGGAAAAGGGGATTAAATTCTCCAAAGCGGCAACCATGTTCCCTTGAGGAGTAAGGAGTTTAAGTTGCCCAAGGGAATAACCATGTTCTTGGGAGAGCAAAGGGTTAAGTTGCCCCGAGGAACAAATGTGTTCCAAGGGGAAAAAAACATTATTACAAAAACATGATTTTTATGTTACTAACATAATGTTTAAAATGACTATATAGTCAATATTTTGAATATACTAGTAGTCTAAAATGACTAAATGTGTCCATGATTAACATACAAAATAACAATGTCCATTAGGACTAAACAAATAACCTTATAATCAAATCAAACAATATGTTGCACACGTGGTAAATGTGGGTGCCCACATGCATTTGTTTAGGTCGATTAATGCCATTAATATGATTAAAATTAGTCATAAAGTATGACACACATGATTATAATGTTACTTTTGAATGACATGGTAATAATAAAATGGGAAAAAAATCAATTTCTCATTAAAAAAAATTCATTGTGAAAAAAATGACAAATGAAATTGTTATCACGATTTCAATTATTTTTTCATAATTATTCAAACAAATAAATAATTTACAAGGGGGAAATTTGAAACAAAAGGTAATGAAAAATGGAGTATTAATATGAAATTTGCTACTTTTATTGAAATTATAGAAATAAATCACAATAATTAATTAAATTTGTACGCTAATTTTGAATTATTCAAATTCCATTATTCAATTAGTATTTATGATGAATCAATTGAATGCATATATATGTCCAAACTAAATTAGCCCCAAATTAAACCACCTATTTATTTATTTATTTATTTATGATCAAATGACATGAATAAAATGGAATAATAAAATAAAATAACTTCTTTTAATTTACTAAATAAATAGAATAAATCTTGTTTAAATTTGAAATTTTAAAAATAAAAAAATAAACATAGAATCCATTATTACTATAAAAACATTCTAACATTCAATTCAATTTTTTTTTTTTTATTAGAAAAATTGATATATGATTACAGGGATACAAAATTCAATAATATAATTTAAATTTTTTTTTTTTTTTTTGTAATATCTTTAAAACATTTTTTAATTTAATTTTTGATAAATATGTGGCATAAATCAAAACATGAAAATCAATGGAATGTCTAAAAATTTGAATTATAAAATCATAAAATTGAAGTCAATGATGAAAATAAGGAATCTAAATGTACCTAAATAATTATGTGCAAATTTGTAATTCAAACAAAGAAAAAACGTTGTTTGAATTTTTGAAACAAATCTTCAATTTTTTGTTCATGTTTTGAAATTGAAAAAAATCACAAAGTTGCATATAATTATGAAAGTAAATAAATTACATGTAATTAAATAATATTTGAATGTATAATTCAATTCAAATTTCAAAAATCAATTTGAATTTCTAATTAATGAATATTTAAAATAACTATAATTTACACATTTTTTAAATTAAAGAAATCACAAAGTTCAATGTAATAATAAACCTACCAAATCAATTAGATCAAATAGCGATATAAAAAAAATGCACTTGTTCGAAATATGTGTTTATATATTTTGCAATGACATTTTTTGTTATCATATGAGGTGATGGTTTGGTGGTTAAGGCCTTGAAGTGTAATATATATAAACACATTTAATGAATTGGAAAAAAAGTTAAAATAAAATAAATTATATTACTCACAATAAAATTTGATAAAAAATTATGAAATTTAAAAAAAATTTAATTTAAAAAATAATATTATATGTTTCATAGATAACATATTTTATTTATAAATATTTTTTATAATTAAAAATAAATATAACAGAACATTTATACCATTTTTTTATTCATTATATTTTTAAAAGGTGGGAAAATATTATATATATATATATAGTGTGTGTGTGTAACCATGTTGATTTTAAATATGTTTATTTATAAATCATTTTATGAAAACAAAGAAAAAGAAAATCTTCAAGATATCATTGTTGTTCAAATGTATAAAGTAGTGGAGATTCAAATGCTTTTTCAATCAATTTACTTGATATTTTTGTAAAATTTTATATATGTGTGTGTAGATCTTGGAAAAATCTTTAAAAATGAAATTTATTTATTTTCATTTGGACAAAGTGTGGAAAAGATAAAATGGTCAAAATAGGATACTTTTGTATGCGACAAAAGATGATGTGAGATAATGTTGTAAATTTATCCCATATCCTTTGTTAACAAGTTCAACTTTGGAAATTACATAAGTATGAGAAAAAATATTGGTCTACACACAATACATGCTTTAAGTATATTCATAGTGCAAATATTACTTATGATGAACCAATAAAAAAGACTTGTCACCAAAAAATAATAGGATCCTACTTATCCACCTATTTAGGCCTACCTACCTATCTACCAAATGGTTAGATTAAATTGAAATTAATATTTAATGTATTTGATAGCATTTATGACTAGGACAAAAATACAACTAGTGGATAAGCGACCTGGCAATATTCATGAATGGCATTTACAACTATGAACCCAGTCATGGGTGTAGTCATATTTGCCATGTTTTGGTGTAGTGATTGTTTTGTAATAGTTTTAGAAAAAATGGTACTTAAAAACCTATGGTAAATTTTTAACAAATAAATTTTGTATTTTGGTAGGATAAATTGTCCTAAGTCAAATTTCAAATGGATTTGAGACTTTTGGAATACGATAAGGCTTAAGCTTGTTCACATTGACCATTATTGGGTTTGGGTCAAATCTATTTATTGAAACTAATAAGTTGTGTTGTTTGGTGGATAATATTGAATTTAGTGTGGACTAAACCAACAATGTTTAAACTTTCTTAAATGATCATCTATGGCTTTAGAGAAACACAAGACATAATCTCCAAACTAAATTTTTTTTTCAAGCTTTTGTGTTGAAACCACAAGTTTTTTGTTTCATTAATTAATTATTACATGTTTTTGAACTACCAATCTATTCTCTTGTAATTATTCCAATTCAGTTTAATGAATGGATAATATTTTAACTAGGTTGTAATCAATCTATGGATCATTTTAAATAGGTAATAAATAATTAGTATATAACAATGGATGTAGTCCATACATTAACTAAAATGGTGTGTGTCTTGTAACAATTTTGTAGGCTATTTGGTGTGAAAATAATATAATAGACAAATATTCATCTCAATTTGTATTTTTTTCATTAACAAGTTTAATCAAAAAAATACCAATGATTTTATTAATTGATTTTCCCTATCCATTACCTTGAAGATAATATGTGGTAAAACTAGTATTTTTGAACAAAAAATGTTGAACCAAATATTAAATGGCCTCACTAATAAAATGTGTACCTTGATTAATCATGATTTGACATGGACATCCAAAATGAATTAAAAATGCATTGATATAAAAACTTAGTTGTAACAACTATTGTATTGGTCTGAAACAAATCTTTCACCTCCACCCACTTGGTTGCATAATCGGTTGCCACTAATATATATCGATTTCTAGTGTAATGGCTTGTTGGTTTAAAATTGGTCCAATAAAATCTAGACCCCATTTTGTAAATGGTTCCTATGGTAAAATAATCATTCAATAAAAACACAATCGAAGGAGCCACCCAAGTGAATGGACACTCCTTAAAACTGTATTTTTGTATGTTTAAAAAATCACATAGGAAGCATAATAGTTTGAATTGTCATAAATTCTCTTGGAATATTTTCCATTAATTGCAAAGTTTACATGTTCAAAGCTTGACATAAATACAAAATGTTTTTGCATGTTCAAAGCATTGAAACCTTGAAAATGGATAGTCCTTGTTTTCTTTTCAAATGTCCTTTTTCTTACCAAATGTGCACCATTCCTTTTGAAAATTGAAAAGGATTTTAACATTGATGATTAAAATGGTAAACGGATTTTATATTAACCCATTTGAACACATTTGGCTCAAAAGTGTTTTTGACCTTGAAAATTATAAATTTTAAAAATGTGATTTAAAAAAAAATTGTTCATATGATAAAGGGCATGAATGCATAATATGCATGATATAAAATCAACTTGTAATCAAAATAAAAAATTTAAAGTTATAAACCGACACAAAAATGACGTGTGTCATGTGTAGTCCTTAGAAAAGGACCTTCACCTTAATGCTTGAGTGTTTTCAGCTATGAATTTCACTCAATTTTGTGTTATGAATGTTCTTGAACACTAACACTACTTACAAGATTTATAGAATCCATTATGTCCTTGTGTAATGTTGGCCACCAATAGCCTACATCCACTAATAGAAAACCCCCCTTTTCGAACCACAATATTTTCAACTACAAGTCATTTTCAACTATGTTTCAACTGCAATTTTTTTATCATTTAATTAAATAATTCGGTCCTACCAAGCAAGTTGAAATGTTCACTATTTTGGTAGACAATTGAACCTAAGTCTCAACTAAAAGGATATTCATGGAATATTTTTGGTATCCATAGGTGCTACAATTGAGTTATAATTGAAACTTCAACTAGGAGAATGACAACATCCCAAGACGAGTCCCATGTCCAACTACTTTGGTTAGTCACAAACATAGGCATGGATGATAAATGCCAATTATACGGATGAAATGTAATTTTCAACTAATGTATTAGTTACAACTTTGTTGCGATTATCTTTCAACTATATGGATTATTCATAAATATAGTAGGTCACACCTATATTAGGTACCTATTAATTATTAGTAAGTAGACACCTACCTAATTACTTACTTAATTAGTAATTAGGTACTTAATTAATGTGTACCTAGAGCACTAAGTAACTTGGTCCTTAATAGGTAATTAATAGGTAGTTATTAACTAGGTAGGTTTAACTTTTAGTTAGTTAATAGGTACTTATTTACTAGGTGTGTGTGTGTGTGTGTGTGTTGCATTGGATGTGTCGTCTGAGACTTTACAAAACCTTTTTGAAGGCCAAAGGCAATAAATTGAAAATGCAAACTGGTCATATGTGCCAACCCACATCATGCCTGTGACCCCCTACATTTGGAAAAGGCACATCTTGTTCATTTTTTGATCAATTTGAATGATTTTTGTTACATAAGATGTGCCAAATGAAAGGCTACAAAATGTTATTGAGTTCCAAAAGCAATAGAGCATTGTACAAAGATTTATATGTCTTTGTCCTTAAGATATCAGCATGTTTATCCTAGTAGTTACAACTAAGATGTAACTAAAATGTTTGTCCCATATTCTTTGTCACATGTTTTAAGTTTGCAAACTATATAATTAGATGCACCAACCATTTTTATAAAACAAATGGTACTTGGGATGAGTTAATCAAAATAGTTTGACCCAAAAAACTAAACCAAAAATAAAATAGGATTATCTTAAATTAGTTTATTTAATAAATAGGTTTCAATGGGTAGGTAATTTAACTACCTACTTAACTAAGTTTAGGTAGCTCAATAAATATTTTACCTACCTACATACATAAGTACTTAAATTTAATCAAGTAGGTAGGTAGGTAGGTATTTAGGCCTACTAAAATATAAAATTGCTCTCCATGTGTCAAAATCTTATTGGATTACCTACCTACCTACTTGATTAAAGATGGACAATCTATGTTAATGTTATTTATTAACAATATTTAATTTTAAAATAGTTTATTATTGCCACATGTCACTATATCTTTAATCCACATGTCAAAATGTCATCCCTTCTTAAATTGAATGATTCATATAAATTTAATTTTTATTTTAATATTGAAATACAAAATTGATGACATCATGAAATGTCACTGGATGAAGTTCATCCACCCTATTATTTAAATTTTAAATAGTTTAAAATGGTGATTGACATGGTGTTGACATGTGGCTAACGTTTTCAACTAGAATGTTGCTTTCAACTTGTACTTGTCGACAACCATGGTTTTCAGTTGTAAATAATAGATTTTTGTTACAAATAATATTTCCCAACTAAGTTTGTTGTTTTCAACTAGAAATTATAGTGGAAAAGGAGTTGGAAATGTACTTGGAAAAAAGGTTTTCTATTAATGATCTAAGATCTTTTAAGCTATAACATCAATAAATAAATGATAGGTCCATCCAATTTTGGAAGGATTAATGCATGGTATAATGGCTCAAAAATGAGACAATTTACACTCCATATAAACCCATTGAACATACACAATTTTGGCCCAAAAATACAACAAAATCATTATTGCTTTCATTACTTCAACAAAATTGAACATACATTGGTTCAAAAATAGAATCAAAAAGCCAAATCAAAACAAAAATCTTAAATAGTTCTCTTCATTAAAATTTTCTTCTCTTTGCTCTAGCATCTTTGAAATTTGATACTATAGTATTAATCTTTTTTCATCCTTCTCCTCCCAATCAACTTCACAAAAGAAAATTAATTCAAATCTTCCCTTTGAAAATATAATTCAAATTTCCCTTTAGTCTTAATCAATCAAGAATGGTAACACAAGTCCTAATTAATTCAAAACTATAATGCAATTTTGATTAGCCTTTAACACAAGTAAATACAATTTTATCCATATTCTAATGTTGTAGCCAGATGACCACTCCATATTTTCAATTTTAAAATGTCCATTAATATTAGTAAACAAACTATTTATCAAAAAACTAATTTGATAACAATGTTCATATTCAAATTGTTAGTCTATATTCAAGTCTCAATTAGTATATCCAAGGACATATTAATCACCATACACATTTAGGCAAAAGTTACCTAGAAAAAAACACCATTCCATCACAAAAATGGGCCCCCATACCTTGCATTTGATTGGAATGTAACTCCTATATAATAATATGTAGGCAAACAACTTTGGTTGCAAACAACTTTGATACCATTGATCTTGTCCACACTAATATAAAACTCCTAAAGTTCTAAGTTATATGAACAAATATTTTGATAAATTACTAAAGATCAAATTTTATATTCTTTGCTACTCATCACATGGAAACATGAAAATCAATGCCATTTTGGGGCATGTGGATTTCTTTTGAAATTCATCAAATATCATTAATAAAAATATATTTCATTATTTAATCTCAAAAAATTCAAAAAAATGATTCATTTAAATAAACCTTTGAGCAAAAGTCTTAATTTAAATGTTTTAATCATATTGCATGGATCAATTTTTTACTTAATTTTAGGGTGAAAGCATGGTAAAGTATACAAAAAAAATTGTTGAAGAAATATCCAGTTAAAAAAGAGGAATTTTTTCACAAAAACATAAGAAAGAAAATTAAATTTTTTATTAAATTTCATTTTGAAACTATTGAACCCTCAATTGGGTTTATTGTAAATCAATAACAAAATTTCAAAAACTTTGGAATAATAAAAGTAGGGAATAAGTAGGTTTGAAATTAACTTGTTAATATGGTGTTCAAACCTAATTTTCAATAGAATTTAATGAAATATACATGTATGAAATTATAACATAAAGATCATTATATATTCAAGGGCCTCATCAAAAAACAAATCTATTTTTTTTTGGTAGAATATACTTGACACATACTTGAATCAAATGTTACACTATAAAAAGTAGGTTTTAAAAATTATTTGAATTTAGAAAAGTATATTTGAAACCTACTTTTATAATGCAAATAATTAAGAAGTATCTTCTTATTTATCATTCAACTAAAAAAATTAAATGTATAACAATTTTGTGATGGGTTTTGGTCCTACTTTTTGTTCACTTGACAAGTAGATTGGCAAGTACTTTTAGTTGTACACTTTACCGTGTTTTCACCCTTTATGGTTTCAAAAACTTTGGCAATTATTTTTCCATTTTTTGGGAAAAAAATTTAAAATAAAAATAAATTCCCCCAAATTTGGTTTAGCCACTATCTAAAAATTCACATTAAATTATTAGTGACTCTGAAACAAAAGTTCTAAAAATTATAAGGTATTAGTTATTTACTTGTGCACTAATTATGTGTTCGATCATTTAAAAGTTTATAATATGCTTACTAGGTATGTATGTCTACCTTCTAGTTCTTTTTCCTTTTAATTCATAAATTTTTAATGTTTCAAATTGTATATTATTAAATAATTATTTGGTGTTCATGAAGAAGATTTTTAATCACAAAGTCTTATCCATGAAAACTTTTAGTCATGTAGTCATATCCATGGTTACAAAAATACAACTAAACACAAAAACATGGCATATATAATTGTATCACTAGAAATGGTCACTAGTCATATTTTTCTTAGTCATAAATGTCAAGTTTTGGTGTAATGAATGTTTACCCATAATTTTGGAGTTAGGGCAAACTAAGACCATATTTCCTAATCATTTTAATAATTATTTGTCATCACTTTTCACTACTACCATTAATGGGATTGATGTGATATTTTTTTAGGGGAACAATCAATGCAAGCTTTCAAGATAGGGATGGATAATATTTTATGCCACACCTTTTCACATTCTTTTACAAATATATATACAACCGTTTAGTTATGAGTTTATCCATTCATGTTTCCTCATTTTTCTTGTTTTGATAAGTGATGAAATTTCCATCAAAACTTTTCAACATAGAAAGGAGTTGAATTAGAAAGAACAAAATCAAATTAATATTAATGTTCAACAAGGATTGTTGAAAAAAGAAGTTTTAAATATACCACTGATTGTTTCACAATTTCTATAAGTAAAATCTAATAGATTTGAAAAAATGAATTCATAAAGTGATTGATTATTTGCAAAATAGATTAGAGCCTCTTAACATCTTAATCTCTAATTTGGACAAAGAGCCACAAAAACCAACGATGAATTTGTAAGCCCAAGCATTCCATAATATTAAACCTATGAGTTGCAAATTCTAGCACATGGCGACTTCATCAAATCTTGAGGTAAAGGAGATCCAACAAATTCTCAAATGGATTGCATGAAGGTCAAACAAATACCATTAGGCAACCAAAGTTAGTTTAAATGGACTCTTCAAAATAAAATGGCTTTCTTTGCACAATGAATTAATAATTGCATTTTTTTAACCTATAAGAAATCAAATGATAGAAAAATCTTCAAGGTGGTTGTTCATGATAAACTAATCACAATCAATTTACAATCTTGTACTCAAACAATTTTTTGTTTCATACAAGTTTAAAGTTGTAGACAAGGAATCAATTCCCACAATTGAAATCAACCAACTCTTGTCCAAAGCATTGTTTGAACTAATGCATATGCCAACATTGATTAATGGAAGTTAGCTAATTTCATTGAACAATAATTCTTATAAATTAATGCAATTCTATAATTAGTGTATCAAAAGAAACAATCCACCAAAGTGAACAACAAAATTTTGTACATTATTTTAAAAGTAGGAACATGAAATAGGACAAATTGGTGTAGCATCAATTCACTATTGAGGTATATTGATGGACATGGCATTAATTAAAACAAGGTTTTTTAAAGCCTTGTGTTAAGCACTAATATGTGTAGTTGCATATAGTGCTTCTTACAACTAATAAATGAATGAAATGGATTTTTAACATAAATGCGAGCATGTATTCAATTTATATACACTCAAGCTAAAAAAGTAAAGTTAAATTCAAGTGACTAACCAACAATAATAACTATGACATGATGTAATATATACATTATAATATGGCGTATGATATTAGAAAGATTGGTGTTTTATGCAACTAATTACTAAATAACTTGTAATATTAAGTGATGATATGATGTGAAAAAATAATGTCTACCATTTTACATGTGTAATTTTGTCACATGGTGTAAATATGTGATCAAATTAACATAATTGCAATCATAATTTAGTTGTACATTGTGAGTTATATCAAAAACTGTAGATAATAATTGGCATCATACATTATAAAATTTAATAACATACATTCATAAAGTTTTTCGTAAGTCATTTTGTAATTGCAATAGTCCTATATGCATTACATGAAAACACATGTGTGTATAAAATTCTAATGGAATCATGTTTTAATGATTAAAAAAATGTTACAAATTTTAGTTCATTCTTATTACAAATGGCATGCACATTGCATACATGTACATGAAGCTTTAATCAATGATAATTAAATTTAGTTTTAAAATGAAATCATGTAATATTTACATCTGAAATATGGATTAAATTTAATTCAGAATCCTAATTTTAATTGAAAACTTAAATTATGGCCCAAACACTATTTTTAGAATGAATTTAACTTCATTAATAAAAAAAAGTTGAATTTATGAACCAAATAAAAATTTAAAATATTAAACTAGAATTTTTTTAAAATATGAATTTATTTTAATTATTAAATTATAAATAGACTTTAATTGACTTTAAGTTATATTTAAATTATAACCGAAATCAGATTTTTGGAACATTAAATTTGGATGCTGAATTAAATATATTTATTGAAATGAATTATAATTATGTATTTAAAATGTGATTATACATTGCTATGCAAATTGTTTCGAACAAAGGAGACATTGGAGCCAGTTACAACAGGACCTCGAGTACAAATTTGCTCAACATCAGAAAAATAGGAGGAAGCATAGTACCAATCAGTACAGGTACCTAGTTGGAGAAGACCTTAAATTTCCTGCAACAAGTTTTGCAAGGAGCAAGTACTCAACTAAATTCACTACCAACAATAGGAGTGCATGCATAGTTGATCAATATCCAATATCAAATCAAAAGACGAGGAAAAGTAGGTCCACTGGACAACCCACAATTTCCTTTTACCAATTATCAGTTTAGTATAGGTTCCGAAGTTCAACTTCTTAATCAAAATCTTCTAATATTTTTGAAGTTCATTTTAAAACAGTTGAAGTCTTTGCTAAACAAATTTTAAAATATTGAACAGATTGATTTACGAACAGAGCATGCTTAATATACTAAACTTTGCTGAATAGATTCAACATAGACTGAAATAATTTTTGTATTCTTATTGTTATTCCAATTTTTTCGATTTTGAAGACAAAATCCAATGGACAGAAAGGATAATGTTAATTGATATTTTCATGATTGTTTAAATATAGATTAAATATAAAATAATATTAATTAAATTGATATATTGATTAATTACTGGCGATAATGTACCAGTTAATGTGGTGGCTGCTATCACTATTGGCAGTTAACATCCAGAGCAACAGGTGTTGAGAGAACGAGAATCGAGGATATGTTTCTATCATAATATATTTCTATCATTTTACAGAGATGCAATTGTGGGGATTGATTAGAACTTAGATGGATTTAACAGTGATTCCACATTCATTTTTTTATGATTTAGCATTCATTATTGAAAAATGAGCATTATTCTTAGCATTCGGCAGGATTGAATCAAAGAGTTTTGTTTTAAAATTTTCTTTATTTTCTGTGTTCTTGATATTTTCATATTTTGTAGCAGTCTAAGTAATTCAGTGTTACGCAAACATAGAATAAGTACATAACAGAAGCCAAATAAGAAAACAGCATTACAAGTTGAATATATTCTGCTGAATCAAAACAAAATCTTGCAAAAATTATGAGAATCTAAAAAGAACCAACAAAATAGAGAAAGATTAAAATAAACCTTTCCCAATATAGAGACCGATTAGTGTCTTGGAGACTCTGCACTAAGGAAGAGTTTAAATGTATCTTAAAATGAAATTTGAAGACTCTCCACTAATATTCAAGAGTTTAAACGTTAGGTAAAAATTAATTTTGCAAGAATAATTTAAGTGTACCCTTTAAATGAATTTTGAAGACTCTTGAGTCTCCAGTAATCAAGACTAGTGTTCTGTGGATTTATCTCCAGTCTATGGCTTCAAGCTTGTGTGTACCAGCTTAAAATGAGTTTTGCATGTTGCACCAGCCCAAGGAACCGTCATGCGATTTCATATCAATGGAGAGACATAATACACCCACCCAGAAGGCAAAAACTGTGAAAGACAAGGCTTCGTAGAGAAGCGCGGACCACGCCCACTGTGGCCTTCCCGTCGTGGACTCAGGATCGAACGTGGGCACGCCTCGAGCGTCGTAGCACAGGAGAGATTTTCGGTCCGCCGGTTCCAAGTGCGAGCTGGAGTTAGCCAGAAAAAAGATGGGAAGAAGCAAGTGGAAAGAAGTAGTGAGAAGAAACAGCGACAATCCGATCACTCGGAACCATTCTACACAGTCGCCGTGTTTGGCTGCCAGCACCACTCGCAATGTCACAATTCCGATCACAGTCGCCACACATACCAAGTGTACCTTCACTTGTGTGAAGCGACCAGCTGATCTGCAGCAGTCCTGCATATTGCCGCCGGCGCCGCCCTTACGGGAATTAGTCTCCATCTGCTGCTTGTCAACGTTGCCGGTGGGTTTGAACACAAATGAGCTGTTCCAGTTTATCATCTTTAGTAACATGACGAACATATAAGGACTAATCCACCAAAAGTATGACTCCTCGCGATTGCGTGCCTGAATGTTATCGATGAGTCGATCTGAAGATCGACCAGTCCTACTCGTCGCTATGTCCACCCACAACACTACCCACAGGATTCGCCATGTAATAAGAGTCACAGACAAGTAACTCACCAGCACCAAGTTTTCATCAAGACTACCGACGCTGAAGTTCAAGTTCAAACCAAGCATGACAATCAAGAGTGGGACCATCAACGTATTGAGTATAGGCGTGATGATTGAGAAAGTGTGCCAGAAGACCAACAATCTCTGTACCCAATTCAGTTTACTACTCCGACCCAACAAGATGTTCCAGGTCGCTACTTGTTGAATAGCACCACGACCCCACCGTATTCGCTGCTTCAGAAAGGCTTCAAGAGTCCACGGCGCCAAACCGATTTGCAACCGCTCATGCACATACACAGACTCGAACCCCTTTGACAGTAGCAGGAAAGAGGTGTTAGTATCTTCACTCACTGACTCCGGTTGAAATCCTCCAATGGAACGCAGATGGGAGCATCGGAAGACAGCACCGGTACCCACACAAGTTGCGATATTGGCGCTGTCTCTATGGGGGAACATTCTATCGTAGACCATGATAGAGGAGCTGTTGAGAAGATCTCCCACTTGGAGATTATAATAACACTGCGGGATTTGGGTAAAGGAGACATTAGGGGAATTGACTAAGTAAGGCAGCATTCGGCGCAGGAAGGAAGGATGCAAGATCATGTCTGCATCCACTATGACGACGTACTCACTTTCGCCGCTGTGCTCTAGACCGTAGTTCAAGTTACCGCATTTGAAATGGTGCGGTACTCCTGGAAGCTTAGTACGACGCAGGTACTCTAGGCGGCGCGGCGGCGGCGTTATCGTGTGATCAATATTATCTCCATCGTGAGCTCCGCCACCACCGCCTCCACCGCCTTCTTCGATTTGTAAATTCTCGCAGATAGCTTTGAGCTCATCCTGGGCACCGTCATCCAAGACCAGCACTTTGAAACGGTCATGTGGGTAGTCCAAAGCCAAGGCGGCGCAAATGGTTTCCGTTTGAATTTCAGTAGGCTCATTGCAGCAAGTGAGCAGCACGTGGACCATGGGAGAGGGTGGAGCTGGACACTGCTGCTCGTTGGGATCCCCGGCCCCGTACTCGATGTCTAACGGCGGTAGGTTATTACGCCGACTTGGTGGTAGCAAATTATCTACAGACGAGATGAGAAAGGAAATAAAATACAAACACTCGAACGCTAAGACTAGAAGGATCCAGGGCGACGCCACCGCTTGGCGACCGTGGCGAATGTACAAGCGGAACTTGAAAACGAAGTAGTTTGATGTTACGGCTAAGTATGCAAGTACAAGAAAACAAGTGGCGAATTGAATCGCCTCCTGTCGATAGTAGAGCAGCTTGCCGCGGAAGAAGACACTGTAATTATGGTTCCTCCACCTGCTCCGGGACTCGCCGTCTGGTCGTTGGTGGTGATCTAATCCCACCACCATTGTTGTTATACTTATAAGAGCCAAATTTGACTACAGGTCATAGACAAACAACACTACAGCAACCAAGCGGCCTCGAGCCTGATTGCAGAATATGACATGAAGCCGCAAAAAAAACATTTAAATAAAATTGTAGAATTTACAATTTTTTCGAAGTTCCGCGCAACACTAACAACCCATTGAAGTTGCTTGAAGTTGTAGGCATGCATTGAGGTTGTTCACGCCAAGCTTTAAGTCTCATCACACACACAGTGCACACAATGGACACAAAAATTTGTTATAGTTCTAAGAGCCAAATTTTTTTGACTACAGTTCAGAAAGGGAATTGTAGACTGCATCGTCCCGGGGCGACGTCCCTCTTCTTCCCTTGAACTCTTGGAAATAGTGAAGATTTTGGTCCTTATACGCCCCAAGGAGCATAATATTGTGGTGCGGAGTTTTAGGGCTTAGGGTTAGCGTTTCTCTTTTCTTTTCTTTTGTGGGCGAAATCTCGCCACTTGGCGACACACACAAAAAGAGGTGGCTCTGACTTACATACAAAGCGATTTTTTATAAAAAGAAAGTTCCCAAAGTCGCCATTTTTTTGAGGTAAAGAAAATTTGAAATTGCCAGATTTAGAGCATGTCTTCTATTATGTGGCCAGGATATCTCTAGTGAGGTTGGTTCCAAAAAAATTCAACTTTCCTCTGTAACTTGTAATCAAATTTTGGCTAAGTCCTAAGATTGCTGAAGATGAAGGCCACTCCACCTATCTCACAAAATTGAATAACAGAGCCCAGCTTGGGACTCTCAATTTTACAGCAATGTTGTTTTTCTTACATGGACGGATGTGAAGCTGCCCCTTGTAGGTACTTTCAAAGTCATACAGCAATCTTACCTTGACATCTTCAACACTAACTATATATTGTTTGTAGAAATGTTGAAATTTTCAAAAATTCTCTTTTGCAAAGAACATTTTTTTGAAGCAAAATTAGACAATCTTTTTGAAATATTGGGGAACATTCTAATTTTGGGATGGAATCTTGAAAATTAACTAACTATTTGATAGACATTTGTTATTGCTGCCCCTCTACTATGGTACCTGCATGTTGATAAAGCAATCTTATGCAGCTTCCATTTTGCAATTTAAACTGGACCTAAGAATTTCAAATTATACCTTTCAATCAGCCTTCATCCCTTACAACTTTTTGTGTAAGCCCATTGCAAGCAAGCACACAGGATTCCAAAAAGTTTTTGGCTTTGCCATTCTTAGAAGTTAGAAATAGCTGTAGTTGAGTAACCAACAAAATGCTCTGAGCATGAATTTTATTTTAAATTAGTATTGCAAATCTGTGACCACAAACATTTCATCTTCCTTGCTTGTGTGACCAAAATATATTATCATCGACATTTTTACTTCAAGAAATTCATTACTTCAGGATAGTTAGTTCAACAAGAGCCTAGCGTAAGAGAGCGGCCTAGCCGTGCATTTTGGGAATGCTCCCAGCTTGATGTGTTAACCCAGTGAATCCTACAATTTGCTAAAAAAAGGTTAACTTGAAGGGTCATTTAGAGTGGATTTTACTGGACAAGTTTGTGCAGTGGTCTAGAAGCGCAGACTATACTGTACGGAGGCTGTACCATTAAGTGTAGGCCACATCGACAAAATCTGCTGGATTTTCTTCTTGTTCACATCACCATAATTTTAAGTTATTAAACTTTTATTGTATGGACAGTTTTGAAATTGAAACAGGCACACAATTTTAAAAATTGTTTGTGCAAAAAATTACATTGGCTTATATACCTTTCCCATTTACATGTGAAAGAGGTTCATTTCCTATGAAAAAAGCTCAAACATAAACATCACAAGTTCAAATACACAAGTTAAAAAACCTTTTGCCATTTTGGCCTTGCAAAATGGTATGCAATAAGCAATCGATTGCATCAAAACCAAGACATTGACGTGACATGAAAGCTGGTAGGAGCAACCCCCAAGCTTTGGGAACAAGCTCACCAAAGGTGTTTTCATATGGAATTCACTCATTTGGGAATAAAGGTTTTGAGTGAAAAATAGTCCAAATTTGCTTTAAATTATCATGATGGGTGCTAATAAAATGAAGTGGGATTCAAACCAAGGGTGCCTTAAGTATCTGTCATTTGTTGGCCATCCCCATTTGGAGGATTAATTATTCAATGTGTGGAAGTTTATTTTCAGATCTAAGTTCAGACTTACATCATTTGATGCCCAAAAGAATTTGCAGCAGGCCCCCCCTTCCCACCTAGTTCATATTGAGTCATTGGTGCCCAAAAGAAAAACTTGCACTAGTCCCACCATTCCCAACATAGTTCCTAACATGTCAAGGCAACCATGAGATTTTTGTGTTTTTCAAGTGAATATTTTTTCATCTAACATATTAACAAATTAGAAATTTTGTTACTTAGAAGTTGCAATGTTCCCCTCATGTTCCCAACTCCATGGCATTTTATGTAGCTGTCATTAAACTTGTCATTATATCCCAACATTGAATAGTTAAAACCCTATTCACACATGAACTGATTTCAAGTTCAAAACACAATTGATTATGTTAGCCCAACTAATCACTAATCTAACTATGATTTAATTAGGTAGCTAAACTAACACTCAACTAACATAGTAGATCCGATAAACTCAAATCATTTTAGGTTGATGAAGAAATTTGAGTTTCCTCCTTTGCTATTTTATTTTACTATCTTACATTGACTATTATCCTTAGTTTAATAAAACCCAAGGTTAACTCTTGAGTTTTACTATTTTGCAAATAACTTTATTGTGTTAAGCCTAGACCTACCATAATAAATTGTTGAGACAAATGTTTATTGTAAATTGAGATTAATTGATGTGTGTTAAGCAATTGATTGCTAGATTTTGGGGAGGTTTTTAATTTGGAGTATATGGGATTTTACAAGCCAAATAACTTTTTTTGGGACTACAAACTTCAAAGGTTTGAATTAAATTACCAACATGAAAATATGCTATATTGGGTTTTTGGAGACTTTAAAACACACAACATTTTTTTTGGGGTAGTTTTTATGTGTTATGTAAGTTTTCATTTGCCCATGGTTTTGTGTGTTGTGATTTTTCATTCTATGTTTTGGGCTTGGATCTTACTTGTTGCAAGTGAATCATATTTTGATTTAGATATGATGCACTAGTTAAGGTCATTTTATGAGATGTGTGGATAGCAATAAGTGTAGGTACGAATATGGTAACACATGACAATATTTAATTCATTCAACAACTAGTAAAAAAAAATTGATCTTAATACTATTTTTTAGTGACTAGCTAGCAAATTTACATACTAACAAAACCTTTCAAATACAATAATTCACTCACCCAACCACCTACTCACTCACAATTGAATTCATAGATATATTTCTTATGTTTACGATGAATTGGATCAATTTTAAAGTGAAATTTTAGATGGCTATTCTTTGTGTTTATTTTACCATGTTTAAATTGAAATACACCTTACAAAGTAGGCAAGATTAAAAACAAATTATAATGAACCCCTTCATGTAATCACAAATATTGTAAAGTTTTTTTTAATTGTGCATATTTGAACCTAAACCGTGTCAAAACTAAAGAGTTTCATGATTTTCTTACATATTATGGTGAAGCATAACCTAGGCAACAAATTTTAAAAATCTTTTTAAAAAATTTTATTTTTATTATTCTCAATGTGTTTCCCACATAAACTTTTTCCTTCTCTTGAATAACTTTACATATTATGAATCACCCTTATATTGTTGATATTACTCATCACCTTGGTTCATCTCTCAATAAAATCAACAAATAATCACTTTTTAACTAACTATTTTCAACCATCACAAAATTAATGACATTGAAATGTTACACAAGAACCACATTCTTTACAAGTTAGCTCTCATTTCAAACTCATGTTTCATGACACACAATATCCTAACATTCCTTTCATTATATTCATATTGACAACAAATCAACTCCTTTTACTATTATTTTGTTGTATTGAAACTTGTTATAGTGTCACTCTCATGTAAATTTAGGTGTCAATTCCCCAAACAAACTTAAATCGCCCATTGTTCAATTTGCCAAAAAAATAAGGGTGTTAAAGATATGCATTTTCAAACCTTTTCAATAGACATCTTTTTTTTTACACTCATTAGGGCTAGCTAGTAATATTAGTTGAACCCTTATCCTTTGAATGAACTACCTCCATTCATTAGAATATAGTCAATTTTATAACCTCACTACGTGCAAATATGGTAAAGCAAACATTTGAATTACCTTGGTAGCCCCCTCCCCCCTCCCAACAAAAGGATGAAAATAGATTTTAAACAACAATCAATCCCATTGTAAAATTGTTTTACATTGCATTTTTTATTTAATGAACAAAAATATAATATTTCCTCACAATGGGCATTAATTTTGAAATTCCAAAATTTTATAATAGGTTATTCTAAATGGAAACTTGAAATGTTTTTTTCCTATGTGAACTTTCCTTTTAAGTATGTGTGAAATATATTATAACAAAAAGAAAATATAGTATCTATTTCATAACACCCTTGAATATATGGTGACTTTCCATCTTATTTTATTACATATTTATTTCATTAAATTTTTAAAAGTAAACTCAAGTAAATTTGAATGCTATATTGACTAGTTAGTTTCAAATGTATTCAAATTACTTACAATTTGTATTCGATAGGGGTGTGTCACTCCTTGGATAAGGGTGATCATTCCTTCAACAAGGGTGGTTGTTCCATAGACAAGAATGATTATAATTTGATTTATCCATGGGAGGGTTGAATAATATTGAAATTAAATTTTTGTCATAATCTAAACAACTAAAATCATTTCTCATGATTTGTTGAATGGTTGAAATCAATGGAATTGGTTTGATGGACAACTAAAATTTTTTTTTTTTAAAAAGACTTCAAAAACAAATTCTTGTTTTGACATTTAATGTTGTCTTCAATGTTCAAATAAGATCACTCATGCTAAGTCCTTAGGATAATGTTCTTACATAATCCACACATGTGAATTTTGAAAGGGTAATTATTTTACCTTTAATACAAAAAAATTATATTTATCTTAGGTTTTTTTTTTAATTGACCTTAAATCAACATGATGATGAGTTACATCAACATCAAAACAAACATTAATGACATGACAAGATCAATGCTAATAACCTTAATTCTTATTGATATTAGATCCCCAAAAAAATTTGAATTCTAGCTCTGAAAGGTCCTTGCCTATTTCCAAATGTTTCAATGACACACCTTTCATGTGAAGGTCATATGTTTCAACAAATTGTTTGCAACAAGTAAACTATTTTCTATCAAATATTATGGTAAATGAATTAATTGTAAAAAGTAAAAACTTCAATGATCAATCCCAATCATCAAGCTTTAGCATGTGCAAACATATTATCATGTGCATTTGACTACACTTCACAAAATTTGACAATCCTCACATGCACTTGTTACTCAATGTGATGATTAAGATGTGTGAAAGAGGTTTGACAACCATTAGATTATGCCCACCTTTCAACATTAATGTTGATCAACAATGTAGATTTGGAAAAGAAAAGTAGGTACAATAGGATTGCAAAATTGAACAATAAAAGACTAACCAATCAAGATGCACAACCATATGTCATCTTACATTAAACTATCCTAAAATTAACTGCTTAAACCTTGTTTCATAATTTTTTTTTACTATTGGGGAATGCTTCATTTGTCAAATTTGAGCTACTATATATTGCACCTACTTTATTGGAAGATATATGGCACTGTCCAAATCACTAACAATGAATTTTATATATGAGTAAAAAAGGGTTGGTTAATAGGTATTAAAGGCCATAAAGTTAATTGGATTGAAGAAACTTATATTGTTATTATGCAAAAAAAAGCTTGTTTATAAACATTAGTTCATTACTAGAAGCTCCTAATGCTAACAATTCAAAATGTGACAACGAACTTGAGAAGCCAAGAGGATCGAATTCTATGCATCATGGGATTGGGAATCCAACTTCATGCATGGGGAATTAGATATTACAAGAAAATCATGAACTATAACCATGTTGGAATTAACAAATGTCTCAAAGTTCCTATATTACAAGAATGACATAAAGAAAATCATTAAGTTGTGCATGAAACAATTGGAGGATACAAAACAAAAGCTCAAAGAATGATTGGTGGGCTTGAGACATGGAAGATCAAAAAGTAAAATTTGGGAAAGCCCGAAATAACATACATGCAATCGAAATAACACTTTTCAAATGCAAAGAGAATAACAACTTGCTTGGCCACCACCTAGGTGATTATCTTGAATAGTGGCCATCACACTTATGTATTTGGAATTATTTTTCCTATTGAGGTTCTTCATACTTCCTTTGTGACATCTTGCATTACATGTATCTTATCTTCATGGTCTTGCCAACTTTTCTTATGTTTGTTAAGGATAGGACAACCAAGCCAACATCAATGTGGATGAAGTAGGAGATACAATAATAACCTCCCAATTGGAATCTAACTTCAACAAATACATAATATTGGGAAGGGGAGCAAAATATCATGAAGTTGGAAAGGCAGCACAACAAAAGTTAAACTTTGATGGTGAATAAGAAGGAAATGGCCCTTCGAGGGCAAACATTGTTCGACAAAGTAGAAACTAACTATCAAATTTTTAACCAGGAGTTGGAAAATGTATGTGTAACATGAAGCAACTACTTGAGCTAAGTTGGATAATATTTGAACCCAATGGGACAAAATGAAAACAAGAACTAACATGATTTTCAAGCCTAAGCCTATTCTACATTTTGAAAAACTTGTGGAGGATAGTTGGCAAGACCTTCATTGTTGTTAAACCATGTGAATTCTATGACTAGGGCTTTCATTGTGTGGATGTTGTTGTCACATCTTGCAAACACACTTTTCATCATTCTACCTAAATGTAATGATGAAAGAATTAAACAAATGTTGAATATGCAATATAAAATTTCATTCTGATTGATGGATAAATTGGGGATTCTAGAAAGTGGATGAAGAGTTGATTGAACTTGCAAAGCAAATGAATCTTCAACAAACTCAAAAAGGCATAACAATGAAAACTAAAGAAGCTACAACATCTTTAACTTGATTTAACATGAGAAGGTACATGTGTTAAATTCTAAAATTCTCATATGTTTTGTTGTGGTCAAATGTTCTTCAATGTTTTGTTATTGTCCTTAATATTTTTGTTGGAGAATTCAATTTCAAATTTGAATTAAACCAGCATGGATGTAGGTGAAGCAACAAAGGTAAGATGGACAAAATATGGTTCTACAAGCTCCATTGGGCTTCCTTTTTCCAAAGCATGTGGTGACAAATACACAAATGTCAAATCCATTTGGTTTGTTGTCATATTCAAATGGGGTAGATGCACAAATGAGTGGCTCATTTTTGTGACATTTTTTAGTTTCTGCAATACCCATCTTGTTTTATTGTCTCCTAGCAAAACATATAGTGTCAAATTTTCCCATTGAGACTTGGTTTTAGATTATCAATTTGATTATGAAAACATATGTACAATCATTTCTTGAAAAAAAATCTCTCACTTTTACCTATGGACTTTTGAAACAAAAAAATAAGGGCTAGTTGGTTAACTAGAGGTTTATAAAACTATCATGTTGACATAGAATTTCAATCCAAATTATTTGGAGTGATTAAGTGTGTCAAATTTTAGTATTTAAAGAACTTATATTTGAAAACCTTATCTTGAAAACTTTAACCATTTCATAATTTTTGGATTTTGTGTTCTCATAATTGGCCCATATTGTCCTTAATTGTTATATATTTTCTTTGATTTGAATTTTATTTTCACCAAAGCCAAGGTTTTTGAGGTATCTAAGTGGGCTTCCATTAATATGGACTTTATTTTTGTTAATACATGGACTTTATTACAATTTAACCAATATTATCAAAATAAAAATTCAATTTAACACTATAACCTGGACTTTGTGTGGACTATATTTTTGTCCAAAAATGAGCCACTCATTAGTGCATATACTCAATGTTAAGAAAAGAACTCCAACTTCCACATGCACCAAGTCCATGAGTGCCTTGTCACTGTTCATCGCACTTGAAATGTTATTTATGATGAAGAGAATGAGGCTCTTTAAGTACATGGCAAGAAATCTCTTGTGACTTCTACTTACAAAAGGAATTTGTTTGAAGAACCCTTAGCAAAGATGAATAATGTGCCTCTTGATTCAATTTATGGCCAACAAAAAGGGGGTGGGATCAAATAATTAATGGGGGTTATCAGCAATGTGGAATCAGGTATGTCTGACTTATCTAACTTTGAACCCATGTACATTATATGTGTGTGCACTTCACCATCCTTGTTGAAATAACCAGCACTAACAATTAATGTTGTTGTATAGGTGTTCTTAACATGGTTTTTGCACCTGCTCCAACATCACCAAAATTATATAGCTTGGATTTGAAGACATTGTCACCATCACTTGCTGGGAACAGAACAAGTCCAAGGATATCAAAGACTAGACAAAACCTGGTAAGAGCATGCTCAAAATCCCCCTCAGAAAAGACAAGTCATGATGAGAGTGGTGGAGATGTCACAACATCTGTACTTAGGAACTTGTTACCATGAGTCCAAGGTAAACAACTCACAAGAGCAAACAATCACCATTTCCCAAGAGCTCTTGACTAAATTGTTGCAAGGAGCAAAAAAAAGTGGAATTGCAGGAAAGGACCTTGCCAAAGTTGATGAAGTTAGCAAACCACCAAAGGGCAGCACTGCCATGCCTAGAAAAAGGACTATAACCACACGCAGGCAGGAGGAAGCAAACAAAAGTGGGATTTCAACTAGGTCAACTAGATCAAACAAGTGACAGTTTAGATGTTGGCCCTAATTGTGCCTTGAAGACAAGTCACATTTTGAGTTTCCAAAGCTCAGAGGTACAAAATGAAAAAATAGTTAATTGCCAGTATGTAAGATGTTGGCCCTGTTGGTGCGATGAAAACTTTGATTTATGTGATTTCTACCTTTCTGACAGACTTGCACACAACTTGTCAAATGCCAAAAAATATAGCCAAAATTTTGAACTGTGGGACACAAGGAAGAATCAACAATCACCAAAAATTGCATGATACTAGTATACATTTAGAGCATAAGAAATATATTGGCTAAATGAGTCCTTAGGGCAAGATGCACAATGAAAGTCATGACAGCACAACTCCATGCTTTTACATTACAAAAGCCTATTACATTTCTGAACGTCTACTGCAATGACCCAAACCTGAATATAATGCTTATGTTTCCTATTCCTTACAGTAAGAATCTTGCATGTATTACACAATTTCCAGTTGATGGAGCCTATCATGCAGTATACTGCAGTAAAATCCAGGCCACTACAGTATTGAAAATTCAAGTGAACTCTAAAGTTCCAGGACTAACTTTCTATGTTGTTAAAGTTACAACTGAAGCAAGTACCATCAGTTATATACTTTGCAGTTTCTGTTTCACAATTTGACAACATAACCACAGGCTATATGTTGCACTTTGTCATCAAATACAAGAGTCTTGGCTTCTTGCAGTGACCAACACCACAACACAAAAGCCACATTGAATGGACAAATAAAGCTCAGAGTCACACAAATAAAGAAACAGCCTTGAGCACTTCCTTGAAAAGTCAACAACAGAATGTACAAGATGTCAAGAAGCCCATCAATTCTTCTCAGCTATCCATCTTTTGCAACAATTTGACTGTCTGCTTGTAAGTTGTAAAGTAATGTTCCAGAAGTAACTTTCTATGTTGTCAAAGTTAAAACTGAAACAAGCAGCATCACTAGAACACTTCCAGTAGTTTCTATTTCACAATTTGACAACATAGCCACAGACCATATCTTGCACTTTGTCACCAAATATGAGAGTCTTAGCTACCTGCAGTGACCAACATCACAACACAAAAGCCGCATTGAGTTCCCAAAGAAAGCTCAAAGCCACGAAAATGAAGAAACAACCTTGAGCCCTTCCTTGAAAAGTCAACAACAGAACCTACAAGATGTTCAAGCCCATCATTTCTTCTCAGATATCTATCTTTTTGCAACAATTTGACTATCTGCTTGTAATGCAATGTTCTAGAAATAACTTTTATTGTTGTTGATGTTAAAACTAAAGCAAGTACCATTATGTATTTACTTTGCAGTTTCTATTTCACAATTTGACAAGAGAGCCTATTTTGCACTGTCATCAAATACAAGAGCTCTTGCTACCTGCAGTGACTAACATCACAACACAAAAGTCAGATTGAACTTCCAAAAAAGCTCAAAGTCACAAAGATGAAACAGCCTTGAGCCCTTTCTTGAAAACAACAAAACCTGCAAGATGTTGAAACCCACCATCTCTTCTTAGATATCTGTTTTTTAAGTGTCACTCTGATTATCCACCTAGAACACAATGCCAATTCTATCAATAGAAAAGCCAACAAGTTGATGGTTGTTTGAGTCATCACAATCATAATCAATATAAGATTATGCCAAATTTTCACCATTTGTTGGGTGCTATCAAAAGGGTTGACGTACTTGTGGAGGATTGTTAGAATGGAAAGAATTGGTTGAGAACAACAATCTTCCAAGTGAATGAGGAGGCTTTTATTTGGGATTCTCCATGATCTCCAATGGTGCAAACACACCATTAATTTGTTATCTAAAAAGTACAAGACATTCAAAATGTAGAGGCAACAATAGTGAGAATATTGTGAAGGCTTTTAAATAAGTTGATGTAGAAAGGGACACTGTTTGAAGCGATGCCAATGCATGAAGAAGGGTATTCATATAGCAAATTGTGTGTAACTTGTAATCACAGCAACCTAATTGAAAGAGACCCTCAGTCCTATTATGTTGGGGGCCCCTAATCTCAGCTGAAATTTTTATTTACTTCTATGAATACCTGTCCGAGTCACAAGTGAATATCATGGAATCCTTTTGGCTGCTGGATGACATCATAACTGGTCACAGATGTCAATGATGTCACAGATGAGTGAGTCCCTGCAGATCTAAAGAAGAATATTATGCAGGCATGCCTCAAGGAGAAGCTGACACAAGCACAGCTTGCACAGGTAGTACTGATTGGCTTAATACCATCTGTGGTAGAATGTTAGGTTTTTTTGTGCTGCAATGTACAATAATCTCTTGTGATCAATCTTAATCTCCCCATGCACTTGAGCTCACTTGGTAGCAGTGGGGGGTGCCAAAGTTTTGTCTTTTTGGATTTTGTCTGGCAGCAAATTAACAAGAAGCCACAGGTCATTGAAGAACATGAAGCAGGGAAAGTGATTCCAAACAATCAAATCATCACAAAACTAGAGTGTGTCCTTGGTGTTAGGGTTTTTATTGGCAGTCTGGAAGAGCAAGATATTTGTGACCATGTGAGTTGTGTGAGAGTAGTGTCTCTTAATTATAAATTTGTGAATTTTTTTCTTTAGGTCATTAAATTTGTGACGAGAAGGAAGGATTAATGCATGGTTTTGAATGCATGTAGCAAGAACTGATTGAATTGGAACTTACACAAAAGTTGTAAATACTCTTTCTTGACTGATGACTGATCCATTAACAATGTGCATTGGTCTAAGTCATACAAGGTGAGCCACCTTCAAGGGTTTGAGCAAGAATGTTTGTTGCCATACAGCTGGGTGGCTTCCCTGCAAAGAGTTTACAGAAGATGCGTCTGATATGTGTTTTCAAGGCAGAGCTTGGAATTCCAACTTTCAATTAACCAGATCTGGTATATTTTTATCATTTATTTGAGCTTGCTTAAGCAACTTTTGTGAATAATTGCAAGACTTTTAATTAACATAAGATTAGTGAACTCTGTTTGGCCTGATTTGGAAAGATAAAATAGAGCTTGGTGGATACATTGACGGACCAGTCGATTCCTTCAAAAGGATGAATTCATAAATTGTCTATTAGTTGTCATCATACAGTTACTCCTCTACAAATAGGATTTTCTCCCAGCATACTATCCTACGAGAAGGGGTCAACTGCTTGAAATATGAATTATTCCAAGAGCCTAAATCTTAGCTTGTACTTGAGCAAAGAAAAATCAACAGTGAGTGACCTCATTGCCTCCCATCACTCCTATCTTTATGACCTTGCCTTGTGTTCATTGGGTTTGGTCCCCTACTATGGACTACGTTATCCTCAGTATGCCCTGTCATATCCAAGGTTTCGAGAAGCCTTGGGTTTTGTTTCTAGTAGATTTTGCATGCATCTTGCAACTTAAAAAGTGAAAAAAATTGAAGCTTGGATTGAAATTTGCCCATTTAAGAACACTGAAACATTATGTAGACCATTCATGAATTACATTATCCTCGGTATGCCCTGTCATATCCAAGGTTTTGAGAAGCCTTGGGTTTTGTTTCTAGTAGATTTTGCATGCATCTTGCAACTTAAAAAGTGAAAAAAATTGAAGCTTGGCTTGAAATTTGCCCATTTAAGAACACTGAAACATTATGTAGACCATTCATGAATTACGTTATCCTCGGTATGCCCTGTCATATCCAAGGTTTTGAGAAGCCTTGGATTTTGTTTCTAGTAGATTTTGCATGCATCTTGCAACTTAAAAAGTGAAAAAAATTGAAGCTTGGATTGAAATTTGCCCATTTAAGAACACTGAAACATTATGTAGACCATTCATGAATCACGATTCTCAGTTTCTTTTTGTTTTTGCCTTCTTTTCGAGCTTTCCTTGTCTTCCTCTCACAAACCTCTTTGCTCAATCAATAGCCATCTTCCACTATGGTACACACTTACATGATGCTAGGTTTCCATATGGAACTTCATTTGAATGTGCACCATTGTAAATTCAAACCAGCAACATAAAAGAATTCATTCATACTTAATGCAAGCTTTTGTGCACAAGTTTGTGGGAGACTTTGTTCACCACTAGAAGTTAGAGCTTCAAAGCCCTTCTCAAACTTTTGTTTTGTAATGAAGAATCAGCTTTAGAATTTTAACAGTTGTTTCACATTGTATTGAAGGGAGCAATGGCTGTAATCTTGTTTGTACAAACAAATGGTCTTGATTTTTGATGTGCAAAAATTTTAGAGTGGGTCTGATCTTGGATTTGACATTCATATGTGTTCACATTAATAAACACATGTGCTTATTACTTCCCCATAGAATACCAATAAGTTCATTAAACACTGTAGTACCTTGGCAACTTAGACACTAATTATATTATTTGTAAAATGTTGAAAATTTCAAACTAATTGTTTTTTTCAAAGAACAAAATTTTGTTAAGGAAAATAGAGAAGCTTTTTGAATATTAGAGAATGTCCTATTTCGACATGAAATCTTCAAAATTAATTAGTTATTTTATAGACACTGCCCCTGTATTTCAGTAGCTAGCAATTGCAATATGTGGGAAGATTGTGTGTAAAGTAAAGCCCCTGACTGGGGTTGTTCCCAAAATAAGGGGCCTAAGTTGAGGTGATAACTGAGTTTAGCCTTGGATTCTGTGTGAGATAAAGCCTCAAGGCTAGAGCATTCTTGCAATAAGGGGCTTAGGACAGACAACACACTAGTCAAGTCTCATCTTGCATTTTGAGAATGTCTCTCACCCATGGGCTTTAACCGTCATAAAGCATGAGGTGAATATTATCATGAACCCAAATGAATCTGGATTGCCGGTCTTTGGAAGCGGAAGGTTCTTACACCTACTTCTAAAAAATGGGAGAGATCTTACCTCCATAGATGGGTGTAAGGTCCTTTGCACTCTTTAAGAAGTACCTGTAATATCCCTCCTGTTTGCTAAGAAGGATATTCATGGATACAAGGTGCCCTCAAAATGCACTAGGAAATCTCTTTGAGAAATATCCTAGGCATTGTGAATCACAAAGCCAATCTCAATCATGAGTCTAAATATATGTAGATTACAAGGGGGTAAGATGGGGACGGTTCCTACACCTACTCCACTAGAGTGAGATGGATCTTATGCCTAGAGATGAAAAGTTTTAGAGTGGGAGGTTTGCCTTATCCTACCAACCTACCCAAAAGACCTTTAAGGAGACCTGGAAACAGGAACAGACTCCAATGGTTGTCAGGCTGGTTATTAGGATTCATAACCACAGTTTGAAACCAAGGACCCAATTCTGTTATGTAACCATGGCTCTCAAAGTTTTTTAAAGATCAAATAACCAACCATAAAACCACCAATTCATTGCTAGTTCATTCATGAAAACCACCAGTTTAAGGTCTTTGACCTTACAATGGCCTCAATCTTGGCTGTCAGGTTCCTTACTGACAATCTAGGGTGAGCCTTGGACAAGGTAAGTCCCTCCAAACAGGGCCTCCCCAAAATTCGAGCCCACCCTCGGCTCCCACCTTGTATTTTTATTCTTTTCAGAACCATGGAAATGAATCCTAAGAACCGCATAATACCTGACAGGGTCTGCTGGCAATGGGAGTGTCTGCATTATTGTGGGATGTCACCAAACCCATATACCCATTTTTAAAGTTTAGTATTCAGACCAGAATCATCTGGTATGTCCACCTTATTACTTCAACCCAGATCAACAAAACGTGTAGGGTAAGGCCCTAGGGTGAGGGCATTCTCAAAATAAGGGGCCTAAGACTAGGCCATAATTATCATGAACCAAACCTCCGTAGATCACAAGGAGTAGGAGTGAGAGGGATATTATGCCTAAATTATGCCTACTTATGTGTGTAAGAACCCTCCTATTATTGAGGAGAAGGCATAATATCCCTCCCCTTTTCTAGGAGGGATATTGATGGATATAAGGTGCCCTCCAAATACACTACAAATTTTCTTTGAATGCTTTACAACTAACTAATTGAAGTTTAGCTTATTAAGGTGAATTGCTTTTTCAAATGCATGGTTCCAACACATACATTGAGCGAGTTCAACAATCATTATGTTATTTTCAGAAATCTTGAATTTTTCAGAAAATAGTTTTTTCTGAAAGAAAATAAAGAATCTGATGGAATATTTGAGAGTATATCATTTGTTGAAATGGAATTCTCAAAATGAATTAATTATTTGACAAACATGTGTTGAACTGGCCAAGGTATTACAAGTATATGCTTGCCTTCTCAAAATGCACTGTCCATGTTGTAATCCTCTTGTGGAAGTTTTTATGCAATTCTTGAACTAAATTTCATAACTTTCTTCCTCAAAATGTGCCAATTTTTTGGGAAATTTTTTTAAATGTCCCCTTGACCATGTTGCTTGGGACTTTGGGAGGGGGGAGGGGGGATGGGGATTTAGCTTTCTTCTTTCGAAATTGCCATAATTAGCTAATAGGTTTTAGTCCTACTTCTCTATTTGTCTCATAGCCAGATTTGACTAAATCCTCTTATGGCTGATCGACATTTTTGGAGCAAAATGAGAAAATTGACAAAAAAAAAATTTAATAAAAAAATAAAAATTGGTACTGAGTGTACTTACAAAAAAAATTCAAAAAAACAAAAAAAAAAAGGAAAAGAAAAAAGGAATACTTCTTCCTTCTTTTACTAAAGCTCTTTTAGCCACATTTTGAGCATGTTTTGAAGCCCCATGCTTCCTCTTGGCTCTTGCCCTCTTCCCATGTTCCCTACCTTGGAGACAGTGGGGATCACATTCTTTTTCCTGGATGCTACCTCCAGGAATATGCAAAGAATCATACCCGGAATCCAAACACACACACACACAAAAAAATTCAGCCTATGTTATTATATTGAAGCCAGCCTTTTTTTACTGGCGAAATTTCGCCAAAAAGCGAAATTAAATATTAAAAAACTCGAAAAAGAAGTCATTATTGAGGTTTTGAGTTGCCAAAAGTGAAACCAATAAAAAGTTTAAATTTTTGTCAGATTCCTACATTTGGTTTCATTGTGTAGCCAAAAATATAGAAGGATGATTAAATACTTATACTTTATATCTGGTTTGTAGCCATATTTGGCTAAATCTTGCTAAGGATGATCACCATTTCTTCTACATCTTTCCATGGATGATAGCCACTTTGGCTACAAAAAAAATTCTAGAAAAAAAACACTGATTGAAGCCCTAAAAACCCTAAACCAACAATTTCATCACCACATTCCGGAAAGTGTAAGTAAATTGACTATCATTGTACCCACGACAGATGTTTTGGCACAAAATAATTTGCAAAAGGTGTAGCCAAAAAAAGAGGAAAAATTATAGATATTTGTCAAAATTGTTGAAAATTGCAAAACCATCGGGTTAGTATTACAAATGCATTAACACAAGATGTATTTTTGCATACTTATTCCTCAGCTGTTGAAATTCTGAAAAATTAAATTTAAAATTGCCAAACCTGATTTTCTAAAATAAATAAATAAATATCCAGCAAAGAAGAGCCAAACATCAGTCATAGGTATGCTAATAGCATAGTAATGTGATTTAAATGGATTTTTTTTAAATAATGGTGATCTTCTTCCATGTTGGTTGCTGCCTGCCCAAGATTAGAATTGTTAATAAAAGTTGTTTTTAATAATTTTATTTAATGTTCAGTTTGTTTCAATGTCAGTATTTTTATTTTTATTTTTTTGGGTAGTTGATTTTTTTTAAATAAGTGTATGTTATGATCTTCCATGGTTGGGTGATCCCTGCCTGGGATCAAAAACTTTCATACGAATGTTTTTTAGTAAATTAGTTTTTAAATTGTTTCACTCATTTTAGTGTCAATTTGTTTTTGGTTGTTGTTGATTTTTTTATAAAAATGCACGTATGCATGGTATTATCTTTCTTTTCATGGTGGGTGCTGCCTGCCCGGTCTTGTAAAAAAATATTTAAATCAATTTTTAATCTTGTTTTGTTTAAGTATCAGTTTCTTGGTTGTTGTTGTTGACTTTTTTTTAATCAGGAACATGTATGTATGGTATGATTATCTTACATGTTGGTGCCACCTGCCTGAGGTTTAAAACTTTCATACAATATTTTAGTGTCATCTTTTCTTGTTGTTGTTGTTGTTGATTTTTGAAAAAAATACATGTATGCATTAAAAACACTTAATTTTTTTTGGAATTTGGAGAATTTTTCAATTTCAAATTTTTCTGATCTTATTTTTCTCAAGAAAAGGAATTTGCAACAGAAATACTATTTCTTCCACATTTGGTCAAATTTTAGCACCAAAAAAATGAATGGCATGTATGCTATTCCTTCAATGTTAGGTGGTGCTGCCTGCCCAAGATTGTTTTTTCCTTTTTTTTTTAAAAAATCACAAAAAAAGCAGACAGAACAGAGAAGGGCATCATGATGATGAGTGTGGGAAAAGAGTTGGTGTAAGTGTATTAATAAAGAAAACCAGGAAAACTCTCCCCCCCCCACCTCCCCCCAAAAGGGGAAAAAAAGTAGCCAATTTTTGTCAGGGTATATCTCACAAGCACCCTGGAATCTTTGGCCAATTTCCATATCCTTCATGTACAACCTTTCTCTCTTTGGAAACTCACTCACTCACTCACTGCCCAATTCCCCTCTTCCTCCTGCTCCTCCTCTTCCTCACTTGCTCACCCATCTCCAGCTACAACAACAATACTAGAATCCATGGAGACACCATCACAGTCATGGCAATCACACCGACACCAACAACAACAACAACATTGACTCATTCATATAATAAGGTTTGTAAAAAACTCTCTCTCTCTCTCTCTCTCTCCTTCCTTTTGGGTTTTTCTATCAATTTTGATGCTTGGGTAGTTTTTTGCACCCTGTTGTATGTCATGTTTATGCCATGAATGAAAGCCCACTTTTTGGCTTTGCTTTCAATTTTGCTGTTTGGATAGTTTTGTAGTTTTTTTTTTGCTACTCTGTTGTCATGTTATGTCATGCCATGAATGAATGAGATGCCAAGTTTATTTTTCTTTTTTTTGGGGGGGTTGAGGGTTTGATCTTTTAGATGATGTTGAGTCCAGATAATGTGTTTCAATCCAGGCAAGAGTCTTGTTGTTCTTGTCTCTGTCACATCAGTGAGGGAATCATTCAATGTTGTAAAGTCTGAGAACAGCAGCACACACACACAAGTTTGGAATTGGAATTGTTTGATTGGGAAAGCAAGGAAGAAGCAATCAATGAATTTAAGTAAATTAGAAAAAAACAAAAACCTCAAACAAAAAGATCCCATGGAAATCTCTCTACAAATTCTGTTGATTTAGCTCTGTCTAATCTGATGAGAGAGTCTTGGATTTCAGTGACCCCATTACTAGGACTGGAATTTTGACACAACAAAAATCAATGACCAGATGGACAATTGCCCAATTCAGACCCAAATGGAGTTTTTCTGGGATAGTATTCAAGCTAATGAGTGTCCATGTTTTTGGGTGCAAATGGATGTGTCTTACTTGTGCAATTTTTCACAAGGGAGGGATTGACAGGAGGAGAGCAAAGTGAGAGAGAGAGAGCCATGTCATACTTTGTTCCACCCTGCAACTATGGCATGGTGGAATATGACCTCAGCCGATCAGGACAATGTCATCAGCTCAACTTTCCTTTCCTGGAGCGCCTTCATCTGAAGACTATCATTTATCTTTCACATGATGAGCCTTCTCAACCTTTGTACACATCTTACCTCTTCCCCCACACCCACTCTGATTTATTTTTCTAATCCTACTACAAACCCCCCCCAAAAAAAAAAAAAAACTATTATGTTAGGGTAAAATTCTAATGTGTAGTAGTTAAGCACAACCTGCTGGATTTCAGTGATGGATCTTTTTGTTACCTACAAGAACATTGGGTTGATCGATCTATTTTATTGTTTGCTAGCTCAACATTGCATTGATGGATCTCATTGTTTGCTAGCTGAACATTGGGTTGATGGATCTATCTCATTGTTTGCAAGCTGAAAGTTGAACTTATAAGAGTACTTGGAGCCAAATTGTGGGCTGGGTGATGATGGGGGGTGATGGGTAGTCTAAGTTTTTTGAATGATCAAGGGATCACTCTACGACGACCATCACGAGCCGATGAGGACACCAATGTAATAACAGATGCCCATCCCATGTCTGAGTCTGAGGTCCTCTCTGCCTTACAGGTGGTCCTCTTGACACCTTTATGTATTCAAAACTTGTTCCATCTTTTTACTCATGTAAAAAAACTGCATTTTAAAAAATCACAAAAATGTGGGGAATTTGTTGCTGAAAATATTACTCTCAAAATTGTGTCTGAAAATTGCAGGTGTAGTAGACACAGACAGAGAGAGAGAGAGATGTCTATACTGGGCAACTTGCAATATGATCTTAAATCTTGCTCAACATAAATACAGCAATTGTTTTGTGAATCCCATCACGAAAACCAAAACTGCATCATCATCTTTCACTCACCCATCTCCACAAAATTGGCACTTCAGTGAAGTGCGCTAAGCAAATGTCTTAAGCTTTGTGTGTGTGTGTGTGTGTGTGTGTGTGTGTGTATGGCAGGTGATCTTGTCACCACAATACTATCCTCTACATGTAATGTGCAGTTTTGGACGCCATCGTACTGGTATGTTTACAGAGAAACAACCTTGAAAAACCTGAGCCATTTTAAATGATCCCCCCACAAAAAAAGAATTAAAAAATACTGGCAGTTTCTCTACATTTTCGTGCAGTTTTTGTGGAAGTAAGAGTTGGAGTGAAGCTCGGAAGAATAAATTAAGGATTTGGGCGGGGCAGGGGGGGCAGGCGGGGCAGGGGAATGCAGAGGGGCCCAGAAACTCAATCTGCTGATTGCAATGCATGGGTGATTTGGAGCAGGCACTGTGATTGCATGTCTGAGGAAGCTGCAGAGGTGGAACTTGACAGCAATAATGGAGGAGTATAGGCGTTACACTGGCAGCAAGGTTCGCCTTCTCAATGAACAGGTACAGATTTTTTTCTGCTGCCTCCAGTATTACTACAGGCTACAAATTGCTGGACCTTTGTTTCAGGTTCTTGTCCTACAAGGAATAGAGTAGTTAGTACCCATCAATCAACATTAGAGTTTCCAAGAACCTACCTGGCTCATACTTCCCAAGGACCCACTCATGCAAGCTTTGCAAGTACACACTCATGCTCCAAGGACCTGCTTATCATATTGCTTCCAGTTATTGTTATTGTTGTCAAGTATATCTCACTCAACATCTTATTGGTTTTTTGGTGGGTTTCTTTTTTGCACTGCAGTTCATTGAGCTGTTTGATACAGATCTTGTACGAATTCCAATGGACCGACCAGCATGGTTGTGAAGTGAACCCACAGGAGGATATAAAAATCATGCAGATTTCAGGACCCAAATTTTTTTTTTTAAAATGACCCCATGAACTTCTTACTGGACTACTAAGGCCGCTCAGAAATCTTTGCAATTAATTCTGACACTAAGCAAAACCCATGATGTGGGTGTCTCTTGTAAGTGCTTCTAGAGAATGTGGTAGGTGTGAAATTAACTGAACATTGCCTACATGTTCTACGTAAAACAATCAACAGTGAATGATACCAATCTAAACATACAAAAATATCATTTTATGTAAAACAAGCAACACTACCAATCCCAACATACAATAATATCACCCTAACAAAGATTTACTACCGAATTAACAAGGTTGAGCATATCTATGAGATTGCAGAGACCACTGCACAATGGCACTTTGTAAGAAGCCATTGTGAGTGTGGTCACAACACAACCTATGAGTAAGGAACATGTGTTGTCCAACTACCCTCTTAAGTTCTCTCTCTCTCTCTCTCTCTCTCTCTCTCTCTCAAAAGTCTACCTTATATTTCCTTTTTAGCAATCTCACCTTCTATCCCATTGATCTTACACTTAATACAATCTCACCATCACTGCACAAGGCTCAAAGCCAGGATAGCTACTTTTGGTATTGGGGGGACATCCAGGAGGATTTTGGGACAAACCCTTCTCAATCTCCCACTTCTATCATACAAAAGTCAAAATGAAAGAAGTTTTTTGATATCCCTTCTTTCCCACATTCTCAAAATAGATTCATAACTAGCCAAATGTTTAGGGTCCAGCATCAGACATGAGAGTTGCCCTTTTCTTTTCAATGTTTTGACCCAATCAAGCAGAAAGAGAAACCAGAATTGTACATGTAAGAAATCTAACCACCAATTTCAATGTTTTGACCCAATCAAGCAGAAAGAGAAACCAAACATGTAAGAAAGCTAACAGCCAATTTAAATGTTTTGACCCAATCAAGCAAAATGAGAAACTGCAATTGTACATGTAAGAAAGCTAACCTCATGAAAGAATCACTTCTAACCCACCAAACAAAACCCACCCTGGAAAACATACCTAATACCTTACTTTTGGCCTATTACTGGGCATCCCTCTTGAATCCATACTGTCCATCAGCCATCCCTTCCCACCAGTCATGACCTTGCATCACCATTGGTCATCCTCACTGTCATCCTCATCACCTTTTTCATTATCCTCCCTTTTGCCTTCTCTTCCAATTGATCCCAAGCCTCCTCCTCATCCTTCTGCAAGGTGTGTTCAATAACAAGGCCTGCAGTTAAGCTTACAGTGTAACTGGCAGAAATGTGGCAGTTAGTGGCTATCTAGATCATGTACAAAATCACATTGTTTCAACCTTCCAGTTTTGGGCTACATCAAGATCATGAGACTTTTGACACATCCAGGAACACCTACAGTGATTCATAGTGAAGACATTGTTCATTATAGTCCAATGTAGAACATACCACAGAATCATTTCACTATTTGCACACTACTAGATTGAGTGCCATCAGATAAACTGGCTAAAACAGTTCTTTAAAACCCTGCACATGGTTTACAGAATGGCAGAAAGTAAATTTGTTTGCTAACCAAAGCTTCACCTACAGCCTCACCCTGCCTAGGCTTAAACAGTAGGAGCGACAGAGAAAGAAAGCATTTGTAAATTGCTTGACTCAGAAGATAAATCTTTACCACGTCTTCCTCAGATTCTACAACAGATTCTTCCTTGGAATCATCATCCTCCAATTCAGATACAATTTCAACATTTGATGGTTCAAGCCTTAATCAGACTCTTCAGACTTATCTGATTTGGAATCACTGGCTTCCATATTGAGAAACTCCCAGCCACCATCTTCAATGAATTTTTCCAGGTCCTGGCAGCAAACACATCCAAGTGGAATATCAGACTCAAGAAGAACCTAATAAATCTTCCACTTGAAAAGCAAGTGAAAAGGTATATGACCAAAAGCACAGAGCAATGATAGGAGGATCAACCTCAAGAATCAATATCATTTGAGCTAATGACAAGAAATGGTGTCTCAATGAGCTCAACTAAACAGTTCGCTGTAGGCACAATAAAAGCAGAAGATATGTTTGGTACACCATGAAATCCAAGATCTCAAAAAGGAATGTCAAATTCCAAGTCTAGTTCCCACCACAGAGCGTGATCCCAAAGTTCTGTCATCCTCTTTACAAAGACTCTGAATTCCTTGTTGATTTCGTTGTGCCTATCTCTCTCTTGCTGCTCTTCTTCAATTTCATCTGGGTACATCATTGACCTCCTATTTCCACCCAGAGATTGGACCACCTCCATCACCTGCTCACACCCAAACATGACATTTGTAACTACAAATTTGCCACATCAGTCCAAGTAATGGGTCAACAACAGTAAGTGACCACCCTGGTAGTATAATGACTTCATGATCTAATGAATTTGAGGCCTTCTAACAGAATCAAGATTCTAGAGGTGAGCCTAATTGCTGCAGAAATATTTTGCAATGTTCTTTTATCAGTGATCAAGCATTTGTATTGCCACAGAGAATTGTGCTATACTGATTGAGAGAAGAAACAACTAGCTAGTCAAGGAGTAAATCGCAGCTACGCAGTTGCAAAACAAAGATCGTGCTCCCCAAGGAAGGTCACCCACCTCAACATAAAATTGAGCATTATGCATCTTCTTTGTGCCAATCATGAAGGCCGAAGTGGATGAGCATAATCATCTCCTTCTCTGCTGGTTGGAAAAGGGCATGCTTTATGTTCCAGTAGATCATATCTGGTGTCTCTTCTTGCCTCATGGTGGAGTCATGGAACCTGTTTACATGAGCCTCCAGTGTCCCACTCATCTTCCTTCCCCATCCTCCAAAAGCAGGATGGATCCATAGACCTGACAGCCTGCAAGAGAATCCACACTTGTGAGGTTGCTTCTACATGCAACAACCCACAGATTTGCAAGGTCCTTACACTGAGTAACAGAGCTGCCAAGTAACTAAAATTTCAATTATAAGGATACTAACCTGCTAATGGCAACACAGACACAGAACCTATAAAATGAGACACTACCATGGATCACAAGTACATCAGATATCGTCTGCACTGGTAGACACACATCGGACGACAAAATGTAAGAATCAAATTCCAGGTGCTCACACGCTGTAGAGACATTTTCCAGTAAAGAGACCAATAGGCTATGCCGTATTGGCCCCCTTTGCCAGTTTGCAACTTCTCTCTCTGAGTTTTCTCTCTTACTTACAACAACGCCGAAATCATCACAGAAAACAGAGAAACTGCTTTTGCTATCCCAAGTAGGTTCAAAAGTGCATGAGTTTGTTCACACATCACAGAGATGAAACATGCAACGGATGGCAAGAAGCAAGCAAAGTATGTGCAGTGGAAAATGACATAAGGAGAGAGACGACGACACGTCAAGAACATACCGCGTGGAAGAAGCGCCGCAACAGTCAAAGAGAGGAAAAAACCGAAGCATAGAAGAAGCTCCTTCTGCTCCTCATGTCATTGCTGAAAAGAAACAGAACCCTAATAAACCCTAATAGTCTTCATGCAACACCAAACAGAGCTTGAGAGGAGAAAGAAAGCGTGGAGCGTGTTTCTCCTCTTCTGCTTGTGTTGCGGGGGGCGATGGATGCCGTGATGAGGTCGGTGGTGGTGAGGAAGCAAGGGATGCGCAACTGGTGGCAAGGGTTTCAAGCTTTATCGCACCACTCATCTCCATCTGCATGGAGATTTCAGCAACAAGAAGAAAATCGAGGAAGGACGGTTTGTTCATCGACTTCTTCTTCTTCTTCTTCTTCTTCGTCATCGTCCTCAGGTATCGCATTCTTTAGCTCCACTCCAGAGCACCAGGTTTCCAGTCTCAAGCCCAAGGTTGAGATGTTGAAAGGACTAGGCCTTAGAGAGGAAGAGATCGAGAAGCTGGTACCACGGATCCAAGGATACAGCGTCGACAACGTGAGAGAGAAAGTGTCGTTTCTAGAAAACTCGGCGGGAGTTAGAAGGAAGAGCCTCGTCAAGCTCATTTCATCGGATCCTGCAGTTTTCGGTCGCAGTATAGAGCACAGCTTGAAGCCGAAGGTGGAGTTTCTGAAGGATCTAGGGTTGAAAGATGAAGACCTTGGCCGCGTCGTCCCTTTCGTTGTCGATCGCAGCCTTCAAGGTATGTTGCAAAAGATTACGTTCCTGGAAAGCTCTGGTTTCAAGAGGGATCGGATTGGAAGCGTGATTGCAGCTTTCCCTCGCATCTTTAGCTACAACCTTGAGAACAATCTCAAGAAGAAAACGGCTTTCCTGGAGAGCGAAGCCACAGGAGGCGAAAGCGTAGCTCAATTGCTCACAACACATCCGGCTGTTCTGGGAAGATCTCTCGGCAATCTGTCAAGGAGAGCGGATTTTTTACGCAGCAAAGGCTTGAAGGCGTCGTTACTAGTCAGAGGTCCATGCGCAGATGTTAGTACCCGTCGCTTGAAGGCAGGTGTAGATCGTCTTGTCGGGTTTGGTTTTCGGATGACCGATGCGGCAAGCCAGATGCTGAAGAAACAACCTAATGTCTTGTTCAGAACTGCTGAAAGCATCGATAAGAGACGGGATTTTCTTGCAGAAGCGTTGCAATGTTCCATTGAAGAAGCTGAACAGATTGTTCTCAGGCAACCAAGCATTTTGAACCAGAGTGAGAAAGGCATTCTCAGCAAGCTTGAGTTTCTGGTCAACAACATGGGCTACTCCAAGAAAGAGATGATGAAGTACCCTCAGTTTCTTACCTCCAGTCTGGAGGCCAAAATCAAACCTCGCCATCGTGTTTTGGAGTCTCTCAAGTCATTGGATTTATTGAAGAAGAAAGATGCAAATTTCCTCTCCATTCTCTTGAAGATGTCAGAGAAAGAGTTTGTGCAAAAATTTGTTCAAGGAAGCCCAGAGGCAGCTGCTTTATACAAGGGTAGTATGTTATTGAGCTGAGACTTTTCTCTGAAATTGATGGTAAAGAGATTCTCATTCAAACCTGTGGTTTTTTTTTTCCATTGGATAGGTGCAGCAGAGTAGGACCATGACTGAGGGTTTTGAAATGTAAAGTTCATTTCTTTTCTCTCTTGTTTCTCCAAGCTGTGCATGTGAGTCAGTCTATGACCACAAAGGTTATGGCAAGCTGGTTGCATGAGTATGGTCTACCATTTACGGAAACAGATAATCTGCTGCACCTTCACAACACATCTGCACATCCTCAATCAAGCTTGACTCCATGGTTGCGCTAGCCATTCTGCAAAATTTTAGTCCCTCTCATCCTGCTCTCTAATGTTATCTCTCACCCTCTCTTCCTTTCTCAGGCTGGAGCAATGTCAAGTTTAGGATTCAGGTTTTAGGAGGTTTAGGGTGTATCATCCCCATTACAAAGCTTCAATTCTTGAGGAATATTTCTTGAGATGTTCGGTTTTGATGTTGTCATAATGCAGTGAAGAGAAGTAGTACAAGGCAGAAGTGACCAGTATCATTAGTCTGGGTTGAAATTCTGGGAAGTCTCAGCATTAATGCATTTTTCTTGTTCTACTTTCACTGGTCATCAATAGTGTGTTACATTCTTATGCACCTGTTAAACTCCTCCTAACTTCCAACTAGTGATGCAGAATACAAGCAAATGAGAATGTCAGCAATGTGTTTTTGTGCTCTACTTAGCTGGTTCTGCATCTTGTTTCTCTCTTATTTTGCTCTTTCCCTGCTTGGTTCTATTTTGGTTTTTTTTCCTCTTTGTGTTCCTCTTTCTCCTTGCTTTGTTTGGTCATCTCCTTCTCTTTTACATTTTGTCAAAGTAGTCAGCCAGCATCATGGCTGAGAGTGTCCTTCCTGTTACAGATAAACTTATGACAGAAGCTCAGGATGTTGGTTAATGGAACATTGACCTCCACGCTCGTCTGGGAGCTGACAAACATATGCAGGATGTTGTGGTACTGGGTCAATAGCATAAGTTGTTTTTTGAAGGTGCACATGTGTCTGACTGCTATATTGTTCCAACTGCTCTTCAATCTTTTGCCTGTCTTTTAGGGTTTAAGATCATGTTTTTGGTTGTCTCTGTTCATGGGTGAAAGCATACTATGGGCCCCCAAAGATTGGGGTCACGCATATAATCTTTTTGCAATTAATTTTTTTACAATGTATAAACATCACATCTTGGATTATTTTTGTTCGTTTTAAATATATTTGATTAGTCTTAGATTTAAATTAGTTAATTATTTTTATAAATCCGATAAACATTGAAAAACTTGAATGTATAGAATATATTTGTGACAAAAAATATATATGTTACAAAGTTTGAAAATTTGTATATATATTTCAAAATTAGGATGGTTAACGAAATTGTTGGCTAAATTTTTTGATGAATAATATTGATATACAAAAATGGAATCTAATATCATTTCAAGGTTTAAAATTTGTAATTGAAAATCCACTAAAAATAATAATAATTTTTTGAACAATAAATGTATAATAATTATTTTAAAACAAATTAAACTAACACAATATGAAAAAGAAAGAGATTTTGTAGGTGGACATTTTTTTTTTTTTTTTCCTTTTGTTTGATAATATGTTGTGAATTACAAAGATGAAACTTTATGGTTGTTGAAAAATAATACGTTATATATTATATGTACATTGTTTTTATTATGACCCTAGCCTTGGGCTTGCAACTAAGGCAAGGGCTTGCAAAGATACAGGCCGATAATGAAATTTAAAAATCACATTTCATGCTCTTGGGAGTGTAAGAAGGTGTGATGAAATGAACTCACACATTCCAAGTCCCACTTTGAGAGTTGGAGTCATAATGGATTTTCGAATTTTCAAAGAATGATTGCAGGGAGTCAAAACTCATTAGATTGAAAACTTATTTATACCATTTGAAAGCTCTTGGAACATAGATGTTTGAAATGAGCTCGCACATTGCATTTGAGTATTTAAAACACAAGTTATGGCCAAGAGAAGAGCTAAGAATCAATTACCAATTTGACTCCCGACCACGAAAAGTCAAGAATCGCCCTGATTTAATTACGTTCAGGTGGCGTGCGACATATTGTTGGAAAGCTCTGGACAAGAACTACAACTTTGCTTTAGACCTCACTTCAATCGGAGGTCTGCACAAAAAATTATGGGCCTCCATAATCACAAAAGTCCCAATTTCGAGAATTTCAGGACTCCCAACTTGGGAGTCCCAGGACAAAATGACATTTGAGTGCAAGCCGCATGGCCAAGCATAAAGAATACTATAAGGGGGAAGGTGGTGGTTTCCTCCAAGTCCGAGCTGTGGTGAGTCTTATGAGTCCGTGTATGCATGTGGCTCGTCCATGCACCAAAAATGTTCCAACTACACATTAACCAACTTGTTGTTTGGTTTATGCAGGTCCATGTGAATAATTGACCCACTTGTCACTAGTCTTAATCCTCATCCCGGAGCTCCAACACACCCCTTTACCCTTGAAATGCTACAATTTAAGGAACATGCTTCAACTTCTTCTTCTTCTGTTATTTTCACCTTTAGATTCGCATTTAAATCTATCAAGGAGTTTGGGGGTGCATTAATTTTTATTCAATTATTTTCATCTAACCATTGGATCAAAATTAAATTCATGTTATCATTCACATTTTAAAATTTTTTTTTATGTTTAAGATTGTCAAATAATATCATCAAGATTTTATCTTCGTGTTTATTATGATATTTGTTATACATCACTTAATTTGGACAAAATTGGTTCATCTATAATGTGCTTCTACCTTCATTGACAATAATCTCTCGATTTGAAATCTTTATAACCAAAATATTTTTGGGTGATCTTTAAATTCCATGTAGGTGATTCAAATTATAATAATGGAAAAGTTAATGATGTTAATGAATATTGCATGATGGTTTAAAGCCCTTTACAAAATTTGTGGGTGTTAATGCACATACCTTTATGGTACATGTGGTGCTTGCATGGTGCAAGAAACGCTCATAGTGTTCCTCCACATGTTTGGTAGGCCCTTGTTTAATTGTGCACAGGTGACACGTTCCTAAGTCCTTGGTTAGTCCCAAGTTGGGACTAACTTGCTCAAGTTGCGGAATTGGGAAGGACTTGGGGCACGTTTTCAGCTTCCAGCACTAAAAGGGGGGTGAGAAGGGCGTGCTGAAAGTTCCGGGATTAGACTAGGAAGAGGGACAAACTACTTAATTATTCAATCTTGAATCCAAAACCAACCAACAAGTTGGTTAGAACTCATTCTGCACACTTTTGGTGTTGGGACAAGCCACGAGCAACTTTGGACTCACTTGACTCACCACGGCTCGGACTCGGGAGAAGCCACCACCTTCCCCCATATAGTATTCTTTGCGTCTCACTGCCGCACTTGCATCCGAATGGCACTTTTTCCCAGGACTCCCAAAGTGGAATCCCGAAACTATCCCGATTTGGACTTTCGGGACTTTGGGCATTCATAACTTCTCACCTCGACCTCGGATTGGGACAAGGTTTTAAGCAAAGTTGTAGCTCTCCTCGAGAGCTTTCCAACGATGTGTCACACTTCACCTGCATGCCCCAGGATCGAATCGATTCCTGACTTTTAGTGGTCGGGAATCAAACTACCAATTTGGCTCCCGGCCCTTCTTTCGACCATAACATGCTGCGAATGTCCAAATGGCTCATATGAGGCCATTTGGGACATCTACACTTGAAGACCTTTCTAATGATATAAAGAACACCTCAATGTGAGGTATTTTGACCCCTGCAATCGCGCTCTGAGTTTTCGGGACTCCCGAGGGACTCCCAAGTCCCATTTCCGGGAGTGTGAGTGGCAACTTCACACTTCCCTCAAAGTGGGGTTACGACAATAGTTTCATGTGGACTTGTTCATCATTTTGTATTGTATGGTAACAATTGCAAAAAAAAAATTCCAATTTTTGAAAATTGTAATCAGGATGATTCTATAAATAGTTGTTTCACCATTGAAATGTTTTGTCCTGCAACATATAATTAAACAAGTTTATAATGCCACCTCTTGCCATTCATCATTAATTCTAATTACATGCTTGAACACACATACATGAACATTTGTGTCTTAACCAAGCTCATATTTAAGATCATTTATATTATTGGCTACCTAGTGGAACTTATCATAAAAACCAAGGTATATGGGAAAAAAATCTTTGAAATTTAACAAAAAAAATTCAAATTTTTTTGTTATTAATACCTTTTGTGGTGTTTTAAAAGAGATTCACAAAAACCTTGTTGCATTGGTTCTGGCAACCAAATAAAATAAAATGACATCAGTCACAAGTTAAGACAACCTAATGGTGGGTGGTTTTTAACTTTTATGAAGAACCTCCAGTTCCAATTATTTATTTGAAAAAATGGTTTCAATTTCAAGTCCACAAAATATATTAATTTATTAATTTATTAATTATAAATTTAATAGAATTTTTAAATTTTAAATGAATTCATTTTTATTTTTATTAACAATAAAAAAAAACTTTAAAACCTTGAGTTCAATTTTGGTCTAATTCTTGAAAAAAACAATAATTCAGATAACTTGGTCTAAAACTGTTAATTAACTATTAGTTAACCCCTGGTTTCAAACTTTTTTTTTGCAAAACAATAGTTTCAAAAATTCCAGTTCTCATTTTAGTTCCTAAACTGAATCAAGGTTCAATTCCAATTTTAGAATTGGATCCAATTTTTAAACCCAATTCTTATTCCAAAAATCAAATTCAATTTTGGTTTGGATTTTACTAACTAAAACTAGGACCAACAATTCTATCCGACCAAACTGGGTACCCAACTAACACTAGTCACATCCTTTCATTGGGCTTAAGTTTTGATCAAGGTTGGAAAACAAGAGTGGAGTTAGGCTTTAAATTAAATAGAAAAATATGCACTCTTATATACCAATAATGGTGCAAGGAGCTTCAAACAAGGCAAGGTGTTCATAATCATACCAAGTTGCCACACCAATGAGGTTACCTTGAAGAAGAGTTGTTAATCTTTGTGTAGATGTCAAAGACCCAAGGTATAGCGGGTTTTAAAAAATGAGAGACCTAGGACAAGATGATAGTGATTTCTAGCCTTCACATTTTGAGAATGTTTTGCACCTATGGGCTTTACCCATAGTAAAGCACAATGTGAATGTTATCATGAACATAAACATATGTATATCACAAGGCATATTAAGGAAAGATTCTTACACCTATCAATAGGTTTAATTTTGTTCCATTCTTAAAGAGTATCATAAGATTCTTCCTCTTTTCTATGTAGGCTATTCACAAATATAATGTATTTCTTACATATATAAAGAATTTTCTTTCAATAAAGGGCTTTCCTTTACTAGATCCTTCTCATGAAAGTGGGGTCTCATTGTTGACATGAAGTTCCAACTCCTAAAAAGATCCTTACCCAAAGCAATAAAATAAAGGTCAATTTTCTTGCACATGTCTGATTTGGACCAACAACTGATTTGTCAAGCATAATTTTTAAGCATTTTCGGGATTTTTTCAACTTCAAGGATTCAGCTAGTGGTTTCATTCAGCTTTATCAATTGAATTCCCATGTGGTCGTTAGCCGCATCCCACAATCCGTGGCTCGCATTCTTGGGGTGTTAAGCTTCTAGCTTTGGCCAAACTTCATGTGGCATTTTGATCAATTACAATGGGTGAAACATTTTATTGATTGTTTAGTAAGGCTTTATGTGTACAGTTTCGCAACATGTTCTTTTTCACCTATTACCACATCAATTTGGTGGGGCGGTTAGGGGTGGTTGCAAAGTAGTGGTCCATGGTATTCAAGCCGTTTTGGATGTCCACCCCAATTGGGTGGTGCTTCAAGTAAATGTAATGAACATTTTCAACACCATCTTACATGAAACCATCTTCCAAAACCTTCAAATTGCAAGAAATTAGTTGTCTTAGCATTTCCCATTTGTTCATTCCTTTTGTGTCTTTTAACTTCCTTTGTTCATTAATCATTAATCCCCACCAAGAAATTTGTCTGTCACCTTTTCATTTGTGGGCACACATCAAGCTGACCCTTTTGTTGGGCCTTTTCTACACTCACTCATTTTCATGTTTTCATCTTCTTCAAGCATTTCCCCCTCATGTCTTTTCCCTTCCTTGGTTGATGACAACCACATCCTCAACCTTGCCCATCTTGTTCCCTTTGCCTTTGATCATTTTGTCTTCTAGAATTGACTTCTATGGGATTAATCGTTCAACCTTGCGAGAGTTCGACTTGGGCCCCTTATGGTTTGCCTCTTGGGTTCACCCTCCCAATTGATCTTTGTTGCCCTAATGATGACATAAGATCTTGGGTGTCCCATTTGGTTTTGATTTCTTCTCGTTATCCTTTTTGCAAAAGGCTTTAGATGAAGATGTTCATCATGTTGATGAGCTTTCGAGGTTAGGGGATGTCCATGTAGCATTTGGATCCTCTTTTAATGTTTTGTTCAAAAGCCTTCCTATCTACTCCATTGTTTTGCCCTTTTCTCAGGTTTTCAAAACTAATTTACCACTTTCAATTTGGTTCAGTCAAGAGTTTTTGAAAAGCTTTTGGGCTAGAATTATATTAAATGCCCTTAAAATTCCCTAATTCGACAACAAGTTTGTCTCCCCATTTATAGTTGGAGGGTTACACTTCATTTTTACAAAGGACATTACTCCAACTACCTATCTAGGGAATTAAGCTCTTGTTGCCCCCATCATTACCTCTGAATTCTTGTTGGACTCTTTCCCATTCTTATTGGATGCAATAGGAAGGAACAATTCAAGTTCATTATCCTTCTAAGCCCATTTGAAATTGGTGCAAGAACTTCTTCCCCTAGTGGCGATGGCATGTCCCCCCTTTTGAGCAGTTGGCAAAAAAAGCAGCAAAATAATTTCAGAAAAATATATTTTAAAAATAGCATGACCATTCTTTTACTAACATCATTTTTTTTTGCCTTTTGATTCGCATCAAAATTGTTTGAGGTCTTATGCAAGGCTAGGTGTAAATGCATGGTTGTCTACTCACCCAATGATCCTTTTTTCAATTGATTTTAAAAGATTTCTCCACTGCGTTATGCATTCAATTAGGCCTCCCACACCTCTTAACCTTTGGTTTGTCACATTGCATTTATGGTCAACCTTTGGACCCTATTGGGATCCAACTTTTTCATTACGTCCATGGTGGGGAAAGGATAGATTCCCATGATGTTATGCAAGATGCCTTTGTGTTTATTGAGAAGGATGCAGGATTTCACATTTTATGTGAGTAGACCCACGTTCTTCCACTGCCCATTCTTTAATCTTTGCGTCAACAGGTCAACATTGTGGTTTCGATGTATGGCATTCAAACGTTGGCTAACATCATCATCACTAACCCCACTCGAACAGATTTGGTTTTGGGGGCATCTCATGAGGTCACTACTATAATTGCAACCCAAACTAAAGACGACCTTTATCACAATCGATACCCAATGGACCAATTTCTCCCTCTAACCATAAAAATTTGGGTGTTGCATCAACAAGCTGATAGTTTTCTCATCAATGTGCCAACATGACATGGAATGCCACAAGCTTTGGAGGCCCTCCTTTTTTAATTTTGCGTTCATTTTATAGGCAAAAGGTGTCAATGGTATTAAAATGAGTGCAAGCGGCTTCTATTTCAAGGTGTGTTGTTATTCTAAGTGAGGGTTTTTCTAGGCTAAGTGTTCTTTCAGATGTTCTGCCCCTCTTATTATCTAATATGTTCTTTGCAACTAGGGGGGTTTGAGTACTTGATTTGTTCATGTTCCCCTTGTGGTCCACCTTCATTGGTGGTTTTTTTTTCTTCCTAGACTTGCATCCATCCATCTTGTACCTTTCTTTCCCCCTTTTTTGGGTGTTTTTTTTATTGGCGTTTGTTAGGTTTTCATTAATAAAATGGCCTATACATTATATTTTGGATCAAATTAAACAATCAAAATAATGTGAAATTCAATTTGGGCCTTTAAATATGTTGAGGATATAATGTTTTCTAATATAGCCAATATAAGAAATTATCATTTTTGATTGGCCAAGGTTGTTGCATTCAAGTATAATCTCATTTTATTTTGTCCAATTTTTCATGTTTATGGGTAGGGATTAGGAATAATTAAAGTTGTATGTTAAATGTAACAAACTTTGGTAAAGGCCCAAATCGGCGCACTATTTGGGCCATTACCAGCATTTATCACATGCAATATACATTTTAAATTATTCCCTCACTTTGGGCCTCTAACAAGGTTTACCACATCTAGCATACAATGTTAATTATTACCCAATCCTCACCCATAAACATGAATTATTGCACATATAAAATGAAAGACTTTTTAAATGCCACAACATGGACCATTGTTTGTATCCTTTGCATATTTATAAGTCCAAATTGAGTTTTACATTGTTTAACTTAGAGGTTATACTTCATCCATTGCATTTTATATCCATCATATTGCTACTATGAATGGAAATGTTAACTTATCCACCCAATGCCAAGCCAATTATTAAAAATGGATAGAAAGCAAAGTTTCAATGACATATATAGACAAGAAATGTCCATATGGCACATTCCTAAATCATGTTGTGTTCCCAAACTTTGTAACCTTGAAAACAACATAAGATGCCAAAGAAACTTGTCAAAGGAGGAATTACTCATGGTGATAGTTAATTAGTATATTTCTACTTACTTAGTTATTGTTTTAGGAATTATTAGTTGGATTATATAATTTTTGTCGCTATTTGAATTTGAATAGATCATAGGACTATTTTTTTAAGATGGTTATATATTGGAAGAAGGAAAAGAATGAAAGGAGGATTATTCATTGTAGAGCATTGAATTTTGTGGGAGTATGAAACAAAAATATTTTGTTTTTTTGGAAAAGCTTCAATTCCATACCCAAATTTGTTGTTTAGTGTTTTTCTCATATTTTCATAACTAGATTAAAGTTCTGAATCTAAATATGAATAGATATGAATGAGAAAATTTTATTAGTATTAGTTTCATGATATGTTTTAGTCTAGAATTACATTAAAATATAGGATAGAGATTATGTATTTACCATTTAGCAACCATCCCAAGGCTTGAATTTAGATTGAAATTCTAAATGTTGTTTATGTCTTATTGCTATAATTTTTGTTTTTAAAAATTGATAGTGAACTTTAGTTTCATTTTTTGCATTTTTCTTAAAATCTTAATTATAAGTTTTTGTTTAGGAAGTAGATCTAAGTAAAGTAGCTAACTATGAGGATTTTGTTTTAATGCAAAAATTTTGTTTAGATTTGAATTAAAATGTGTACAGATGGAAAATATAATTATAACTAGAATTTTGAGGAGACAATTAAATAAGGTTATAGTGCATGAACAAGTGGAAAATGGCATTGCCATCAACAACAATTTGAATGTAAATCAGATATATCAATAATTTGTAACACCTAAAAAATTTCTCAATCCAAATAGAGACATCCATGGACAAAAAAAAGACTTGCAAGCCACAAAACGCCTCAAGTAGCACCAATAATTCCTTGTGAAATGCAAATTGGTGAAACACAAAGGCATACCAATAATTTGCAACAAAACTCCAGGAAAAAAGAACGTTAGATTAAAAATGTAGACTCACATGATGAATTTAGATGAAAGAATCAAAAATTTGAAGTTCGACAAAGAGTTACACTGGAATCACCAAGTCTAATGTAGCAACAAAACTTTAATGCAACAATAAAACTTGATGCTATAATGTATGAAAAAGAACAAAGACTTATAAAGAAAAGAAATAGTACCAAGGTATAGATCAACTTCACCTCTTTACTATTGAAAAGAACATGAAGATGAGGAGCTTGAAGAAAGAGCTTAGAATTTTGAACCTCAAATTCACTATGTGTGTCGCAACCCTAGCCTTGGGCTTGCAACCAAGGCAAAGGGCTTGCAACCAAGGCAAAGGGCTTGCAAGGGTGTAAGCTAAGAGGAAGTTCGAAAGTCAAAGTAAGAAGAAGAAGCCACATCACAAACTCCCGGGAGTGTTAGAAAGTGTGAAGGAGTATGAAGGAATGAACCCTCACACTCCCAAGGCAACTCCCACTTTGGGAGATGGAGTCCCGGTGGACCCTTGGAACTTCAAAGAGCAATTGTAGGGGTCAAAACCTAATGGCTTGTGGCGTTCTTTATATCAATGGAAAGCTCTTGGAACGTAGATGTCTAAAGTGGGTTCGCATTGCTCATTTGGACATCTGAAACGTAAATTATGGCCAAAAGAAGGGACGGGAGTCAAATTGCCAGTTTGACTCCCGACCACAAAAAGTCAGGAATAGGCCTGATTTACTTAGCTGCAGGGGGCGTGCCACATATCTTTGGAAAGCTCTCGACGAGAGCTACAACTTTGCTTTAGACCGCACCTTAATCGGAGGTCTGCTCGCAAAGTTATGGGGCTCCAAAGTTTCGGGAGTCCTAGCTGGCGGGATTTCGGGACTCCCACTCAGGAGTCCCGGGAGAGAAAAGCCATTTGGATGTAGGGTCCGTGGCCAGCCACAGAGTATACTATAAGGGGGAAGGTGGTGGCTTCCCCCAAGTCCGGGCCGTGGTGAGTCTTGTGTGTCC
>Ga0116231_10000197_pt1 | contig 88089 bp, 50 predicted proteins | sample S1TSphgellanicum_2_FD_89695 | JGI IMG/M metagenome (GOLD analysis project Ga0116231, IMG submission 89695) | Host-associated microbial communities from peat moss isolated from Minnesota, USA - S1T2_Fd - Sphagnum magellanicum MG | ecosystem: Host-associated > Plants > Peat moss > Unclassified...
AAAAAAAAAAAAAAAAAAAAAAAAAAAAAAAAAAAAAAAAAAAAAAAAAAAAAAAAAAAAAAAAAAAAAAAAAAAAAAACGAAAAGTGAAAAAGAAAAAGAACTATAATAATGAAAAAAAACAATACATGAAAAACAATGAGGTTTGTTTTCTTTCTCCAAAATTCAAACCTACATCCAAATTTTAAAAATTAAAAAATTAAAAAGAAACATTTTACTTTCATTATACTAAATATTTTTTTAACCATTTTTTTAAATAGGGAAAAAAATAAAAACACATTAAATAGAAAAAAATGAAAATAGATTTTTAAAAATAAAAACATGAAACAAACATAAACATGAAAAAGAACAAAAGCAAAAATATATATGAAAAAGGAATGGAAATAAATGAAACATGCAAAGGCAAATGTAGTAAAAAAAATTAAAGAAAAAAAAATCATTAAATGTTCATACTTTTAATCAAAGCTCCAAACACCAATTTAATTTATTATCACCATTGTATTTTGAAACAAAATTATTTTGTTGAAAACCATTTTTTGGCTAATTTCAAATGTTTTAATTCCAACTATTGAAAACATGGGAGGTTATTAGTAAGGTACCAATTAATGTGGATCTCTTTTCGAAATACATTTTAAAAAAAGATAATTATTTGTGTTTTTTTTTAAAGAATTTAACTTACAATTTTTTGGATTTTTCTTATATATATTTATTTATTTATTTATGGGTGAAAGCACACTATGGGTGATTACATAATTATGTCACAACTTGATTATTGGTCATGGAACAAAAATTAAATAAATAAGATGTGAAATATCATTTTTAATGAATTATTGAAATTAAATTACTAATAAAGAAACACCACAAGTACCTCAAGTTTTGGATCTTTTTAAAAGGCCTCAACCTTGTTGCGCATACATAAATGACTTACAAATTATAATAAATGTAATCTTTTTGGTGAATTTTTTTATTTTTCCTTATACTTTGGAAAAATAAAAGGATCACTTCAAAATTCATAACACAAAAAAAATTGCAAGTTAAATTTTAACTAAAATAAACATGAATATATATTTTTAAATCTTTAAGTTTCAAAATGGTTCATATTAATTGGCACCTTACTAATGAACTACTCATTTTCAACTATTTGAACTAAAACATTTGAGATTAAAAAAAATCTTGAAAATATTTTCTTTCAAAATATAATGTTAATAATTAGTTAAATTTTTATCTAGATCTTCTCATTAAAAAGGTGTGGACATTTAATGATTTTGTTTCATTGTAATGGATTGGCATGAAGGTGATGTTGTGGCTCCATTGGTATTGTGATTTTTCCATGTTAAAAAATATATATATTTAAAAATATTACTTGCATGACATTTTCAAATGTTGCTTTGGCGATGAATGTTTTCAAATGTTCAATATTTGTTGTAAAATATTAGTTAATCTATATGAACATGTATAGAAAACTTAATAAAAAAAACCATAAATGAAGACTTCATGTTCATTGTTGCATCTTTGAATCACCAATAATTTGAAATCAATCATGTACTGATGAAAGAAAAGTTTCAAAAATCAAATATGTGACACCTAAGAATATAATGAAACATGCACTATCACCATGCTTTGAAAGCAAATATAACAATAAAGATTTGTATTAACAACAAATCATATTTAGGATAATATTAACATTTTAAACGATTGATGGTTGATTCTTCCTTTTCTTTTCAATGGCCAATAGGAAAAGGCTTTTTCTATTGTCCCACACATGGTATTAAATGACCAATGACCAGATTTTGAAATTTTTTGGGACACCTATTTTCAATTTTTTGTTTAAACACTACTCTTGATTACCAATTTAATCTTTGGTTTTTTCATTAATAATATTCACCTACTATGCATAAGGATTGTTTTGGAACATTTGACCAATTTTGCACTTTAATAAAAAATGGAGTTAAACTTGAATAAGTGTAGCCAATTCAAAAGTTTTATTTGATTATATATCTTTTGCATTTCTTTATGATGAAACATAAGTTGTTTTTTAAAAGTCTACCAAACTATTAATGCAAGACTCACTACCTTGTTCACACCTTATACATCACTATGGTGTAAACCATAATTTGCAAAAATAAATAAATGTTTCATTTGTTGACAAATGCACCATGTTGTTATATGTGAGCTTTGCAATGAACTAAAGGTCAAAACAATTATCTCAATGATAATTGGTTATGTTTCACACACATTGTTTCAAAACTTATTGTGTTTTTTTCACTTGTTTCGAGATGGAAAGTTAAAGATAATTTGATTTTGAAACACAGTAGTTCAAAGAGTTTTTTCTAAAACTTGGATGCAAATTGGGATGCACAGTTATAAATAAGATCTTCATGAAGGCCATGACATCAAAAAAATGATAAAAAATAGCTTAGTTATTCTTCCACCTATTGTTATTTTAATACAAAGAGCAAAAACAAACCATCTTTGTTTATCAATTCATCACCGCACAAAAATTCACTTGTGCATCATCATACAATGAGATTTTGGGTAATTCGTATTTACCCACTTTGGAATACTAAGATTGTAATTATCATCCATGTCCTAGTCTTCTACTAGTTCATGATATTCTAGTGATGCTAACTAGTACACAAATGGTACATTTGTGCGTTTGTTGTAATCACTTTTCCAATTATTCACAAATTCTAGATTTGAAGAATTTCTAGGGTTTGCCAATAGCAATTTGTCCTTTAGATTTTTCTTGTCCCCATGTTCTTGAAGAGTAGATGGTGCTTGAAAACATGGATACCCCATTCTCTTGGGCATACTTCAGACTTCATCTCCCTCATTAAATATCACCTTCTTTACCCATGATGTTTATGTGGACCCCATATCCATACTTCTCTTTGCATTCCCATTCACATTGAATACACTTGATGTCTTGCAAGTTGTTTTTTTGTTCGCAAACTTCTAGGTTCCAAAGCTATACCCTATTTGATGTTTCATAACTTGGTCTGCATCTTGTTTTTCTTCCAAATTAGAATTCATGTTCTGCCACCTGGCTTCTTGATCCATTTGCCTCCGCATGCTTTGAGTCACCATTGGATTCATATTGTTGTGCAAATCTTAAATTCCTTTAAATTCTTGGTATATTTTCTAATTTAAATCCTTACAACTTTCATCGCTTAAACCTCCGTCTTCTATCTGCCCAAAAATTTTAAAAATCTAAATCTACCATAAAACAATATCTCCTCTTCCAAAATTTCAAAATCCACAAAAAAAATGCTTTCAAAATAAATCCAAATAGTTCATTAAATTGTTTTTATTTTTTGCTTTTAAAAAAAAAATTATCCTCAAGATGGTCACCAAATGGTAGGCATAGATTCTATTTTATAATTGTTATCTGCCTACTTAAAGCAATACAAAGTTCATTTCAATTATTCATTTTATCACTTAAAATCAGTGGTTTAGTTGTTCAAATCAATTTTGGTAGATTGTTTCACACAATTTCCTTCTTACAACTACTATTCATTATATTCAAATTTTATTTCCTTTTTATAAAAAAAAATGGTCATAATACAATTAGATTGTTAGAACACAAAACACAACATATACATCATAAAATTTGTGTTTCTTCATCATATCCACACTTCTATCTTTATTCAAAATTGAATCACATCACAAATATGTAGTTTTAAAGGTAGAAATTAGAACTAAAAACATGAAAAATTTGTGGTTTCAAAGACCAATATAAATATGAAATCATATTGTGTCTCCTTGTTTAACTTTAACAATTCTCTAGGTCTTATTGTGTGTGTAAGAAAAACAATCTCCCAAACTCCCACAATTTCTAGATTTACATCCTAAGTCATTTCCTTCAAAAAGTAATTCAAAATCAAATGTCCAACAATCCTAATCCTATTCAACTCATTCATTGCCTTACTTAATGCTTACCATTCTCATGATCTATTCTACTTTAGTTGATCACTACCACACATTGGGAAACAAATGTGCATGTGAACATGCTCAAGTTTGTAAAGTTCACATTACAATGCTTATAATGAGCTCAAGGTGTTCAAAGTAGGACTTTGAGGTTGTTCAATAAGAGGTACAAAAAGTTGGCTAATAAAAAAAGGTTTGTTAAAACATCTTTGGTACAACTGAATTATTTTTTGGATTCCTTCTCAGTAAATTGGTAATGGTTGCATTAATTTTGTAGATGTTTTGGTAACACATTCTTGTTTGCTAGGACATGCTTGTGGACCTTGTTTGTCTTAGATTTTATGAAAGGAAAATTACTCAAAGGTGTTTGACTAACTAACGGACAACAAGGAGATATTGTTGGAGTCATTATATGGGTGGTTTGACATTTTGGTCAAATATAAAGGCCAAGAAACAAAAACCTTATTGGCATTCATGGCTTAACCATGTTAGATGTCCCATTAAATAGAACCTCCATTTGTAGTACTTTGATGTTTTTTTCAATTTATGTTTTTTTTGACAATGATAAGCATCAACAATTAAACAAAAGACCATTTCTTACCCTCGTTGGTCCCAATGTTTTTGTACTTAAAAAAAAAGGTTATTGTCCAATCTTTTCATATAAAAGTTCCAATATGTTATTATATTTGAAGTATAAGAATATTTCTCAAATTTAAATGTCTAGCTCTCACTAACTAATCTTGTTCAATCATAACACATGCAAGTTTAAATTGAATCTCATAGAAATTTGGGAGAGCTCAACCATTGTAGGCAACATCCTTTAGGTCCTCTTATGTATCCCACCCAAAACAAATTTTGATGTTGAAGTTGAATAAAAGTTAGTCTTCTATGTTGTATCATCTTGCCAACTAATCAAGAAAAAAACACAAAAACGGAAAATAGAGACATCATTAATAATAGAACAAAAGGGAAGTTATAAAAGTCACATTATTCAGTTGCCCATGCGAGCCTCTTTTCATACAATCAGGTGAAGAGGATATAGTAGTTGTGATGGTGATGTTGTTGACCCAACCCTTAAAATGTCCTTGGTGAAGATGTTAATACATGATCATAGCCAATTTCATTCAATAAACATTTCTTCTAGCATTTTAAAATCTTTGCTTGATGCCTTAACTTGTGTATACACAAATGTTACATACCATTAGAAGTTCCATGATTTGAATATGAATCTCACCCATCCTACCACTACCTACCACTATTTTCCTACTCTCTCCCCCTAGCCCCCTTCTTTTTCTTTTCTTTGGCTTTATGGTTATTTGAAACCTGAGAAGAACCAAATCAATCAAAATTCAAGGTATGTTCTAAATTATATTTTGAACATGTTCTAAATAGATTGAAAGGTTTTGAGTTTAAATTTCATATCTTTTTGTGTAAAATGTTATGAATGATTTAAAGCCATCCTAATGGCATGAAAATTCACTAAATGGTAGGATGAAAATGGTAGGATGAAATAAAGTTTATCCAAGGAATATCATCTATACTTTTATTTGATTGATGAAGTGTACATCCACAATTTTTTTTTGCTTTGAAGTCATCCAAATTCCATGGATAAATATACATGTTATTGGTTTGGGAAAAGACAGACATTGTTGGCTATGGATTGGTTATGTGTTGTAAAGATGGTGTTTGGTTGTCACAATTTTTGTTTGTTTTTAAAGCTTGGCAAGCACAAGATTCTAAAGAACTTTTTTTGAAGTTGATTCTATTACGAAGGCCAAGTGTGGTGGAAAATTGTTATGAAGGAAGATGAGGGTTGTTCTCATGGGTAGATGTTTCAAGGGATTTTTTTATGTTCTAATGATATGTGTGATCATGTGTTAGTTTAGCTATTGATGTACTTTGTAAAAGTTGCTGCTCTTTAATTCTATTACATACGTTTTGCAAGCTTTTTGCAATGTATGTGTAATAAAACAAAAGAATGGCTAGGAAATGATGACAAACAAAAGATACTTCAATGTTCAAGTGAGGATGCATAGGAATGACGCATTTAGAAAGGATTGAAAATTTATGTTTTTGATCAAAATCATGTAGCAAAATAGTCATGTTATGATTAATGAACAAACTATGGGATTAAGGGTTAACATCTATTGATTGTAAAGGAAATATTCTAGTGAGGAAACATTGTTGTTCACATAGTTTTTTTTATTGCGTAGGGAAAGAGACATGTATTCCCGATTTGAAAATGAAAGAAATTTGCTTATGTTTGAAATAATTTGGTATGTAATTAAGGATAAATAAGAAAAAATATGGATTTGAGTATTCTATTATGGGACCTAATGTTTGCATTGAGAGGAAAAAGTTGAAGGGTTGTAGTAATTGTGCAAGGGGTTTCATTCCTATCAAATGTGATTAAAACACTACGATACATTATATTATTCTACATATAAATGGAAAGGAGTGATGGGAGTTCATGTGGAAAAATTGATGACCAAGTTGTTTGTCCAATGATGAATAATGCCATTCAATATGCATAATATAACTTAGACATAATAATGTTTTTTATGTTGTCTTTTATGACACATTTTTAATCATTTCAAATTGGCACAATCAAAATGGATTAGTCATTTACTACAAGAAAATTAGACAACAACCAATTGTTTAATCATTTTAAACATTGAAAAAATGATTAATAACATCTAGGTGGCATGTTTGTTTTGACTAGAAATTAACAATTATGAACTGACATGGCTTGTTTAATTTGATTAAAAATTAACTTAGGTGTTAGTTGATACTCATTGATAAGTAATATAAATAAGTAAATTACGATTCAAAATTATTCATTAATAAATTACAATTCTTAGGGATGTAAAATGTATGCTTAAGAATTAGACCCCCTAAGCATGTAGGTAAGCTTTTCTCCCCTAGATGTGTGGGTCATTTGTTGGCCTCCTTTAAACATGTAAGCCACTTGTGAGCTTTGAAGCATGAACAAGGTGTCACAAGAGGAAATTGAACCCTTCATTTCTAGGGTGGCAAATTAAAACATTAACCATCCAATCATCGTTTCATGAGATGACAAATAATGTGATAACAAAAAACATAAACATAGTCATTTTGAATTTTACACATTATAATCTTAAATGACATATATATCATTAATTCACATGATTATAAACATGAATCAAGGTGATACTAGGTAGGTAGATGGAAAATATTTTGCTACATTTGTCTACAAACTACCTACCTATTATGTACCTACTTAAATATTACTTACTTACCTACCTACCTACATGTTTAGTTGTTCAAATAGGTTTACATGCTGAAGGGGCCTATGCACTTACGCTTGGCACATATGTACCTAAGTAGCATTTTCAATGATTAAAATATAACACACATATAATATATATATGTAGTAAGCAATGTCACATGTGGAATGATTAAAATTAATCACATCATAGTAAAGACTAACACCATGTAAACATGACCTAGTTCACGTATAACCAATATTGTCCAATTTGACAAAAAAATTTGGTCAATTAGTCAAATAAGACACACTTACCTTTTTGAAGGAGCAAAATGAACAAAAAGAAACCCCTATAATCATTTCAAACAAATCAACTTAGTCACATCAATCATTGTAATTATAATGTCAAAAGCATAAAAGATATGGTTTTGTAATAGTGAATGATTAGTGATTGTTCACATTCAATTCAAGGGAGTAGATGCATGTCCAAGCTTGCTTAGATATTGTGGGAGTATGTGTATTAATGTATGTTCAATGACAAGGTTTAGAAGTTTTGGTGAGTGTTATGCAAAGCAATTTAAGTGTTTGGGTTTGGGTTGTTTGTATTTAGGAATATTTCATGAGATTTGAAATGATTTGAGAAAAAAATTGTCTTTGACAAATATGTGAGAGGTTTCATTTAGTGTCATCTTTCAAATTATCTATAATAGCCCATGAATTATTATGAATTTTTGGTGAATATGAGAGCCTTGAAGAGGCAAAATCCTATCAAAATGGATGTGATCATGTCATGGCCAAAACCTCTACATTTGAAAATGGAGGGTTTGGAAGATGAAAAACTAAAGAAATATAAGCTTTGGGAATAACCTCTAGATCTAATAAATGGGTTTCCTTTGAAGCATGAGGTGATCAACTTTAACAATGAAGCAAATGATGATAATTTCTATGAGAACATAATCTTACAAGATAGTGCAATGCATGATAACAAAATGCAAGAACATGGATTTGATATGTTAGTTGAATAAAAAATACCCATGCAAATGGTGAATTGGTATTTTGCATGGGTATCTTATGTCTAATAGTTTTAGAACTACCAATATTATACTCAATTGAAGTACACATACATACATGTTCTTCAGTTGTTTCCACACACCAAAAACACATGCATATTGTTATTACCACAAAGTTTCTTGAATACAAGTCCACACAATGGTAAAACAAGAGAAAAAAAACTCTTTCCTTCAAGCTTATTCCTCCCTCACCCTCCCTCCTAGAAATATGGCAACACATTCCATATTTGTTTTCCAAGTCCTATTTAAGTGGCAACTAACTTGCCGCCTAGTTCTTCAAAGGGGTAAATGGTAGGCATGAGGAAAAAAAAGAAAGGTAGGTAGGAGAGAAAATAGGGTTAAGAAGCTAAAGAAGTTTTTACATACAAAAATAGTTTGTGCATTTCTTTTGGTTAGTAACATTTGGTTGTATTTTTCATTTGATTAATTCGTTTCCTTGTCAAAGTTCAAAGTTATAACATTCCTATTTTCACGTAACAAAAATGTTTGTGATGAAAACATTGGAAAGGAGCTAATGACTTTGAACTAATTTTCATGAAACATGTTATGAGAGCAATTTCAAGGTGCTATTGATTGGTTACATTGCTACCCACATTTTAGGCTTGTGGATAAGTTTTGGTAGATTAAAGTTCTGATGATATTGCCATGTAAAAACGGTGGGTGCTATCACAATCAAGTAAATAAAAAAGGATGTCAATTGGACAAATAAAAATAACTATAGTTTAATGTACAAATTTATTTTTAATATTCATTCACATTTTGTAGTGTATGCTGTGTTTTTAAGATGATCTATCAATATATTATGATTACAATGTATGATGAAGAAGTTTTGTTAGGCTAATATATACTTGAACATCATGAACTCAAATGTAATGCAAAATCATAAACGACATTTTTTTCAACTTGTACAAACCATATTCTTGAATCTTAATAGGTGAAAGTATGATGCATTGGTCAATTTCAGCAAATGCAAAATCTACACATGAGTTCACAAATTTTGCGGTCCCTTTGTTAGTCCACTCACAATTCCAAGTCTTGGTGTTAGACTCATTTTTGAAAGTCCATAACTTTTTAAAAACATATTGAATCACCTTGATTTATACCTTATGTTTTTCCTATATAAGTTTATTATAATGATTAATATGAATGTGAACTCTTTCTTTCAATTCATTTCTTTACTTACTTTTCCAATCATGATTATGTTTGAAAGAAATGTATTCATGCCTTAGACCTTATTGAATGAAATCATTAGCTTCATACCATTCTTAATATTGATAATAAAAACATATTATTCCTAGATTTAAAAAAAAAAAAATTCTTATGTACTTGATGGATTTCTAAACTATTCGCTTTCGATCACATGTAAGGATTTTTTTTTTGATTTCAACATGTCATCTATAATATGTTTGATTACCTCATACAATTAAAATTTAAAAATTATTTTTTTCCATGGGAAATAATGTCCACATTCATATTTTTATATTTGAAAAGATTGAAATATAATTTTCAATTTTACATCTTATTTTGTTAAATTTCTTAAATGCATTTGAATTGTGTATAATAAAATTTGACTAACTTAGAAAAACTGAAATTGTGACTTCCAAAAAATTCCATCATAGTGTGTTATCACCCCCATATAAATTTAATATTATTTCATTTCTAAGTCCTAACTATGTTGTATGGTAGGGTGTTCATAATGGGGGTACACATTATATACAAAATCAATATTCCCTTCATTAAAAAAGGATCCATTGTTGTGCATATCGCACCAATTTAACAACGTAGGTTTTGAATCATCTAGTCATAGTATTTTGCCTCGAGTTATTGTTACAAACAAAAGGAAACAAGATCGTATGGAATGTTAAAACTCATTGCATATCTATGTTGCCACCTACCAATAAATTTTTGTCAAAATGAAAACCACTTTAAGTGAAATGGCCTAAGACAATGTAGAATTGGCTATAGCAAAGACTGATTTTGACTTGTTCTTTGATGTCCATTTGCTTGTCAACTTAGCTAGGTTGTTTATTGCTACTACTTGAAATTGTTGATGTTTTGACTAATTTTTTTCAAGAATAAGATGTTTTTGTGTGTGATTATTAGATTGCTACCATAAAAGGTTATTAGTCACAATTGTATTTTCTATATAATAACCCTAAGACTATTTTAATTTCTTATTTGCTTAATGAGTCCAAGGATCTTGTGGCTTACACAAATGTTATTGGCCTATAATGGATATCACCAATGACAAACATGAATGAGTCACTTATGGAATATCTTACTTTTTATTTTGATACACACACATTTTATGCAACTTACACTTCATCAAATTCAAGGATTGTTTGCCCAATCAGTTGAAATATTTTAAACTTCATATGCATAATGTCAAATTTGCTTGCACTAGTATATTTTGTTCACCTTTTTACTCTTCTACTTTGTATTTTGGATATGTTGCCACGATTTTATGATTCACGCCATGTCACTTTCCATTTTCCTTAAAGTACCCAACTTCTTAAAGGTTGACATTTTTTTCCTCGCCCCCAAATACCTTTCAAATCCAACTCATTTGAGATCTTGATTTGAGCACATGTGACCTCAATTTTAAGATCTTTGTTTGATCATAATAAAAATCCTTTGATGATATTAGGATCCTTGTTGGATTGTGTTAAAACCTCATTTGAGGATTTTGAGGTATTATACACATACCATTCAAAAGGAAGCCTACTAACCATTTAGGAAACCCTTGGGTTCTTTTTCCAAAAATTCATAACACATAAAAAAAAAGTTCAAAAACATAACTTCAAATTGGTTTGAGTTTCAAATTGTCTCGTCTTTAAGAGAAAAATAAGTATAAAAAAAGTAAACTGAAATCTGATTTACTCACAATGCATATTCTTATGATTCTACATGCTTTACCTTAGCATGAATGGTCAGCCAACTAAAGTCTCAAATTGCCAATCACTCTACCATTCCTTCTTTGGAAGTTGAACAAGAGTGTCTAGCAAGCATTGACTTGGCTTACATTGCATTCCACAACTTTAAGGGATACATAGATACATGCCTCAAGCAACAAAGGAGTTGCCTCTAGCTAGTATCAATGGTACACCTCATGAAACTCAGCCATCTCTTTCAAAGCTCTCAAATCAGCACATGAAGTACTTTCAATCACCTACTTGTAACCCTAACTTTGCATGAACACGACACAACACATGACACAAATAATTCTAGCACACAAAAACAAACACCAACATTTTGTAATTTCTTTGGCACTTCTTGTGACCACAAAGTAGGATTGACACCGTAACAAGCATTCAGTGACAACAGCAGGCTCACAGCCCATACAAGTAGGATAATTAACATGGTGTAAGCTCGAGTTAGCATGCCAAGAACTTGTGAGACATGCATCCCCTATCATTCATTAAGAATTCCCAATTTTGAAAAAAGCTGTGTTAATGGAGCGTAACCCACACTGGCACTCTAGCAAGGGCATGACACTCAATGAACACATGCTGACATAGCTCAAGCAATGCGCACAAAACATTCAATTACAATGCAGGAGAAAAGATTCACAGAAGCTTGCATGCACAGATTCTTTCCAGTATTGTAATCAGGAGATACAGAACATCATTATGCTCTTGATACGGGACACAAATTCATTACACTGGTGTTGACACCAAGGTAGAGGACAATGGCAACTTCACTCTTGACATGTAGAATCTTAGCATGCAAGCAAATGCATCTGTCTCATGAACATATTTGATGAAGAACAAAGAATTGAGGGACAGGATTTCATCCATAAAACCTTTATGTTTATCTTGAATCTTTCAGCAGGCTATAGCCCCATCATCTCTAGAGTGCATCCTATTGGAATCTTGAGAAACTCAAGACTTGCAACAGGGGGCACAATAAATTCAGGGCATATTGACATGAAACATTTCAACTGCTTTCGTCATGGTTGGCGCCTAATGCGTTTTTGGGGGCATGTCACTCACTTTCCTACATCAGCTCCACCAAGCTTCACTGATTTTTTTCTGACTATCTGTATTGTCTCTTGTATTTCCTCCACTTTTTGGTGCCACCAACTCTGAGGGGAGTCCACATGTGGAAAGCAGCAATATGAAACAACATCCCCTGTGTCAAACCTTTGAAATTATAAGCTAGATTTCTATGATCAACCTGATAATTGGTCCCTTCCTCAGTCTTGTAATCAACCATGAACTTTCTCTTTTCATCAATGAAGATCGGGGGAGAGTGGCAGCCACTGCAGCAACTGATGCGCATTCATTTGGTCACATCCACAGTCTGTGTGAGGTGCCCCAAAGTTCCAACTGGAAAGTAGCACACCTGAGTTTCACTTTGTCCCAGTGACACACCTCCATTTTCAGTGTTTGATGAATGGATTGAACTCGATTCACGCATCTGAATGCAGAGGAGAGATGTAAATCACTGAAAGCCAACAATTTGGAACAAAACTCTGCTGCTGATACAACATCCTATAGCATGCTAACTATGTTTTAAAAACAGAACTAATGATGGACCACATACACTTGACCTTACTGCCCATACAGATAACCAGGTTGAACAATTGACCTAAAAAAAAGAACCCAAAAGACCATGAACAAGAATTCAGTTTCAAACAGAATCTCATAATGGAGTGCTATGCTTGACCTTGCACCATACTGATATCCAGGTTGAGTAATTGAACTAAAAAATGGGGGACCCAAGAAACCATAAATCCATACTTTGAGAAAGAACTAAACTCTAGCGTACCACTGGGTTGTGATGTGCCCAAATGGCTTCTGGAGCAGCTTGAAGACCACCCCACTGTAACTTTCCTGCTGACAATGATGATGGGCTGGCATTTGGGGATTGCCAAGGTGAATCCTGCATTGACGGAGGTGATGGCGGCCTTGAATTTGTGGGTGATGGACACAGGATTGGGATGTATGGCGGTGATCCAAGCAAACCTGATTCCAGCTGCAAACTAGGGCCATTTGTGAATGATGAAGGAAGCAAGAATCCAAGAGACATACTTGCGGGAGACTCTGAAGGTGAGTTGAGTGTGCTGAAGGTGGAGATGGCTCTTGGAGATGAACTTGCCGAACCAGACCATGATTGGGGCTCCATCGACTCACGATATGGTGAGGAGAGTTGTGTGTAGGGGCTTGACGGAGTTGACAACACAAGATGGTTCTCATTCATGCTTTGTGGAGGTATCGTTGCTTGTGCTGGCTCAGAAGCATCTTCCACAGTGTCCACTATCCTTTGAGGTATTGACAGTCCAGTGTGATTCTCATGAAGCTTGTCTGTTTTCCTCTCAGTGCCAACAACCTTGCAAGCAATTTCTACATAAGCATTCTCCCCATTACCCATTCCTTGATTGACAGAGCCATTTTCTTGGGCATTTCTTCCACTGTAACTGTTTTCCGGCAGTCTTTCTGAAGCATCTAGAGGTGTGGGTCGTTTAGCCAGTATTACAATGGAAGGGGACTTCTGGGGTTCAATCACCAGTTCATCCTTTGGCTGCTCCTCAAGTGCAATGGGTGCATGTCCCTGGGACTCCACATGCGCTTTCAGTGCAGAATGGTTGAGCAGTGTACCCATTCTATCTCTGTCTGTGGAACTATTTCTATTCATTTCACCCTGATCTTGGGTGTAGACCGAGTGGACCTTCATTTCTTCAGACTCCGTAACCAGGAACATATCTTCAGCTCTCCTCTCCTCCTGGAATCTCTGACACATGCTTCCTGTTTCTATGTCTCTGGCACTGATTTTTAAGGGAGCTTGGGGATCTGGTGGTGGCGGTGATAAGATCTGGGAGTTGCCATTTGTTGATGACTCTGGTACTTGCTCTGGATGCTGCTGGTGCAAATCTTCCAGCATCACTCGGTGACTGGAGAAGCTGCTCTGTTCTCTGCCATGCATGCAAATTCTCCTTTTAAAATGGTCAGATGACATTGAAAGACCAGAAACTAAGAGCTTCATTCACCACATGAAGTCAAAAGTCCTTGATGGACAACAAGTACCTTCTTCTTACACACCAGAATTGAATCAAATGAAAACATGGGCAGCATTGCACTGACAAAGAACAGGCATATATGACAAGCACCTGGAATCGACATCTATGTACGCAACATCATCCTTGGAGTTACACCGCCTCCTTCTCTCATCCTGCAAGCATGCTGCCACCACTAATGTGACAATCTGAAAGCCACACAAAGAAAGGATCCCAATGCAACAGGATGATGATGATGGACATAGCATTGAGATACATGAAAGAACAAATTGTGCAAAAATGGTACACAACATTCAAACCTCTCAAAGGTTCCAACCAAGGAGCATGGGGCACAAACCTCTGCTGCTTGAAGCAGACCATCAAGTTCCCATTCTTCTTCTTCTAATCTCTTCAGCTCAGACTCTGTCCAAGCTGCTTTGAAAAAGGAGGGATCTGTAAACTTCTTCAGACAAGCACCTTGCCCTCCAGTATCAAACCTAGAAAGAGTTGTCCACACCCCCCGCCACCCCCCTGAGTTGATCAATACAAATGGTACCCAACAACAAAAATAGAGAGCAAATCTCGAAACTTGGTACAGATGGGTGTGATCATAACAGAAGTGTTGCAGAAAAGAGCAGCTCAGAGCCTCATCAATGGATATACAGTATGGCATGAATCGAGCTGCTGCCATTGTCCTCCTCCTCCTCCATAAAGCTTCTTTCCTAAGGTTGAGGTATAAGATACATAAATCTGTTGCAACCATGTGTGTTGCAACAATAGGAGGTTAGACAACCCAATTTTTCCAAAGGAAGGAAAGGGGGTGAAATGGGTGTTGAGAGCATACTTGTCAAGGAGAGAGAGGTGGGGAGGTGGTTGACATTCTTCATAGAAGCGGTAAAGAAAACGCGGTAAGTCACCTTGTGTGCAAGACTTGGGGTCATATGGCAAGCTGCTATGCCACTTTGAACCTGTGTCGGCAGACAAAGCAATCTTCCCATAAGAGTTGCAATCAAGTGAGTGAGCAAGCAAGCAAGATCCTTAACAAAAGAATCTACTGACCAACAAAAGAATTTTATTGGTCAGTGAGTATTTTGTCAAGGTCTGATGAGTGAGGGTACCTACCCTTAGAATATGCGTAACGGGTTTGATTGGTTTCTGACAGTAATGCCTTCTCAATGATAGGAAGCTCTGCCTCTAACCTCAACACCCGTGCCTTCAATCTGTGGCTTTGACCCAGTACTTCCTTCATCTCCGCATGCAACCCCTGAAAGAGCTCAGCAGCAAAACTGCACTTATACCCTTCACACAGGAACATTAGCCCCAGTGTTCTTCCATCTCCTTTTGAAAAAACCACATGACTGTAAGCCTGAAAACCTCATGATTTCCTGATACTATTTTCCAAGAGCAAAAATGGCATTGCAGAAATCTTGAAAACTTCTTGAAAGCTCAGGAGAAGTTTTCAAGATTTTTTGTGGTTTCCACATGCCATGCTCCCAGTTTTCTCATGAGCATGGCATGTGTATAGGCAACTCTAGTGTTCCTTGTAACCAAAACCCGAGAATTCAATCTTCTTTGAGCTAAGGCTGTGTAAACCCAAGAGTGTATTTTGGTGTGCATTTTGAGCTCAAGGACCCATTGCAGACAAGTTCAAGAGAATTTCAGGAACTGCTTGTGTTACAACTTCTTCAATACCAGCTCCTCCTGAGCTTCTTCTTCTTCTTCATTCTTCCAGCTTCAACAGAGCAAGCACTCAAGAATTCTGAGAAGAATAGGAGAAGAAGATAAAAACTGGAAAGTGAAGTTCAAAGTCAGGACCAGAAAAGAAACCCACCCAAAAACAAAAAAACAAAAACTGAGCTGCTGCTTCTTCTTCTCTGTAAAGACACAAAAAAAAAGGCAACAAAACAATGTTGGAGAGAAAAAGAAGAGGAAGAAAAGAAGACAAAGACATACTCAGCAAGGTCTCCCAGCTGCCTGATGATACCAACAAGACCCGCCATGGCCACACCCTCCAACAATGCACGCGAGGAGTCATCTCCTCCTCCCACAAAAGCTTTTCGATACAGCTCTGGGTCCGCCAAACTATGCTCGCACCGCACCTCGTACCTGACTAGAGGCATTTCTTCAACAACAATCCTCTCAAACGCAAAAAACACACACCCACAAAGACAGACACCAGTCTTTCTTTCTCTCGACTGTTGATCTGCCAACTCTAGAGCTCTGTCTTCTTCTGTTGCTTTCTTTGGGTCTCTTTGTCTCGATGCGTCTCTCTCTACTTCTTCATCTGCAACTATGAACTCTCTATGAACTTGTTGGAGTTTTATCTGTGTCACTTGAGCCGCTGCTGCCGCTGCAGCCGCTTCTTCCCAGTTTGCAGCTTGTAAGAATGCTGAAGCTCCTCCAGCAGCAGCAGCAGCAGCTCAGGCTATGCAAGCTGCTTTTTCTTCTTCCCATCTTCTTCTCCAGCAGCCAGTTCCCCCAACTCTCTCTCTGTGTCTCTCTGTTTTCTTACCTTCGCTTCTTTCTCGCTCTGTTATCTGCTCTCTCACGTGTTTTGCAACAGTACTCAACTCTCAGATTCCGTGCAAAAACCAACTCTTCTTCTTATGGAACCCAAATCTCTTTCTCTCTCTCTCTTTCCATCAAATCTTCTTTCTTAGCACAAACCCATCTTTTCATTAATCTCCTCTTCTTGTTCTTGCTCCTTCATCTTCAATTTCATCTGTCTCTTCTTCTTCTTCCTTCCTGAACATATTTTGTTTTGCACAGCATCATCATCGTCATCAATAAGCACCCATTCTCTAAATCCCCTGTACAAACAAAAACACAAAAACACAAACCAACAACAAAGTTGACATCAGAGATGTAAAGTGTCTTTGATCAGGCTAACAAAGAACCAAGTCTCTCTTCAAAGTTGAGGCAATAACAAGTACTTTACCACAAGGTCTCTCTGTCTCTCTTGATTAGCTACAATATTACCACAAGTACTCACCACAAACCCACATGTCTTGATATATTCTAGTCACAGTACTTAATACATGTAGGTACCCAAATATCTTGATTAGGTGAGAACACTTCAACACTCTAATCCAGAATGTCTGTCTTGATTAGTGAAAATACTTCAACACACTAATCCAGATAAATGTCTGTCTTGATTAGTGAAAATACTTCACACTAATCCAGAATCTCTTGATTAGTAAATCGGGTTTATAAACCGTAACTGGTTTCTGGACTGCATTTCCCAACGTGTCACTTTCTCATTGGTGGAGAGGAGGGGACTCTATATAGCACAGAATTTTCTCCCTTCTATCCTCTAGTTTTGAGTCCCTTCTTTCTCATTGGTCCAGAAACCGGTTATGCCCTGGTAACCGGCCAGAGGAGCCAGATTATCGAAATAGTCTCAGCACTTTTGCGCCTTGACTACAAATGTGCTGAGACTATTTTGATAATCTGGCTGCAGAGACTATGTTGATAATCTGGCTCCTCTTGCCGGTTACCTAATACACAATATCCCTCTTGGGAAGTGAAAGGGAGTTTTGTTAAATCATCACAGATTCTATGAATTTGTCGAATCTCATCAGACGGGGTATGGGTTGTCATCCGTCGGTTGGTTATGTAGTGGGTTATGATTGAGTTGATCATGTGTACCAAGGAGGTGCAAGATGGGCCTCGTTGGATACACATTTCAACTCAAGCCAGCTGCCCGACCTACTGCAGACCTGCCAGACCTTACTCCCATGACCTTAGTGACCTGATCACATGAACCCAATTTCAACACAAGCCTCTTGCCCAGACTGCGCTACCACACTTGCGTGACAGCAGTCACCCCATCTTGTTAACCTACACTACAACACAAGGTGTTCCCATGATCAAGGGATTTCACTGGATTTTGAGTGAATTTATTATTCATAATGAACAAGATATAATGAGAATGCAATAAATTCACTGATCAAGTGATCGAAAACTCATGAATTGCACTCACATTTTGTAATGATGGTAGTGACCTAAGTTTTGTAACTTTGGTGGCATCCGTGCTTTGAGCTGAGTAACTCCTTTGAAGTAAGGAGTCCCAGTCCTTGGCTCTTCCCGTGGTGTGTTTCCACACTCCTTTGGGAGTTACCCAACACAACACTAATCCAAATGTTTTGTCACCCCATGTAACGCACAGGCAAAAACTGAAAAAAGAGAGGTTGGGCATTTTTTGAAATGCCCTCCCTTTTATGGGGGAAGATTCTGCTTATAATGTGCCTCCCAACTACACTTAAAACATTTCTGGGGATGTTGTGTGATTGGGTTGGGTTAAGTATTCAACACTATCCAAAATGCCTCATATGTGGAAATTGTTTTTGTCAGATTAGTGAGTTAAGGGTCTTGATTAGGCAAAAGTAAATCCCAATTTTAGTGAGTTATAATACAAGCAGACACTCCTCAAATAGATAATATGTGCTTTTTACTATGTGCTTTATGACAATGCAAATCAAGCTGGATAATATGTGCTTTTTACTATATGTGCTTTACAACAATGCAAATCAAGCTGGACTACTACTACTACTACTCAGGGTTTTGTTGGGTGCAAAATTTCACCAAATTGTGAAAAAAACAAAAAAGGGAACATTCTGTCACAATATTATCTTTTTCCTTATAAAGTTGCAAAAATTTGGAAGAAAAATCCAAAAATTTCCATTAAAATTGGACTCTGATTTTAGTTTGATAGCATTTTTTAAACTATATTTTCTATTATGTAGAAAAGTTACTAAAAACATGTTGCCATGTGATGCTAAATCCCTCTTGGGGTGCTAGCCAATGACACAACATCAGAAAATTGAAAAAAAGTTGGATAAGGTTCATCAGTCAAATCCAGTGAATCCACTGGACATTGTCAAAAATCCCAAACCTTTCAGAGCGCTGGAACAGTCTAAAAAACACAGTCAAATCGTATTTATTGACAGCTCCCTGTTTTCGATTGGCTAGATCGTTTGATTGGTCCAAGTGGGTTGCTATTAGTAGTCTCCCACCTACTTGCAATCCCAGTTTCAGTTTTATGGGTGGGGTTGAAAAAAAGTTTAGTCACTAGAACGTGGATGTGAGAAATATTTTTGCAGGGTCACATACTGAGCGTTGGTGGAGATGCTATAATTCAATTTCTGAAAAGGGACTGAATTTCTCTTCCATTCAGGCTACTAAGCATATGACTGAATTTTGCTGAGACTTCAATTCATCTTGGTTATGAGTCTTAGTACTGGTGCTTTATCTTTTGTTGCAACTTAGCTCTTGAACTAATTACTTGTTCAAAAACCAAGTAACTCTAGAAGAAGAATATGGCTTTTGTGAATGAACTTCATTAAAACAAAAGAAGAACATCATTTTTGTATTGGTAGGTTTTCTAACTTAAGGGGGGCAAAACCCAATGTTGGGAAACATGAAAGAAACCTCATTATTGTACTATTTACATTCAAAAGTTTTTCTTTGGGAAAAAGAAATTTAAAATAAGTTTGAAGAAATCATTTTTGAACTTGGGAAAATGCAATGCTGGGAATCACCCATTGTATTAATATACACGCAACTTTTTCTATGGGAAAAAAACAATTTGAATGAAGTTTGAAAAAGTCATATTATAAAATTTTTGCAAAGAAAGTTTCTCAAAACATTTAAGGTCATGGACATTTTGTGAACATGAACAAGATGAAATTACTGATTAGGAAGAATATTTAGATACATTTAGGGTAGAACAGCCCATGAGCGATCACTTAAGGTACGGTTTGCTTGCTGTTTTTGCAGGAGGGCCCCATTGTTTATGGTGTCCAAAGACTAGATGGAGCCCTCCTCTTGGTGCATCTATGGCACTAAAAATTGGCAAAAATGAACTAGAGACGAGAAAGTTACAGTTCCCCAAAGTAAGGGGGGTCATTTTTATAAAAAAAATCTCAACGAAACAGTTCATATCCTATATTTGATTCCCTCAAAAAATCTTCAAATAGTAATTTGTCACCTTGATTTGTAGAGATTAAGATGATGATTTGAAATCAGTTTAAATCGCTCAATTTGAACAAAAAAGAATGAGAAAGTTATGCACTGATGAATAGGGGGGGGGTCAAAATGAAGAAAAATAAAAAAAATGTGTTTTATAATTCGAAAAGAACGTATTTTTTTTATTGCTCTTTCTAGGCTGCTCCTTTGGCTTTCCAGTTCAAATATGATTGGTAGAGCTTGAGAAGGCATTCCTGTAACATTTTTAAATCACTCAAAATGGAGAAGAATTGAGAAAGATTTGCCAAAGTGATTGGTGATAGGCTAGTGATTGGTGATGGGCCGCTCTACCCTAACTTCTGTATGGTACTAATTTATCCGAACTTATTAAGTTTCAAACTTCCATTCATACCTTCTGTGAACTAGATATTAGCCAGGCTATGGGCTATAGCAGCTGAAAGTTTTCTCAGAGCTTTGACTATGTCTGATATTAAATTTTTTTCCTTAAGTGAATATTTTCTAGAGTATTTTCACTAGAAAATGTTATATAGTTTGACTTATTCTTGGGTGTCAACGAATTTGGAGCCCTTGAAAAAGTATTTGAGCATGGATTGGATCAAAAAGACTTAGTCAAGAAGAGATGCTCAAAGGGCATTTCAACCATCATGCACTTTAAAAATCACAAATGTGCAAAACACTTTCATGTATTAAAGAAGGCATCCAAATGTGCAGAACACTGTCATGTATTACAGAAGGCATCCGTATCTTTCAAGTTACTTATTACTTACCACAATCCATTTGCCAACACGACTCATTCAGTAACCATCGGGTATGAAAGTAATAATGCACCATAGACATAGATGACAAGGAAAGTTTGGTACACATTAAAAACACCTGCGCAGTTCTTTTTAGTGTTGTTGCAGGTAGCCTTACATAGTGTAATATGGTACCTTACCCTAAGGTCAGTTTTGTCATTATATAATTCTCAAAATAGTGAAATGAAATTTTGTGCAAATATGAAGTTGACATGTTGAAAATCATCATAATTATCGTAGGCTACACTCTGAATAATTTCACTACTCATATCACAATATTATAGTAGATGATGGAAAATTATATAATTTCAAAATTAAAAAAAGAATTCATTTTTTGAAAAAAAATAAATCGTTTTTCTCAATGTGGAACCTGAACCTAGGCTATGGGTAGTAAGTGTTTTGAAAAATCAGGTAATGCTCACGAAGGCAGGCATTTAATTTTTCAAAAAAATTGTCATTTTTTCTCTTGATATCTGGTGGGTGCTGACCAAGTACCATCGATTTTTAAAAAAAGGAAAACCACAGTGGTTTCTTCACCCCTGTGAAACCCTCAGGGTTGAGCTTCACGAGGATGGGGCCCATGCTTGGCTCAGCCTGGTGGGGCCCTTATTCCCGTAAAAGCCCTGCCCCTCAGGCTTCACCATACTCAGAATAAACAAGGGGTGTGTTACACTGTGTGGCCTTGCCATTTACATTAAAAAGTATCTTAAGGGAATAGAAGAATTATGGAAACTCAAATATTTCACCATGCAAAAATATGATCTTTCAAAAATCCTCTAAAAGAGTCCAAAATCCTTCAAGATATTATAACTCTATGACTAGTCTCAAGTTTGAACACAAGCCCAAAATATCATCTTTCAGAAATCCTCATATAAAAATAAATAGACCTATTATTATTACCTAGGTGCCAAAATCCCTTAAGCTACTATACTCTATAATGAGTCTAAACACAATATCCTTGCCTTGCTGGTAGGCAAGGCCAAAAAGAGGGGACCCACTTGATAGGCCTTATTTTTTAATTTTCTCTTTTCAGATAGCAAGTGGGTCTCAATTAACAAAAGCACAACATATCCAAATGAGATTGGATAGAGCTCATCACCCAAAAAAGTGCGCTTCATACTACTAGCCCTAATATCAAAGCAATTCCCATAATTGACTTGCAGGGTAAGGTGACTGATATACTCCATCCATTCTTATGGTATTTATTTACTGGCTCTGATGAGCAGGTCGGTTACATGTCATAGCCTGGCTAAAGCTAGGTAGGTCAATAACTAAAAACTAGCTACATAGGTAGGCTGCTAGTAGGCTTTGGTCTGGTATCAACTTTTGAACATACCAGCTGGGTCCTAGTATTAGGGCTTCTTTCCCTTTTTTTTTTCCATACCTTGCTGGTCCTGGTATTGGGTACTTTTAAAAACTTGCATACCTGTCTGGTCCCGGTATTGGAATGGGTCCAAGACTGATTCTTGACTGGTACAAGGCAAAGTATATATACCTTGATATCTACTTATATAAAATAATTGGTGTCCGCACATGCTTGATTCGGTAATTTGTGATTGGCTGGAGCCCTCCCCCCTCCATCCCTTGAGAGCCATGAGTGAAAATATGTGGGCCCTGCATCCTAGTTGAGATTAATATAAAACTTGTAGAAGGCTGGTACTACCTCAAGTACCTACCAGACTTGTAGGTAGGTAAGGTCCTTGCTACCAGTGTTGATACCAGGTGCAGGCCTAGATACTACTAGTTACTACCTAGGTAGTGCGATGGGAAAGTAAGAGGGTTTACATGTTTACATGACTGGTTACCAACATGGTAAGTTGTGGTGTGGTAAGTTGTGGTTCAGTGGTTCATCGACAATGAGTCATAATGGGTTTTCGATGGATGATGCACTGGTATGTGTGCTCTCAGCTCTGTCGCATAACACGAAGTTTATAGGCTAGCCAACTGTTTGAAGTGCATCATTAGTGGAAAAAATTCAGGTGCAAAGGTTTCCTGTTGTGTTTCATATGAAAAAGGATTTCATTGAAACTGAGGGGTAAGGGAGAAAGCCAAGGCTCACTCAATTCTTAGCATCTCAAGGTTGGTTACAAGTTATAAGGAATTGGAGTTTGGAGAATATCAAGTGTTCTTCCAAAATGTTCTAAAGTGCAAGGCAAAAAATCTATGCAAAACCTCAGGCACGGGGCATGCCTTCCTAAAAGCAGTAGCCTGGCTTGATGCAGTAACTGAGGCTGGCCCTGCGTTTTTGGAATGTTCCTCATCTCTGGCCTTTCCTGCATCAAAACATACAAGTTGAACATTATCAAACAAAAAGATGTTAACCCAGCAGACCTCACTCTGTCATCTTGCTTTACTGGCCTGGCCAGTGTGTTACACTTTGTGAATGCATGCACTGACATGAGCTTCAAACAAGTTTCATGGGATTGTAGCACACTCAAAAAATACAAAGGATTTTTGTTTTCAAAATTCTTTCTGGATTGCATGAATAATTTGCCCCCACCAAATCATAGTAAGCAGGTAAAGTAGGCTATAATAGGAGTCTTCTGAAATCCCAAAATTGTTGCAAACTTGAGTATCTCATGCATGAAATGACAAGTTCCTATTATGATATACCCATAGAGGTAGTACCTTATTTGGTTTGGCACTCAAGTGTGGAATGTTTAGTTTATTTTCCAAACTCAAAGTTCAGCAATATAAAAATGGTAAAATTAGGAATATTTGGCCTGATCTTTTATTATTATTATTATTATACCTAAATACAAATATTCCACAATGATGATTTCTTATTGGCATTAATAAATGTCCATGTGAAAAGATCTCATTAAAAGAGAAGTACTCCATGATTTCCTCTCCTCATTACATTACAATTCTTAGTTGCAAGCAACATGGACTCCACTGAGCACTCTATCGAACAACTTAAAGTGCATCCTAATAAACATTGGAACTATTGCCAAAGCATAATTGGTTCATAAATCACCCATCTATTAAATATTACATAACGAAAACAATGAAAACAAAGAAAGCAATAAACCTTAAATACAAGGTACACATATGTTTCAAGTTTTTAAATTTTTTGAGATCAATGGGAAAATAATTTTTTAAACTTTCAACGTTTTGAACAGAAAATTTCTAAAAAAATTGACATTTAAAAAAAAAGAGATAATTATAGCTAAACTTGAGAAGGTAGAATTTAAAAAAAAATTGTTTGTGGAGGGCACCTTACCGTTTAGCAAAACTTCTACCTAGGATCATATCTTCCGCATAAGGTGCCTCCTCTCCTCCCCATCACTACCAGTGCTGTTCAAGCATCCGGCGGCATCCAGCCGCAGCCGAGCCGTTTTGGTCCTGATGAAATCTCAGCCGCAGCCGCAGCCACCCGATCCACATGCCAATATGGCAGCCGCAACGGTAGCCGCCCGGTAGGAACCGGTAGGCGCACAAAGGATAGGAACTGGTAGGAAAATACCAGAGGATAGGAACTGGTAGGAACCGGTAGGGCGCACAGCCGCCTGCAGCCGCCCGCTGATCAAAATCCTGGCCGCAGCTGCAGCCGATTTGCGGCTGCGGGCGGCTGCGGCTAGCGGCCAGCCGTTGGGCAGCACTGATCACTACCATCTTTTTGAAAGCAAATGGTGATCATCCATAAAATTATTTAGCCAAATTTGGCTATGAAAAAAACATGACAATAAAAGAATAAAGCATCCTTCTCTCTCTCTATTATATACACACATTTGACTACTTATTGGAACCTGATGTAGAATCTGGCATTATTTTAAATCTATGTTTTGTCAAAATTTGGTGATCAAAATCCCTGTAAAACAATACACATTTCAAATTTTTGAAAAAGATTTGTTAAGAAACACTGATATGTATTGGACACATGGAGATTGTGTGTGTGTGTGTGTTTTTTAATGAATTTTTTTTTTTCTCAAAATGTTAAAAATTGACTATTTCTGGGGTTTTTGGTCATCAAAATTTTGATAAAGATTATTACTAATTTTTAATAAATAACTGGGTTTTAAACTAATTTCCAAGAAGGTAGCCTAAAATATGGAAGGATGCTGAATTTGTAAAAAAAACATTCATTTTCATAATTGTCAAATCTGGCTAAATCGTCTTATGGACGATCTCCACTTCAGCTGGGCTACATCACAATTTGAAAAAAACACTGGAATCCATGGTTTTAAAAGTTTTGAGATATTAAAGATATCCATAAAGTCACCCTGTCTTTCACCCCCTAACCCCTGTTTTAGTGGTATTCGCAAAGTAAGGAAATTTTATTAAATCTCCGTATGAAATGCTGAATCTCAGCATTTAACGTACAAGGTTCGAGAGGAATTATAGTAGCTGTACAGGTAGGAGCAGTGAAATTCTATGTAGCAGCGGTGGAGCCGCTCAGGAAAAAAGAAAGACAGGGTGAAACTCAGGAAACCATAAAAAAATTGATGGTTTCCTGAGTTTCACCCCACCTTGAATGCTAATGTACTTTTTTGCAGGTTTTTTTTGAATCTCACCCTGTGTATGACCAAACTCGGGGTACTGGCCCTGTCTTTTCCTGACTTTAGGGATATCTCTATTGAAAAATTGGCGAATATTTCCAAAAAAATAGAAAAAATAGTCAAATTTACACTAGAAAAACACAAAAAAACCCCCAAGATTTGTCTGAGAAAAAATCACTGCCAGTGGAGTCACGCACCTCCTTCCAAACTTAAGAAGAAGTACGATGTCCGGTTTCCGGGCTGCTAAATCAGTGTCCGGGTTTTGGCGTACCCCTTTTTTGCAATGTAGACTACAAGAGACGACGGATGAATGGCGACGAACAAGGCATCCAAGTAGAGAGCAACAGAGAGAACCCAAGCGCCCATTTTTCCAATGTAGACTGGCGAGACGACGGATGAATGTCGATGAACAACGATAGGCATCAAAGTAGAGGGCGACAGAGAGAACCCAAGCGCCCATTTTTCCAATGTAGAGTAACAAGACGGCAGATGAATGTCGATGAGCAACGATAGGCATCCAAGTAGAGAGCGACTGAGAAGGAACCCAAGCGCCCATTTTTCCAATGTAGACTAAAGAGATGTTGGATGAAATGTCGATGAGAAACGATAGGCATCCAAGTAGAGAGCGACGGAGAGGGAAACCAAGCGCCCATTTTTCAAATGTAGACGAAAGAGATGTTGGATGAAATGTCGATGAACAACGATAGGCATCCAAGTAAAGAGCGAGCGAGAGAGTGAGAAGCCAAGCGAATTAGGGTTTAGAGGCTTTAGGGTTTAGTGGCGGTCGTGATGGTTCTTTCTCTTCGTGAGAAACCCCGGCCGGCCTTTGTACCGTGGAGCAGGCGGTGCGTTGCAGATCGCACTGGGGACGACGTAAGTCTTGTTGCACCAAGACTACAGTGGATCTGTCGGAGAAGGGGCAGGCGTCATGAAGACCATCCTGGCGTCGCAGACTATGGATCTGCCGGAAGGGGTGAAGATCGAGATCAAGGCGAAGCAGATTAGGGTTACGGGGCCGAGAGGGGTGCTGACTAGAAACTTCAAACACCTCAACCTCGACTTTCAGATGCTGGAGGGAGGTAGGAAGTTGAAGGTGGAGGCATGGTTTGGTACCAGGAAAACTATGGCCGCTATCCGCACTGCCATCAGCCATATCAACAATCTCATCACCGGGGTTTCCAAGGGCTACCGCTACAAGATGCGGTTTGTTTATGCCCATTTCCCCATCAACGCTAGCATCACAGCCGAGAATGACAACATTGAAATCCGAAACTTCTTGGGCGAGAAGCGGGTGAGTTCGTTGATTCCATGCGCATTAACTGTCTCTCGTCTTTTTCAAAGTTTTTGCACTGGATATACATATCGATTGGAAACCCTAATTTCCCGAAGAACGGAATATTAGGGTTATCAGCTGCGTGTTGTCATGTTTGATGCTGCTTATTCTACTGTTGGAATTCTTTTGATTATAGCTGTCATTATTGTGGCTATGAGATTGTATATCGGTGTCATGTGATTGCTGTTCCTTTTTCCTGTTCATCAGGTTACAGTCACACTTTTTCCTATCATCTCTGATTTGATGTGATGATGGACAGGTGCGCAAGGTAGACATGTTGGGAGGTGTGACAGTGACACGATCAGAGAAAGTTAAAGATGAGCTCATTCTAGAAGGGAATGATATTGAGCTTGTCTCCCGGTCTGCTGCACTCATCAACCAGGTGAGATGCATGAATGCTTATGTTTTAAGACAAATTCAATATTGTTTTCAGGGTTTTTGTTGGCATGAGATCCCCTTGGTGACATTGTTGCCATGTCGACATTTGTTGATGAAGTCATAAGTGTGTCCATCTGGTCAGTGGTTGCAATTGGTTGGCTTTTGTATGTCGTTGAAGGCCCTGCATGTCTTTCCTTGCTTATTGTGGTGGTTGTTTTGTTCTGTTGCAGAAATGTCACGTTAAGAAGAAAGATATCCGGAAGTTTCTGGATGGTATCTATGTGAGTGACAAGGGAACTATTGCTGAGGAATAAGCAGTGTCCATGGTTCTTTTGGACAAATTTTGGATAAAGTTCTATTATGATTTGCTGGAATGGTGCTGTCCATTTTGTTTCTGTTGTGCAGTATGTTTGAAGCACCCATTTTCCAGCAAGAGTGAGTTAGTGGTTATAATGCAAATATCTTTTGTCAGTCATTCTGCATGGCTGTGACTTTTAGAGGTTGGACAAGGATCAAGTTGCACAATGTTTGCAATCCCTAGATGATAGCTGTTGCCTTCAGTGCTATGTGCTTTCTTCGGAGGCTAAATGTGCTAATCTCCATGGTACTATGCTAAACATACTATGTAAATCTACAGTAGTGGGAAGTCCATATATCTATACCTCTCATTAAACTCCATGCCTACAAGCTATCAGGGCATACAGAAGATTGAACCATGCAGTCCACTGAACTTGGAATGCAGGTTCTTGGAGTTCTTAACCAGATCTTGTCACCTATGAGCCCTTATGATTGGGTTGGCAAGCATCTGCCCCTGCTTTTTGTTTGTTGCATCCTCTAGGTTCCAAACTGCACACATGTGACCAAAAGACAACAGGAATTCAAACCCGAGGCCAATCAATATGCAATTTGCAGACAATTGAAATTGTATGAAATGAACATCCTGCTGAAAACTTAAGGTGGTATCTCTTTCAGGTTGTATGTAGATTGTGAACCTCATGGTTGTAAACAAATGGAGAGAACTGATGAAAATGAGTTGACATTATATTATTATGATGTGACCATTTCACATAGAATTCAGATTCCTAGTGCTGGGTACACATTCAGAAAGGGAAATGTACTTGGAGGACTTATACTCAAGGACTACTGAACCCAATCTGCTTGCTAAATTCTTGAGTTTAATGACTGTCTTCAGAAGCAGAAAGAAAGCAGTCAGGCATTTTATTGACTGTAAAATGACCTAAAACTTAGCCAACCTTGAAAGATTTGCTGTATAGTTGATCGAAGAAGATAACCAAGTTGACTGATGAGATGGGAGGGAAGCAGCAAGTACATAGCCAAATCAATTGATCAGATGGGATGGAATCAGCTTCAAGCAACTGGCAAATCAAGCAAAGGAGCAAATGTGGTCAAAGGAACACCAGAGTGTTCAAACTGAGACATTCAAAGTGAAACTAAAGAGAGATATCACCTCCCTCCTCTTGAAGCTTGAATGCAATGTCTTCAACTGGCACATATTCACCTACTGAAGGATCTCTAAAGACAGTCCACAAGATGTGAATTCCACTGTTTCCTTAGCACAAAGTACTGCATGACAAAGTATGTGCAAAGAGGCAGAGAAGTGTTGACTCAGTGCAGTTTCAGGTATTTGTATTATTGCAGCCCAAAACATCCTACATACTCTCTTGAGATGATGAAACTGTCAAGCACACTGCTGTGTTTGTTGAACTTATAGAGAACCAACAAAGATTTTTAATGGTCAACAACTGCTGCGGGCTTCATCACAGAACCATAATTTTCATAGCCCCTAACTAGACCCTGCATGCCATTGAAGGGACCTGGTAATTCAAGTCCCTGCCTCCATTACCAGACACAATGTGGATAGTTGCATTAAATGTCCCTGTGAAGGGGTTCTGTCTCTGTGCCAATACAATTGTTCTGCACAAAAATCATGCCAATTTCATTGTATCAGAAACGGAAAAGGATTGAAGCACATGGACTAAGTTCACATGGACTCGGGCTCCATAGGTATGCACATGGGCATAGGAAGCAAGATCCATTTTGTGAAGTTGCTATTAGCTTTTGCAAAGAATCATGAGCCATGGGTTCCAAAGGAGCCCATGACTTGACATTCAGCACCTGTAGAATATCCGAGCACATGATAGCTCAGGAAGATCGGCAATGGTTGTCTTGACTTATCTGCCCATCCGAGACAATTGTCCAAGAAGTGTCCACTTCTACACTACCCACCCTTAATCCTCTTGTGAGTCTGCCAGGCAGAAGTGGAACATTCCACAGTCAGTGGGTCTAGTCTGAATCCAATAGTGCTTGCTGCAGGTGGTGGACCTGTCCTCCGGCATCAGAAAACCCCAAAAAAACGAAGTCCAAGACATAAGAATCCCATCAGCTCCTTCCTCATTTCTCATCATACCCTAAAAGGACAATATCCGAATTTTGGAAACCTCAGTTTCGATTGTCCTCGCAGGTGGTGGGTGCATCATCATCAGTCTTGCTGCAGGAACAAGAAGATCTGTTTTAGGGCAAGATTGTGGATCCATCCTTTTACGCTCTCAACTCTTCTCACTGTGCACTCTTGAACACGCTTCTTTCATTGAGAGAGAGGAACTAGGGCAGTTGTGAGAGAGAACAAGGCCTTATGATGGCATGTTTGATGCGAAGGTTTATGAGCATGCGAGTAGCAGGAGGCGATGGGCTCTTGGGCTCTTGTTCCGTTTTCGCTCGGATGGCTTCATCACTTGCTGCTTCAACTTCCGAGGAATCAAACCCTAGCAAGAAGACGAAGGAGGAGAGGAGCATGGACTCTGGGTTGGTACGCTTTCTGAGAGCAGAGACTCGCAGAATGAAAGACGGCTATCAGGTAGGAGATTTGTGTAGATCTTGTACACAATAGTAAAGCATACACTACTACTGCATAGACTGCCACAGAATTTTTTTTCTCCCGAAGCTGCTACTCCACCGTCATTGCCAGTAGTGAGTTGCTGCTGCTGCTGACAATTTTCTATGCATTCAGGAACATCAGAGAATGCTGCTCCAGATGAGATGAAATAATAAGGGGGCAAGTGATTTGCAGGAGTACGCACTCACTGCCCATGGGGTTCAAGCTCAAAGATGAACCTGGCAAGATGGACATGACCTTGCACCGGAAACATGGATCAGAGGACATTCAAATGAGATGTGAGCTGTTGTACCAGCCTCAAGGGCAAACAGAAGAGCTTACTCAGAAAGAATTGAGGGAGCTTGGGATTGAGGAAGAGCTGATTCTCAACCTCATGTTCAGGATCATGAAAGGCTCCCAGGTCCTTGAACTCAGCAGTGAATGCTACAGCAATGGCTACACTGTCAATCACATCAAGGTCCGAGATTTGAGGGAGCTCAAGAATGAGGAGGATAATGGCAAGTACTTCCCAAATTTCAGGTAGCTGACTCTTGGGTTTCCAGACTCAACAGATTACAGTTTCAGAATTTCTTTGTCAGTGGACAAGGAAGGTTCCTTCACTGCAGTTGAACAAAAGTTTTGTTCCATTCTTTGCTTCAATATTTGTGTGTGTGATCAGATTGTTGTCCTCTTGATTCTAGAGTACAGAGATATTCAATCAGACTTCTGTATGAAACTTAGGGAAGCAATTGCAGCATGATGTATGAATGTCTATCATTCTGTAATGCTGCACCTCTGGTTGTAACAGAGTTGCAATTGTGTTCAACATTGCACTTGTGTTTTATCAAGCAAGCTAGGCAAGAGTAGAATGTGATACGGGTACATCCTGGTACTGCAAGTAGAACTGTGGGAACCAAGTTTATGGATTATTGCTGTCATGGGGGTGTGTAGGATGCGTGTCAGTCCAAACCTGAAGGCTGAGATTTTCCAATATATGGGAGAGCGAGGATTGAATGAAGCCATCCTCAAGTGGGTTTATGGTTGGATGAATAATAAGGGCTTCCGGGAACGCTTGCACATGCTTCGAAGAGTTGAAGACTTCATCAAACATTAACTGATGGTCGTGAGAATGTTCACAGAAAAACAAGAATCCAATTGGATTCTCTTGCCTCGGTGGGGGGGATTCAACTCAATCCTGAGAGGAAATAGTTCAGATTGGTGAGCAGGTTTGTTACATAACAATAATGGAAGTCTGATTGCCAAGGACATTATGCAATCTACGTCGAGATCCCATGTGCTCTGGATATCAACCTGTAGACTTACCCCACCTTTTGTAATTCTCATCGATTGGCTAAGCAATCTGTTGAAACATGGACCTCATGACTGCTGCTGCTCTTGCTTTTTCTGTGCAGAGTGGTTTCACCTCCCTTTTTTCTGTTGCTTCTTGACCACTTGTGAATCTCCATCATTCTCCAACTCATTGAGTGCATCTGAATTGTTGAATCATGGTTGTGGATTTAATGGGGTCATTATGTACCAATTTATGTTGATTTTCTTGTTGCATATGTTTAAGATCAAAGGAGAACAAGTACTTTTGTATTGATTTCAGAAAACCACAAGTACCGACATGGTTGGGAGCCTGATACAAAAGTTCATGGGAATGAATATTATTGCAACAAAAAATATTCATAGGGCTATGAAAGACGATAACAAAACAAGCCTTAGCAACCATTTGATGAATTTGAACTTGCGGGTCATATATATGTGAATCAGCTCAAACAGAGTACACTGGATGGATTTGCCTAGATGTTAGAAATTTCTGCTCCTTGTGTGATCTATGGCTGATCTGAGCTTCATAGCGAACATACATATTACTCTGTACAATAGGAAGTCAGATTTGACAAGTTCAATTTGAGTCCAAGGTTTGTGACTGTGTTGTGCGTTTCTCATTTGTGAGACTTAACAACAATTCATGTTTGATGAGATTCCCTCTTGTAGCCAACTGTCAACAACATTGGAGCCATTTTGCAGAATGCAAGTCAAAGTGAAATTTCAAATTTGGTGGTTACGATCAAGTTTTTTAGATAAAACATTGAAAAAATCTCTTTGATGGATCATTTAGTGAGGCAAAATATTATTAATATTTATTATTGCATGATATGGTGGTCCCCAAATCAAAGTTTTACTCCAAATTTTCAATCTCCAAATGATCATTTGTTAATTCTAAACTTTTCAAAAGCTCAGAATTAACTACATACATGATTTGTAGCGTAGTTTGTGTTTTGTGACAACAATGAACCAACACCCATCGGCACACCATACTTGGCATGTCCATTTTTGACTTAAATTGTGGATGAACCTCAACTGCGTTAATACCTGGTTTTCAGTTGGTAACCCGTTCTGTATCACACAAGTCTTATATATTGTAGGAAGATGGATTAAAAAATGGGGAGAATGTTCTTCAATAATCTGCAGTCCATGGCCAATAATAAGCTGGCCATTTGATATTTTCAACATTTTTGAGAACCATGGTTATATAACAGAACCAGTTCTTTGATTTTTAATAGGGCTGTGGTTGTGAACCTTAAGAACTGCCCTGATAACTGCTGGGTATCTGGTCCTGTTTTCTACTATCACCCAGTCCACTGGTCGTTTAAAACCTTTTTTGTTTCTTGGAATTTCTGAAAATAAAGTCCAACATGAGTTTCTCTCCCCATTTGCTATTTTCATTTTCTGATTTCACTAAAATGAATAAATTTTAAGTGGGAAATTGGTTTTGGTCTCCCCTTGCAGATCTAGGAGCTTAAGTATCTGGTCTTAGATGTGGAAGACCTGAAACAAGCTCTTATTTGAGACTACACTTACACATCTATGAACTCAAATTTAAGAATGCTGTGAATTGGATCAAATTTCCATATTCACAAACTCCAATTCAAGGCTGCAAATATTGATATATATTAAATACACTAGTGTTGTACAGCATATTTCTACATGTACATACTACATTATATGTCAGGGTGAAGGTATTTACCTGCCCAAAGTGGGTTTATTAATTCGACTGTATGTATATGTAAAGTTGAACATGTATTCCTTTTGTTGTTGAAAACACATGTGAGAAATATAATTCGTATATTGGAATCAATGTTGGGTAAATATCCTTGAGGCGGGTAGGATCCAGGTATATCAAGAGTTCATCTGCTGCTTTTGCCATTGCCCAGTGCTTAACAACATGCAAGCAAGCAGGAACTGTAAGCTAAGAAACCTTTGGATTGACTCAAGGAATGATTTGACACTAGGGCAAATGTGTGATATTCTTTTGGCCCTTTCACTAAGATTGGGTATGATGTGTTTGATGTGGTGGCTTCCTTCTTTGCTTAATGACTAATTTATTAGCTTCTCTTTCCCATTTGCTCACGACAATTACTCTTCTACTTTGGCATCATGGGTTTTCTCATTAGGTGCTTTGTCTTTCACCAAGCCCAAAGAGTTTGATATCAAATTTAATCTACTGATTCATAAACAAAGACGTTATCATATTATAATGTTTTGAATCATCAATCGACCTATGTAAGAATTTCTTTTTGAATCATGTTAGCTTTAATTAATCTGAATTCTATAATCATATATCTATATATATGTATGTGTGTGTGTGTGTGTACTTGTTCAACATTAAAGCAATGCAATTTTACAACTCACGTCCAATATTTAGAAAATTTTCTATGACAATTTCCTAGAAAATTTGTTATTGGCAAGGTAGGCTATGACCATACATGTAAGAAAAGTCTTGGCTTGAAAGATTAATTAATTACATATGCATAAAGAAACAATGATGGCATTCATGGTGAACCTATAGTCAATTATCCAAAACAATCCATCAAGGTTTCAACAAGATCTAGGTAACCACTTTAGTAGTAGAGGTAAGACCATTTGGTGAAACCAAACACCATGTGTAATGTTATATATATGCATTCCTTTGAAATCTTGCCTTCAAATGTGCTGTAAAACACAATATTGAAAAATGTATGATTTTGTGCTGTTTTATGATTACAACCAAATATACGCAAAATATTTCCCAACCCACTCAAAAATAACTTTTTTACAATAAATGGTTGTATGAAAACATGAAGCAGTTAATTATGCTTATATTGAAACTTGAACTAGTGTTTGTTTTTTCATTTTTTTGACATCACATCAGTTGCAAGCATCCCAAGAGGGATCTCACATTAAATGGCCATATGTTCTAGCAACTTGTCTAAACATGAACTGTTACCAAACCAAAACTAGAGAGTTTTTAACAAAAAAAACTGACAAAATTTTCCACAAAAAACAAGGAATCTGTGACAACATATTTGCTTTTCATTTTTACTTTTTGCATTTGTGCTAAATTTTGCACCAAAAAAAATTGTGGCTTGATAACTGCAATTTCAAATATTTAAGACAAACATTTTGGTCTAGCATGGGCAGATAAGTGAGTGGACTTCAAGAGATGCCACTTGATGGCACATGGTAGAACTGTTCTTTTTTCTCTTTATCTTGTGACACAAAAGCAAACCGCACCTCTCAAAGACTTTCTCATTCCATGTTCCAAAAAGCTTAATGATTGAGCATTTTAGTGGCATCCATTCTTGTTGCTAGTGCATAGCACTCTGATGCTAAACCACAACCCTTATATTGATCAGAGTTTTTTTTTAATAAAATTACTTTAATTTCTATTTTGTGGTGTAGCCAACTGGACGATCATCCACAAGAAGATTTAGCCAAATTTGGCTCTAGCACAATATGAAAATAGAAAAAAATTAAGAATCATTATATGTTTTGGCTACATGCTAGAACCTATTGTAGAAATCTAGTGATTTTATTTTTCTTTGAAATCTGTAGAATTGGGGTCATTTTTTCACAAAAATCCTTTGTATGCCTCAAAATCACAATATTCAGGTTTAAAAAATTAAAAAAAAAATCACCCAAAAAAAACACTGATATTATTGGTGGGATTGTGTGATAATGACTTACATGTATCACCAAGGAAATTCTCACAATGCCATATTTGATTTAAAAAGAAAGAAAATGAAATATGGAAAGATTAGCCTCAACAATTGATGCAACACCATTGGCCAGTTGCTTAAATATCTCTTGAATATAACTGATGTTCAAGGTAGCCTAATAATTATTACACAATCCAATTCTTAGGCCATTTAGTGCCTAACAAATCTATTTTCAATTCTTCTGGCCCTTGGTTGCTAGGATAGGAGCAAAGACCTACTCCTGAAACTAAACCTTGAGCACTAATTACTCCTACTAGTGTATATTTAAAAAGTGCTAACACATACATACATCAAAGAATAGAAAGCAAAGAGAATGCAAGTGTTTTTGCAAAAGACATGGAGCTAATTTTGTTTGACATGACCTTTTTATTCTGTGTGGAATTTTTTGTAAAGAGAGTTATACGGACATGAGACTAGTAAAGGTTTCATGTAAGAAAGTAGAAACAAAGATGGTATGTGTGCTTTTGAAAAACATCTATGGTCCCCAATTTGAAATAAGCAGAATCTACAAGAACTTGGATCTGAACTTTACTTCGTAGCAGAATCTACAAGAACTTGGATCTGAACTTTACTTTCAAATTATGGTTGCAACACATGCAAGCACCAATGACCAAATCTATTATACCTAAACCTAACCCATGGGTTTCAGTACCCATAGCTAAACCTTACCAATTCTTCTAGTTGCCATTTTTGTCAATTATGGAGTGGGAGGTGCAAAAGTACATTCAAATTCGATATGGTGATCAATCATCTCAGGACTATTTTTGAAGTGGCTAAAGAGGAAACTAATTTGATATGTGGGGTTGCACATTAGTCAAAATCATTAGTCAAAGTCCATATACATTCAATTAAAGAAACAATACAATTTTCATATGCTTTTGGTCAAATGCAAAATATAATATTCAATTTTTTTTTTAGAATCATAAAAGTATGTAACAAGTACATTTGAAACCCATTGGTAAGCATTGTGTTTGGAAGTCCTACTTTTCCATGAGAGCTTTCATAAATTATAAATATAATATACAAAAGTTGAAAGTACAATGGTACATTTGAGGGACTCTATCACTTTGAATGTACCAAAAATCCAATCAAAGTCTTACTTTCATATATTTCAAACTTATTTTGTAAGAATTCAACATTTGTCATCTACTTGCATTTTAAAAATCTACTTGAATGCATATTAAACACGTGTACTAGTGGACAAAAAAAATTATTATAATAAAACATAGCAACATTTTCATATTGATCATTGGAGTTAAGAATATTTTAAAATTCAATATGTATTAATGCTTACCTTATGGTTACTTTTTGTTTATTTTTACAAGTATCTAAACCGGTGTAGTTTACCATGCTCGCAACATGCTATGCATGTAATTTGTAGAAACATATGTTGCATGTAGATGATATAGTTATGATAAAAAATAATTTTGCTTACACATGTGTATAATAATTTGCGCATTTTAAAAATTCTATTTTACATCATAAGTTTTATACAAGAATGATTTTTTTTTAATATGCCAATTTTTTTCCAAATGTCATTAATTTTTTTGAATGATTAAAAAATAAAAGGTGTAGGTTCACATTGACATGTGATAACAAGATTCCCCAAGTCAGATGAGCAAGTACAAATATCACATATATTAAGAATCAAAATGGTTTCATATTTGCTTTTCAACCACCTTATAATGTGAATTCAAATGTACTGAAGGTGATCATAATCTTGCGACTTTCCAATCAGATAATGTTTTTTAACAAGGATACAATGTAACTTTGTATTAGAAAAAACCATTGAACTTCTATAAACAAATAAAACTTGTATTCAACAAAATGACCTTGTAAAAATCAATCTAGTTGTAAGGATGGAGACCTAAAATTGATGATATTCCACATTGAACATCACCAAAATGAGAAAGGCATTATTTATTTATTTTATTCTACCATGCTTTCACCCAAAAATGTGTTTGAAAACCATATTGCACCAACTAATTTCAACCATACTTGTTACTTAGTTTTATTCTATTAATTTTTTTCAATACCATTTATTATAAATTCAATGAAGTCTACAATGGTTTGACAAATTAAGATTCAAGAAGAAGAATTTGACTTTATTGTTTTTGTGTTTATGTATATAGCATATCATCGATTATATGAAATTGCACTTGTCATTGATTACCTTTTTTGTATATTTGATTGTGTTTCAAGTAAAATTTGGCTAATAGGAGCCATTTTGAGATGTAATCATTATTTAATTTTCATTGTGGTAAGTGGTTATTTAAGAATTAATGTCAAAAGTTTTTCAAACGAACTTGTCCAACAATATTTTTGATGTATTGTGCAAACATTTAACAAAATTTGAAATGGATTTAATGAAAATGAAATGTCCAAAAATACTTGAAAATAGTTGCAGTTAGTAATTTTTGTTATTTAAAAAACTTAAGAAAAGACTTGCAATGATTTGAAAATGACATTTTATCAAAAAAAAAAATGTATCTTTACATTACAATGTAATGCAACATCTTTTTGAGTCATGAATTTTTTTAAAAATTAAATAAATAAATTATAAATCGTGATATAAAACATATTTTGCAAATATTTTATTTTAAAAAATTTAGTTCTTGGGGCAAGTGGTTACTATTAGCCAAATTGGAACCCTTTCACCCTTAATAAACCTAGGGGTCCATAAACGATTGTAATATACTACTTGGCGTTAATTAACAAATACAAATTGGGAATTACATCCCATGCATGGTGGATGAAGGTCTTCATTTGATTTGGCGCTGCAATAACCTTTTTGCTTCATTGTAAATTCCCAATGGTTATTCCCTACCAATCTCATCCCCCAAGAGCCTTTTTGGTTCATTGCATTCCCAATGGCCATTCCCTGTAGCCCTAAATTAGTCTAAGGTCTCACAATTGTTCGAATCTTCTTCTAAATCGTGCACACTTTGTATAAATTTGCTTTCACCTTTAGTACAATTAGACAGGGCACATGCTCATGTGAGGTGGGCAAGCATATTAGCCTGTAGTGGTCCCCATCTACCCAAGCTATCTGCTGCGCTATCCATTGGCTCAAGGCAGGCACAAAGGGCCACGCACAGGTGTATTAGCCTTGGTTTCACCGAGTTCACGAACAGGCTAACGACAGGCATATTAGCCTACTTTGGCCTGCCGTTCACCTTGTTTCTGCGTCATGTGCCTGGTCTAAATGTAATGCACTTCTGTAGAACATGGCCATTCATCATTTGCGCATATAATAGTCCAGATGTCATTCACACACCTTGGGTCAAGTTCAAGCCAAAACTTTATGCCCAAATCCTACACCAATGTGTAATCTCTTTCCCTATGGGTGACACCAATAAAGTTGGACTGAGTTCTAAGTTTTGAATGTACCATCTCACTAGTCAGTGGCCACATGTTTAATGGTTATTAGGACCATGAATCAATTATTAAATCCTAATTTGTAAAATTGGTTTGATAATTTATAGAAGGTAAGAAAGCATGAAAGAACAAAAAATAAGATTTTAAAAAAATTCAAAAGTTCAAGAATAAGGTGCACAACTTTTACAGATTCCACAAAAGAACATTCTGTTGATGGAGACAAATCAAGCTTACAATTAAAGTACAAATTACAAATGGACCGAATTTTCCCACTTTGAAATTGATGGATAATGCACCAAATTTTATACTTGAATGCTCGCATAAAATTTAGGTTGACCATCAAATATTGGCGTGATTTCCCCAAATTAATCCACCATAGCCTTGCACAAGTTAAAATTTTGTTAGTGAATTTTAAATTTAACTCAAAACTTTTAATATCGATGTTATTAGGACTTTCCTCATTATTTACAAGACAACTCAAAATTTTGCACCAAAAACAACCTTGAAAGGATTACAAGTTTGGGCAATTCAAATATTGAACAATCTAGATTCTTTTCCATTGGTTTACTCTGAATTATATCCTCACATGCTTTCATCTCTTTGTTTGTTTGTTTGTTTTTTTTGCTAACTCTGGCGCCCACAGCCTCCTCCTAACCACCAGGGTGGCTTACTGTCGTCACAAAGCATGAGAAGGGGGCCCAGTTGGGATTTGAACTCCCAACCGAGGGCTTTGCAACCTTACCCTATAGGTACGAGGATAGCTGAATGTCCTCATGGAAACCTTTCAGTAATTTAATGGATGTGCAACTAGCTGGTTTGACTTTTATTAATATAAGAACCAATTCTTTACTAAAAGTTACTAAATGTACGGGTATGGGACCTGGCTGACTTGATTTGGCAAGTAAATTTGGCACCCTAGACTCATTAATTATATGGGTAATACAATCCAGTATCCAATGCAAAAAGGTGTTTGCAAATTTTGTTAATTTACTACTCAAAGGAAATGATCCAAGAAAGTAGTTAATTGTATATTAACATGTGCATGCAAATCACGTTGATTGATCTTATCTATGGTGTTGCTCCAGCTTTGGAGGGGCAATTTGTCCCATGTCTGGATGGATCCATCCATCAAGTTGGTAATAAGAGCATCTCCAGCGGTGCTCAGTCTCTGACATTGCAAAAATGTTTCTTACATCCAAGTTTAGTTTACTTTTCTTTTTCCCAAGCCCACCGATGAAACAAAAACTGGGACTGCGAATACGTGGAAGACTACTAATAGAAACCCACCTAGACCAATCAAACTATCTAACTAATCAACAGCTCAGGTGTTAGGCTTTGCGGTTCCTTTGGCCAGCTAGCCTCAGTCTCCTCTGCAAAAATGTCTGGCCAAAACCATTTTGTTAAGCAAATTTGACATGTTTTGACTTTTCTTCATCCAATGTTTGTTTTTCATAGGCCACATACTGAAAACCGCTGGAGCTACTCTAAGAAATACAAGAGTAGCTACAAGGTGGGGGGTGTTCTAAGCAGCTGGTAATCTTAAAAAAATTGAGACAATAATGACCTTAGCTAGCATCGGGGATAATCTTTATGCAGTTTTCAAGGTCAGATTATATATCTATATCACAGCCAGTGGCCATCCAGGCTGCAAAAGAAGTTGTGACCCTGGTGTGGCAGAAACAACAAGATGTCCACAGGGAAGTTTCAAACAGGGAATAGAGTATATCTTACTCATGGTTATTAGTAATTTAGCAACACTAGATCAGAGTATGCATACATGCTTGGTTGAGCCTGGGGGCATCTCTGGTTTTAATCTGTTGTTTTTAATTAAGTTTGACTTAGAGTCTACACAGGGTTGACAGCAAATTTTGGAGAATCAAAACCTTGGAGGCAGGATGAATTATGATGAATTTAAGGCAAGCACTAAATAGGCGCAACAAATTATTGTGGCACTAGGTTCAACACATCTGCAATCCAATGCTCGACAAGAAAAAAGTATTAAAATTTTTAATTGTACTTGCACAATGATTAATATTGTAAGTATCTTTCTTACATTATAGTTTCAAAGGAAAAAAATGTGATGTATTAGTTAAAATCTTCCTTCAACCCAAAGGTCTAGGGTTTAATCCTTTTCTTAATTATTTTTTCCAACAAACGAGATGAATGAAAAAATCATTAAACATTTAAATTTTTTTAAAAGTTAGTTATCCTTAGAATAACTTCCTGGGCAAAAGAAAATTAAATGCCAATCCCAAACAAATTCCCCATGGAATAATAAAAGTTCCCTGGTAAGCAATAAATTTTTCTTGAAAAAAAAGGCCCAAGTTTCCTAGGGAGAAGGGCACCTTCCCTGGGGAACAATGTACTTTATTTGGGGAAAGACCTAAGTTCTTTGAGGAAACATATGTTCCAAATTTTTTGCAATCACAGTCATTTCATTTTTGTTTTTATATGTTATTATGAATTATCTTTGGAAAGGTTTCGAGGAGAGCTACAACTTTGTAGGTGGAAATATTTGAATCAGAATTCATATGCAAAAATTATGATCAAACAAAATTTTAAACACATTTTTTTTCAAGGAAACTTAAACTCCTTCTTCCTGAACAACAATGAACATCCCTCGGGGAAAGGCCCAAGTTGATGCACCCCCAAGCTCTTTAATGGATTCAAATGTGAATCCAAACTATCGAGATCTTTTCAATGGCATATCGCACACTGCTTGCACACAAGGAAATCAAGTCGATTCTCGACTTTTAGTGGTCAGGAGTCAAACTGCCAATTTGACTCCCAGCCCTTCTTTTGGTCATAATTTATGTTTCAGATGTCCAAATGGGTCATGCGAGCCCATTTTAAACATCTAAGTTTCAATATCTTTCCAATGATATGAAGAATTCCTCGAGCTATTGGGTTTTGACTATTGCAATCACTCTTTGAACATTCGAGAGTCCATCGAAACTCCAACTTTCAACATGGGAGTTCACTTGAGAGTGTGAAGGTTTTTTGCTTCACACTCTTTTGCATTCTCGGGGGCATGAGAATGCGACTCTCGAACTTAGCTTTGGCCCGCACCCTTGCAAGCCCTTTGCCTTGGTCACGAACCCAAGGCTAGGGTTGCGACACAAGTTCCCCAAAGAAACATATATATATATATATATATATATATAATATTTTTGTATTCATAGTCATCTCATAATTGTTTTTATATAGGGTTGCGACATATCATTGGAAATGTCTCAAAGAAAGTTACAACTTTTAGATGGAAGCATTTCAATCTAAATTCATATGCGAAAGTTAAATTCATGCACAAAATTTCAGACACAATTTTTCCGGGGGGAATTGCTTTTCGGGGGAACATGGTTGCTTCTTAGGGGAACAATCATGTTCCCCAAGGGAGCAACCATGTTCCTTTGAGAAACAATTTGATTTGAAACTTTGTGTTAACATAATTTTTGCATGTGAGTTCCAATTGAAATGTTTTTTACAAAAAAATTGTAGCTCTTTTCAAGACCTTTTCAATGATAGGTCACAAGCCTATATAAAATCAACTATGAAATGATTGCGATTACTAAAAAATTTGGAACATATGTTTCCTTGGGGAACAATTATGTCCTCAAAGAAATAAAACTCTTTCTCCCTTGAAAACATGTTCGTTCCTTAAGACAACTTAAGCCTTGCTACTTTAAGAACATAAATGTTTTTTGGGGAACAATTTAAACCCCTTTTCACTTTGAGAATTTATTTTCATCCATTTTGTTCATGAATAAAAAAGATAATTTTGAAAAAAAAGGTTTGAATCTAGGACCTTTGGGCTGAAAGGGGACTCCAACCATTGCATTAGTTTTTATCCTCTGAAAATAATATTAAAAAAAAAATTAAACCATTCCCCATTGTGTGGGTATAGTTTTCTTGTTGAGCAATTCTCTGTACTGTACTACATAATTGTCTTGAGCCTGATTCCACGTTTAATTCGTTGGGCCTGTTTAGTGCTTGCCTGAATTTAGCGAGAGATCATCGGTCATTCTTCCCAGTAAGCTGCATGCCCCACAGTAGCAGTAAATTGGCTTTAACACTACTTTTTGGATGAAGATTTACAGAATAATGCCGAATCTTCTTCAACGGACTGGTACAAGTGCACATGTTCGCAATGCCCTGCAAGACTACCTGTAGCAGGACATGGCTGTTTCTCAGCAATGACTCTTTCTCATTAGCCAATTACAATGATTGGCCCGAGTGGCGAGAGTCAAATAGTCACTCATTTTGTACAGTTCATGTTTTGAGGTTCATGGGTGGGGATGGGGGAGAAAGTAAACAGTGCACACCGGATGCCCTCAATACTGATAGAGGGCTGCCGTTGGGCATGCTCTTTTAGAACAACAAAAATCTATTTCCAATTCAACTCTATATTTGGGATAGCTGCATGATGCATGGCTGGGTTCAAAATAGAAGAAAAGTAATCCATCCACTACGCTTATACTGATTTCATGATGCACGATCCTCGACATGGGTTGTTGCTTCTTGTTTCAAACAATGTCGAATGCGTCAACTAGGTATTTGTCGCTCTAGTACTTCAGGAGAGCTCTGCATGATATTCCCATGGTTCCCTAATCGAGTCTGGTGTTTTTCAATCTCATTATTAATTACTGTAATTTTTCTTGGACTCTCTACAAGGAAAAGTTGGAGAGAAGTTTAGTGTCGCAGAAGTCAATGGATCAGAGCAATGCCTGACCTCAATTTTCTAAGGTGAGAAAACAATAGTCGACAGGCAGCAGTAGTCTGCGGCACTCTAATCATCTAGCTGCATATCTTAGGTTGCAACGTCCAGCACTATATGACAAACATCATCCCGGCATACCACCAACCAGATTAAGATTGTCCGAGCCCGAGCCTGCAAAAATCTCGGTACCCCGGGGCAACAGATGCACAATATGTTCAGCGTACAAACGGTGGGTTTTTGCCGACCAGGTATATACAAGATCAGGATTCATGCCAAGGAGGGGGGAGGGGCTTCACTGTAGACTTTATCTGTAGCCGGCCCGCCGCCAGTGTCTCTTCATGGGCACAGCGGAATTTGGTTACTATACTATCGGTGAATACCTTTTGCAATAGATCGAGGACACAAAAATCTTGCACCTGAACTAATGGACCGATCCAAAATTAGATACAAATCTCTAGTCTTTGTTGAAGCAGAGCTCAAGCTACTACACCAGGTCTTTCAGTACTGGCCATTAAGAGAATGAGTAAAAATTTCGTGGTTTCCTTGTAATCCAGTCCACCTTATGAGATCTCACGAAAGGTTGTTTAATCCAAGTTATTACTCATTTAAGAAACTAAAAATTTCCATGAATAAAATTCACCAAACTAGCTAGCTCCTGAGATCTTCAGTACTGCAGTGGACTACAACAAACATTACTTTTGAAAGAAACATTCAGACCCGGACAATGATATCTGCATTGTCCTCTAGCTAGATTGTAATAAGCCAATTACATGAATTAATTGATTCATGCAGGTTAACCAGCTGCTGATCAGATCTCATCAGGGTTTCTTTTAAGGATTTTTAGATGTGGTCAAAGTGGCCTTCATCCAGAAAATAATTGAGCCAAATTTGGTTGCATACTATGTAGAGAAAAACAGATTCCTTTTATGTTCTTGGCTACCTACTGGGACTTATCATGAAAATGTGGCTATAATTTGGATTTATTTTTCTTCAAAATCTGGTTTATTTGGACCATTTTTTCCATGAAAAATCCTTTGTATAGGTCGAAATCATATTATATTTTTCAGGTCAAAATTTGGCGAAAATTCGCCAGTGAAAGAAACCGTGGATCTCATGCCATGATCCAGGCTACCAAAGCTGTATTCCTCAGATTTGGTGCATTGACGTTTGATCCTCTTAGAGCTTGATCTAGGGATCTTTGGCACAGCTTCCTAGTATATAATTTTGTCTCCTGATCTGGCTGATCAGTAATTGGGGTTTAACTAAGCGAAGGAGAGAATCTTTAGCCCTTGATCCACTATATTCGTGACGTCATCCAGCTCAAAGATTCCAAATTAATTTAAAAATTAGCAGTAAGTACTAAGTCCTAGAGCCCTTTGAAAAAGTTCAATGGGTCTGAAACAATGTTTTCTTTGAGGAAATTTTTTAATACATAGCATCAGTATGAAGATGTAAAAATAATGGCAGTTGTCCTTACGGTGTCCAAATTTTGAAAGGCGTACTAAAAATGTTGTCACATTGTCACCTTATATGGTATATATATATTTTGTCTTTTGTATTAGTCCTATTTTAACATAACATGGACACAAAGTGAATGATGTTAATGTATTTAAACATATGGCAATCTAAGATATCATTTTTCTTTTTTTTTTAAATTCTAATTCATTCATGTGTAAGTGAGTCAAAATATAAGATATAATTAAGGACTGAGTTCAGGATTGTCTCTATTTTGTTCTAGGTCTTACACCTTTAAAAAAAAACCCTGCTGAACTTCCCTAAAAACTGTGAAGTTCCCCAAAAATGAAATCTGAGTTCACAGGAACACCTGGTGTTCAAAAACCCCTGAAGTTGGCCACAGTGAACCAGCACCCACCAACGCACCATCCACTGGATGCCCAATATTACTCAGTTTTGGATGAACCTCAACTGAGTTAATCTTTGGTTTCACCTTGGTAACCAATTCTGTAAGAAATAGATTTCATGTATAGGTAGATAGGTAGGAAAATAGGTAACTACTAAGTAAGTAGATGGTTTATACAAGATAAGGGCTGTTTTTATTACCTACCTACTAACAGCCTACCAACTGAGCTAACTACCATGGTTATCTACAGAAACTGAAAACCAACAGAAAAGTGTTTCCTGACCATTTTATCATCCATCCTTCATGGTGCGATGGTGGGTGCTGGTTCACTGTGGCCCCTGAAGAATACCATTCCCTAAAGACATGTGGGACCAAATGAAAAGTAGCAACATAGTTCCAGAACTCTCTCTCTCTTACAGGTAGAGCCAACAAAATTAAATTGCCACTGCTGCTGATCTTCAGGTTCAGTGGTCTGACCTGTTGGACACAACAGGTGAGAATCACAAACAGCTTCTGCAGCTGTAGCGCCTGTTTGTGTTCTTTCTTTGTGTTTTCTCCATGTTTCATCCTGTATTTGCATCTGGAGTGGTCGATGTCATCATTCCCCATAAATTCTTTTGTACTGTTTTGGCTCTTTCTTTTTTTATTTTTATGATGAGGCGTGATGAGTACTGTTTACTGCCAGGAGAATTCTTCCTGTCTGGTGATGTGGCTGAAATCACCCAGTTACTCCTACACGATTGGTGATCTGTAGAAACTCTGGTCGTATACCTTAGCACCTTCCACACTAAATTTTATAATCTGTACAAAAGTTGAAGTTTTCCCTCAAAAAACAAATTTCAAAGGAAAATGTTTTGTCAAGGAGGAGAGAGAAATCTTTTTGAATATTCAGGAATATTCATTTTTTGGACATGGAGTCTTCAAAGTTAATTAATTATTTGACAGACATGTGTTGAGGCTCCCCCTGTGGACTAGGGGTATTGTTTAATTATTTGCATGTAACTTGGTGGTGTGGATGATCACACCTGATTTGTCATGGGCTAATAAGAGCGTTGCACTGGATCACTTTGTGTGTTTTCCCTCTCATTGAGGAGTGTGTGGAACCTGCTACGAAAGGGGACGTTAGCCTACTTAAGCAAAGTTCAGCACACCTATTTTCAATGCCAGCAGCATGATCACCGCCCACACCGCCCATTGGCTATATATTATTTTATTTACTGTATAGTCGTATATTGGAGTTCATATTAATTAGTTGTGGGGGACACCCCAAGTTCAATTATGCTTCTTTTGTGATGGGTATCTTTGATTAGTCGATCTCTCAAAGATAAATAAAAATCAAGCTTCAATGAACAGTACCAAAATAGATATGTTGAATTCTTTTTTTTTTTGGGTTACTTATTTAAATTACAAGAGTAGAGCTTGTTGAAAATTGATAGTGAATCAATGAGAGAATAGAGATGAGTAAAACATAGATTTACACAGGTTCTTGGATCACCCAATCTGAGGATCACCTGGTTCACCCCCAAGTTCTAGCCTATTTCTAATAGAAGGTGAACATCCCATATGAAGATGTTATTTTTTAAAATATTGCCTGCACAAATGCTCGCAGAAGGTCATCAACCCATACAGATCTGGCCTCCACCTAATCAAGGTGAACATCACATGTAATAAATTACTTAACTCACCTTAATTCAAGTATTTCATAGAAGCTAAGTGCATGAAGCACAAATATTTCAGATAAAAGTAATATGATAAAATGTTGACATTTTACAAAACATAAAAGATAAAAGATATAAAATAAAGTGAGGAATTGTTCCCAACAAGTTGGGGAACACATTGAGAACTTTGAAAAACAGGTTGAGAACCCATTTGTAACTTGATGGAAACACAAGGAAACTTCATGGGAACTCATTGGGAATCTTTTTTTAGTACTATTTTTTGCCTATTCTAATGGCAGGGCATGAAATATGGGTGTGTATTGTTGTTTTTCTTTAGGACTTTAGGTGGGATTGCAGTGAAAAAATAAAATATAGGTTGTACAATCTAGAAATTAAATTAACCCTCCCCCTCCCCCCCCCCCCAAAAGCAATGTTTGAGCATGCTTTTATGTTGTTGGCTTCCTATTGAACCTATTATAGAAATTTGGTATTTTCTCCAGCCATGGAAAATACATGTGATCAACACCATAGTTGGAAAACGATATTAACAGCCAATGAGCACATTATTATTATGTACAGTTCTATCATCAAATCATGGATTCCAGTTCAAAATAAAAGCACTTAATATGGTTGTTGATTCTAAAAACCCTGAAATAGTTTCAAACCAAAACTATGATCTGCACCAGCGTTTTTTTTTTCTGGGCGAATTTTTGCACCCTGATAACGAAATAAATAAAAATCCAGGGCAACTCATACAAAAGATTTTTGTGAAAAAAAATGCGTTTGAAGTTGCCAGATTTCAAGGAATTGATCAACTCATGTTGTGGACTCTTCTTCCAAATTACATCCATGTAGTAATTTGAAAGATTTTCAATGTATAAACTAGACGTCCCACACAATCAATCATAATTGAGTTTGGTAGATTGTGAATTTGGTTGTCTTTTGCCATTGTTATAGTGCATGGAATATTTGGAATATTTACCTAAATTTGTTCAAATTTCTTATCCATAAATATTGGTAACACTTTAAAAATTCAACCAATATCCAACTTTTTTGGTCAATTTGACATTTAATCCACCAAAATTGAAAATCAGTAAATTTGTTGTGATGTTGTTGAAAGATTTTACATTTGAAAGTTGAAACTCATGCATATAACAGCACAAAACGTCACAAAATCCTACTACACATTTTGGGATATCTAGTTGATTGGCTTCACCTAATTCATCTGACAATGAAATCTGATAAACTTTTCTTATATCAAGGATCCTGCCATCCATTCACTAGTTAGGAAACATCCTGACCATTGAATGAACCCAATTTATGACTAATCGACCCTTACTTGTAAGCTTGTTTCCCAGACTCATATTACTGTCCAATAATGGTCCAAATAATAGGGGGAATCATCACCAAATTGTAAAAGGCAGACTTTACGGAACTTTAGGGTTTATAACAAACTTATAATAAATGTCAATCTCCCATCATCCATAACATTGTATATTGTAGCCGAATATATAATCCAAGAATATGTAATCCAATCCTTACTATAGCTCATAAGTAAATATTTTGTGAAGAACTAAACCATAAGCAATGGACAAAAGTTCTGAAGAACTTTACAACTGTAGTGTAGGTTAGTCTATCTTTATAAAACCTTTATTTCTGACTATGTATGTTCAGAGATATACATACATGTATATATTTCATTTCTTTTTAAACTTTAAAAAAAAATGTCCAGGTTATATTGAAATATTTTATGAGTTTCTCAATTCTTCTTGAAGGTACATAAAGTACCAAGCTAATAATCTTAATTCAAAACTCATTTTTCCTGGCAATTTATTGGAGTGTTGGGTGGTTATCAGAAACAGGAACAGTATTTGAGAACCGACCAGCACATATGAATGCCATTATTTTGATTTTTTCCATTTTTGGAGAACTGTGATTTTAGCAGAATCCGTTCTTTGCTTTTTTACAACTGTTGTTATGAACCCTAAGAACTGCCCCAATAACTGCCCAGGGCCTGAGAACTCATTCTGATACATAATCACAGTTGCCTGAACAATCTAAGAACTAGTCAAATAACCTTCTATAAAAGCTATTGGTTCCTTGTCGGTTATTTTGTGAAACCCACTGGTTCTTTGATGCTTTTAGAATAAACTAGAACCGGAGGTTCTTTGATTGATCTGAACATTTTCACAAAACTGAAACCAGAGATTTTTTTGATTCTGAAATGTTTCTGAAAGCTGGAACTGGAGATTCTTTGATCTCGAAAACTGCAACTGGAGGTTATTTGAAAAAAATAATATCAGATAACAGTCCAAGACTGGTATTTTCTTTGAATAGTGGAGGTACCAACCATGTCTAGTGTCTACCACAAAACATTCATCCGACCACTCAAGGAACAAGCAAAGTTATCCACCACAACTACTATCTATGTCTGCACAAGCAACAATCCAATGTGCACCTGATAGCAGTTCATGCGGGACAAGACAGAAGTATCTGGGTTAGTTATTTGTCGTTGTTATTTGTCCTGCCAGATTACATATCCTGCGGTTTTCCTGGACCCACTACACAAAACCATGTTGAATTGAATCACATTTTCCTGCTTTGTATAAGGTAAGATCTTCAACATCCAAGTACCTGTACAATAGTCTCGGTCCAGAGTACAAACTTTCACATGTAACATAAAGTTGTTGAAGGGGTTGGTAACTTGGTATGAGGTGAATAATACATATTGTACTATGGAATGGGCAAGACCCTGGCCATTGTGCATAGTGAGCTGCCTAATGCCTGAGAGGTTGTGTATAGAAGAAGGGCTGGTCTAACTCCTGAGGCCATTTCATGTTTCGAGGTGTTGGGAGCTCAAGTGAGTTTGCTCAACACATAATGGCCAAAACATTGGCTATTCCCTTGCATAAAGACCAACGAAGCTGCCATTTCTTTTTCTTTCCATCATTTCAAATTGAAGAGTGGATAAGATTCAGATTATGCCATGGAAGATTTCTGGAAAAATATCCAATGTGACAATGGATGGCAAATGACAAAGGGATAAAAATCCCCAAGTCTTTATGATAGGTCACACACCATCTAGGGTCTCATACAATCTTTTTTTTTGGGTGAAAAATCGCCAATTTGCAATACACACAAGGGGATTATGGCAGCCCTATTGTGAAACAAAGGCACAAATTTAAGCAAATTCACCTAAACCTTTCAGGTCGCCATTGTGTCTCTCCCTCTCACCACCTTCTCACCATATAGGCTACCATTGCTGAAATTTTTTTCACCTCATGCCACACACTTTTCATGTCAATTCACTAACAAGTGGCGATATGGACATACCTAAAATTCACCAGTAGGTGGCAATATGAACACATCTAGGATTTGCTAACATCTTAGAAGTTAAGGTTGGGGGGATTGCATAGTGATGGTAGTTTAGTGGAACCTTCAATTAGCTAATTAGTTCAACTTAGTAGTAACTGTGGAATCCAAAATTGAGATTTGATTTGAAGTTCATGTGTGCAGTTTTGCTTTGGCAGTTTCATGAAATTTGAAAGCTTATGGTTTAGGCTGGAAGTTAGAACTTGGATTAGGGCAATTTGGGGGAGGTTGAGAAGGTCCAAAATCCAAATATGTTGTATAATTAAGCTTGTTACTGTTTAAATAATGAACCATTCGACAACTTGGAAGTGGAACTTTAGTCTTGGATTAAAGCAATTTGGGGGAGATTTGAAAATATCCAAAATCCAAATATGGCATACAAAAGAGCTTTCATTGTTTGAGTAATGAGCATTGAGCTCATCAAACTGAGATTCAAATGACAAGAATGTTTGGCAAGTTGGCTACACATTGTAGCATGTATGGAATGCAATAGAGCTTCTAAGAACCAAATTCCATTTAGTCATTGTCTCACCTTCAATCCAAAACTCCAACTCAAGTATACATAATGGTAGACTTTAATATAATACACCTAAGTACTCAATGTTCAATGTTGTCTTCAAGTTTCTGAACTTTCAAGCATAACCTTTTCAATGTACTTGTAGCTTGAGATTGCAAAATGAATCTCGATCATTAACTCCAAATTGAAGCTTGGGAATCAAAAGTTAAAACTTGAGCATTGAAACTTGGGGCCTAGACACACACTTGAAACTCCAAAATCTTGACACTGATTTCTTGTTGAGCTAAGTTACCTTGTACTTTCCCCAAAATCTTTTCCTTAATAAATGTATATTATAATGTGATTAGATTTTATATGACATTAAAAAGGTGTGTTGCAATGGGAAGGAATTTGCCCAATGTGAAGGTGAAGGATCAAGTCCTTACCCTTGTAACCTAAAGAGCTACATACATTAGTCCTTGCCCTAGTCTAAGGTTCTTATGTTTCCTAGGCCCCTTAGGGTACCTATGTATGTTTTTAACTTATGTAGCCTAGAGTGCCTAGGGGGTCTAGCTTAACAACCTAGTAGGTTGCTCAAGGTATTTTGTTTATCTTGCAATTGCACCATTATCCTTATGACTATTAGATGGCATTTTAATGTCATGTTTGAAATGACTATACATGTGTCATTTTCAACTCATTTAATACAATTATGGAATTTTGAGTCATTTGTGTCTTTTATGATTAAAACTTAGTCAAAACATGAGTCATATATTTTTAAAAGAAAATTAATATAACTAATTTAGTAATTTTTAAGAAGTGGTAGGTAGGAAGTCAATTAGCTAGTTTTAGTTGGTTCTAAAAGGTGTTAGTTGGCAAGATAGTTACCACCAAAAGTAAGATAAGTGTTGAAGTGCGTTCAATCACATTTCTAGCTATGTTTCAAAATGTGATAGGTAAAGAATCAACTAACTAGTTTTAATTCATTCTAAGAAGAGTTACTTCACCAACCAAGTATATCATTAAAGTAGGGACTTATTTAGGGGCTAATTTGGAGAGCTCAACTAATTTGTAGGAGGTGGGAGGTGAAAAGACTAGGATATTTAGAGGAGGGGGATCTTCCCTAGGTCATCTTCTTTTCATTCTTTCTCTCCCACATCAATCTTATTTCTTTTCTATCGATCGATCTATCTTCTATAATTTATTCCTACATTTTTTTAAAAAAATTCTTTAATTTATATCCTCTATTGATTTTCTATCTATTGTAATACCACAATAAGCTATGGTTTTTTACTTAGGTCTTCAAACACATAATGCAACAACAAAATATTTTCTTTGGATGTTTTAATAAGTTGCACAAGGCTTAAGGGGTGTTGTTTTTTACTTAAATATATAATAATAATAAGGGGAATGGTAAATGTAAAGGATTGTTATTTAAATACTATTGTGCACATATTTTCTCCACCTTACATTTAATTATATATATATATGCATGCAATTTCAGTAGCTTATATTCATTTCAATTTGAGTTTTAGTAAACTTGAAGTTGTTCTTTAAAAGGTAGATCACTTGCATAATGAGCTAGGACATGCAAGAGTATCTATTTCAATGCCTTTTAACAATTTGTGGCCAATGCACATAACATGAAATCACAGCTTTTCAAAAAGCTAACTTGATTAAAGTGTTTACATTAACCAAAACAAATGCCCGTTTGACTGAAGGTTTGAGGCATGAAAAACGTGTGTTATTTTTGAATAGTACATTTGATTAAAGTAACATTTTTTATTAGGTGTCAAATCACCACAACAAAACATGTCTTTCATATTGTCTTTTATGAAATCTTTTAATCATATTAGACAATTGAACACAATGACGATAGAGCCAAATCAAACTAATGATTTAAGACAACATTTCAAACAATAACTAATTGATAAGAATATTGTAATGTGTCATGTTCGATATGACTAAAACCTCACATTTCTTGTCCTAATGTCATGTCTGATATGACAAAAAACTAATATTGCGAGGTCAAGGTGTCATGTCCAATGTGACTAATTTTACATAAAAATAGCTAATGTGGAGGCCATGTAATTTGTTGATGTGACTAGAAATGATATAGTATGAGCTAACATGGAATGACACATGTCATGTATGTTATGATTAGATTGTTTGATGTTGTTACCTTTATAGAATGACATTTGTCATGTTTGATATGACTAGAATGTTTAATATTCCTAAATGCAATGAGTGACATTGGTCATGTCTACTATGTCTAGAATGTCATATATTGTTATATGCATAATGTGACATTTGTCATGTTTAGGGTAGATGCAAGGTTGAGTGGTTCATTTTTGGCAAATAAAAAATTCCTAGAAGTTCATTTTTTGATGTCAAATTAACATAAATGGGGACTATGGGTTGGTTAATGAACTAATTAAATTCATATGAAAATATACCCATTTAGACATTTTTTTGACATACATTTTACAAGGAAAAAAATCATCAATCCAACAAAAAATGACCCATGTAAAGACTTTTGAAAATAAGGTCTAGATTTTGGTCATTCAAAAGTCCATAAATATATTTTGATTAAAGCTTTTGAAATTAAGTTTTCAAATGTATGTTTGTTTTTCTTTCATCTATCAAATATTAAGTCCCTATAAGATATATTTTCCAAAAATGATATTGAAAACTTCATGTGTATGGGAAGTGTAGATGGTCGAGACAGTCCATATGTTTTCACTTCAAAAGTCCATTACTTCATAATGGGTGCACATTTATTGTACACAAATTATATAGATAGTTTCTTATTGAAATTTAGAATCTGAAACCAAGTCCCAATTATGCATATAAATGGTTTTATGGCATGTTAATTCATTACACCCTATAGAAAATTGCAATGGGACACAAAAAATGAACCACTATAGCTTGCATTCACCCTCTATTATTATTACATTATCTATTATGTTTATTGTTTAGAATGATGTGTGTCATGTCTATTGTGACTATAATGTCTATTATTATTAGGCTATATGTTTTACATGTGTCATTATTTGTATGGTTCATTAAATTTACTTTTAATTGGATAGCATGCTTGTTATATGTCATAATGGGTGTAAATTCAATTTACTATCAAATATTTAGATAATTGTAACATACATGTAAAACACATGCAAATTCTAAAGTCTTAAATGTAAAGTGAATTCAACCAAACTAAAGTGTGTTATTCACTAATCACAACACACTACATATTTTCTATATACACATCTAAGCAAATGATATTATAACATAAAGATAACATAATACATGAACTTGAACTGATAAATTGAAGGTTTGAAAATGTGGCATTATATTACCTTATTGATTTGTACATTATAAGTTACAAGCATGTGTAACAATTGTACAAAGGTTCTTGGTTAAATATATATACATCATATAACAAAATTAAAACATTGTTGAGGTTGTTACTTTTCATGGCAATAGGATAATGTACCTTACAGCATCCCTTATAGTTTTTAAAATAACATTATCACAACCCTAGCCTTGGGCTTGCAACCAAGGCAAGGGTTTGCAAGGTTGTGGACCAAGAAGGAAGCTTGGGAGTGAAGGAAAGTGTGAGGGAATGAACCTTCACACTCCCAAAGGAGCTTCAACTTTGGGAATTGGAGTCCCAGTGAACTTCCAAATGTTTAGAGAGCAATTGTAAGGGTCAAAACCCAATGGCTTGAAGACTTCTTTATACCATTGGAAAGTTATGAAACTTAGATGTCTAAAATGGGCTCACATGACCCATTTGGATATTTGAAACATAAGTTATGGCCAAAAGAAAGGCCGGGAGTCAAATTGATAGTTTGATTCCCGATCACTAAAAGTTAGGAATTGACCCGATTTCCTTGTGTGCAGGTGGCGTGCGACATACCATTAAAAAGTTCTCAACAAGGGCTACAACTTTGTTTTAGATCTCATTTCAATCAGAGGTCTGCACACAAAGTTATGGGGCCCCAAAGTTGTGGGAGTCCCAACCTTGGCAATTTCAGGACTCCCACTTGGGAGTCCCGGGACAAAAAGCCATTTGGATGTGGGTCTCGTGGGGAGGCACATAGTATACTATAAGGGGGAAGGTGGTGGCTTCCCTCAAGTCCAGGCCGTGGTGAGTCTTGTGAGTTCGAGTTGCTCGTGGCTCGTCCTAACACCAAAAGTGTTCCAACTATGCACTAACCACCTTGTGTTGATTTTGTGCAGGTCCGTGTGAGTAGTTGATGTTTGTCACTCTTCTTAGTCCCATCCCGGAGCTCCAGCACGCCCTTCTACCCCTTCAAAATGTTACGAGCTAGGGAGCGTGCTTCGACTCCTTGTTCTTTCATTGTTTTCCGTTTGGATTCACATTTGAGTCCATTAAGGAGCTTGGGAGTGCATCAAACATCATAGTCAAATGAAAGGAATGACAAAATAATAGTTGATAACAAATTTGATGTCATAGCAACAGATAAATAACCTATCGGCATTTCCTTATGATGTTGAATAACATCCCCACCTATAAATTTCATAAAATTTCCAATTGCACAAGGTTGCCTTCCCTTTTTGCCATAAAGGTAGATGGTTGCATTTGTCTTGTACTAGTAACCAAAACACCACTACTAGTGTTCATTAAAATGCAACCAACAACATCTAATACATCAACTTATGATCCTTTAAATCCACATGTTGTTAATCATTTTGAAATATGCAAAAGACAATTTTTTTACAACTTATAATAAGGTAATGAATGGCAAGTAAATTTGATAGTTTGCTTACCATTGGGTGGGTTCCATTAGTCGTTGATTCAGTGTCCTCTACTAATTTTGAAAAATGGATGCCTAGTGGGATGCGTGTACCTAAAACCATTGCCTAGTCTTTTGTCAAAATTGCAAGTTCGACATTAAAACCCCCACTATTAGTGCCTTTGATTTGCAAGTTTCCAAATGCATACAAAAACAAAACATAAATCAGACTGCATATCTATACTAGGAATTTGCACCTAGAATTCAATAACACAATTACTACATTAAAAAATTATATAAGAGCATGGGGTTAACTGCTAATCATGTAGTGGAGAGCTAACCATGCATAAGCCTTTACAAATTTCCAATGTGAATAATCTTTGGTAATCGGATTCTACTCATGGTGGTTTAAACCAACGTATTCATAGGTGTTGGGAGCCTCAGATAACCCAACTAGGTAAGGCCATAGTGTATCCATTAAATAGTTATTGTCATCCATGACATCATTATTGAATGGTTCAGGCAAAACATTAAAAAAAGGAACATTGGCCATACATTTGAACAAACAGTCATCTATGAGCAATGTGTTCTTATGAAATAATTGACAAAACCCTGAGTTTATCTCTTGAAACACCTTACTTGTTTTCTTCAACATTAATTGTCGTCTTGGATTCAATGGATGGGAAATTGGAATTTGTTCACATTTCTCCACACCCCAAATGAACATGGGTTTAATCTTTGAACCTTCCCCTAACAACAAATCAACTATTGGAATCAAATTGGGTTGTGTCGTTGATGACCAAATTCCAATTTCAAATATTGAAACACACTTGGTTAGAAACTCATAATAGTGTGGTTGTGGTAAACCATCTTGTTCCCACACCGTATTGGATGACCCAATAAGGCCATCAATTATCATTGAGAACATGGGCTATGCTACACAACAAACCATTGATGTCCAAGATAATGAATTACCTTACCTCACCAAATTTGGAACTCTCTGGAGAACTTTTATCGTTGGCCTTCACCCATAGTCCTAAACTCACCTCTGTAGGGGCAAGTAAAAAGTCAATTAGTTTCTGCTCTAAAATAGCTTGAGGACACTTGAAAAAACTTATGGACAAGTTGCCACCATTTCCAACTTGTTTTGATCGTGATGCTAATTATGTGCATTTCTCATAGTGCTTTTACTAAACACTAAAACCATCTCTAAAAGCATGAGCAGGTTCAACTACCACATCAATATTCACCTCCTTTGTGCATGGTTTTGCATTTGTCCCCACAATAAGTAAAGTGTTAGAGTCTAAAGGAGAATTGTTTTCATTTTCCCCATATTTCTTTTGCAACTCTGGATGTGACTTGTTGGTTTTTCCAACTAAAAGTGGTGATGTCAAATCATCACCCTAATCAAATTCAACCAATTGAATGTCAATATAATTGTTTTAATGTCTTCTAATTACATGAGTCAAATATTCAGGAACTAAATTAATGAAAAGAATTGAATGAAGATTAAAAATAGGTTTGTAATATTAATTTGACACAACTTACTTGTACTCCCAAGTTGGCTTGGACCTCTGCTAGTGGAGGATCATCTGCAATATGCCTAGCCTCTAAGTCAAACTCACCTACATTCATGGAAGAACCACGTTTCATGAGTAAACATCTCCTCCATCAAACTTGACATGGATTTTTGGCTCTTTGCTAATTCGTTTGTGGTAGCTTTTAACTTGTAATGGCTCTTCTTCATATCATCCTAGTTTCTACAAATCTCTTCGTAATTGCCTTCAATAGAATCCAAATGGACATCAACTTCAGCTAATATGGAGGTATGCCCTTCTCCACTACTTTTAGACCTTGTAACATCCACTTCATCTGGGTCCTATAAACCAAATTAATAACCATCAATGACTTGCATTTGTGTAAACTAACTTATTTTAATAAAATTTTGAATTGAACAACTTCAACAAAATGTGCAGTAGTTTAACTACATAGAAGAAATAAAACTACATTACATTAGCCTTACAAAGATAGCAAAAAATTTAATCTACATGTGCAATTGAAGATAATTGAATGTAAGTCAATTTAAAAAGGTCTAATAGGTATTTAAACCTCTTCCTCCACCTCTAGTCTTTTGCACTTTTCACTTTTATCCCTTTAACATTCAGTTTCAATCTCAAGCAATGTGGGGACTCTACTTAGTTCTTGCTCTCAAATTCCCATCAGAGTCCCACATGTTAAATAATTTTTTGGAATAGTGGATGCAAAACATCTCCAATTGGGCATTAAGAAAAACAACATTATAAGTAAATGGTGTTATCAAAGAATTAACAACTTACCAAATTTTCCTCCACCATTGCTTCACCACACGTCCAACACGACTTGCATTTTTTTACATCTTGTGGATTTTAGTCATTCTTTTCGCTCTCTCAATAGTCTCCTCCTGGTTGAGAACCTATTGTAATTGGTTCTAATGTGCTTTTAGACAGTTTTGAGGCCGAGGGTCACCTTTTCTATTTTCTTCTTTAAAAACCTATGCCTAGTCTTCAACACAATTGCCACTTGTTCCTTCACAAACTTGTAGTTGAGTGGGTAATTCAAATATTCAAATTGTCAATCCAATGCATCTTTAATTACCTCTATTTCTTCCAAAGGCTACTTTCGAATATCATCAATCGCAAGATTGAGCTTCAAGGCATAACCCCTTAAAGTTGTTAACCAATTAGCACGACCACCACCACAAGGAGACCCCATTGAATTGCAATGCACCACAATAATTACATCTTGGCTTTCAAGGGCGAATTCTATGCCTAACCTTTTCATTACCTTATCCATGGTTTGACACTCGGCTTTTTGTATAGTTGATTTGGATTGAACCCCTAATGAAACCACACCACTCTAATATTAAGTAGATGCAACTTTAACTGAACCACTAGTCGCTGCTAGACTCATATCCTTTTAGATAATGTTTAGGGGAACTTGTGGGGTGTGATGCAAAGTACCTTCATTTGATGCGCCTATCACAAACAACACCACAAGCATAGTCACACACTTTTAATTTCCCATGAAGACCACTACAGTCTATCCGCATCTAATTCAATGCCAACCATAATTCATTAATTTCAATGTGGTAAATACAACACATGTTTCTACCTTTCAAAGCTTTGACATAAAAGGGTTTGAGAGATTCAAAAACCTTCTATCCAACAATTTCTTCAGGATGAGCAGTTTGAAATCTCAAAAAAAACTTAGTCTACAAATGACAATACAATAATTAGCATTTGTTATAATCAAGGTCAAGTCCAACTATCACTTCAAATGTTCGTGTATCATACACTATTACTAGATATAAACTTGGTCTTATCTAATCAAAATATGAAGATCTAAAATTACAAATATGCATAAATTGATGCATTGTTGTTTTATTTTTATTTGTAGTTATTAATAGTCCATTGTATAAGTACAAATTATAATTCAAAGTTCAATTCAACTTCCAATGAGTGTACATCTATAAATTCCCTTAGGTAATTTATAATATTCCAAGATTAATTAGTTCCCACACTTAATCACAATTTTGATATGTTAAAAACTCCATTATATTTTACAATGGTCTATTAACCTATTGGAACAACTCAATTCAAATCCCAATGAATACATAAAATTCCCTCACAATCTGTAGCACTCCAACATTAAGTTTCAAAATCCATAGTAATCACACTTAATCCCACGTGACCTATAAAAAAATCCATGGGATGCCATAGTAATCCATTGCCTTACATGTGAATAATTCAATCAAATCCCAATGAGTACATAAAATTCCCTCCTAATCTCTAGCACTACAACAATAAATTTCAAAGTCCATTTTAGTCACATAGAGTCCCAAATGATGTAAAAAAATCCATGGGATTTTGCAGCAAGCCATTGACATACATGAAGAACTCAATTCAAATCCCAAAGAGTACATAATATTCCCTCCCAATCTGTAGCACTCCAGCAACAAGTTTCAAACTCCTTCTTAGCCACATTTAGTCCCATGTGATTCACAAAAATCCATCAAGCTTTGTAATAGTCCATTGACACACATGGAAAACTTACCAAAAATCCGAGTTAATAGATGAACTTCCCTCTAAGTCTATAGCACTCCAAGTGCAAGTCTTAAAGTCCTTTTGAGGTATACTTTTTCAATAATGAAGTTAGAATACTGCAAATCCTTATGGACAATAGTCCATTGAGTTACAATAATGTTCATACAACATTAGATTTGAGCAGATCCTTCAAAATCTATGGCAAACCTTGGTACAATTTCCAAAATTGTATAATTTATTCACTCCAAGCTAGATTCTAGCTTCAAAACATGGTGCATAATGTCAAAGGAATCCATACATGGGTCTCCATTAGGAAATGAGTGGGCTTCTCATCAAATATTCCAACTTCTAGTTTCTTCCGTGTCACATCACTTTTGTTGGGACTTACTCGAGTGTCTATTGCCCCACAATAATATGTTCGGTAGAAGGCATGATGCCATCACTTCTCTTGTTCCTCACTGTGAGTGTCCATAAAGGCACCCCATTATCACACATCAATGCTCGATGTAGTATTGCTACAACTACATTTCGATGGTGCACACCAAACATCCTTGCAATGCCCCTTGCAGATGATGCTCTAGGTCCTGCACTTACTGCTTTTGTAAGAATGCAATGTTTAATAGCCAATTTAACATTAGAATTAACTTGTTTTGTTTCCACCAAGGAAGTATGAATCCCTGCTACTAATTCTTGAGTTGTTACAACAACTTTTGGAGGTAAAAATAATTAGGCATATTGGAGGACAAACTAAGGTTTGACAAAACTCTTTCCATTACACATTTCTTGCTTTTTGGTCTAGGGCATGCTCACAACACCAACAACATAAATTCCACTATTGCATAGGCAATCCTTCTATGATCTCATTTTGGTAAGATCTCCTTTGTCATTGCAAGTGCAGAAATAATACCTTCTTGACATATGGCAGTTGTTTTCTTTGCATTACGACATTTGCATTGTCGAGAATTTTGTGATGTTTTCCTCAATCTTTTTCGAATCAATGCTTCATTAAACCTTTTATGATTTGCTATGGCACTTTTCATTGTCATGGCATCTGCTAACTTCTTATTACCCATGTATGTAGTGGGACGTCCAAGGCCAAGTATAACATCAAAACAATATTGTAGATTTGATAAGAAGACAATATGTTTAAAGGTTTGAGTTCAACATGATCAAGAGCATAGTCAATGTACAAAGTTCATATGAACATGATTTAGGTCCATATTAAACAAAACTATCATATCTAGGCACTTGAGACTTGTTCACTTGTACATAGTTGTATTATTTAGATCAATAAAATATGGGCAAAAGGCAATTCAACACTCTGCTACCACCAATTATAACCCAGCTATAGGTGCAATTCAACAAATTGGTAATGAGCATGTTTGAACATTAATAGATTAGGTTAGATCATAAATACCTTAAAAAATATTTGAAAGAAGGTATGAGACTTTGTTTAGCTTATTTGTAATCAAGCTCACGTTGTTTCCACTTGAATACTATAACAAGATTTGGTGTCTATAAAATAAAACAACTAATTAGAAACATATTGGAGTTGCTTCACTACACATGAAACAAGTGCACATCTAATTGTAAGTTCCCTTCTAAGGAAATAATGTTGAAACTTGACATTTTGTCTCATTTTTTTATCAATAAAACAACAATATGTAAGGATTAAACCTAAAACCTTGAAAGGCTTGTTACCTTTGTTGTCAAATATCTTCCAACATACTTGGATATAAAATGATGAAAAGCTTATGAAAAGAAATCAGAATACCTTGGCCCTTGAAGCTCATAAATGTTGAGGCCCAAAATAATAGCTCTTTAGCCGTGAATTTGGTAGGTGTTTTGTTTCCACACTCTTGAAATCAATGTTCTTTAATTTACTTTGCTTCAAAATCTCCTTGTATTATCCTACCAACCACACATGTCCACATATGAAGTTTTATACACATTAGTGTGCAAAAATGGGTTAGGTCATCAAAACAACATAACTAAGCAAATTGTTAGCAATTGCAACATCAAGTGCTTCATATTCAAGAACTTTCAATGCTTTAGAAAATGTAAAATGAAGATATGTAACCTGGACACATGTGAACAAAACCAAAATGAGCAAATTGAGCTAAGAAGTTGAAAACACAAGGCTCCAACAACAAGTAGGTTGTTGTTCAAACAAATAAGCGAGAACATCAAATGTGCTTCACAAAAATTGTCACAAGTGGATGACTTTGCCCTAACCCTATTTTTGCTGATGTTTTGAATGACGTCATTGAGCCACAACGACTTAGTAAATTTTTTTACCAAAATCAATTTCCATTTTTGATTATGCAAAACCCTACTTATACCTTATTGAACATATTTAATGAAGACAAGTCATCAAAAAGATTAATTTAAAAGTGTATTAGACTAAATAAATTTCTATGATTATGATTGATTTTCATTTTAAATCCTGAAAAAAAAAAGGAGCTATTTCTACTTGATTTTTTCTTCTTAAGTATTATGAGCCTAAAATTAAAGGTAATTTAAAATTGAAAACATTCCCTCCAATTCCCCTAGAAGAAAAAAATCCATATGCATACTTTCTTATGGACTATGACACTGAAAGGTGCTTAGATTACAAAGTCCATTCATTACATGTAACATATTGACTTTTTTAATTTGATTTTTTAAAAGTTGGAATGATTACAACATAAGTTTTTACTTATCAAGCTAACTTTGTAAATTCATTAGTGGCATTTGAGTTATCCCAAAATTATTTGTTTCATCTAGAAATAATTATGATTGCAACTTCCATAAAAGTACACTGTAGTGTGCATTTACCCCATTGCTTAGAGCTTAGGTGGGTCCTATTAGCATGTTTACATTCTTAATGTTTAAAATTCTTATTACATATTATATATTTTTTATTTTTCTCTAATATCATGGATTCATATATATCCTATGTTAATTATATTCTGATTTTTAGAATAAACATAACCTTACTATAAAACTAACTAATTTATAACTTTTACTCAACATTCAATATATGAGACGTATTTTTACTCACATATTTTGTAAATTAAAAAAAAAGTGTCCCCCTAAAACTTACTTATGTGTTAGCAAAGATTTAATTGAAAATTAATCCTCGTAAGTTCGAACCCTTTTAAAACACACACACACAAATTCCCTGATTCATAATTTTTTTGTAATTTGTAACTTGTGGCAAAACTTCATGGCAGAAACTCACCATTCCATTTTCCTATCCAGGATTTGATCATTTTGAATGGGATCTTGACATTTAAGGTCAAAATTCATTTTTCAAAAATTGTGTTATTTCTCAAAGTGATTTCTAGATTGCTTCAACATCAAAAAGTGTGAATGGGTTTGGATGGATTCTTAATGCATTTTGGATTCACACTTGTTGGAATTGATTGTTAAATCAAGATTCACACACGCAATCAAGTAGACAAATCTTAAATCCTTGTCATGTTAAATGAAATGTGGTCATTAATGTTTAAGAATCACATCTCATTTAACCTGACAAGGATTAAAATGTGTCCAAATGACTAGTCATCGAATTGATTGAAAGAAATGTTTAAAAAAAATTCTACCCAAATGAATGTATGATAACTTTTTTTTGGCCACTTTTTTTTTTATCAACTCAACCCTTGGACTCACCCAATATCTAAAGGCAAGATTTATGCCCACATGACTATGACCTTTTGCTTTGTTCCAGGTACCAAAGCCAGCAAGCAAGCATCTCCTAGCTTTTTCAGATAAAAGAATGAAAATTAGTACTCACTTTTTGGGAAAAAAACATAGCAGCATGAAAATTCCAATCTATCAAATTGGACATATTTTGTGTATTTATTGGCTCCCAAAAGAACTCCCACCCATTCCACAATGGCCCAAAAGCCTAGACGGGTGGGATGGCATCATACAATGGAACTTGTAAGAGAATTCATGAGAATTTTGTTCCATGAATTAAAGTTGTTGCCATGTCCCTACCAGCTCTTGTCCCTTTGAAAGCTAATGATTGCAAACCCCACTTGTGGATGCTCTTTGTCCTTGGCCAAGACGGCTCACTTTAGCAACCATGCTTGAAGGCAACCAAACTTTTTTTTAAAAATCAAAGATTTGTGAGAAAATCCTTAAATATGATTGACCATTAAACAACTCTGAAAGGGTCATGGTCATGATATGGTGGTACTCATTTATGTTGTTGATGAAAGGTTGTTTTTCATTGATGAACGGCCTTTCATTTATCACCTAAGTGCAAGACACATGATCAAGTAATTTATTGTCCAACTTCTCAAAAATTTAGGGTTAAATGTAAGGACTTCTCTAATCACTTACATATATCTGATTAAAAATACATATATTCTAGATATAACATTTCTAGGGTAAATTTTCTTCTTATGAAATTATGAAATTAGTAGAATTTTTTTACCAGATATGGTTGGATATTAACAATCATTGGCATCAATACTAAAGTTGAATGAATTAGATTTGTGGATCTAATTCATGCATAAGAAATCAAGAATTTGGAGTTGAACAGGTTTTAGGGTCCTATTGTACCCATGGGTCAGATCTGCCAGTCAAGTGCTGAAATAATTATTTTGTAGGGCGCTCACGACTTCAACACCCCATTCTTAGTTTCCAAAATTGTCTCTTCAATTCTTCAGCATCAATTTTATTTTATTTTATTTTCATTTTTATCTTTTTAGCTTTGTCAACCTTTGCCCACACATTAAGCTCTACCCGTATGTCAATATTGGGGCTACTCACATTGGTTCTTGTTTGTTCAATTTTTTCTCCAATTTTCCATATATAGATGAAATATTAAACTCTACCCACATGTCAAGCTTTGTGCTACTCACCTTGGTTCCCTTGTATTCCATTTTCCATATTTAGGTTCAACTTTTTGAACAATGAAGCTCTCTTGCATGTTTACTATCCCATCTCTTCTCAATTGCGGTATTGAAATAAAGAGTGTTTGCAAAAGTCCATCCAATTCTGAAGCAGACAAAACTAATTTAATTGTAAATTTCTTAAATGTTAGGCAAAATCGTTTGAAAGATTGTTTAAGAAATCTACATTGTTTCTAAAAATTTCAGGAATTTTAGGCACATTCAGGTTAATTAATTTATGCCCAATCTGACCCGTGGGTAGGGTATTTACATGAGTTAAGTTAGACTGGACTGAGTTCGACCGCAGGCAAACAAATTGGCACTGCTCTCAAGACTGAGTCAATTGGAAATAGACAGACAATCAGGTCAGGCAACATGCATCCAAGCTGACCAATTTTTTTGGTTTCGATTAAGGTAGACTTTTTGGGAATTTGGTGTTCCCAAATGTATTTTGTATGGTTCCTTCATGTTCCTACCAAGTGCCCAATGGTTATTTGTTCAGTTCCCAAAATTTTCTGAAAGTTCTTAATAGTGTCACACTTTATTTCATGTGTTTTGTCCAAAGAGGACTTTGTAAATTATAGGGGGGTGGGGGACGCTAGTAAAAAGAAATAGAAAATATGTGAGTAAAAATATAGGGTGCAATGTATTGGTTGTTGGATAAAATTTATAAATTAATTAGTTAAAAAATAAAATTACCATGTATTCAAATAATCAAATTAATTATAATATAAAATATGTAATAATCTGAAATAATGAATTATAACTAATATAAGGTGACTTTAATATATGTAAATAATAAATAATAATAATTTGATAAAAAATAAGTTAAACAATTATTGAATACCCCTTTAAAAATGGTTGTTTGACACATGTAGATTTCAAACTTAACACATTGTGTGCCCTTGGGGAAATTATATAGGTAGCTCAAAAGAAGAGAACATGAAACACCCCCCTAAGAACCATTGGCACGGTGGATGGACATGATTTAGGTATTTAAAATGCCCAAATTCTTCAAACCCAAGAACAAAAGCATGTGGATATCACATAGGACACAACATTGACACCTACAACACAAGTAAGTGGTTTTTTTTGCATCTTGCAAAAGGGAATATTACAATGTGTCTACTTTGGGAGTCGCAAAAGTTTGCTCCCCGCTTACATCACTAGGCCATGTGGACAAGTTCTATTGTAGGAGTCTGCCAAAGTGGGGTTTTCTTTTGGGTGGTGGATCAATCAAAAAGGACAAAAAGAAAACAAATGTTTTGGCTCCCCCCCCACCCAACTAATTAATACTAGTCACATGATGCAAAAAGAAAAGAAAAAAAACACATTGGGAAAAACAAAAATTCAAAAATTCCAACAACAACCCACTATTTTGTGGTGGGCCAATCAAAGAGGCTCATTGCAAAAGCAAACTTCTGATTTTTGAAGAATGTTTTTCTTTTTTTTTCAAATGAGTTTTTGTTTTTTTGTAATTAAAAAAAAAAAAACAAGGCCCTTCCTTAAATCTAGGTCATAAAACTAAAAAATCTGCTTAAATCTTAGGTTGTTGATCTCCTTTGTAGCCCACAAATGTTGATTAGGGTCAATTGCTTTTAGGTCATGACTTGAAACTTGATCACAAGGTAGTGTAGCCATTGTCATAACTAGAAGATATGATTGCAACCAGCCATCACAATGGTGGTGAAAGTTTTGCCAAAAATTATTAACATGTAAAAGGGGTTATAATCATCATTTTGCGATCACCTTTCATAACTTTTCACCACCTTCATCACCCTTAACAATGAAGGTAACAAGTTGTAAGTGCTGATTCTTGCAATCAAGATTTAATTAGTTCCAAGATATGCCAAGATATCTTCTTGTGTGAAGTTTATTATTTACCTTGAAAGTCAAATCTTGATATGCATGCTACAATTCACAACCCGTTCACCCAATGTCCAACACCATTAACCATTGTGAAGATCAAAAGCTTAAGTTATGCAAAGGAGCTTTGAAACCTCAAGCTTGTTGCTTGAAACTTGCTAAATTTTGGAACCTTCAAGGCTTGCCACCACTTAACTTAGTAGTTGACTATTGAATTCTAATCGCTTTCACTTAAATAGTGATGTTTGGTGCTAGATAACATTAAAATCTAACAAGTTGCCAATCAATTTGCAATGGTGATGGATGTTTGCCAACCTCCAAGCTCCATTGAATTCCTTCCAACAACCAACCATCAACTTTCAAGTTGGTAACTATAAACTCCATGGAAATTAGTAAAAGGTTTCATGAGTTTTCAAAGTTCAAGCTTGTTATGTCATGCACAATCCACATTAAGTTCGCAATTTTGCATATAGTTGCTAGCAATAGATGTTTGTCAATTTTATGTGAAATTTGTTTTGATCAATCTTAGCATTTTAACAAGTTTTTTTCTAGGTCTTTGTGATTCTTTGCACTAGTAGGATTTTAGAAAAAATTTACAATTGGATTTATGGTTTTATGAAATTACATGATTATGGTCATTAAAATCATGTTGGATAGCTTGCTTAAGCAACTCAACATGACATGGTGTCAAGTCATGTTCAAAACAACTTTGTGTGGATTTACATTTAAAATAAAAGTACATAATCATTTTTAGTCATTTAGAACACATGTAGTCATGTTGTAGTCATTTACAAAACATGTAATCATGTTGTAGTCATTTAGGAGCAAGTTTGGAATGTCATTAAAGGGAATAATTGAACCCTTATCTCCATAGCCATAAACCAACTCTTTAACCACCCAACCAATATTTCAACTTGTGATATATTATTTCATTGTATAAATATAAACATGTATATTTCAAATTTTATGCATTATAATATCATTATTTAATTATGTAAGTTCATAATGAAATTAATTTCAAATTCTAATTACAAACATAATTTATTTAAATAAATATTTTAAATTTATTATTCAAATTTAATGTTTTAAAATTCTGATTTCAGTTATAAATTAAATATAATTTGTAATTTGTAACTCAATTTAATATTTAATGTTTAATGTTTTTTATTTCATTCAGAAATTTGGATATTTTTAATAATTGAATTAAATTAAATTAATATTTTGGGTCATAAATTAAAATTAAGATTATGAATTAAATTCAATCCATATTTTTAAGTACATAAGTCTTCTATAAAAATTATAATTTTCAAAATTTCAGATGTAAACATGTTACTTCAATTGAAAACATTTATTTCAAAAATTTCATTGTAAACTTTTAAACTATAAACATACACATACATATACATGATTTAATTTTTGAAAATAAATTGTATTATCATTGATAAAAACCTTTATACATGTATGCATGGCATTTGTAGAAATAAGGAACTAGAATATAACATTTTTATAAGTTCTTAAAAATATTCCACTTGAACTTCATATACACATGTGTTTTCATGTAATGCATACATGATTACTACCATCACAAAATAACCTATGAAAAGCTTTATGAATGTATATGTTAAATTATTTTATTTTATGATATATGATGCCAATTATTATTTACATTTTCGATCTAACTCACAATATACAACTAGGTTATAATTACAATTATGTTATATTTACACCATATGGCAAAATTACACATGTTAAATGTAAAGTGATGGACATTTATTTTTCACATCACATCTTAAATAATATTAAAATTTATTTAATAGGTGGTTACATAAGACACCAAATCCTTCTAATATCATATATGCCATATTATAATGTCATATGTTACATCATGTAATAGTCATTGTTGTTGGTTAGTCACTTTAACAACTTTATGTCTTTAGCTTGAATGCATATAAAATTGTAGACATGTTCACATTATGCTAAACATTCATTCTATTAATCCATTAATTGTAATAACCACTAGATTGTAACTACACATATTACCACATAAGTTAAATAGTTGCAAATATGGTTCATAATTAATTGTTGAAGACCACTAGTTGTTTAAGAAATGATTGCATAGGACATGAATTCTTCTAGTGTTGTGATCCTTTGTCTTGGAAGTATTCTAAGTTTTAATTGCTTGCAAACATTTGTTTCTTGAGGTCATGACACCCTTAAATCAATCAACAAATTTTCATTACAAATATATTTTACCTAATAGTCTTTAAACACCTTCTAAAGTGAATCCATGGTTTGGCAAGAAAACTTTTGCATTACTAGCCTTAACAATTTTGGACCCTTAATGTCTATTGTTCCAACTATAAAGATCTTGCACTTATTGCACCCCAAAAAAAACAAAAACAAGTTGAGTATGGTTCTCATTACAAGTTCAAATACATTCAATGGATTGTTAAGTAGACTTGGGCTAAAAATGTTGTGGGTGAGGACGTCCTCTCATTTTTGCACTTAGGTGCAAGGTATGTACATAAATAGAACACAAGGAAAAAAAGTGGTTGAAAAGATGAACTATTTGTCCAAACACATAAACAAGTGAAAAATGGTTAAAACACACTACAATGACCCCTTCTAGGGTGTCACATTGTCACATTGTATTACTGTCCAAGGGGTGTGCATGTTTGAATGTATCCCACCTCAAACTTTAGAAAGAATTTCACAATATTTTTGCATATTATGTTAAAATATAACCTAGGCAAGATGTTAGAAAAGAAACTATTTCATTTCATTCTGTAATGTGGGAGATTGGAGTATATTTGTGGAAACAAATATAGTGTACCTATGTACTCAAAAACATAAATATATTTTTAAAAATAATTTGAAATTTTTTTATTCTTTATGAAAGTTGAAAGTCTATTGAACCATGTTTGGATACCATGTGACAAATTTCATCTCAGCAAATGAGTTTTTTTGACAAAGATGCAAAAAATGTGGCAAATTGAAATTTTGACAAGTAATCACATTCATATGGAAGATGACAAGCATAACTAGATGGGCCATTTTAAAATGTTCATTAAAAATGATTATATTAATGACTAATGGAGTTTTAAAGTTAATTTAGTCAAAACGAAACATTGGCCTCATTATACCAATGTATACTATAAATATACTCATGGATCTTTCAATATAAACTAGTGTGGCATGTGCCATTTACCCAAGTGTTACCATGTCCTCAACTAATTTTTCCTTCCAAAACTTGGTTTTTTTGGAATTCATTTGAATTTTCAACAGCAAAAATCACTTGAAAATCGATAAATCCCACAATCTGAATCCAAATCTTACCAAATAAATTCCATTGAATCTTGCTCATCAAGATCTTTCCAACAACACCAAAGGCACATTCCAATTCCTTTGACAATTTCAGCTAGAATTTAATTTAATTTTCAATGAAGAAATTATTCAATATTCAAGAACTTTTGCACCACAAGTCCAAATGCCATGAAACCAAGCCAATGCTCCCCTCTTCTTGGAGAGCTTTCCAAGGAAACCAAGAATGCAATTTGAAGCATTTTGGTTCAGTGGATTTCATAAGTATGAAACAAAACAAAACAAAGTACCTTGCTTCATAGATAGATAATGAAAATTATTATTATTAAAATACTATTACATAACATTTTGTAAAAATCTAGTTATAGGGTCCCAAAACCAAAATTGATACCCAAAATTAAATGTACCATACTTTTGGAAAAATGATATTATATGTACTATAATACTAAACCCAAAGTGCCCCAAAGGGGATCACCATAGTGTGCTTTCATCCAAAACAACTTCTTATTGGTCATGATGTCATGGTTGGAGAAATGGTGATTTGTGAATGACCCAACACATGCAAAAAATGAGGTCTCATATATGCAACCATGGCTCATGATTATGTTTTGATTTGATTGAATGTTGTGGAAATGATTAACAAAAAATGCAAGCTTTTGTAATTTGCTTACATTTTGCACCTTTTAAGTGAAGGTCATTTTATGAAGGTTGATTATGAGGACATGAAGTCCTTGTTCAAGCAACTACAAGTCAAGAATTATCCACATAAGCGTTGGAGTAATAGTTTGGGATGGATCATGGTTAAACACATGCACAATGTAATGTTGGACACCATGTGATGACCTATGGCAAAGGTTAAATTTTTGTCAATTTCTTGTGAGGAAATTACAAATATTGACAACCAAACATGGGCAAGTGTCCATGTTTATGTCGTGCAAGAATGATGTAAGGTTCCTATTTTGTTTTTAAGAAAATATTGTTGAAGGAACAACATCTGATTCCGTAACAAGTTGAATTTTTGAAGTACTAATAATTGGAGGTGGGCTTGGGAAGGAAAGAATGGTGAGTGGGTTGGTGTCATTTGGTGCTAATGGAATGTCATTATTTTAGGGCATTCACATAGGAATTATTGTACAACTACATGAAAAATATGCACCACACATGGTGGGTGTGCATTACATGGCACACCACACCAACTTGGTTGTGCAAACATTGAACAAGTTGCTTTTTATATCCAAGTTAAAAGGGCTCTTCCAAACCTTTCATTTTTATTTCAACATGAGTCTTAAATGTTGCCTATAATTCCCAAAACTTGTTGAACTAGTGTAGATTAAAGGAAAATTTTGAAGAATGTGTGGATGGATGGATGGATTTGCATGTTCTCACCTTTAAAAAGAATCATGGAAATATCGTACCTTTTTGGTGATAATGGCACTTGATTCACATATAGAAACCAAGGTAATAGGCTTTAATTGATGTCAATGTAATGTTAGGTCTATCATGTATTCTTCCATGGCTTGAAGCTATCCATTCTTTTATCAAATTCAGCCAACTACATGATGTTTTTGTGTGTGACTTTATAGTTGTAGTGAAAATTTGTCAAGGGGAAATGCATGCATTATATTTGAACATTACTGATATTTTTAGGTCTGAGCTAATTTCCATCAATTCAATTCTTTAATGGATGTTCAACATGAAGGCATCTTTATGAGATTGATCACAAGCCCAACCACCTCAATAGATCATTTTCCCTTTGAGTGTTAGTCCCAACACATTTGGCATTAGAACACATTTTGGGTTTTGTGACTTCCATTTGTGATTAAATATTAGTTGGAAAGAACATGTCCAATGTATAATTTATGAAGTATTAAACCCATGTTGTTTCACCCACCTAATTGTAATGGACAATGACATGGCCTTTAGTTGCAAAGGCCAATCATATTATCAATTAACCTTTTCTTATTTATGATAAAATTCCATGTCATAAATTTCCATAGTGTGATGTGTAAAATGAAAAATGTTGTGGATGCCATGTCAACCTAGTTGTTTTACTTGATTATGTGTTATAAATGATGCCTTTCTATAAAAGTGATACATTTAAAAAAAACTTGTCACACATGTTCAATGATGAATCATACATGACCAAAAGTGAATTGGGTGTAAATTCCACTTGTCAAATTTTTACTAGATTTTAGGGGCTAATAAGTATGTAGATGTGTGGGTCAATTCACTATGCCAAAACATGACATATATATGATTACATGTTAAAACCTTGGCTTGATAGGGTAGCTAGGCTAAACGATGCTACCTACATTAAATAGGTTAGGCCACCTACACTAGGTGGCCTAACCTACTTAGCTTAGGTAACCTCAACTAAAAACATGGGTTAGGTAGGAGCTTAAGTGGCATAGCCTACACACCTTAGCCAATATTAGCCATGTAAATAGACTAGACTAAAGTATATAAGTTGCAAGAATAAGGATTTGAATCTTTCACCTCCACATTGAAGGGCAAAGTCTTTACCATTGCACCAAATTTTTTTATGTAATAGAAAATGTAAACAAACTTTAATAAACATTTTTTCTAACCTACCTAAATGACCTATTCAACATACCTTAATCTACCCAAGCTATTTAAGCACTTACGTAAGGGTTACATATGTTAAGTTACCTAGGGTTTACCTAAAGGCTACATATGCTAAGTTACTTAGGCATTGTTTAGGTTACCTAGAGGCCTACCTAGGGGTTGCTTAGGCTACATTTCAATTTGTGATATCTTTAATGCCATGTGTGAGTCTACCATTAGGTAATTAATGACCTATAGTTGTAACATAATAGTTGAACGTATTGTGTTATATTACACCCATGTGTCAAGGTACTATTTGATATTTTTTCACTTGAAGATGCAACCGTTCATTACTAATTGTGAAATGGGGATTAATTGTTATTGCCACTTGTCATGATTATATTGATCACAACAATACATCTTTGGATTTTGTGACATTTCTTGTGATGTCATGTGTTTGTTATTATTTGATAACTAGGGATTTGGAGATGCAATGTTTAATTAATAGTTTCATGTATTATGTTAACTATAGTCACAACATCTTGTCATCACATACCATGCCACCTCATCATCATGGGGAATTAAGTTATTGTTAATCACAAAGGTCAATGGCACTTTTGTTTAATTAATAAATGAAATTACATAAAAATTGGTATCATGAATCATATTGACAATATCATGAATCATTATTGACAATATTCACAACACCTTCTTGCCACATGGAATGCCATGTCATCATCATTGGAGATTTATTCCTAATTAGTTGCAAATATCAATGGTATTTTTTACTAATTAATTTGACATCACAAATATATATTAACACGAATTGAAGAATAGTGAAATATTTTACCCCAAAACTAGCAAGTTATCATATTGATTATAGTTACAAAACCATGCTGCACTACCTAAAAACATGATTTTTTAGTTAATGGCATCACGACTAAGATGATTATAAAGTCAAATTTATCTATTTGAAGTGATGGACAATGTGTTACACATATGCGGAACCCACATGGAACTATCCAACTTGATTAATGTGACTAAAATTAGTCATCGAGATATGAATAATTATAATTTCAATGTTACTTTTGATGATGTGGCAATACTAAAATAATTATATATATATATTGAATTACTAAAAAACTCAAAATGAATTATGAATTTCATGTTTTCATTTGTTGTTTTTAATTTTTCACATAAAAAGGGGAACAACGTTTGAAATATAACAAAATGACATGTGAAAAAATGCAATATCAAATTTAAGTTTTTAATTTAAATTTATCTTTTTAAAAACATAATTAATGTACATGTGAAATTTGAAAAAATGGATTTTTTTCAAATTTCAAATTTAAATCAGTAAACATATTTTACAAAATTTTAATCTATAAAAAATTAGATAGTTGTGAATTTCAATTATGCAATTTCAAAAGAAAAATTAATTTCATTGTGAGATGTTTTTAAAAAAATCTGATATGATTATTCTATTTGAATTTTTTCCCACATGAAAATATAAAAATTAATGCAAGGTTTTACCATTTTTAATTCTATTAAATGATGTTTAAATAAATTTTATTTTTGAAATTAATAGGAATTATAAATTTCAATGAAATTACCAATTTAAAAAAGAATTAAATTCAATTGTGATATTAAATCTATATACATGTGTAAACAATTTCATTATGAAACTATCTACTTATATAAAAAATTATAATGCATGATATTTAAATTTTTAAAAAATATTTTGCAATAACCAATTATATCACCACATGATGTGGTAGTCAAATAGTAAAAGCCTTGGGTTGAAACCAAGGAGTTTAGGGTTCAAACCCTTCTTTGGACATGTGTCATGTTGTGTATGTGACATTATCATGATGAACCCCATTTGCCAAACCCAAAAATAAAATTCAACAATATAATTGTGGGTCAAATACGATCTTGGATTCATCCATAGTTCAATTTTTTAAAATTAAAATTTTATTTTAAAAATAGTATGTTAAAAAATTTTATTTAAATTAATATTGCCATGTCAATCAATCATTTTAGTCATCTCTGTCATTTTTGATAGCCATGTTAACTATTAATCTTAACCATCCTACTCATTTTCAATAATCTTAAAAATAAAAAAATAGTCAAATTTTTGGCTTAAACAATTAGTCCAATTTAACTAAGGACAATTTTGTCCCTTGTTTATTTTGACTAGAGTTTCAATCATAAAAACTAGCTGAAAAACACATATTTGTAGTAATGATGCCACCTGGCATGTTGATGTCCTTTGTGACTATTTGGTGATTTATGTGCTTAAGTAGTTATAGATGTAATAAAAAATAATAATAGTCATTTTTGGGTCCAATTGAAAAGGTCACAATGTGTGGTAATGTGAACTAAAAAACCAACAATGTGAATATTGGGTTAGTTTTTTGGGTGACGAGGGTTGTCCATGTAGGTGTGGTCAAGACTATGAAACAATAATGTTCACAAGCCTCAAATGTTGTCTCTAGTTGTAGAACTAGAATCAAAGTTTCTTGTGCATCAACTCATGAATGCATTAAGTTTAATTTATCCCCAATATTGGTTACAAGAGGATGCTAAAATTATCTTTAACAATCATCTTGAGATTTTGAAAAAGCCTTATGGCAAAGCAAAAAAATCAATGGCACAATGGTTGTGCCACCCTTACTAAATGTTCATCACTATACTTTGCAAGCTTTCATGTTCAAATTGACAATGAAAAAAATGCCAAATCTACCTTTAAACCTTCTTTACATTTGAGTCTTGTCGCCAAGTTGTGGCAAATTTTCACATCCTTTTAGGTTTTGAAAATACCCAAGTATTCTAAAGGTTATGAAGATTGTTACGGCCTAGTTGATAGGTTCAATGGAGGATGAAAAATGTATTTTTAACATTGGCTTTCATGAAGAACCCTAATCACCTACACTTGTTGTGCACATGATTGCACAATAATTCTACATTTTAGAATAAATTCCAATACAATGATGTAATTCAATCATGGAAAGTTGCAAAAATTGGCATGGTTATTAAACTTTGAAAGTAAATTTCAATGTTTAAAAATCAAAGTTCAAATTTGAATCCAACTTTTGTATGTGCATTGTGTTATTTCAAACTTGTGAACTTGTGTATGTGTGTGGGATTGGGGAATTTAGTGTGAATGTTTTTTCTTACATGGCAAGTTGCCATTCTCAACCCATGTAGGATTATGGATTTGGTTACTATATGCATCAGGATTTAGATAGTAGACTTGAACTATAGATTCTAGAGGTAGTAGACTACAAGAATTTTAGCTTTCAAGCTTGGGTGGGGTGGGGTTATGTTCTTGGGTGTTTAAGCTTTGTTAATTTGCTTATTTGCTTTTGTATGATAATGTGCATTCTCTAGGCTAGCATGGTTAGGTTTTGGGTGCAAAACACCTCCATTACAAAGGGCAAAACCTCTAGGGGTTGGGGTTGAATCCACTTGGAAGTGATTATAAATTGTAATATGTATGTAAGTTATGAATTTTAAAAGGTTTGAAGTCTAGAGCCTAAGCTCTGGAATCTAAATTGCATTTTGAAAATTGAATTTGGATTATGTATCATGTCTTATGTAGTTTATCATATGAGGTTTCAAAGTATGAAGTCTGACATTTTTCCTTTGTGTTAACTATGTTCCCACAAAATTTACCTTTATGACCAATGGATGGAATGTTCATTTAAATAGCCATTGGTTTTGAAGACACAATTTAAATAGTGGCAATTAATTTTTTGTCAACAAAATTTCATATTCACAACAATATTACCTTCAAATGAAACCCATTTCCAAATTAACTTATTTCCAAACATTACACCAAAATGTGTTTTAGTTCACTTTGGGTTTAATTACATTTTGGGTGAATTTGGACATTTTTACCATGGTGAAACTGGTTAAGCCCCTAGTGAATAGGGACTAGTTGCCATGGACAATGAATTGGTTCAATAGTACTTAGTGAAACAAGGTTACTCTAAAGTGAAATACAAATTTACCAAGTCATTCAATTGTTAGTTAATTAACTAGGCAACATGGAAATCAATTAAATTTAAATTATTTAATATATAATATTATTGATAATTTCATGATTTTTAACCTATGAGTTATTAACACATGTCACTACTTAGGCTAGGTTAAAAACTTAACTTAGGTACGTACACCATGTAATCAATTTAAGCACTTATGTTAAGGAATTAGATAAGAGAATATTTGGTTAATTTACTTGTTGACCACGCACACACCACTTATGAAGTTTGATTCCTTGATCTTTAAAATGGAGGCAAACACCCCTACCATCAAGCCACCCCATTTGTTGTGATAATATGTTACATTGCATTCTATTTATCAAATACTTCATTTTAAACATTACGAAAACATAAACTTTGAAAATTCATATATTATTGAAATTTTGTTCAAATGAAATGATTTGAATTTACTTTTTTTTTAAATTCAATAATGTACATAATTACATTTATTTCCTTTTGAAAGTGTAAAATCATTTGAACAATTTTTTTAAAAATATCACTATTCAATAACATTTCAATGACCATTTTTTTGAAAAAAAAATTACTTAATAAATGAATAAGATTTTTGCTAATATAATAATATTACTTATGTTAAATTACTTTCAGTTATTATAAGGCTACTTTTCATTAATCTAAATTATTTCATCTTACATTATATGATTATTTATGTTTATTTTCAATTACATTTTATTATTTTTGGTTATTTAATCTTATGCTACTTGTAGTTATCATAAGTTACTTTTGGTTATTTTAAACTGTTTCATTTCAAGTTATTTTTAACTATGTGAAGTTATTGTTGGTTAGTTTTAGTGAAAATTATTTCACCTTATGTTATTATTAGCAAATATAGGCTATTATAGGCCATTTCATAATAAGTTACTTTTGTCTATTGTAAATTATTTCACCCTAGATTATTTTTGGCAATTCCAAATAATTTTAATATATAGTTATTGATGGGTATTTTATTGGTGGCTATTGGTTGTTTTTTTATTGGGGCTATTGATGGCTATTAGTGGTTATTCTATTAATGGTTATTGGTAGATGTTCTAATGGTGGTTATTGGTGGTTATTATAGGTTATATTACAACTATTGACGACTATTGTATTAAAAGTTATTGTTGGTTATTCTATGATATATTACAACTATTGGTGACTATTCTATTATAAGGTATTATCAGATATTTTAAGCTATTTTATCATAGGCTATTGGTAGGCTATTTCAAATTATTTTTCATAGGCTATTATTGGCTATTCTAAATTATTTTACCTTAGGTCATTATATTTTTGTAGTAGTGAAAAGAAAAAACATCTTTTTTTTGGACCCCTCGCCTTGCGCACGTTGTAGCCATTTTTGCCACTTTTCATTCATTACAAAGAATCTTGTCCATTCTAACGCATGCATTTGTGACTTTTGTCCAAATCAACCATTTTTACGACTTTAGATACGATTATCCTCCGTGGCACTTGGTAAAAATGACTAGTAGTCACATAAACGACAACAAAGTGGTTTGCAATTGCATATGCAACTCATACTTGCAATTAATGTTATTTTGGATGAAAATGAAAATGAAAAATACACTTATATCATCCATTTTTAATGGCATCCCAAAATAGATGAAAATGTAGTTGTCTTTGCGACTTGGAAGGTGATTCAAAGGCCATTGGATACCACATGGCATCTTTTCAACTTGATTTGTGACTTTAATTTTAGCCGCAAATGCACATGTAATCAAATTTTAAAAAAAAAGAATTTGCCAATCAAATTGTTAAATTTAGTGGTTTAATTGTTTTCCTTTAACTTTTTTCAATGAATTAATCATTAATGTGTAGTAGGGTTTGGTGGGTTTGTGAAAATTTCAAAGGACCCATGGCAATTAATGGTAGAAATAGGGCTAAGTAGTAGGTATTTTATCATATTGTTGATATGCAATAATGTTTTTGTATTATTTATTTAATTAATTAATTAAGCTATGTAATTTATTTATTAAATAGGTTAGGGTTTAGGTAGTAAATGTAATTAAATAATTAAGTAGGCTATGCAGTTAATGTATTAAATAGGTAATAAGTAGCATAGGTAATAAGTAGCAAGTAGGTCATCTATATGTGGGTTAAGTAATAAATATTTTGTCATGTAAATATATGTGATTTTTTTGAATTAATTACTATATTAGGTAGGAAATGTAATTTATTTATTGAATATGCTAGGTAGTAAGAATAATATATGACCCATTTCATATCATACATTTAAATTACATTTTATTGGTACATTTATGATCTATTATAAACAAAATTGTATAATATAATTTTTAGAATCAAATGAAAGTTTAAAATATGAAATTTATTTATGTATTTGTTATTATATTATCCATTTATAAATCATGGGATTGAATTAATTTTTTCCACAAAATGGTTTTTGAAATTATGTTGAATAACAAAATTCAAATATATATTTTTTCAGATTGATTTATATTTTTAAGAGGAAAAAAAATGTTTATGTGCATTATTGGAAAAAATTTAAGTTTACACTTTAATCTTATCATTTGGACAACATCATAATAAGATATCAAAATTCAAAGATGATGTTTTGTGTAGTGTTTGAAATCAAATAAATAAAATAAAATGCACGTTACTTTTTTTTCACAACAAGTGGGGCGGCTTGGTGGTAAAAGAATTGATTTCCATCCCTGGGGTTTAAAAATCAATCCTCAAGAATGGCATGGTTGTTGTCAATGTTGGAATGTTGACCAAATATTCTCTACCTACATGGACAACATAGGCTAGGTGCCTATTAGGTGACCTATTTAACAACCTAAACTAGTTTTTTAAGACTAGCCTATGTAATGACACGTGTCAACATGGTACATGTTGAATTTAATGAAATTAACAATAATATAAATATAAATAATATTATTATTTTATTATTTAAATAATAAATAATAAAAATATATAAATAATGTGATTACATTTTTAAATCGTAAAATCAATTGCAAAATGATAATGCCACATAAGCTGGTTTGGATGGATGAAAAGTTCATGTAAGTTGCATTTTTATGCAATTACCTTTGCAACTTGGTGCCATGTATTGTCTTTTGTGACTAGAATTTTATGCGATTTGTCCAAGGCAATTAGGCACTATAGTAAGTCACATCTGGTAATTGTGACTAAAAATGAATATTAAATCTTATTGTATATTTGCAAATTCCTTGTAGTGATTTTGGGGGAAAAAAAAACATTATCTTGGAAATCATTATTAACTAATTAATATGGATCACAATACATAGGTGCCCTTGCTCATCAATAGCCAAAGTATTTAAGGTCCAAAACATGCTTAAGTAGGCCAATTTGTTATCTCTGTTTTTTTGAGTGAAAGTAGTCATAAAATAAATTTTAATATGAAAATATTTGAAATATTTTTAGTTTAATGATGAATGTGAGGATTTTTTTTGACTTTATTATAATAATAATATGTTTTATGTTCTTAATATGCATTTAAGTAAATTTTAAAAAATGCAAGTAGATGCAAGTGGGTATCCCAAATTGGTTTCAAGTAGATGAAAGTGGAATTTTAATTAGATTTTTGGTAACTTCAAGTTGATGGCACACTAAAACATATTATGTACTTAAGGAAATTTCATTGTAAAGGCCATATTTGCCAAAACTCTAACTTAAAATTAAGTTTTGGCTAGTTGTACTTGGTTAATTAAAGCCCTACATATTTTTCTTACATTAAAGTTTTAAAAACTTAATATGCAACTTACCATAAACTTAATGAAGTGTATGATGGTTGCATAATGATACGTGGTTTTGAGTTTATTTTCTAATGTTTATATCAAAAATAAATGATTGCAATGTGAAGGGACTTTTTTTGGCCTAGTTTTGCATGTTTACTCCTTTCATACCAACTAGTTATTTAATGTAAAAAGTAATCAAGATTTGTTTCTAGTAACAGCTGGTCCATCAAAATTTTAAATATACAAACCTTGTCAATTTCTTTAAAATAGGATACCCACCCAACATTGGTTTAAATTTCTTAACATCTTTATATTAATTTTAAAAAACTTTTCACCATAGAAACCTTCCAAAATCAATTCATTTTTTATTTTAATCTTTTAATTTCTTTTTTTTAACAAAATTTTGCTAGAAGAATAAAGGTTGGTGGAGATTGGACTTTAATGGCTATCCCTACCTATTAATTAAATTTTCATACCTTCTAATTATGTTTTATATGTAACATGTATAATGGGGGTGTAAAATTTGAAAACCCATAAAATGTACCATTGACAAAAATCGTGGATAGAAGAATGATATTCACAACATGTGATTATAGTCATACTTGTGATCAATATATATATAGATTAATAAGGTTAGATATTACAAAACCTACAACTTGTGATGATGCAAACCAATAATGTGATGATACTAGGTCTATATTAGCAACCTATTGAATAAATTATCTTTGGGTGTAAGCATGCTAAAGTAGGTCAAGAAAGTATCTTGCTAATTAAAAAAACTAGAATTGTCAACTTTGAAAGTTAAAAAGTAGAACACATTTTTTGAAAATTAACATTTAAACTACATAAACATATGTAATATGGTTTGAAAAAGTTTTTAAAAACTTAAGATGTTGTGTTTACTTTTTCTCCAACCTATTTTCAAACATTTTTCCCTATTTGGTGTTGTTGTCCCATTTTGCACAAAGTAGACATATAGTATAATCATGACCTTTCATTTTTATGATTCATTCTTATGGCTCCTTCAAAGAATGTTTAAAGTATGTTTTACCATTTTACAAAAACAAAATGTTATGTAATTCATATTGAAAAGTATGTTTTTAGCGTTTTAGACCTATGTAAATAAAATAAATTTTTTGAAGGGCTTAACATTTTCATAATTGAAATTATATTCAAGTTTCAAAAAACATGTATCAATATGCATGATAGTTCAAACATAAATAACACATGATTTGAATAGTTAATTTGGAAAAATTATCATATACAAACTTGCAATAAATAAATAAAATAGCTCAAATGATAATATAGATTGAGGATCATTGTATATGGTTTATTTAATATGGCAAGTACATCCCAAATTTTATAACATTGGTAAAAGTCCTAAAATTCAAAAATGCAAAATCTACTTTCCACCTACTTTTACTTTCAAAGCAAGGATCACCAATTAACTTATTTTAGAATGATTGCCATGCCCTCTTGGAGTAGCAAGAAGTTCCATGAAATATTCTATATGCATCAACTTTATTATTGATAACGTACCAGTCAACTTTGTAGCTTAGATGTAATCAAGCCTACCTTTCCACACTTTGTAATGCCTTTCCTGATATGTCAAACTCATTAAAGTTTGACTGGCAAATGTTGTGAACACATTTCATCATTTTAAATCTTCAATCAAGATGACCATGGTATGTATGTAAATGATTTCTCTAAAATATGTCAATTGTAACTTTTTTTCAACCAAGGTAATTTGGTTTGATGGTTCATCAAATGTCGAAATTGAGTAAAATGAAAATTAGATTGATGGATTTGTACATGATTTCTTTTTTTGTTTAACCTTAGTTATCATTTATTTAACCTTACATTCATAGCATCTTTGTAATTTCATTAACTTGTGAAATTTCTAAAACTCAACAAGTTACAAAAGCATTTTTTTGTAAATTGGTAACAAGTCAATATCAATTTTGAAATTTTTAATTCAATAAACACCTCACAATGTGGCCCTTTTGTTTGAGTAGCAAAATGGTTGAAAGTTGTTGAACATAATAATATTAAAAAGCTAGAATGAAATTTGGATGCAATCGAAATATTATTGTATGAAGATTGGATTTGTGAATATCTACATGGGTAAAATCATAGTCCAAGGAGCCACCCAAGTGAATGGACACTCCTTAAAATTGCATTTTTAATATGTTTGAAAAATCATAAATGAAACACAATAATTTGAATTTTCATAATTTTTTTGGGAATATTTTCCATTAATTGCAAATTTTATATGTTCAAAGCTTGACACAAATCAAAAAAATTTAAAAGTGTTCAAAACACTAAAACTTTGAAAGTGGATAATCGTTATTTTTTTAAACATCTTTTTTTTCTCTAAATTTGCACCATTTTTTTTGAAAATTGGAAAGGATTTTAACATTGACAATTAGAAGGGCAAAAGGACTTGAACCAATGAAAAGTATTTTTATAACCCATTTGAACACATTTGGTTCAAAAGTGTTGTTGACCCTGAAAATTTTGGATTTTGAAAATATGGCTTTAACAAATGTTGTTCATATCTATGTGATATAGGGCATGAATTCATACTATACATGATATAAAATCAATTTGTAGTCAAAATGCATTTATTTCTAGAATGCAGTGTTAAATGGGTTGTCCGAAATACAAAATTATAAATTATAAACCAACACAAAAATGACACATGCCATGTGCAATCCTTGGAAAAGGATTTTTACCTTGGTGCCCTTGGCTCTTTCGACCATGATTTCACCCACATTATGCATTTTTGCTGCTTCATTTGTGTTGATAATAATAAAAATGAGGACCTTGTGTTTAAGGAAAACATATATCAAACATATGCCCTATATGTGTCTTTCTTCAAAGATTTGAAAATGATCTTCCTCATTCATTTTGCACTTGGAAAAGTGCCAAAAAGTAGAAAGAAAATGATGTCACATTTTAGAATCCAAATTTATATAAAATAATAATACCTCATTAAACCACAAATTTACACTTTCAAAATTTAAAACAATATTTTTAAGTAGTAGTTTAAAATGGATGTGCCAAATGAAACTTTTTTTTTGGGTTGAATAATTGATTCAATTCCAGTGGATATTAATGAAAAAAATAAGTTATTGCATTACAACACTTTTTTGGGGGGTCTATTTTGCCATGTCTATATAACATATGATAAAGGCCAAAGAGATGTCAACATTGACCCATGCAAAGGGGAAAGATTTAGAGGTTTGGGAAAAGGCATTCCCAAGGGTCCCAACATGACTTTTAGCATCAAGGATTGAAGTTTGCATGTTCAAAATAAGATTTGATGGGTCAAATTTTATCCAAATTCAATGTTGTATAGTTTGTCAAACAAAAACAAATTTTAGAAAAAAGCCTTCACATGTCCAAATTAAAGTTTTTGTCCAACCTTTAAAATCATGGGAAGATTCAACATAGAATTTTCTCAATGTATCCAATGCAAAATTGAAATCATGGGAGGGGCAACTCATGTTTGATTGAAAAGTTTGGTAAAACATTGCAATTTTTTTAATGTAAGCTACGAGTCTAAGAGTGTGGCTAATGGTTCATTATAAAAACCATTATGCAATAGCATACAATAACATTAATGATACATGTGGGACCTAGTGCATCTGAATGGGAGGCTAGCTCAATAAATTCATGAACAACCTTGGCAATATCTCCTTGGGATCTAACAAAAACATGCAAAATATTAGGCTTTGGATTCTACATTGCTCATCACAATTAACGAACATGTTTTTGATTGAATGAAGTTGAGAATGTGACAACCATGGCTCTAGTTAAAGGTGGGAGTGCTAACAAAAAACAACACAAGGGGCAAAATTTTTGCATGGAGGAGGAATGATCAAACTTTGCTGAATTTTCTTACCATTTTTCAAGATTCAATCATATTGGTGCATTATGTTGAGTGAAAGCACACTAGGATGTACCAAAAATGGTTGTGAACTTTGTAATCACCATATGTTTGATTTTTACAAGTCTTAATATGTAATTATTAATTAGATATTAACATGTATTAAGCATAGATTTAATTTTTATAAGTGTTAATTTATAGTTATCTTGTTAATTAGATGTTAATGTATATTAAGTACAAATTTGACCTTTTAAAGTATTAAGTTAGAATTTGGGTAAGTGTTAATTAATTAATAGTTAGTATATTAGTTCCTACTTAATTAAGTAACTATTTTAGTTACTAATAAGATTCACCTAGCCTATATAAGGAAATGAGTATGAATCTTTTGTATTCTTGTTCATTTGGAGTAACGTTCATAAAGTTCTTGTTATCTTTTGAATTTGAATATGTATACACTATGTCTAATTTGAATATGCATGCATAAGAATAATGGGATTCTTGTGTACATGTCTTCTAAAATTGTATACTTTGTCTATTAACAATGGCCACTTCAAAGTCCATTTTGGGAGCTATTCTAATCTATTTTTAAATGCAAAAACTAAACAAAAACACAAAAACCTTGAAACAATGTTAAAGTTGACATCTTTTTCCATGTCCAAGTTAATGGTGCCCTAGTTTCAACCTTTTTGAACACCTCTATTTAGTATCAAACTTGGAAAACATCCTTTTGGATATGTAATGGACATTGAATTTTTTTACTTTTATTACACACAATATAAGGAATTATAAAATCCATCACATACTTCATAGTTTCCAAACTTTTATATTCTTAAGTGTCATAACCTTTGAGGCTATATCATGTCCCAAAATTGTGAAAAAATCTTCAATTCCATTATAAATAATAATTTAAAAAAAAAAATGCATTGTGACTTCAAAATTGATTAGATTGCAAAGTCCATATTTCATTGAAAATAAATGTTTTTGGGGTCTAAGAATGATAAAGTATACCAAAAAAAACTAGTCTTAAGAAAATTTAATTTCAAAAATTGTCTATTTGCAAGATCAACATTCAAAATGATATTAAGTACATATTTAAACTTCATTTTGAAATCATTAAGCACTTCATTGAATTAATTGTAAGTTGAATATAAATTTTGAGAAATATTTAAATTGGATGAAAAGTATGTTTTCAATTGGCTAGTTGTTCAAGTTTTCCAAAATAATTTACATTAATACTTTGATAGATTATGACTATAACATGAAAAGTTGAAATTATATCCATACACACTAAGCCTTTCTCAACTTGAAAGTACAAAATTTTAACTAATGTTTTATTTTCATGTACTTGTACTTTATTTTGCAAAATTGTGACACATACTTTCTAGTACTTGCATCTCAAAAAAATACTTAAATGCATATTAAAACATGTGGTTCTTCAATATTATGCAATGAAGTGAAAAAAAATCTTGTTGACCATTGACTTAAATAATATTCATGGGCATAAGCATGGTAAAGTAGACAACTAAATCTCCTTCGCAATCTACTTCATAAGTAGAAAGAAAATAACAACCAAATCCATCATAAACCATTTATATGTGGAATATTTTTACTTCACTGATCAAAGACAAGATAATTATTCATTATTGTGCATTAACTTTCAAACTCCGCATTATAAAAGTAGGTTGAAAGTATATTTCTAAAAATACAAGTAGATTTGCAATTTACTTTTCATCTACTATTCACATTGTGAACTTTTGTAAAGTACATGGTAAGTAGGTTTTAACAAATAAAAAGTAGAATAATTTTTTTATGGGGACCTTAAGAATACTATCTTTATATCCTTACCTAGTATTAATATGTTATATTGAATTAGATGTATTAAGGATTCCCAAATCACAAATTTACCATGCAATAAATGGGGATACTTTTTGCCTACTTTTAGAATTTAATTTTTCATAATCTTTTGGAAGTATTTTCTTACAAAAGTAATATTAGGGCACCAAGGGTATTCTATCATACAAGTCCATCCATTTTGATGTTACTTTATTGCATTTATATGCATGACATAAAATAAAAATGGAGGCATTTACTTTTTTTGTATATTTTACCATGCTTTTTGCCTTCATGGATTCAACATTTTAAGGTATACTTTATGGATACTTTCCCTAAAAAAAGTGTTTCCAACATGCATACTTTATCATGCTTATGACCTTTGGTGTAATTATTTGAAAGTAAGAAGGACAAAGAAGTGAATTTCATTTATTTGAGTTCATTTTGTTGGAATTTCCAACTTGCATATGGGTTTTATATAATAGTATGTGTCCAACCCAATTTTTTAAATTTTTGTGACATCCAAAAAAGTTCATTGTAATATGCTTTTACCTTGCTAAAAACAAGGCACAAGGCAGAGGATATCAACGTGCACAAAATTTTGAAATGAAATGAAAATCCACTATTAAACATGACATAACAAAATTTCTTGAGTGTTATGGCTTTGTGCTTACATTAAATTATGAGTTTTGAACATTGGTTGAAGATGTCTTACAATGAACCTTGGAGTTTTAGAAGCTCAAGCAATGCAAAGGTGCCTCATTTGCTTATTCATTGGTGGTTATTTCTAAAGGACATGTTTAGATGGGTTGACATAAGTATTAATGGGAAGAAGGCCCCTTTGATAAAGTGCAAATTGATTACTACTAGCCCAATGGTCACTAGAAACTATAAAGTAGTGGAATCCTTCCGTAATTGTGGGGGGAACCAAACCAATCAATTGCAAGGCAATAGAATGGCAAAAATAAAATAAGACATTTAGGCATTCAAGGAATGTACCTTATGTTCATAAGTGAATGCAATCAAAGATATATGGTGATAATCACCTTTGAAGAAGGTGGACATTCTTGAAAACTATTTGACTTTAGTTTTTTCACTATGTTTAATGATCTTTTCAATTCAAAAGAAGCAAAAAAATACATGTAAAGGTGAATGTAGACTAAAGTAGATCAAAAGTGGCATGATATGATTTCATAAAAGTCTTTTTTGTTATGTATTTTACATTGCCAAAAATTTAGAATTTTTAAATGATCATTTTCAAAGTAAGAAAATTCATATTTTCCAAAAGATCAATAGGGGCCACCTTTAATGCATATAAGGTACAATTTTGATGAAAAATTATAAGAATTCCACAAAGATGACGTTGTAAATGACTTTGCCATTTTGCTTAATTATGGTGTTTTAAAAGTCCATTAAGTGTGTTTCATGTTTAGTGTAATACATTCTCTGTTTGTTTATGATTCATTTACATGTAATTGAATTTTGAGTATAAAATAAGTCTTGTTCAATGAAGATTTTTGGTTTAATGAATCCATATGAATATTTTTTATGGATAGTTTCACAAGTAATGTTATAGATGGAAATGTGTCCCAAATGGTTTTATTTAATCACACACACACACACACACATATATTCCCCTCATTAACTATAATTATTCATTGTGTAAAAATTGAGTCCTTTTCAAATAAATGTGTGTTCAAATTTATCACCTTGGCATTTGAACTTGACAAGGCACAAAAACAACTACCTCAATACACAATTTTATGGACATTCTAGTCTACAAACACTCATAGCTATATCAACAAGGGGATCTTATGAAAACTTCAATGTTTCTTGGTTAAAAGCATCAAATTGATATTTACAATAACATTGACACCATAAGCAAATTATTGTGAAAATTTGACACCTTTTAATTACACTAAAAACCCAATTTTGGTGTGAACACAAGTTCAACAACTCAAGTATAAACTTTTAACACCCCTTTTAATGGTCAAATGTCTACAACATGCTCCAATTTACAATGGATTTTACACTAGGACATGAAAATAAAGTAGGCGAGGATTTTTACAAAAGCTTTATTGGTGTCAACTTTTTATTCCAATAAACATTGGTGCCTTTTTGCATTTCAAGCTCTTCTATGCCTTGTTTATAGGGTGCAAATATCAATTTGGGTTCCACGACTGTGATCAAATAAAGCTTTTGAACTGTTGTTCACATTCATTTTCATTCTTCATGTTAATTGAAATTGTTATTATTGATTTGTGAAAATTTGCAACATAATCTCTCTATGTGTGTTTTTTGTGTGCAAACTTATTTGCATGTTCTATGTGTGTGAAGCTTTTTATGTGAAGAACTCTTTGTGTGCAAAGATGGAGGATGATGGGCTTGGGAGGGGGTGGGGGGTGGGGAGAGGGGGCGCGGGGGGGGGGGGGGGGGGGGGGGGGGGGGCCGCAAAAATGTCTATTCGCA
>Ga0116231_10000198_pt1 | contig 87947 bp, 61 predicted proteins | sample S1TSphgellanicum_2_FD_89695 | JGI IMG/M metagenome (GOLD analysis project Ga0116231, IMG submission 89695) | Host-associated microbial communities from peat moss isolated from Minnesota, USA - S1T2_Fd - Sphagnum magellanicum MG | ecosystem: Host-associated > Plants > Peat moss > Unclassified...
CCAACCTTGCTCTTTATTCCCTTCCCTGTACCACCACATTGACAAACCATATGGGATAAATATTTCTCTCCCTCCTTATTCTAACATGTTGGTGGTACTAACATATATCAAATCTACCTATGTTTTTGATTACTTGCAACACTAATATATCACATAGTTTTTAATATCTATCACACCATTATCTATGTTTCATCTACATCATAATCTTCAACAACAAGAGCATGTAGAGTAGTAATTACTTATGGTGTTGGGTCTCTAATACTAAAATTAGTGGGGATGAACAAGTTTTGTAATGGCAAACAAAGGTTTCCATTGATGAAAGTAGTTTTCCAATCCTACAACATTTACAAGTGAAACACTCAGACTCCAATTCCATAATCTCCAAGGACCTCTTAAAAACATTGTTTCTACATTACACATAGGAAGTCTTCCACAATGAAGAATCCAATTGAAGTTCAAGTAGAGAAATTCTTTCAACCATCCCAAATTCCATTATTGGAGAAAAACCAACATAATAAAAGCCTTGTTTATTATTACAACATGAAGAAGGCAACCCTTGAAAATTGTACAGATGTAGACAAGATGCAAGAAAAAAATTTATACCTTCAGCAATTTCTTATCAATCCTCTCAATAATGTAATGTGTTCCATACCAAGGGTCCATTTCAAAGGTTTTTCCTTTAGATTGTCTTGAATACCAAAATATCATGTGCAAACACAATATGAACCTCAAGTTACTTCATAAACAAGCACAACTCCACAAAACAACCTCTTTTTTCAACATGTTGGGATGAAAGTTCACATTCACAATATAACTACCTACATCACATTATTGTTGTTTGACAATAGCCCCAAAAGGAAGACAAATAAAAAGAGGAACAAAAAAGAACAAAAACTAAAACATTTTAGATCATACATTTTTTATACAACATGGACTTCAGCAAATTTTTGAAAAAGGCCCTTTTAAAAGAATCACTTGGTCACACATAGTGTATTATGTATAATAAACAATCAATAGGTTGCACACACATTTCATAAGTGACAAAACTAGGGGAAGCTAGAGTTTGACAATACTTCACAACCTTAAGCATGAGCTGTTAGATCAACGTTGTGATTACTTTTGCATTGAAGTGTCGAGGTAACAAAGATGTTGACAACTAATCTTTGGAAGGGTACATCTACTTAGGAAGATAAATTGTACAAATGTAACATGTTTGATTGTTGTGCAATGAATAATAAGACATCTAACCTAGGCCTTTTAAACTTGATAAACATGATGAGGTTCCAGTTCATAGAAACATAATCCAACTAAGAAGAGTTTCCAAAAGTTTTACTAATGCTTTCAAAGCAAAGGCACATAGCAAGGTTAGTCTACCAACATGTTTCCAACAAGGTCAATGACATAAGAGATTAGAGGCCATTTTCTTGAAAGTTTTCTTCATTTCATAGACAGCCTACACCTTCATTACAACAAACAAATAAACAACCTTGTTGAAAAAAACTCCACTTTTTGTTCAACTAACTCTGCATTGATGAAAATTGCAACTCAAGGAAGGTAATTTGAATAAATGATTTGTTGATGCAACTCAAAGACCATTATTCCCATTACTTTAGAAACGGATTGGTCACATAAAATTCTAGTACCTCTTTAAACATCCGTTCCACCACACCTTGCTGCTGCATAATTTTCATGTACTAGAATGTAAGGCTCACTACTTCCTCCATGTGTTCTACATCCCCAGTATTTTTCAAGCTTCAACAATTATCATATCGTTGACCCCCAATGCAATCTTGAAAAGACATTTAATGTGTTCTAGAATTAATGTTTTGGGCATGTTGGAATGTGTCTCATACCTTGTCCAATGTTAGTGAAAATAATTTCCCCATGGCAACTATCAAAACACTGAGAGGATGAATGACATCAAGAGCCTTCTGACATGAAAACAAGATACCCTTCACATGTCTACAGAAAGAGAAACCACAACCATTTGCAGAACATTCTCCTAAAATCTTTTATTCAAACATTTCTCCTTCACACAAGAATGATTGGATTAGAGTAGACAAAATGTGACCAAACAACAGGTCACCTCACTGGTGTGAACACGACATGTTTTTGAGGTTTTCTTTTTGATTTATTAGACGTCATTTTTGGAGCCGAAATCTCTCCATTACTGCTACGGACGTTGCATGGGGAGGTTTTCTCTCTTTGTTGTGCTATTATGGAGTACAGGGAAGAGGCGGCGCTAATGATGCTGAGGGATGGAGCTCTATTGATGAGGAGGGCGGCAAGAGGACAAGAGGCGGCGCTGAGCTGATAGCAGCAAGGTCCAGACGAGATCATCAGCAATGCAGATGGGAGACGGAGGACGATGGACTTGGTAGTAATAAAGAGTTATAGAGAGCTGTTTTGAGCTGTGTAGAGAGCTGTTTTGAGAACTTGGCTAGGTGGTTGCAATTTCTTCCGCTGCGCCAGCAACTTGGCCAAGCAGTGTTGTAAGGGTTAGACTTTCATAATTGTCTAATCTTTGATGAATACAAGGAAATCAGAAAGCTTGTGCTCTCTCGAAATTTTCATGAAAGGCAAGGTGTGAGCTATGCTTTCTGATTGTCTACTCTGCCGATTTGTGGATACATGAACTGTTTCAGTTCAAGGATCTATGTATGCAAGTAGGCACATTTTGTGCTGAGTTTAGCGGGAAAGGGTTAGCGATTTGTGGTTTGCCTGAGAAGATTAGCAGAGAGACCACTCTGTTCATGCCCATGCTAGTAGTTAGAATTGTTGATTTGTCTGGGCACCCTCTCTTTTGGTATCAGAGCTAGGTTCAAATTAGGTAGTTTCGGTAGAACTTGTGGATGTCTAGTTTTAATGATAATTGAAGCATCATGTCTACGCCTAGTGCAAACGAGGTGGGAGTAGAAGAATTAACACAAGAGATTTGTGAACAATAAATCGTTAATAGGTTCGATTATTTGACTACTCAATGTGGACCACAAAGAGGATCGGTAGTCCTGTGTTTATTGGGTTTTGGAGTGGTGACGCTTGTAGGAATAGATCCAGATGAAGCTCGAGTCGGAGACATAGCAGTAGAAGTAGCTCACAGTGGTTTTTATACACGCGCTAAGGTTGGGTTGAAGGTGAGAGATGGAGCAAGGGGATGGGTGTCAATCTCAGAGCTACAGACGCAGCACTACTATGCCTCATACCTTGCGTAGAGTAACGCCTTTATTTGCCGAGAGGCAACGTAGTGTACCCAGGTTAGGAGACATTTGGGTTCCTAAGTCTGTTGTTTCACCTAACCATTTCACCAGATTCTACATCCCTGGTGTCAAAGATTTGTTCCAGGTTGGAGATCATCTTGTCAGGGTGGAACATGGTGGATCGAGATCTCGTGTCATCAGTTGGAAAATATGGCGCGATTAAGAAGGAAAGTGGCAGTTCCAGTAAGAATCCACAAATGAGCAAATTTTTTCCATTTTTTCATCTAATTTTGCACCTTTGAGACCAGTAGCAGAAGGAGATCAGTCTGAATTCACAGATTGAGTCATATAATATTTGCTCTTTTCAAAATCTAATACGAACAGAATAGACTATAAAGTTGTTCGGTATTATGGTTGCCAATTATGGCCTGAGGTTGAGTGTGTAGTAGAAAGTGTTGTAATTTTGGTTTAAAGTTGAAACGTTTTGCAAGATGACCAACCCCCAGGGGATGGATGAATTGTTATGGGGACGAGACCATGAAGACGTCAATGACTAGGCGGAGAAGCTCACCATGGCAGTTGAAGTGCGAGATCTGAATGCAGATAAGCTCTTCAAGATTGTGAAACTAAATCTGAGAGGCAGAGCCAAGGAATGGTTCAAGAGGTTGCAGCCAACACCAACGGATTGGGCTGAGTTGCGAACTCTGATAGTGCAAAAGTATGGAGATGTTGATGCTGATGACATCAGAATGAAGCTCGATGCCATCAAACAAGAACCCAAGGAGAGAGTTCAAAAATACTATGAACGTTTCGACAAACTATTTCAGAAAGGCCAAATATAAGACGCCAAGTAGAAGAGGAGATTTTTGGCCAAATTGAGGCCAGAGATTCGAAAATTGTGTGTGGTAAGAACATTTACGGACATTGAGGAGTTAGTTGGTGCTGCAACAGAACTTGAAAGAGTTCTGGGCGAGCTTGGGGAAACTCCTTATGAACCTCTAAGGGAGGAGTAAGAAGAGGAGACCTCGAAGACTATGATGGAGAAATAGGTCACGGCGCTAAACAACACCCTGATCAACTTCTTCAAAGGGACTGTGCATAATCCAGAAACATCATCTTTTTCCACTGTGTTTGGAGGATGCCAAATCTGCAAAGGGGGGGACCATTTGGCCACCACCTGTCCAAGGTTGAATGAAGCACGGCCAAAATGTGCCAAGTGCGGTATGCCTCATAGGACAGAGAATTGTGGAATAAAATGTACCTTCTGCTCAGGGTTGGGGCATTCCGAGGACAGATGTTGGAAGAAGCCCAAAGATGGGAAATCGCATTCTGGGATAGCGAACTTCTTAGAGGTGTTGCTGAATGACGAAATAACAACCTTGCAACAGCTTAATAAGCTATGTGGGGATGAGAACCTATTCTCGTACACCCGAGGACCTAGAAGGAGGGTGCTGGTTGATGTAACACAAGGAAGGGCTGTGCCAACCCCTGAAGCTGAGGGAGATGGAGTAAGTGCAAGTCGGGATACTTCAGTCAGATCCAAAATTCTGGCACACTTCATAAAGGGAAAGGTATCTCTCTCACTTATGGAGACCATTCTGATGATTCCAGGGGAACTGGAACATCTTGAAAGTTTGGTGAAGTTGGCTAGGAGAAAGAGGGATTCAGAGGCGACTGAAAATCAAGTGTCAATGGTCTTTGCGATTCCAGCACCTAGGAAGATATGCATCAACAAGACCCATAGAAGCAAGACATTGCATCTGCTTGTGGAGATCAACAATTATGTTGTTAAAGGATTGGTGGATACTAGAGCTTCCATGTCTATTATGGTTGCCGCTGTAGTCAGAGAACTAGGCATGATGCATCTCGTGACAGGGTCGGAGACTTACAAAACCGTGTCAGGAGTTGTTACAGCGATGGGTCGAATTGATGAGGTACCAGTCAAGGTTGGAGGCGTACAGTGTGCCATGACCTTCATGGTCATGGACATGGACAACTACAATGTATTCTTGGGGTTGGATTTCTTGATGAAGATTGGAGCAGTAGTGGATGTGGAACGGGGTTTAATACAAGTCAGACACGGCCCCAGAAGCAATGTGGAGGTACTGCCTTTGACGATGGTGAATTTATTGCAGAGGATGAATTCCGAGGCTATGATGCACGAGGTTACGACCATCTAGAAGAACGCACATACCAAGGATGCTCTTGATTGGATACCAGATCAGGATCGTGTGATTATGACTAAAGAGGATGATGCGTCCACTTCAAATTCGGATACTAGTATTAATGGGAGTGGGCACGGCGATTCGGACTCTAATCGATTGAGGCAAGTTGAGTCTGAGAATGAGTTTGGAGACACTGAGTTGGAGGATCTGGTGAAGTCAGAAGGACCGCAAGACATTCTGCAACTGATATTGCAGGAGCAACCTGATGGATTCATGAAAGAAGAAATCACAGATGCGGATGATTATGCAGACTAGATAAGGTGGGTGTCTGATGCAAAGCAAGGGAGACAGGCCATGTATGAATCCACATGTGGTGTAGCTGTCCCACCTTTGCTGCAGCAGCCCAGCCAAGTACATGCTTCCTCAATTCCAGGAGTACTACAAACGGTCCAAATGAGAGACGGCAACTCTGATGGCAGCCACACTAAGTAGTTGACATTTGCTAACCATTATGAAATGAATACTAGATGGAGGGAGATCTGTCAGTGAATCAGGATTGACACCAGCTTGGAGGAAGAAAAACGAAAACAACTCTGGTGAGTTCTGGAGCGGTACCAAGACATTTTTGCTTGGAATAAGGGTGAGCTAGGTTACTGTACTATTGGGGAACACTTTGTGAATACGCAAGGGTTCCCACCTTGCAAAGCATCTCTTGGTCGATTATCCTACTGGGAGGAGGCAGAGGTGAAGAGGCAAATTAATGTACTGGTCAAATTGGGCAAGATGAAGCCCAATAGCTCTAAGTATGCATGTCGGGTAACTCTACCAGTGAAGAAGGATGGGAACAGGCGTTTTTGTGGCAATTATTGACCACTCAATGCACAGACACATCAAGATTCATTTCCAATGCCACTTGTGGAAGATGTGATTAGTCAACTGGGGAATTCATCATGGTTCACTGCTTTAGACTTGCAGTCTGGCTTTTGGCAAATTCGAATAGCTCCAGAGGACATGAAGAAGATAGCTTTGATCATTAAAATTGGGTTGTATGACTGGACAGTCATGCCATTCGGCCTCAAGAATGCAACAAGTACGTTTACCAGGACTATGTCGGAGGTCTTTAAGGACTTGGGTAGCAACTTCTTGAAGATATTTGTTGATGACCTCAATGTGCACAGCGAAAGCTGGGAGGAGCATCTGCAACACCTGGGTACAGTGATGTACAAACTCAGGGAAGTAAACCTTAAACTGAACCCAAACAAGTGTTGCTTTGCTGCAAAGAGCATTACATTTCTGGGCCATGTCGTTAGTAAAGAGGGCACCAAACCGAATCCTGGCAAGATTGAAGCAGTTCTGCATTTTCCGCAACCTAAGACAGTCACTAATGTCAGGTCGTTCTTAGGTTTGACAGGGTATTATCGGAACTATGTCCGAGGCTATTCGCGACTAGTAGTTCCTCTGTTCAAGCTGACCAGAAAGGATGTTAATTTTGTGTGGGATATGGGCTGTCAATAGGCATTCCGGGAACTGAAGGCAGCTCTAGTTGATGCGCCTATACTCACACGACCTGATTTCAAGAGAGCCTTTTGTCTGGACGTTGACTGGTCGTCCAGGGGTGTTGGAGCAATACTATCCCAGAAGGAAGGAAGATTTGAGAAGGTAGTGGCTTATGCCAGTAAGAGCTTGACAGAAGCCCAAAAACAATTCCATCCCATGGAAGGAGAGTGTTACGCACTAATCTGGGGTATCATGCATTTTAGGTAGTATTTGCACAGGAATCATTTCATTCTGCACATAGATCACAAACCTCTGGAGTGGTTAGCCATCGTATCCGATGCGCATGGCAGGAAAGGCAGGTGGGTAGACATGCTACAGGATTTCAACTTCAAAATAATCCACCGACCAGGACTCAGGCACACGAATGTCGATGCTTTGAGTAGGAATCCGGTTGAACCAGCCACTAATGATGATGACTTTAGTGAAGAAATCCAAGACATTGGAATTACTTTGACTGACACACCAAGAGGAGAAAGGGAGACTCTCTTTGTTCAGACTGGCAAAAAAACAGAATGGCTCGGTGTCAGAAGAAAGGTCAGGGAGTGCATACGACATCATGCGTGTTGCTTTGGCATCAACCATTGTAATTATGTTGGCAGCCAACAACTGTATGTAGTTGACGTTATATCAGAAGAAGAGCAGCCCAAGGAGCTTGGTCCTTGTGAGGCCGAAATTACAAAAGCAGGTGAGCTTGTGCAGGACGATGATGTGGGAGTGGTGCTGAAAAGAAAGAGGCCCCAGTACTATGACAGGCAACAGCAATTGGAGCTTGCGTTAGCAGCTCAACAACTGTTTGAATCTGGTGAACATGGCTTGGTTTCAACCGGTTCCAATGAGGAAGATGAGTGGGGAGCCGACACAAGGCACCAAGACATATGGGAGGATGTACCATACCTGGATTTACTACAGAAAGGCATGCTACCAGACATTGTTGATTATGTGGAAGCTAGGAGGGCAAGGAAGAGAATGTTGAACTACCACTGGCAGGATCAATCACTCTATTTGAAGGGGTTATTTGTGCCAAGGCCAGAAGACCGCATGGAACTGGTAATCCGAATGCATAAGGACCTAGGGCATTTTGGAAAAGAAAGAACTCTGGCAGAAATATGTAGGAGGTACTTTTGGCACAATCGGATTGAGGATGTGAAGATTGTTGTGAAGGTATGTCAACAGTGCCAGATGGTGAAGAGGATGGGGAGTATACGCTCGGAAGACGAAGAATTGAAGAGTATACCTATTTGTGATTTGTTTCATAGAGTGGCTATGGACACTGCAGGACCATTGCCTGAAACCAGGTCAGGAAACAAGTACATTATGGTGGCCATCAACCATTATTTTAAATGGTGCGAGGCTAAGGCCGTTGTTGATCATGGTGCTAAGACTGCGGCCAGGTTTCTGGAAGATGACGTAATCTGCAGGTATGGAGTCCCCAAGTTTGTACTAACTAACAATGGTGGAGAATTGGCTGCAGAATTTGATGTTATGTGTAAAGACTACGGCATCCAACATCAGCACACTACACCCCAGTGGCCTCAGTGTAATGGGATGGTAAAACGTTTGATCAAGACCATCAAACATGGCATTATCGTTCTTGCTACAACTCCCGAAAGCGTAGATTGTTGGACGAACATCTGGCTAAGATACTGTTTGGATACAGATGTGGGATCCAGTCTAGCACCAAGTTCTCACCCTTCATGATTTTGACTGGTCGCACACCCCGTCTCAGGGCAGACAATTACTTGCACGCTCTAACTGTTGTAACTGATGACGATGTTAATGTTGAAGTGGCTGCAGCGCAATTTCTACAGAAAATGAAGCTTATAGCGAGCATCCACAAAAGTGTTTTATTCAATGTGGAACAAGCGCAACAGAAATAGAGGAGGACCTATGCTACCAAGAAAGGTAAGCATACTTTTGAAGGTCTTGTTGTAGGTGAAACGATGGTCAAAATGAAGAAACCAGGAAGGAAAAGAGCCTTGGCTGCAAGCTGGGAAGGTCCCTACCAATTCATGGGGCACGCAGATGGAGAAGGAAACTTTGATTTTGAAGATGACAGTTGAGTGTGCATTGTCCAGGATGCAAATGGACGCCAATGGGAAAGGCCTCATAAAGATCTTCAGATCTATCACATTCAGCCAGACTGAGTGAAGTTGAAGGACTCAACTTTTTTTAAAAACGGAGGGGTTACATATGTGACCGAACAACAAGTCACCTCATTGGTGTGAACACAACATGTTTTTGAGGTTTGCTTTTTGATTTATTAGCCGTCATTTTTGTAGCCGAAATCTCTCCATTACTGCTACGGACGTTGCATGGGGAGGTTTTCTCTCTTTGTTGTGTTATTATGGAGTACAGGGAAGAGGCGGCACCAATGATGCTGAGGGATGGAGCTCTATTGATGAGGAGGGCGGCAAGAGGACAGGAGGCGACAGTGAGTTGATAGCGGCAAGGTCCAAACGAGATCATCAGCAATGCAGATGGGAGACGGAGGAGGACGGACTTGGTAGTAATAGAGAGTTATAGAGAGTTGTTTTGAGCTATGTAGAGAGTTGTTTTGAGAACTTGGCTAGGTGGTTGCAATTTCTTCCGCTGCGCCAGCAACTTGGCCAAGCAGTGTTGTAAGGGTTAGACTTTCATAAGTGTCTGATCTTTGATGAATACAAGGAAGCCAAAAAGCTTGTGCTCTCTCGAAATTTTCATGAAAGCTAAGGTGTGAGCTGTGATTTCTAATTGTTTGCTCTGCCAATTTGTGGATACATGAACTGTTTCAGTTCAAGGATTTGTGTATGCAAGTAGGCACATTTTGTGTTGAGTTTAGCGGGAAAGGGTTAGTGATTTGTGGTTTGTCTGAGAAGATTAGCAGAGAAACCATTCTGTTCATGCCCATGCTGGTAGTTATAATTGTTGATTTGTCTCGGCACCCTCTCTTTTGGTTACAAAAACATAATTGAAATAATTATAAATAGATGTACATTAGTAAAAATCATACAAACATGTATAAGCCCACATAATGCACACATGACAAGAAAGGTTCCATAGATTTCAAAGCTAACATATAGTCTGACCTTTAATACCTTACGAATACCTTTCCAAAGCTCCCAGAGGTGTCTGTGTTGATTTGTTGGCTTCAAATTTTTGTCCCGATTTATCAAAGGCTCCTCACTACATCCACTAAATGCACAACCCACGAGCAATATTCTTATTTACAAATTCCAATAGATGAACAAACATATATACAACATATGTGTATTCCCATAGATTCTATAAAAAGGAGGTTAACATTACCAAAATTCCTATTTTTTCAAACTAACCAAATTGACTAAATGGATTTTTTTTATTAGAGGACATATATTTTTGACTAGAGGCCAAGGGCTTGAATGGGTATTTTTTGACTAATCAATTTGATTAGAATGACCAATTTGATAATTAATCAAATTTGTCATATAGTCAAATTGAACTCAAAAATACCACTTAATTAGATTGGTTAGTGGCCTAGTCAATAAAACCACCCAATCTAATCAAATTAGCAAGTGCCTTAGTCAATAATGACACATATTATATTCAATCAATAGGGCTAACTAAATTGACCTAGTCAAAGTGGCCAATGGCCTAATCAAAAGGGCCAATTACAAATTCTAATACTAGTTAGGTATCTTGGGAGTACATTTAACATTTTGACTATGTTTGACCAATTAGAAATAAGTTGAAAAAATGTAAAAGTTAGTTAGTCATAATTAAATGAATCATGAAAAAATTAATTATGATTAAATTATATATATTATTTATTTAACTATGGTTAAATTGATTATATTGAAATTAATTATGGTTCAACTACCTATTAAAAAACTAATTAAAATTAAAACGAATCTAACCATTATCAATTTAACAATAGTTAGTTTAGTCTTAGCAAGTTTAGCCATGATAATTAATTTAGCATAATTAATTTAACCATTACTAGTTGGGCCATTATTGGTTTTCCCATAATGAATTTAACCACAATCACTACAAGCATAACTAAATTAGCTATATTTATTTTTAACACATTATTATTTTACCTTATTAAATTTAACCATAATCAATAGACCCATATTTAGTTTAAAACTATTGTTAATTTAGCCATGGTTGGTTTTGCCATAATTATTTTAAACATCTTCATTTTAGCCATGATTTTTCAATCATGTTTATTTTAGCCAAATTCATTTTACTCATGGTTAGTACTTTAACCATGGTTGGTTTGTCATAATTATTTTAACCATAATTATTTCATTCATGTTTATTTTAGTCATAATTAATTTCTACATAATTGGTTTTGCCATAAAATATTTATTCACTAGTTAGTTTAATCATATTAGCTTTATTAATGGTTAGTTTAGCCATATTTATTTACTCATGGTTAGTTTAACCATTTCTAATTTAACCATGGTTAATTTTTCCATAATTATTTCTTTCATGTTAATTTTAGCCATAATTAATTTTTGCTTAATTGGTTTTGCCATAAAATTTGATTCATTAGTTAGTTTAGCCATATTAACTTTATTAATGGTTAGTTTAACCATATTTATTTCCTCATGGTTAGTTTAACCATTTCTAGTTTCGCCATGGTTAATTTTGTCATAATTATTTTAACCATTTTGATTTTTACCATAATCACTTCATTTATATTTATTTTAAACATAATTAGTTTATGCACAATTGGTTTAGCCATATTTTTAAAAATTCATTGGTTAGTTTAGCTATATTAACTTTATTCATGGTTAATTTAGCGATTTCTAGTTTAGCCACAATTGGTTTAACCATAGATTATTTATTCCTTAGTAAGTTTGGCAATATTTATTTATTCATGGTTAGTTCAATCATTTTTAGTTTAGTTATACAATATTTATTCATTAATTAATTTAACTATTTCTAATTTAGCGGTTAATTTGGGCATATTTACTTTACTTAAGGTTAGTTCAACCATATTTATTCATTGGTTAGTTTGGCTTTATTTATTTTATTCATGGTTAGTTTCACCATATTTATTTAGATATGGTTAATTGAACCATAATTAGTTTAGTCATGGTTATTTTGCCATAATTGTTTTAAATTTTTGGTTGGTTTTTTCATTATTATTTTAATAATCATTAATTTTGACATAACTACTTTAATTATGGTTGGTTTAAACATTATTTTACCAATCATTGATTTTGTCATAATTAATTTTCCTAGGTTAAATTAGCCACCTATTTAACTTATGTAATATGAGTATGTGGTTAAATAACTTAAATACAATTGACTTATATGTAGGTGTATTTATTTATACATACCCTACCTATACTCCACCTATTTACCTATATTTTAACCTATAGGTAATATAGTTATATAGGCTAGGGTAGGCCATTTATATACCTATGATAAATTACTAGTTGGTTAACTAGTTATTTACTTAAAATACACTAATGAATGTGTAATTAAATAGTTAAATATTAATTATTACAAATACATTGTTGATAATATATAATGAATTAGGTCAAATTTGTAAGGATTAGTTATAATTTGGTTGTAATTATCAATCAACAATATAGTACATTATAACTATCTTGATATTTTATATAATTCAAGTATTTATAATAGGGTTGTAATTGTTAATTATCAATAAATAATTAAATATTAACTATTACAAGTTTTTTAAAATTTAATTAACATACATATTTACCTACCTCTTTATTTATTTATTTGCTTAATTTATGTATTTTACATAGTTATGTAAGAATAATGTTGTGTGAACTAAAAAGTTCTAGTGTTGTGTGGACATGAAAATGTTTCTCCCTCCTAAAAATTTATCCCATATTATTTGTCATCATTTCCAAATGATGGGCAATATAAATAGATGTGCCATAAGCATCCATAACATAAGAAATATTTTTAAAAGGAAGGCCACTTTGGATGAGCTAATTGAAAAGGCTCAACCTTAGAGGCCAAATTCAAAAATGAAATAAGATTTTTTTACCTAGGTCATCTAGGTGTAGGCTTAATTTAGGTGGTGTACATTTAAGCATAGTAAAGGTCATATATTAGGTTGCATTAACCTACTTTAGGCTTTATACCTAATTACTAGTTATAGGTTCCTAGACCTAGGAGTTTAGGTTGTAAGTTCCTAAATATATGGACTTTAGGAGTAGGTATTTAATTTTAGGTCTAACTTTGGTTGTTTAGGTTCTATCCACGTGGCATATCCTAGTGGCCAATGTTTAAATGCCATGTGACATAGCCTAGATGGCCAATGTTTAAATGCCATGTGGCATAAATTAAATGGCCAATGTTTAGATGCCATGTGGCTTAACTTGGGTGGCCATTGTCTAAATGCCACATGGCATTTGCCTAGTCAAAATGGTGTTTGACTAGTCAAAAAATCATTTGACTATTATATTGACTAGTCAAAAGTACTAGTCGAAAATGCCAACTTAGGCTTGGTAAAAAAGTACATGGCCAAGTCACAATGGATAGGTTCAAAACAACTTGTCCAAAATGGGTCTTTTTTGACAAAAACATTTGGTAAAAAAAAGAAGGAATTCTAGTTGTGTAAACACATAAAGAATATCAATTTTCAAAATTGCCTATCAAATCCACACAACCAATCCCATTATCAACAATTTCTATGAACATCTACATATGGCTAGCTAAGGATATAAAATGTGGATTGTAAAATCTACAGCTGTAGCTAACATTCTTAGGAAAAAGTGGGTCTAAGTTCAAAATTTCAAGAACATTGCATTTGAAAAATTATGGTTAGAAATTCTTCAATATGAAGAAACCTATTAATAAATCAAAAACTGACTATTACATGCCAAGAAATAGAAACATCAAGAAAACTTTGAGCTCAAATTTTCTTTGTTAATAAATGTCATTCTTTCATCACATACTTCATTAGTTTTTTGTTTGTTTCCAATTATTGAAATTTATAATGGAGGGCATTCTAGTATTAGTTCTTCCAGATGTTTTAGTTATTGAACAAAATTTTTCAAAATTTTTGAACAATGTGTCACTAAAGGTATTATGCAAGGAAGATCCCCCTTTCTGAGATCCAGAAAAATGGGATTCAAAAGAGTCTATTCAAAAGATTGATAAGTGGAATAACTTGTAGATCTTTAAAAAACTTGGATAGATTAGTACCTTGTGGTGGTCTTTGTTACAAACCATAGTTGAATGGAAAGTGCTTTAAATGGCATTGGAAAGCAATGAATGCCAAAGGATGTGGATTGGGGAATTCAAGAAATGTTTGTGAAGGCATATAGCAACAACCTAAAGTTTCTTAGGGGGGAGCATTTCAAATGAGGCATACCAAACATGTTGAGGCATTGGATTGGTAAATGTTGCCTTTTCGATTTTTTGACGTACACAACTTTTTGAACATTTGAAAATCCATCTCTAGAACTGAAGGAACACACAAGCTGAATAAGAATTTTGAAAGGTAACATTCACTTGTTTATGATCAAGCTTAGTTTACATTCAAACTTTTAGGTTAGAAAACATGTTCAATCCTTCATTAAAAGAGGTTTTATCTTTCTTTTAGAATTCAAGGTTTCTTTGCAATGTTTGAAATTTTGTTAACCTACAAACAAGAGGTTTTGGTCCTATTTATGTTGAAATACCCTATTTGGAAAGTATAATTCATAATTGATTCATTTAAACACAACATTCAACATTCATATAGATACTTAGTTATGAGTGTATACACACTTGCAATTATATGGGACAAAGATTTTATTGGTGGTGGCACATATTGTAAATCATTCTTTAATTTTAACCATATTTTTAATGGCTTCTTTTGCAATTTTTGGATTTTGCATCATCTTAGAATGCAAAGGGCTTAAAAATTGGCAAGTTTAACACTATTAGCCAAAATATGCAAGTATGAACTTGACTTGTATTCATCTCCTAGATTCCAATTAGTAAGTTTGTTCCAAATTCGGAGTAGGTAGTGATCATCTTTTTGGTTTTCTTTGTAGCTAAATGAATTCCATATCTCAAATGCAAAGTTAAATTAGTCCTCTAGGTGTGGTTTGAAACAAATTAGAGTTTTTCTTATCAAAGCAAGATTTGTGTTTAGTGTTTTTGCCTTGGAATCTCCAAATAGATTATATCAATCGAAATCTATAGTAGGTTGCTAAATGGATGTATAGGTGCGAATGTGATAGTACACTCAACAAACATGATAAGAATTTTCCTAAATCTATTAAACAACATTGGACATTGCCCAACATGACTTCATGAAGGAAATACACAAGGCTCACCACCAGCTACACAAATATTGAAATCTTTGATTTGTGGCAAAGACTTTGAAGGGGCATCAATCCATGTGTGCGAATTAACTGTCATTGCAAGCAATAGCCCCTCTTCTATAGGACCCCATATCTCCTCCGATGTTATCGCTTGCACCTAAGAAGGAGCACATTGTTTCCAATGGTTATTTGCTTATCAATCTACCATGAAGTGTTCAATGGATGGAACTGCATTGAAACAAACAAATCCATTATGCTATTAACATGAAATTAATAGATGTTTCTCTAGCAAACAATAGCACATTATAAGCAAAAAGAATATATAATATCCAAACTCAAGAGGGTGAAAACACATTAAATCCCCCAAAAATTATAGTCACAAGTATAATATTTTTGCAATAAATTTTTTTGGTAAGGTATAGACATCACATCTTGGATTATTTTTATTTTTTAAAAGTATATTTGATTAGCTTTAGACTTGTTCTAATTAATTATTTTGAAAATTCCAAGAAACACTAAAAAATTTGAATGTATGGAGTATATTTGTGACCAAATAATACACATCACAAAGTTTGAAAATTTATTTTAAAAGTAGGGTTGTTGATGGAATTCTTGGGTGAATTTTTTAATGATATATGATATTGATATACATCAATTAAATCTAGAACAATTTACAAATTAAATTTTTTTGGATGAAATTCCATTCAAAAAATGTGTTTTTTTGCATTTTTAAAATAATGAATGCATAATAATATCTTCCTTTTAGGAAAAAACTAATACCATATCAAAGAGAAGGAGATTTTATGGGCATTGCATTATTTTTTCAAATTCCTTTTGTTTGGTAATGTTTCATGAATCACAAACATGAGGCCCTATGGCTATTGAAAAATTGTAAGTTATGTATTGTGTGTACATTGATTTATTCAATCCTCCTCATCTAAACATTGGATCAAGATTAATTTTGATTCAAAGTGAACTTTGAGTTCCAAAACGTAGTTGTGCGAATTTTAAATTTTTTTGCTTGTGTTTAGGTTAGCCAAAGGATGCCATCAAGATTTTAGCTTAATATGTACTATAATACTTGTTATACATCACCTTTATTGAACAAAAGTGGTTCACCCTTAATATGCTTTCACCCAAGAATCCCAAGCAAAAATGTGTAGAACATACAATGAGTGGAAAGCCAAAAGTGCCATATGAACCAAGCAATTAAACACATTTTTTGCAACATGAACTATTTGCACACAAATTAAAGAAGAGAATCTAGGCTGGCACTCACCATAGTAGGGAGATGCATACGTTCAATGGTCCTCAAAGTGCACACACATATTTTCCGTTTGATAGCTAGCAAATCCAGCTATAGAAGTTTATCCTTTCCTACTGTGTTCTACAACTAGGCACAACTACCTTTTGCATTTAGCACCACAACTAAAAGTTATACATACATTCCATTGTGGGATCCAAATGTTCAAAACAATATGGGATTGTGCACATCTGAATACCACTAGATACACTAAGGGAATTGGCCGAATATCAACTCTACAATGCCCTTGGTGGCTTGACTTTGTCTGAGATAAGAACACTACAATTTACCTGGACATCATACAAAAATTCCTTCAAGAAATTTAATTGATTTGTTGGTGACTGATAACTGTAGGAGATCAACTTCATGAAATGAAGAATAACGAAATCAAAGCTTCCCAGAAAATGGGAGAGCCTACATCAAGTACAAGAGGTGTTAGGTTCTGCAGTTTCACCTATTGTGTTTCAAGCTTCCAAGTAGTAAAAAACATAGGTTTCAGCAGGGAATTAGATTTAGGGACACCAAATGCACAACTGTTAGTACACTACTTTGGAAGAACCCAAATAGATAGGTACTTGCAAAAGATGAATCAGAAAAGGAACCAAATACTTACTAGAGATTGAATAAACAGTTGCAAGGAGTTTGATACCCTCCACTGATCATTGCATGAAAACCAGAAAGAAGATGATACAAGCTTGCCAGTCCAGTGAACAATGGGTCATTACCAACTTTCTAGCAATATTCTATCAATGTGACCATACCCACAAAAAGATTAAAACAAGACGGATTACTAGCAACTCTCTACCATTCTGACCCCACTAGCCATCTTAGTTTTTCACATCAATCTCCTTTTCATTACTACTCTAGAAGCCACGATTACTTGCATTATGTATAGAACCATTTCCCCTAGCACTTTGCAGACAATCTATATATAACTCTTGATATAAACACTTCAAACTAAGCAAGCCTGTATATACACACACCACAAACTTAATGGAACAAATGCAAACAGATGCCAAGAAATTCAGCTCCTAAATTGCTTTGACAAAAACTGGCAATTGCTAAATACCAAATTCTGTAATGGTGAAATGGATAAAAAACAATGAGAATTAGATATAAACTTTAAACTCATAAAAAATGGTCTTAAACCCTCTAGTTTCCAAGCCATATGTACCCATTTCACCAGTTTTAATAAGCTCATATGCACTCTGTAGTGTGATGAAACAACAAATATTAATGCATTGAAAGTTAAAGTCTTTCACACCCAATCATCAATTTCTGATAAAACAAAGTCTTGTAAAACAGGTACTTCAATCATTCATGCAAGAAAATATCATGTCAGGTCCCAACTGCTGTGGTGTTGATAATGGACATGATAGCACTTTCCTGGAACCCTAACTCTGAATAGATTGGCTATCTTTCAAATTCTTTATTTCACTCCTCCTGACATTGATAGCTCACCAGCATGAGTAACCAAATGCACCCTCAACCCAAAATAAAATTCATAAACCAAAAGTCAATTCATGCATTGGAATTCTTCCCACATATTATTTCACCTCTTCAAGAGCTTCAAGAGGATAGATAGGTCTGAAGCATAAATCCATACTTCCCAGAAGCTGCAAGAAATGGGCTATTTCCTAAAGAACAATCTTTTGGAGCAACTGAAGATTTTTTAATCCACCAAATTGGCTTTTTGCACCCCTAGCTTCATTTACTTTATTGTAGAAAAGGATTCCTATAGAATGTGCCCAGAGTGGTGAAGCAGTGAAGCAAAAAAGGCTGGAACTCACTATGCAAAGACTAAACCCATAAAGACAAAATAAATTCTACATGGAAAGGGAACCAACCATACATTAAGAAAATGGTGCCAACTTACCCTGGACTCTTCAAAGTCAGAAGCAGGAATAACAGGGCAGAAAACACTAGGCTTCAGTCCAAGTATTCCAAAACTCTAGATATCAAATCAAGTACCCCCATTCCCAATGATAATTTCCTACACTTTAGAAACCCACTGATTGTTGCAACTTCTCAAATTGTGTGAAAGCTAATACATCAACCCTCGACTTCCTTCAAAACATCAACAAAGTAAAGGAATGTGGGATCTGTTTTTCCTTCTTTGTAATAAGCAAAGATAGTTGAAGAATCATCTTTCATGTTCTCATCAACAAAACTGCACATAACACATAGATATCAGCACAACAAACAACTGTTGGGAGAACAAGCATCTTTTGGCACCTTCAACCTAGCATCAAAGATTGCCACCAACAAAAATGCGCAATGCTCAGAGATACAACCTATACTCAATATTTTCACAAACGATGCTAGTCAAATAGATAAAACAGATAAACCCTGTGAAAACCATAAATAGAGGCAGAATATAACCCCAGACATACAATTGGAAGTTGCTCAACTTGGAGAGCAAGAACTTCACTGCACCTTCAACATCCTTCTTGAAGGTTACTTGGCACTCCTCAGGCACAAGCGGAGTCAGAGTTTTCAAATACTTCTTAATGTATGCCATGAACCCTTTCTTGTCATATGTCAGTTGCTCCTGGTAACCAAAACAGTACCAAAAATTCAGTATTGCCTAACTCCACATCACAGTCAGAAAGAAACAAGGAAGTGTTTGAAAACAATTATAGTGAGGATAAAAACATTTATTAAATGGAGACCCAAAACTGTAGTTTGGAAGTGTCAACAATGTCAACAACTTTAGTTGCTTGGTCATCAGCTACCTCATCTTCTCCACCCTCAAGAGACGGGTTCGCTCCAATCAAACTATCCACATCAAGAGCACCCTTCACAACCCACTGCACCCTCCCCAAAGAAACACATTCATCACATCGGCCATCTACATAGAACAACAAACCAACATTAGACCCACTGGAATCAACTAGAGAGCTATGTACAGAGTTTTATTCTTGGCATTTCACTACTTGACAATGATCACACTACATTATGCATATGGAGGCCAGGAAATGAAACTAGCCATAGAATAAAATTTTCATAGTACTAAGAATTTATACCTATAATTGAAGTCAAGTCTGAACAGAATTGAGAAACATTTGACAACAATGTTATAAATAATACTTTGGACCTCACATAGTATCAGCAATCAATCAGACCATACATGCAGAGAGAAAACCCAACCTTGACAGAAAGACACAATTGCAAAACGAATATGAGATTGCAATTTCACCAAAGCAAAGACCACAAACGAATTTCAGCATGGTCAACAACACCATCATACATTTAAGGGTAAGAAAAACCAAAGATGTTTATACACCCCTTCTGATGGATATACTTAGCTCAATAGAATTTCTCACCAACACTTGTAATTGCAGAACCACTAAATCTGGTGCACCACTGGAAATATATTGCTTTCATGATTACCATACTTTTTAATCTACAAACCACCTGTGTCCATTCCAAAAAAAACAGATGTAACCTTCTCCAATCAATTGCCTGTGGGCAGCACAACATTTTATGTCAATACATATCTTTGACAATTCTACCAACTTCAACTACAATTCTATACAAATAAACTCATAGAATAACCTTGCTCACCCCAAACAAATCCCTCCAGCCCAACCCATTTTTCTTGGCATGAACTAGATGAACTCAAAAGATTGTGGACATACCAACTTGTAAAGCTGATATTTTAGAAGACCTAGAAATGACTTTTTGTGGTGATGAATAAAAGAAACAGGGGTATGTGGAGGAACACCAGTATGCTTGTACTTGGGAGCCAATTTACAAAGTTACTTATGAGTGAGAGCCCTTTTCTGCTCTCACATCCAGTCATCACACCATATTATATGTTATTAAAAAGGGGTGTAAAAAGCTATTGGAAATGGTGCTCATGGATGACTCAATCACATGGGACATATTCCATAAGTCATGCATATCAAGTGGCATGAATTTGGCACTCAACAATCATCATCACCGTGTACTTCCCATTTCACTTGACAACTATAGGATACCTAGCATATGCAAAAACGAATTCTCAAGCAGTTTCTCATTGTTGCTCTGTTGCATGCCCCAACACCACCCCAAAAAATAAAAAATCAGCTTCAGTCCTTCAATCAACAGTCTCTGTACTTGCTGATTACTCTATGAAAATTGCTGATAACTTCCCTTTTGTCACAATACCCATTAACAAGAGAGGGATCACTGACATGCCAGGATAACCAACAGCTATTACAGTTTTTACTCTTTGATAGTTCTGAGAAAACATTATTAAGGACTTTTTATTTCCCATTTCATCCTTTGCCCATTTTCATATAATGATAAGACCCTGCATGAGGATGATGAGGACAAGCCTTGTCAGGCCAAGTAAGCCACTTGTAAACTTGCTGTCCTTTGAAAACAAGATTGTGAAGCATTCGCTGGTACGATTCTGGCTCCTCTTTCATCATTCCCTTCAGCAAAAAAATTGATGTGTAGTAAGCTAATTAGGTTCGTAAGTACGTGGAAATACTGGTTGGCAGTCAGATTTTCACCTTTCTGACTGACTGACTGACTGACTGAACTATTTTGTGTCAACATAGAGGTGTGAATATTGTACCCCACATCCTCACACAAAATGTGCCTAGACATCATTGACAGACTGTTTTTTTTATGTGGTTCATATGATAGTCCTTTTTATTGCAGTACCCTTCCTGGGATGGTTGCAAAGTACTTGAAGAACTCATTGTCACCAACCTCATCCAAGGCAACCTAATACGCATTACATTTGCCCATGAGTGGCAGCATGCTGGTTGGCTTAGTTGCAAATGAAACCGCAACCACCAGAAGCTTTTAATGACAAATTTATGAAAAAACATCAAACTGGGTAGTTTCTTTTGGTAGATTCATCACTACTGGAAAGCATAGAATGTACCAATTCCTATATTCCCAGACTGCAAAGGAGGTATCAACTCCTTTCAAGCAAGGTATAATTTGCTTACCCCTAGAACCAAATCAACAATGTCATCTCCAAGTGAATCCTGCAGAAATTGGTGACTCAATTAGAATCATCAACAACATCATGTAACAAGCTTGCAGCCACCACCTCAGAGCTCACCCTAGTAGCTGCCAAGATTGCTGCAGTTTCCACACAAAGCAAAAGGTAGGGATCTCCACTGTAACGAAATTGTATGCAAACAATGCAACACAAAGAATCCCACATAAGGCCATGCCAATATTATATGACAAAACAAGAATGGGTCTTTCTTTCTCTCAACCCATTGGAAACCCATTCAGTCAATGGATCTTTGATGGTGACAGAGAGTAAGAATTCAGAAGTTGTAACAGGAAGAGCAAAGCAACTGCATGCAATGCAACACAAAGAATCCCACACATAAGGTCATGCCAATATTACATGACAAACAAGAATGGGTCTTTCCTTCTCTTGACTCATTTAAGACTGCATTTAGTAAATGGATCTTCAGTAGGCATTTAACAGTTGTAACATGAAGAGCAAAACAACAATATTACATGACCTTTATTTCTCTTGACCAATTGAAGACATATTCATTCATTCAATGGGTCTTCAGTGATGACAGACAGTAGGCATTCAACATGTTGTAATAGAAAGAACAATGCAGAAAGAACACAAGAGTTCAACAACAAGTGCCTAAAAGAAACCATGGAAACACTTTGAAGTCAAGTAGACAGGTGGAAACTGGAACAAACTCAAAACAACAAAGAAAAACAAAAACACAACATTCAAGCTGCTCACTTGTTAAAGCCTTGATTACACAGGGTTCCAGAAACATATTGTATTGTGTCTGAATAGTTGCCAAACGGGGAGGCTCCACAGATGCACATTCTGTGGCGGTATTGGAAAATGAAAGACAATCAAGAGCATGAGGAGATGCTGTTGCTGCTACCCCGTTTGATTTCTCCACAAACCTGAAAACTCGATCCCTTGTTTCCAACATCCCGGGATGATGATGACCCTTCTCCTCCTCATCCATTTGTAAACTATGCGGTGTTTTGGGAGTGAAACCTTCCACCTGTCACAGTTGTGGGGGATCAAAGGCAACAACCGTGGCCTTAGAAACCTGGGAAGAAGCTCGAGGTCGAGAGTAATGATGATGAAGATTGCTACGAAAAGCTCCTCCTCCACTTCCAACTTCAAACCCTACACACCTTGACAACGACCATTTGTTGGTGTCAAGAGTTTGTTGGGCATGTTGCCCTTGATGCTCGCATTAAGCGAACAAATCGAAGAACCAACGGTATTGCGATAGGGAGGAGGAAGAGACAGGCCATTGTAGCATAAATACAGGGCTGATTCATTTTCTAGACCTCAAGGAAGAAGAAGACAATGCAACAAACCTCATGTCCATCGCTCAAGGAAGCTGCCGCCATCGTCAAAGAACGACGGAAAAAAAAATTGCCCGAACTTCCAATATTCCAAAGCATTGTTGTCAAAAATGGTCATTCTGGCGCATAACTGTTAACCAAACGACCGTCTGTAATTGTTACGGTCAACGACCATGCTGTAATTGTCTCAGTACAGAAAAAACCCTTACCTCTAGTCTACATAAACCAGTTCCAATTATCATTGTCACTGGAAATTTATTAAACTATCGGTTCTTTACTAGTTCATTCCTAAAAACCATCCACTCCTCAAGGTTGTTGAAATAACCAGGACAACAATTCTCGGATTCTAATTTTTTTTAAAGAATTGAAACCAATGGTTTTCTATTTCCCAAACTCTTAATGCCCAGAACTGGCAGTTCCTTATAAATTCAAATAACAGCAAAATGTCAGTACAGATTTGCTGACATGCCTTCTTTTTCTTCCCAGCTGAAGCAAACAGCCACCACAGAGGGCAATGGTCAAAAAAATAACCCACTTTTTCATAGTATTTTAAGTATGAAGCATTGTTCTGCCCAGTTGTGGGCACTCTTCTTTTTCTGGTGACCAGGGGAACTCACTAGTTGCAGAATGGTGAACATCTCTTACTGCCTGCAAGAGGCGGATGGATGCAAAATGATAAAGTAAACTCAAGACAACTCAAGGAAAGAAATGTTACAAAACAACATAACATATCATATTCTCTAATAGGTGTAGGGCCTGGAAACCTGAATTGAGGTCTCTCTCTATCAATGCATAGTAAATCAGATGTCACAACCTCAAAAAAACAGTGCGAATCCCCCATGACAGACAGGTGCTTAATCAGTCATAGTAATAAAGGTAGTAACCTACACTGAAGGCTGAAATAAATGCAACAAGCAAAAGTAAGGAAATCTATCATCTACCATCCATCTACTGACTCAGTTTCCATGAAAAAGAAAAGATTGTTGCCAATCAATGCAACCTAAGGAATTTCAAATGTAACAGATGGACCTTGCCCTGAGAGAAATGTTTGTACAACAGCTAAATTATTTTGATCATATGTTGCCTGATCCACTTTACTTATCACACTATTGTCCTTGTTCCTGCAGAAATCCCATATCAAATCTTCCTATTCATCATGTTCAGTAGGAAGGCCTTTTGATGATGATGCATTAGTGCACCAAAAGAAGCAGCTCAAAACAACTATCTACTCTGGATGAAGACTAGATCCTTGTCCCATCTGTGGGACTTTTATATCCCAATAACATAAGAAAAACTTTGCTTTACCCACCCAGAACATGCAAAGTGCAAAAGATTTGACTTACCATCAGGATCTAGGTCTTGAGCCAACTTCAATGCTCGAGAAGCCGAAACGTTTCAACACAAGGCTGTTGGTATTACTACCAGGAGTATATAGAATCATTATTTCAGCAAAATCATGAACCTGCACACATACATAAACAAGGAGGCAGTAGAAAGTCAGGCTAAAAATGAGCACCCAGTTAGAAGGGTCATGCACTTGCATGATGCAAATTTCTTCCAATATACATATCTTAGAGCATCTCCAGTGGTAATAGCAACCCACTTGGATCAATCAAACTATCCATCCAATCAACAGTAAATGTTAGGCTTTGCTATGCCTTTCACCAGCCTAAGCAAACTGTGCAAAAATGCAGGTCCAAAACCATTTTGTTGAGCCAAACCAGCATGTTTTGACTTTTCATCATCCAATTTTAATTTGTAGGGTCACATACTGAGCAGTAATGGAGTTGCTCTTAGGGGAAAAAATGGTAAAGTAGCATTGGTATATTGTACTTATAAGAGAATTCTCTGCTAATGAACATGAATCAAGTCATAGATGCATGCAGATATTTTTTCAGAGTGTCCAACAAAAACTTCTAACCACCACATGTACGTATTGCTCTTCATCCTTGAAATGAGATTGTTGGGATTGGGTATGCAAAACGTACAGCTTGAAACACGCCTTGTCATATCCAAATGCATTCTCCCTGAGGATATGATGGGTGACAATTGGATCTGATACCACCACAAAGGCTTTTGGTCCAAATGCAAGCTTGTAAACTGGTCCATGCTGCATACATACATATGAAATTACCGCCATCTTCAGACTTTCAGAAAAAGTGAGAAATTTGCAAGGAGACCTTTGAATCTCAAGTTTGTTTGCAGACATAAAAATTGCAGATGTGCAGGGATTGTGGCAAAATTGTAGAGAAAGAAACAGGGCAAAAGATAAGGGTTTTACCTCAAGAAACCAGTCATAGAGTGCAAAGAACAGAGGCTTCCCAAATTGGTCAGAAACAGCTCCTTCAACTATAGGCATGCTTCCCATGCTGCCACCACTGAGCAAGCTGGTGAGGAGATTGCTGGCATTGTCCATCAGAGTCCATTTCTTTGCAGGCTTACATTGTGAATCTGCTTTTGCATTAAACAAAAAAGAACAAGTTCTGCATGAGCATTATGATAAGCTTTTTCCCCCTTCTACCCTGCTGCAGCTACAAGATCACCACCTGCTTGCTTGCTGCACAAACAAGAAAGATTCACCCGCTCTTCTTTCTTCTTTATTGTTCTTTGTTGTTCCTCTTAGCAAAACCAAAAGAGATGGGGAGAAAGAAGCATACAAAACTTACCAACGAACATTCACCCATCAGCTTTTACAACACTTGTGATTCTCAGTTCAACCTGATGAAATGAACTCACTCACTCAAATGAATAGCACTTGGAGACATGGTTTGCATCCTTCCCTCAAGGACAACACACAACCCTCTATTGCTACCAGGCATGTCCGCTCCATTTCAATGACAATGGGTACACGTGTTGCACCATTTTCTCTTGTTAGCTATAATAAATGGACATTGTAAGCACAACAATCAAGTTCTTTCTTTTATCCCTTAGCATAAACCCTAGATTCATGAACATTGTGCGTGCACCCATAGAATCAAATCAAACAGAAATCAGAAATCTCAGAGAAAGAGAGAGACCAACGCAATGACACAAGACCCTAGGAAATCAAACAAAATAGACCAACAACTACATATGACTTCTCATACCCATACTCATGAACTGGGTATCACTGACCTACAAGGCTATTGAGCACTGTTGACTTTCCCACACCCTAAAAAACAAAATTGCAATGCCAAAGAATTCAGCAGCAGGGATAGAGACTGTGTGAGCAACATAAGAAGAGAGAAAGAAAGAAAACACTAGACTACACTTTCTTTTTCCCCACTCTCTTGCTGCTTATGGCAATTCGGCTGCATGGAATTCAACAACAATCTTCCCCATTTGAGCTTTTCAAATGACAGATTCTATCTTCTAAAACTAAAGAGCTTCATATGTTGTTGTGCTCATTTCTCTGACAGATAGACAGACAGACAGACAGGAGGAGTTGCTTCAAGAGACATTGGGAGATGTCACATACCACGTTTCCCAGAGGAACAACGCTCATGAACGAGGATGATGAAAAAGAGGAGGAGGAGGTTCTTGAGGTTTCTTCTTCGCCTTCTTCGTCCTCCAAGAACAACAGAGCTGCCGCCTGTTGCATGGTGTCTGCCAGTAGAATCAAACTCTCCATGGCGCCAGCAAACCTTTCCGAAACAACAATTACTGTTGCGTCGTCGTCTCCCATCGCCGCAATTTTCTTCTTCTTCTTCTTCTTCTTCTTCTTCGTCTTCTTACAAAGACGAAAAGCAGAGACCTTTAGATCCTTTCTCCCCCCCCAACCCAAGGCAACAGCAGCAACAGCAGCAGCAGCGCTCCAACTCTTGCGGAACCTAACAAACCGCTTGCACAAAATGCTTTCAAGACACTCCCGAACTTCATCTTCCTTGGTTCCTCCTCCTCCTATGGCGCTCTTCATTTTCCTCGCAGTCTTTGTCGTGCACGTTTTGCTGCGCGTATACACAAATCTGTTGCCGGTAATGAGGGTTTCACCATTCTTGCTCTCCAAACCCTACTACCTCGTGTGCGTATGTTGCTACTGCTTCTGCAATGTGCTAGACTTGCCAATCATGTGTTGCTCCTACAAATTGGCTTTTCGCAGATCCAGGCTGCTATGAAAGATGATGAACAAGAAGTTCCTAGGGTGTGTTCTCAAGGATCCTTCGTTCATTGCAAGAGAACCACCAAAAATTAGGGTTAAAGTTTGCTCCTGCGACCTACCACACTCTTCGACCTAACTCCTTTCATTTTTTTCGACCCACAGAACGCAAGACAAATTGGGGTGCTAAAAAGAACTACCCCTAAAAAGAACTTTCCAGGTAGTGAAGTGCTTAAAGGAAACCCACGCCGTAGTTTACGCTGCAGGTAGAAACTGTTGGAGTATATCGAGGAGTTTAAGCTATCTTCAAGCGACGACAAGCGGTCAATCGAAAAGCAATCAAAACATGGTTCACAGTTTGAAGTGGGTGACGAACTAGTTTCTTAATCATTAGAAGATACTGTGCAAAAAAGGAGGTAGTTGCAGCTTGTCGAAAAAAAGTCTTCGCAAGAACCAAAAGGTAAGCTCTCTACACACTGAATGCTTTTACAGTTTCTACACCTCTACCATAAATGTGCATGTTTTTATCTAGGTTTTTGAACGCATGCTTGTTGTCACTCCTTGAAGAATCTTGTATCTAAATGATGTATGTTTGAACGTTTGCATTGCAGAGCTTGTCCATTTTGAACTTGTGATGTTAGAAGCAAGAGACCTACTTCTCCATACCTTGCAATCTCATTTCATTTGAATTGAATACTCAAGTTCTGCATCTACACACCTTTCTGTTGTTTTTTTGTGGTTGTAATTGTGATGCAGCCCACTGGCAATCATGCACAAAAGGAATTAGCCAATTTTGGCTACAGGTCAGAGAGGAAAGTAGAAATTTTTGAGAATCCTTCTATATTTTGGCATCCTCTTAAGACCTATTGTATAAATATGACAATTTCTGAAAAAAAACAATTCTTGAAATGTGGTGACTTTGGCAAATTATTTTCATAAAAATTCTATGTATGATTACACTGGAATTTTAATGGTAAACCATGAAACCTGTGGCAACATATTTCAATTTATGATAATTTTCTTTGATTAAAAAATGCAACAAAGAAAGGTGAAATAAGGAAATTATTGATTTAACAAAGGAGAAAACAAAAGAAAATCTTCAATCCAGTGCACTCCAAGATGAACTCTAGACACTGTATTCTCTGTATGTATTCTTTGCAGTGATACACCATGGATTGAGCAAGGGACCATAACCAGGTACAAGAGAGAGAGAAGATTCTACTAGTCTCTTGTTCTTTCCCTATAACCACATTGTAACATATTATACTGTGTGTCTTGCCAATCCTAAACCAATAGAAACCAACCTCCAACCTTGCACTGCATTGACCTACCACCCCACAGTGGTCAATGAAGCCCCTTGCACATTACACTGTTACATGACAGACCACCCTGAAGTGGTCAATGAAGCCCCTTGCACATTGCACAGAAGGGGAGTCAGACACTTCCAGCAAAAAAGCAAATGTCTCTAGGAGACGATTCTCAGGACACTGGAGCTACTAAACTTCTCATGCTTTGTGACTGCCCTGTGAGAATCACCTTCCAAGCATGCTGTGGGCATGATTCCAAGGTCACATAAGCTTTCCAGTAGGCCACAAAATCCAAGTGTGCACAACAACAAAATTAAACCTATGATAAGAATATAAAGTTACTGAGTTGTGTGTATCTCTTTGCCAGCAACACAATTATTGATACAAAGCATTCAGATAGGCTCTTTCTCCTGTCCTCCTGATGCTCCTAGGAGTATCCCTGAATATGTACAGAACACAGGTAAAACCTGACAACCTCAAACAACAAGACATTGATCAGTTTCTGCAATCTTATCAGACTGCTGATCACATATTGTTGTTGTAAGAATGACATTGCTACAATAGTTTGAAAAGAACTAAGACCAAGACCACAATGACGACCATCAGAATACACATGGTCATGAGAGACCAACCCTGGCCTGAATTTTTGTTGAGAAATCCAAGCTTCTTCTGTGTGGCCTGCATTCCAGAACGCATAGGACATTAATTAACATAATCCCTCTACTACCATCCTTGTTTACAAAAACGATAAAAGAAGGGAGTGTTGTTACAGCACTCTCTGAAACAACCAAATGCAATATGGATGGTTAACAGCATCACATCAAGCATTCATTAAGTCCCAGTGATGTCCCAGTGGACACCAATATGAAACAGGGACAGTCACGGTAGTGGGGCATGATTAAAGAGATATTATGATGGCAAACAGAATGAAACATTTTGCAAATTTCTCAAGAAACTCCAGATTGAACTGACTGCTTGGCTCTAGAACAGCTATCTCTTATGGTTGGGAGGATTACTTCACTTCAAAAGGAAAAGATTGCATCCAGAATCAGGCAGCACATATTGATTGAGATAAAACAGCTGTGTCACAAGAAGGCCCATATTTTTGCCCCTGGTGCCATCTCATTATCCAAAATGACAACAACACCATACTCACAATATGGGGCAAAGACAATTTGCCCACCTTTAGCCTGTTGTTTGTTACATCTGCATCTTGGTCCATGTCACTCTGCACAATATCATGAACTACATCAATTTTGTTGTAACCTAGGAAATAAGTCCAGGAAACCATTATATGTTCCACTGCTTACTCTCCAGTTAAGTCAAATGGCCAGTGAAAACAATGGGATGTATGACTCAGAAATGGATGTACATACCAGCAAGCGAGAATGAAGGTCCAGTTCTTCATTGACAGCAAGTGCAATATGCTTGGTACTGAGCACAGTGCTTTCGAGGCCTTCCAAGTCCTCATCTTGCTCTGTACTCCCCAAACAACTCCTTGGTCACAAAAGCTTCAAACTTTTCTATTTTTCAATAACCCTCTGACATTTTCAGAGTACTCTAGAGCAAGGAAATACAATATGGAAACAAGCTCCAAAGTTCCACAATAATTTTTGCCTGAAGTCCCACAATTTCACAACCTCTATCATGGAAACAGCCCAGAAACATGAAAATTCCAGATCAACAACAAAGGTGCTCCCAAGTGAAGAGTATCACCATGTGACAGTATTTGAGACAACTCAAAGCTGCAGACACTAGAGTGATTCCACAAACTGTAAGAAACATATGCCTTAGTAAGAGACATGCCTCTCATGATCTGCCGTTGGAGACCAATCAATCCACTGTTTTCCAAGCCTTGTGTCCGATTTGTCTCTACCGGTGTGATTCCACCTTCCAGCAGATTTGCTCTGATCAAGTGCCGTAACACAAGGATGCAGTTCAGCACTGGATGATCAGTAAAGCATGGCTCTGGCCATATCTTCTTTCCAACAGCAAGCCAAATTACAGAGTGCCAGATATCCAATATTCTTTCAGCACCTACACAGAATGGACTACCAACAACATACTGACTGCCAAAGATAGGAAAAAAAAGGTGTACCTGTTGGCAGCCTGTGAGGAAGATACAGATGCAGCCATCTGTTTGGACTTGAATCGAATTGTGAGAAGCATATCTTGCCGCCTGTACAACTCCTTCTCATTTCTGCAAGGCTCCATAAATGGAAGCTTCTGTCAAAGGATGTTTCAATGCAAAATACTATGGCCTGCTGCCTATCTTAAAAAATACAGCATACTCCTTGATCATGTGTCCTTGTACAAAATTGGACAATAATAAGGACCTAATGGAGATCTCAGCACATAGACTGGACAAAGGAACCTATTGTCCAGCCCAATCCTAACACACTGCGAGTTTGCTGGAGTGTCATCATACGCCTAACAAACTGAAGGAACTATCGTACACCTTTCTAAGAAATGCACATCTTGTGTAATCCCTGTGGAAACCTGGCAACTTGAGGTGAGAGAAGGAAGGAAAAGAGGCATCTTACAGGCTTGTCCGAAGAGGCGGGTTTTGAAGAAGGGATTCGAGGCGATCGAGCTTCGTATTGAACCTGGTGAGCTTACGACGTGAGGCGGACACGATACGCGTGCCCTCACTGGAGTGTGCCGGCAGATTATTGCGCTCCTGGACCCCTGCCTCGATGTCGTCGGCCAATTGAAGAGCTTCTTGGAACTCCTTCAGCCACGAATCCATTTTCTCCATCTCTTCTCCCACTCTCCTCGTGTGTCTCTTCTCTCCTCCTTCTGTCACAATTCCAAGGCCTCTTCTCCGTCGGCACGGTTACACCATCTTCTTCGTCGCCTTGACTCTTCCCTTTCGTAGAGGTTCCCAACAAAAGTCGCAGTGCGCAACGTGGCGTGCTGATCCCACAAAGGGGCTATGCACAGTAGCATCCCCTAACTCTAGCCCTAACCCTAACCCTAATTCTGGTCCGCTACGAAAGGCGCACGTCCTGTTGAGGATATTCTTCTTCACTGCGGTGTGACCTCGGTCTTCTCCTGAGCGACGTACAGACTTGTAAGTAAAGACAACGCTGACCATAGTGCTTTTCCGGTGGAGTTTTGGGCCGGAGTTTTGTTGTTGTTGCTGCCGTGAGCTTTAGAAAAGGGAGAGGACGGTAGGTGTACACAAGGGGGAACCATCATGACGGTCACGGACTGTCGAATGTATGAGGTGCGGTACCCGGAGGTGGACGACGTAGTCATGGTCTCGGTATGTGTCTCTTCTGCTGCTGCTCTCGGATTCTGTTTCAACTCCTGCTAGCCATCAACCCAGTAGCTAAGGGTTTAGGATTCAGGGTCACCTTTCGCAAAAGCCCAGCGATATGTGCATGCTCACCTTAGGCTTAGAAGTCGATCCAGCTTCCAGGGGCTTGCTATGTAAGGAAATCATTCGAACGGAGGTGGCTCTCGAGTCCTGGGGAATATCCATGTTGATGTCAGCATCATCCTTCTGGTGGTACAGGTTAGTGCAAGGATGCTTGATTTAGTCGTGGAAGGAGGTTAGGGTGCTGTGGCTAGTTGATGAAGGAAGGGGTTTATGGTTGGCAGGTGAAAAACATTGCAGAGATGGGTGCTTATGTGGCTCTGCTGGAGTACAACAATATTGAGGGCATGATTCTGCTTTCTGAGCTGTCACGGCGCCGCATTCGCAGTATCAGCAGTCTGATCAAGGTAGGGCGGCAAGAGCCAGTGATGGTGCTCAGGGTGGACAAGGAGAAGGGTTACATTGATCTCAGCAAGCGACGTGTGTCAGAAGAAGATATTGCAGTATGTGAGGAGCGATACAACAAGAGTAAGCTGGTGCACTCCATCATGCGCCATGTTGCCGAAACCATGGAGGCTGATCTGGAGGTATGACTTTTAGAGTCAATCTCACAATTTGTTTGTGGTTGCAGGCATACTGCTTCACAAACATCTCCAGACCATTAACAGTGATTTATATGTAGGAGAATCCATCTCATGGTCTCATTGGGAACTTGGTTTGGTTGGAGTTGGCAGGATCTTTATACACATGTGGGATGGCCTCTGTACAGAAAGTATGGACATGCATTTGAGGTGACTCTTTTGTTGCTCTTTATGCATTGTAAAACCTGGGGAGGGAGTCTTCAAGCTTCTTCTCTTTATCACTAATGCTTGGTGGACAATGAGGTTAAGCAGTGTTAAGTCATAGAGCTTGGTATCTCTCATGCAAAATGTAATCAGAGTGGATGCAGAAGTCCTTGTTTGTGCTTATCATACTGTTGTCTCTCTGCCTGATGTCAATTGGGTGTGTCTTTTCTCGGTGCACAGGCATTCAAATTAATAGTTACTGATCCAGATTCAGTGCTTGGTGGGCTCACCAAGGAAGTAAAAGAAGAAAGTCCAGATGGACAAGAGGTGGGCAATGGCTTTAGGATAGCTTGATGTTGGCAGGGTAGTAGACTTAGCCTGATGGTAATTTTTTTTTACACAGGTCTATGAAACAGCTTTGTCTGCTCAGTTGACATGCTTCATTCACCTTTGAATGTGTGCAGACAATCAAGGTAGTACCAGCAATGACTGATGAGGTGAAGGATGCCCTCATAAAAAATATCAAAAGGCGGATGACTCCTCAGCCCTTGAAAATCAGGGCCGATATAGAACTGAAGTGCTTCCAATATGATGGGGTCTTACACATTAAGGTGTGCTTATAACTCCAGGGTGCTCATGTTGGGGATATATTGGAGACTGAATTGTCATCTAGCATCTGAGAGCTGGTTATCAATGTTCAAAGTTGGATTCTTATGGGATGTTTGCTAGATAAAGTGTAGAATCTGTGGCAGTGTTTCCTGTGTGGATATATCATCATTATTTCTCAAGTTGGATTGCCGTTTTCTCAACTGTTACCTGTACTCAGTGAGTGATCAAGTAGTTAGTATAAGCACCTTGTTCCCATTTGAGGAATGGTATGACCATGTGCCCCCTGTTGGCTGAAAATTTAGAGACAAATTAGGCCTCTTTTGTTTTGGCAGATGTGGGTTTATAGTGGAAGTGTAATAATTAGAAGGAAATTTCACCTTGTGCACTCATGAAAGCTGTTCTTTCATTACAGGATGCAATGAGAAGGGCAGAAGAGGCAGGAACACAGGAGTGCCCTGTTAAGATCAAGCTTGTGGCACCACCACTTTATGTTCTCACAACACAGACACTTGAAAAGGTTAGTTTTTCCACTCATTGGTGGATATTATATTTGTGGTTCTGACCACACGTTCTGGTGATTTCTCTTGTTTTTGGCTGTGTGAATCTTTCAGTAACCTTTGTTGAGCTGTCAACTACACTTGGGACTGTCATAGCATGTCCAGATTTGATCGACAGTGGAGTGTGCAGCTCTTAAATCCTGCTTAAGCTTGTGAATGTTTGGAGCCACACTCGGGTAGATTGAGGATTGCAAGGAGAAATGCATTTAAGATTAAATTGTCTGCATGGTTATTGAAGGATGTTTGCTAACAGGAATTGGCTACATATGGCAAGGTGTCATGCTAGTTGGTCTGGAGCATCGTTAAGTGAGTTTATTATGAACTTGTTAGAATGGAGTGTGTCATGGGCAGGAACTTGGCATATCAGTCTTGGATTCAGCCATCAAAGCATGTGTGAAAGAAATTGAGAAGCACAAAGGAAAGCTAACTGTGAAGGAGCCTCCTCGCGCGGTACACCTCAATCATAAGTTCCCACTACCCAATTTCAGCTGCTGAGAAAAACGCACAAGTTTGACCTGTGTCCTTGTTTTTGTTCTTGCCAAGGAATTTCTGTAACCAGAGTTTGCATTAAATGTGTTCAGGTGAGCGAGAGGGATGACCGGCTTCTTGCAGAAACTATGCAAAAACTTGGTGACTCAAACCAGGATGTGGATGGAGATGCAGACAGTGAAGAGGAAGAGGACCAGGGCATGGGGACAGGTGATCTTGATGGGGCTGGTTTAGTTGAACTGTAGGTTCTGCTATTTACCAAAATGACATGTTCACCTCCACAAGCAAGAGTCCTCATCTTGACCAAGAATGTAAGTGACCTTTGAACCTATCTCTTTAGTTAGAGGAGTCATGGGGGTATTTTTGTTAACATAGTTATCTGTTGAGGCAAATTAGATTGAGATCACCTGGGTAATTTGACAATGCAGTCAATAGAGGCAAGGATGCATGACCAATGTAAGTTTACAAAATCAGAAATTCCACTGTGCTCAAAAGCATACACATCTGTCTGCCAGAGAGACAGAGGCAATAAATTATTGTATTTCTTGAGCAGCAATTTTTTTATAAGTATGATCTGAAAGATCAAGGGTCCTGGATAGTGATTGTTAGTTCATTCATGTTTTTTTGTAAATGTTGGGCTTCTTCTAGATTCCATCAGTAGAGGTCTTAACAAACTTATTCTTAAACAAGAAGAGATCCAAGGGGTAGATAGAATGTTAAGTGAATGGAAATCAAAGTCCTCAGCTTAGTCAAGGTGAAGATTGAATCTTTACCCTCTTAACCACAGATAGCCTCTTGGTTCCTCTTTTGTTGATTTCAATCACTTTGAAAATTTCAAATTGTTATCACATCCATATACATAATATCCTTGTGTTTTTTTGTAAGAATCAATTATCCTCAACTTAAGTCATAACACTAACATTGATGCCACAATGCACATTGGATTTGCATATTTGAGATTAGCAACCACCCATCCTTTTTATCCCATGAATGTGTTTACAAAGGCAATGTCCTTGCATGTTTCAATTTAAGCTATAACCGTGACACTTTTGCATTTTTTAACACCAATTTGCAACATCCTTACCACCTTTTTAAAAATGGTATTTGTTTGCATTTAAACTTCAATTTCAATCCACTTCAATGCTTTATAGTATAGCTGATGAATTCATAAATCAAATAACATCCCTTTTTTGAAACAAGGGATACCAACCTAAAACATTCTTACTTTATTGTGTTCAATCTCAAGATCAAACTTTAGCCCAATATGTCAACTTGCTCATGTACATGGATTGAAAATGTTTTTACAGCTTTCCTCCTTGAAACTTTTATTAGTTTCAATTTTTTCATTCTCCCTTTCTATTGCATTTTCCATTAACACATTTTCTTTGGATCGAAATAAATTCTTTCCCAAAAATTAATTCCTTTTTGCCTAAATTCGACAGTAACAAGTGGTCAATGAATTCAGTTGACTGGTAAAGATAAAAAGGTTGAAATGGGTTTAGGGTTTAAAGTTGAAACTTGGTATGGTTTGGTTTGGTATTGAATTATTTTTCAAAAATGACAATCCTTGGATTTTATGTTTTTTCAAGAAGTGTATGGCATCTATGCAAATATTAACTTTTGGTGTATTCAGATCAATTCATCAATATTTCATATTTGTTGACTATATATTTCATCCTTAGATCGTATCAACATCATGTTGAGGTTAGCATTTGTGATAACATTTTGATATTGATTACATTTATGTAATTAATAGAATTTTGATTATAAGTGTCATCTGTGGCTATTTCTTAATTACAGATTGAAATTCAAAAGAGTTGTTTTTCTTTCTAATGATATCATTGTTATATAAATGTTTAAGGTATCAAAAATGTAAAATGTGTTAATATTACCATGTGGAATCATTTTCAATTTGAATGCATGTTAAATGTAAAATAAAACTTTGACATTATTGTACATTCATGTGATGAAATGTGAACAAAAAGCCAGACTTTCAAATTTCACATTTGAATTTTTGTAGTTGAATATTTTCAGATAGATTTTATGTTTGCACATGTTATAAATGTTTCACATAACCTTGTTGCCTTTGTAAGGTTTCTTTTAATCATCCATGTTTGTTCCATTCAACTTTTGAAGTGTGAACCATTGACACTAATGAAGAAAATGTTTTCTTCTTATTAGTGTTTATCAACAAGTCTGAAAATGTTTCTCAACAAAAATTTTAATGAAATTTTAAAATATTAAAATTAAAGACGTTTTACATGTAATATGAAAATAACCAACAAAGCCACATGCACAATTATTTTGCAAGATCATTTTATTTGTCTCAAGGTAACTAATTATTTGAAATGTCATCATTTAATAACAAGCAATGGTGATTGAAAAAATATATTTCAAAAGACAAAGCTATGAAAAAGACTTCAATTATCTATATCTCCTCAAAAAAATTATAAATGAGTTCAATCTTTAATGTGTTATTTAGACACACCAAATCTAAGTAAATGTGATTTTCTACACCTGGACTACAAAAAAAAACACCCAAAAATGAAAAAATAAAAATGTATGTGTATAAGAAGGAATATGAATCTGATTTAAAACTTGAACCATCTCCAAAACACGAATTACAAATAAAATTATGAAATATCTAACCATAATTAGTTGTGATTCTAATATTTATTCCCTTATCATTATGCATTAGTAGTAGAATTGGCAATTTTCTTATTGATTTTGGATTTTTTCCACCAACAATGTGGTAAAAGAAAAATAAAAATTTGACTACTCATTATTATTATTATTCAATTCAGTAAGCCCAAAGTTGCTCAGAGAAATAAAAAATTACAAGGTCCATGATAAAATGATAAAATATGGATACTTTCCCAAAAAACGGCAAGTGTCTATGATTAGCATTCTTTATCATGCTTATGACCCACACCATTATTTTTGTTTTTTTTCAAAATTTTCATACAGTAAACTTATTTGCAAAAAAAAAAAGGACTTTTCACCAAGAATTAGAATTCTCCCATAAAATGGATGAGTTTTGCATGAGATCAAACCTAACACTAAAATAATATATTGGCAGGCCTAAAACTTATCATCCCCCCCCCCTTCCCCCCCAATGTTGATGATAAATGAGTTTCAACCTAAGTTTTAAATTTGCCTTCATTGTTATTGTCACTACTATTATAACTATTCAACAAATATTTCAAATCATGTGCAATAACTGTTCATATTCAGCATTTGAAACCCATTTAAAATTAAATTCTAATGAAATTTGTTCATTTGTGGAGAACCAACATTTAGTAGTGAAAAATGGTTCAAGATGAAGTAAAATCTAAAAGTAAGGTTATTTTAAGAATAAATTTAATATTCATCAAATCTAACTAAGTAGAAAAGGGGTAGAAATGAAAGGGCATGTTTGATAAAAAAAAATTCTATTAGAAGGGTTAAGCATTCAATCAAATCCACTAGTTTTTACTAGAATTGCTTTTTGTGATCAATGAATTTGTGAATACATGTTATTAACTGTATTTGAGCGTTGACAAATTTTTGTCATCTTTGCATCAAATACTTTCATCATCCCTTCAATGAGATTATGTCAAAAATTGTTGAGAAAAAACCCTTATATTGCATAGGTCACAAGAGTAACCAATTATTGGTAACAATTATAACATGGACCTATAGCCCCTACAAATATACTAAGCTTTATTAGGGGTATGTCTAGTGGCATATTTATGGGGTTTTATTGATTTTTGTTTTTGAAAACTCTTGTTGAAATAAGGTTTTCACACTAAATTGTTGAGAGCTTCGCTTGCTACAAGTGTTATGAATATAACAATCAAACACCAAGTTATTGAAAGCTTTGTTCTTTTTAACATGTTCGTTTCTATTGGACTTCAAATTCAACTTATTTTATCAATTGAACAAAATGTTTTTTTATTTCCAAATTCCTCAAGTAGATCAACTGGCGAGGATCCCCAACATTAATTGCAATTAAATGGCAATTGTCTTAGGTGGGTTGTATCATTTTTACAAAAGTGTACTACAAGTGGTGAGCTAGGTAATTTGATAGTTTTTATTTCGAAAAAGGCAAAACGTCCCTATAAAATCACAAAATTTTAACATCTTTTCTTCAAATTGCAAAATTCACCTCCAAAATAAATTTACTTAAATGGAAATCAAATTCCATTGAATTCAGATTGAATTGAATTGAGTCAAACCTTCAATTATTTATCAAATCTATTTAATCTGCACTTCATTTCTTGAAATTCAATTTCAATTCACCAAATTCAATTGAATTTAATTCTATTTAAATTCAATTCAATTCAAACTAAATCCAAATCCAACCAATTTCAGCAAAACTGAATGCAAAATTAAATTAAATTGAATTGATTTGAATTCAAATTTAGTTAAATTGATTAACCTGGGGTCTAGGAGAGACTATAAATCAAGTCTCAAGATCTTGTTAAACATCAAGAGATGTGACCTCACCAATATCAGTATGTTTGGATCATGCTCATAGCCTGCTCAAAATAAGCATCTTCAAACACCCCCAAGCTTCAAGGGAGACTTATTGTCAAAGTTATCCAGCAGGTCTTGTAACTTTTAATAGACTTTCACAGATCCTCCATAAAATGATGCAGTAGGGCAACATTGAAATAATTTGGAGGTCTCTGGGTGATGAAATTCCACACAAAATGAGGACAGACAACAGCTTATAGAACATCACTATGGAATGTGTATGAACTATGAACCTCAAATCACCTCATAGAACATGTGAGAACAAACTGAGTTGATGTGACCTCACCAGCATCCAGTATTTTTGGACAACGCTCAAGGCCTTCTCCAGCAATTTGGTCCTTTCTTCCTTTGAAGTCTTTTGTTCAAATGTACTCTCTTCATGCTTACTTTCGATTTGGTTCTAAATTATTTTTTAGAACTGGAACCCAGAGGTGCTTCATAAAAGTAATATCCACCCAATACTAGTTTTCTCAATACCATAGTACCTAGGCACCTTGGGTGAACCAGCACCAACAGTCGCACCATGGTAAAAGACCTGAAAATTCATTTAAATTGCTTATAAATATTAATAATATCTGATGCTTAGACTAAATCAGGGTCTTGGAGTCCAAATCTAACATTTCTTGGGTTTAATATGGCCACTAAGAGGCCTAAATCAAAGAGGTTAAGTCACCAGTGTAGGTGCTAGTTCACCCCGTCCATACCTAGCCCATTTAGGCAAAAATTAAATACTTGCTTCCTGTTCAAGCTTTGTTTATGAAAATATTCATGGTCCTGCACCTGATCAAGCAATCCAATCAAACAAAACCTGAACATCCTCCTGCGCACAATGATATCAAGTCTAGAACCTTGGCCAGGACAATTTGCACATCAGCATACCAGATCAGATGTGGAGAGTAACAAAGACAATACAAGAATGCTTCCTGCTGCAGCATCTCTCCTTATGAAGCCACCAATGCTTGGAGTTTAAAAAAACAGTTTTGTTGCATCAGTATTTTCCTCCATTGCCAATCCACACCTTCACTGACAGTGCCCATGAATGAAGGCACACATATCAAGCATCAACTGCAACCCAATCTTGCGTTGGTTGAAGAGATGGAATGTGTGGATCCCATCTTTGTAGAACAGATAATGCACTTCCTTTCCAGCTTTCTTCATGCCCTCTACATAACGCACCTGAAATCAACCACTTTACCATTCACAATCAAGGAATGTAGTGTAGATATTTCCATCAATACATATGCTACAACATGGTCTAGATTTTTCCTGAACTCAGGTCTGGGTTTCTCCTGAACTAACTGGCTATGAAAAACAGAAATGGGCTCTTTGATGTTGAAGGCCATCATGGAATGCACAGTACTCAAAAACAGTATGGAGAGAAAAGAAATAGGCGAAAAGTTTTACCTCCCAGTCTTCAAGAACATCTAGCCCACCAGCAATCACAAGAGACGGCGGAAGTGGAACATTTGACAAATCTGAAGAATTTGGGCCAAAAATATTGCAGGCTGGGTGATCTCTATTAGCACCTTGGGGTAGATATGCTCTCCAGTAAAAATCCGTGCTAGCTGCTGAGATAATGGGAACACTCCGTTTCTCAGAAGGTGTTCGCTCCTCACCACCAAAGAAAGGCTGAATCAGGATATGTGCTTTGATGCACACTGGAGCTAGGTCTTTCCCTGCAACTCGAAGTCCGACATGGTGCACTATGTTGCCACCAGCACTATCCCCCATCAGAAAACAGTGAGAAAGATCTACATAGTGGGGTAGAAGAAGATCATCCGACTGTACAGCAGTGGAAGAATCTTGTTGGTTGCGAAGCCATTGAACAGCAGCATAACAATCATCATAAGCGACAGGAAATCGACACTCCGGCGACCGTCTATAGTTCACAGAGATCACCAGGGCTTCACATTTCCGAGCCAGTCGACGACAAAAGGCATCGTACAACACGAAATCTGCACTCAAGATCGTAAATCCGCCTCCATGGAAGTAGAAGATAACCGGCAATTTCTTGTCAGATTCTTCATGTGCTTCTTCTTTGCCAGAAGAAGCTGCTTCTTCAGCCACGGGGGAAGAGGTTCTTACCGACGTTGGTATGAACAGACGGACCCATACACCAGTTTCCGAGTCGACCACCACATCTCGTGTCTTCACTCCTTTCACAGGCTTTGGATTTGCAGCAACCTTCAGTTCCATCAAGTCTCCCAGCTTGCGATTGTAAGTGCCATCCTTGCGTTTGGCCAGATTGTTAGCTCCTACGAGGAAGGGTGAGATCAACCTCAAACTCCAAATGGAAGACATCTCTGTACATTCCAGAAAGAGACTTCCTTTGTCAGTTGTTACAGGTCATAGACCTCCACTGTTGTATGTCCAAACTTGCATTCCACATGTTCAGGTTTTTGTATTCTCTGCGGTTCTGTTTTAACGAACAAGAAAATCAAAATGGCCATTGTGCAATCCTGGAACTCCAAGGACACGAAAAGAAGAAGAAGAAAACAAAACCTGGTGAAGAACACACTGGGGTCCTTTCTCCTGCTTTTCGCCCTTCAACACTGACAACACTCTGATTTTATGTGAAGAACAGCAACAACAGAAGCAACAGCCCTAACGATGCCTTAAATGTGAACTGAAAGGCCAATGCAAGAAACTTGATTCCAATTTCCAGGTCTTCCCAACGGCAACAAAACTGGACATGCTTTCCTACAGGAATGTTGTTGTTCTTCCCTCTAGAAGCGTCTCCTCCCTAGGGTAATGCAGGGGGAAAAACAATCTTGTCTCAGCAAAGCTTTGAAAGCTTGAAAGACAGCTCTGATCTGCAAGCTGTACTCTCTCTCACTTCACAACCGCAGTAACAACAACTCCACATTCAATACTACAAAGACTCCCACAGCAATACTGACAACAGCAGAAAAGAAAAGAAAAAAACACAACTCCAAAAACTCACAGCGAGAAACAACACCAAAACCCTAACCACGTATGCATGCAAGATACAAACACATTTTTAAAATAAAGACAGAACCAAACAAAGAGCACAAATTCACAAATTATCTTTGATGCAAAAATATTAAACAACAAGAAGTTCCAACCTCTAGGGTTTGGTTTTTTTTTATTTTCAATTTTGAGATATTGAAACTTTGGAGTTTTTTTCTCCCAAAAATTAGCAAAATTTGTCGAATTTACACTTTTTTAAAATCCCATTTTTTCCCCGCAAATCTGGTGCCAAGAACCCAAAGAGCATTTAAACGAAAGAGGAAACTCTCGTGAACTGCGAGAAAATTTGTGTGACACACGACACAGGTACCTACACGCACTTAATTACTACACAATATATCGATGATGGATGAATAAAACATGTGTATTTTGTGATGAAGTTTGACTCAGATGAATAAGTACATTTGTTGCTTTAACTACCGGTACAGTTACCAGTAGCGGATTTTTTGGGGAAAAACTTATTTAATTAATTTAATAACGTAAGAAAAGAAAACTACTTAAACTAATTGAAAATAAAGTAAGTTCTTTCCATTAATTGTTATGAATTTTTTGATATAATTTACTCCCTATAGGGGGGGGAGGTACCTAGAAGAGGGTAATGAATGAATGAGTATCCCAGGCCATTTAAGGGTTGTGGAGCACATGAGTACACCCACATGTGTACGCATTTAAAGACCTGCCCGGATTTCTGTACTGCAATTTTAGGGTAGGTGGATTAGGGCCATAGTGAACCAGCACCTACCAGCTCACCGAGAAGGATGGATGATAAGTGGTCACGAAACAGTTATCTGTTGGGTTTCAGTCCCTAGTTAACCATGGTGGTTAGCTCAGTTGCTTTTTGACGCTACCCATTACTAACAACCCACAAGGAGGTAGGTAATAAAAACAGCCCTTTCCTAAGCATCTACTTACGTAGTAGTTACCTATTTCCTTCCTATCTACCTATATATGAGACCTATTTCCTACAAAATTGGTTACCAAGGCGAAACCAAATATTAACTCAGTTGAGGTCCATCCACAACTGAGTAATAACAGGCATCCAGTAGATGGTGCCCTGGTAGGTGCTGGTTCACTGTGGCCCTGGATTAGGGTCCCCACTTTAGATGGGATCCAGCATCCAAATTCTTAGTGAGCTTTTTTTTGGGGGTCCTAACCAGTTGAATTTACCCCCAAAATGGCACAATGAGAGTTTGACCTTGATTTGCCACTTTTTGGTCTTGGACCCTCATCTAAAGGCTGTATGGGTCCAATTTGATGGCTCTTAGCCAATAGGATTGCTCCATTTCATTCGACCTTGGACCTTGGACCCTCATTTAAAGTGACCCTTAGTACTTACCCTGGACCCACTTTGATTCTGTTGATCAGGTACTATGGAATGGGGCCTGAAAGGCCGGTTATCGTACCATGCTTGTTCCACCCAAGTCTAACAGTGCTGGTTCAAGAGTTGTGAGCAGTTAGGTGGTACTGGGCTTGGCTAGTGCTGTTCCATATTCAGTGTGGCAGGTTGAAGCAATTCCGGAATATAAACAGCTCTTGAAAGGTCAATTCTACTATAGACCAAGTGATTCTCAAACATTTCCTACTCAACCAATCAAAAGAATATTGCTCCAAAATTTCCTTTTTTTATGACAATAATTTGCTACATGTTACCATATATTTTCTATTGTTTTGATTTTGTCCAAAAAATTGGTAGAAATTAGTGTTGGCCAGTTCCTGGTTTTTAGAAGAATTGTGGGGTCTGGTCTAGAGTTTTTGTAAAATGTAAGACATTTTGGTCCAAAACTTTTTGACAATGGACATTTGAACTTTCTCAAATTTTGACGTTTTTGGTAATAAATTTCTAGAAATTTCAAAATTTTCGAGAATAATTTACTGGGTACTACAATATTTCAAATTTTCAATAGTTCAATATTTATAGCTATCCCATACATTTTGAAGTCATTGTGGTAACCCAATAGAATGGTGTGCATACCAGCATGGTGTAATGTCTTTCAAGATTTGTTTTATGGAGCCAAAGTGGCAATCATCCGTTGGAAGAAGTAGAAGAAACAGCACGTATCCCAATGAAGATTTAGCCAAATTTGGTTAGAAACCAAATATGAAAGAATTTTTTTTAATAATCCATTTATATTTTTGGCTACATATTGGAAATCAAATGTAAAACAATGGTTATATGTGTTATGACATGAACCTATCTAGCATCACAATTGTCCTTTGGTGAACTTTCACATTACCTCAATTTTCTTTCTTTCTTTGTGACATTTTGCATTAAAAGTGAGAACATTTGCTGAACAAATTTTTTAAAAATGTATTTAGGTATCAAGTTTTGCAGGGCTGACAATCAAGGACAAGGGAGGGAAGGGGAGAGATAGTTATCCACAAGACCATTCTGCAAAATTCACATGACCGCTCTATCATTCCATACGAACATAATGCAAATCCACATGAAATCCATTACATAATGGAGCATGTCTGGTACACAGTCATTGTGCTTGTTCAGAAATGGCCTGTACTCCATAATATCAGATTATCTGCCTTTTGTGCAGACACCTGACTGTAGAATCACCTGCAGATGTGTCTGGAAAACAAAACAGGGGCAATTCCCTCGAAACTTTCCTCTCGAACAGCTCTTTCCAAGGTAATAGCAACTCCCGGGATATTCCATTTACCATAACATCGCCTTGTCCGGAATCTTGGAATGTCTTGCTCTCCCTCCCAGCGTCGTCCCCCACGTCACCTTTCTCGGACCTCGAGAGAAAGCCTCTTCAGCAGAGCTTCTCGCCACGCGCTTGTGCAATCTTTCATTCTTGTGTGTGCTCTGGATTTCAGAAAATGGGATGAGGTATTTCCGTAGTGCGAAGATTCGCAGTGCAGCCATTTTGGCTCCAGAAAATCATGGCAAGGGTTGCGAACTGCAGCAATTTCTGAACGAGATCGACTGCACGAAAGTGGTGCCAGAAGAAGAGAAGAGGTGCCGACGCTAACAAGAGGTGAGAAGCAGAACCTTCTTCTTCCTCACCTGCTTCTTTTTTCGAAGGAATTCCTATAAGTTGGACGTATTGAAGTGCTCGAAAGCCCTTATTACACATGCACTCTTCTGGATTCCTTGATGACGCATTCACTCCTATTGCTGTGACTCATATCTGGCGTCCGCCTGGTAGGATTTGAACAAAGAACCACGCTCGAACCACTCTGCAAGGTGGACATGCGTAATCAATCATCAGTCTGTGGGATTGATGCGCAAGAACAACGGCACTTTGTTCGGTTAGTCTGTCGATCTTGTTTTCTGTCCTAACAGCTTCAATGAGGTGTTGTTTCTCGTGTTCACACTTGGTTCGTCCATGGTAATAATCACGCTGTGATGAATTGTAACCTCTGGAGCAGTGACTTCCGCTTTCATTCTGCCAAAATGTTTGTGAGAGAGAAACAGGTGTTAGGAGCAGCTTTCATGAAAGGAGCCACGGCAGGAGCTAGCTGCCTTTTGATGTTTACACAGACAAACTCTTCACTCAGCAAAAGAAATCCTAGATTTGAATGTGTGGATTGACACTCTCAGATCACACACACGTAATCTCTTCCATGCAATCTCCCGAAAAAGTCTATTTGGATTCCTATACTGGCTTAAGCTTCCACGAGCTGTCAAGAATGCAAAGAGGTGCAAAGAGTGTTCACTTTTGGATTTGAAGCAGAAGTGCTGTAACGCTTTGTAACAACCTCATGGAAAAGGCGTGCAGAAGACTTGGTTTCCGCATTCTACCCATGACCCACTAGGCTGATGATCAGGTGAGCCGACATGAAATTCTTGTCTTTCTCTATTATCTTCGTCAATTTGTTTCGGCTTTTTAGGACGAATAGGTCCAGGGTCGTATGCAGATGTTGGTGTGGAATTGAGGTCCCTGCTTCTTGAAGTAGATGCACGACTTGGATGATGCTCTTTGGCATTTTACAGATTGGGACAGGTTATTGCTGTTTTAGACAAAGTAGAGAGTACAAGAGGGTTGCAGAGAGAACACAAAATCACTGTGGGGGATAGAACAAGAGCTGATAAGTTGAATAGTAGTTGGTGATGATCAGGCAGAGTTGTTCATGATCAGGATGGTGGAAGACAGTGGCATTGTGGGACTTGCTGCAATGGTCTTCAATTGTTCCATGTTCTCCCAAAACCCTGGACAGCCGCCACCTTTGGAAAATCAAGTTACCTTTGAGTAATTCACTGTCAATGTCCAACATTGCAACTTCATTTCCATTCTTCCAATGCTCGAGCTTTCAGGTACACATGATCAACATCACTTCCCTTGATTCAAGATCCATTTGGTATCTTGCTCCATTTTTGGGACAGGACATGCTTTTCCATCAGGTTCCTCATCTATTTATACAGGGCTTGAAGCCCTTGCTGGACATGATAGATTTTCTTCATATTTTCTTCTCTCACATTCACAAAGCAAGTCTGTAAAACAAAAGGATGTGGGCCTGGTTCCAAAGTTTGCTAATCTAGCCAGATGTATGTGAGGCAACCATGTGGAACTGCATCTCTCTCCCCCACATTAAAAAATAAATTGAATGCATGTATACATACAGAAATGCAAAAGAAACTCAGAATGCAGATTTTGTATAATGGGTTGCCCAGATTCTTGATGGATTATTATGTACTAATCTACACCCAGCATTGGGGAGCTGATGAAGTCAGTGGGTAGTCATGGCAGCTTATCACCACTATTCCTGATGAATGTGATGGTCCGACATTTTGTGAGAACTCTCATAAGGTTACAACCTGCACTAATTGTTGTGTTACCTTTCAAATTGTCGTTGTGAAGATTTCTCTGCAATTTCATAGATGTGTACAACAAGAGTCAAATTCAGGTGATGTAGTGGTGGATAATCTGCAGGGTGCTTACACATTAGGGGTTTGCCACATCACACCAATTCCAGGATCACAGGCTCCAAGGCAATGATGGTGTGCTTTTTGGGTGATGCTCCTTAACCTGCCACCCCTAAGAAATTCATCTTGTTGCCATCATCTTGTCCAGAATCAAGAGAGTGAATTCAAGATGCCTGAGGTGTTCAGATTCCAAGATCAAACACAGCCTTGAGGGAAAAAGGTGCTCGCCAAGAGTCCTTGAAATTACCAGATTCCAGTATTTCAGGAATTCTGTGCTCCAGTTCTGGAGGTAAAAGTATGCTGGAGCAAGGCAAGGCTCTAGGCCCTGTGTCACAGGCAATCATGTCTTTGTCACATTTGTTGAAGATGGACCATTTTTCCTAAGCCTATGTTGGCAGCTCTTAAAACAGGAAGAGAAACCAAAGAACTCTGTTATTTCCTCATTCCTCTACCTAGGCAATGGGTCTGTAAGGAGGGAATATAAATGGTTATTACTAGTGTTGGGTGGTTCTCGCTTTTTCTTTTGTTTTGGTGAGAATTGTCAATTTTGATTCTCACATAACATTTTAAGAATCAAACTGGATTTCTTTAAAAAATTCTCCATAAAGAACCAGCCAAGGTATCAAACTTTTGAAAAAATAAATTCATTGGTTCTCTAAGTGCTAGTTCTCACAAATTTAAGACCAATTATTCTCACAAGTTGATTATCAATAGTTCGATTATTTTTAGAAAAGTGATATTTTAATTATCAAAATTGTCAAACAAAAATGGTTAAAACAACAAAGAGCATAAGAAATGATTTTTTCTTCCATAATTTTATACGTCCACAAATTCATGTTGTTCAAATTTTGAAACTACAAAGGTTTTTGGAACATAATCACTTTGGAAGCAAACCTGCAAACAAAGTTTAACATTCATTATTAATATTTTCAAATAAAAAACCTAGAACCTAAAATTTAAATAATCTATGTTCAAATATAAAATGATTGTAAAAATGATTTTAAGTGAAAAAAATTATCATGTCTTAATTTTTTAAATTATTTTTCTTGGACGGATATTATAATTTTTACAAGTTTTGTTCCATTCTTGTATACCTTTTCAGATTTTTAGGTGAATTATAGATTTTTGTAAATTTAATTGAATAGATTTAATAAAAATATACATGAAATTTTGGCACATTTTCTCATCTGTTGTTGCATATTGGTAAATGTTAGGGGAACATAAATGCAATGTAAGGACTAAACAAGTAAACAGTTTAACAATTGTTCAGATTTGGGCATGAATTTTTATTTTTTTTAATTTGTTGTTCCAAATGGGGGTTGTGGAAGGAAATAGGGCAGCATTTCTTCTACTCCCTATGTTGGTTATGCATCATTTTATTTTTTTGCAAGTTTTGGATATTTTGAGAGCATTAATTTATGTGTGGCAAAACATGTAGAGGTTGGGTGTAAAAAACTAAAAGGAATGAAATTTTGCATGACAAACTTTGATAAAGGACCTATCAAGACTATTAATGAAAGTGTTGTTAATAGATTGGAAAACCAACCCTAAACCACCAATTTAAACATCATTTTGATACTTGTTTTGAATGTGGTTTGCTTAAAACTAAAAGTTAATACTTACAAATAAGCTTTAGAAAAAGCATTGCTAAAACAAACACCTTGAAAACAACTCACAGCTTGTAATAGACTTTAAAATAGTTGTTATAACATTTAAATTTGACCTTTCATTTTTTACATGAGTAAGAATTTTCCTCTTCAATTCATATTCATTTCATAATTCTTTTTTTTTTTTTTACTAAGGCTTGATTAATAACTTTTGTTGCCTCAAACAACCAATAATGACATGTTTTGGTTACCAATTAGAGCTTAAACTTTTTATCAGAAAAACAAAAATGTCATGTGCACCTTAAAACATCCAAAAATCAAATTTTCTTGTAATATTGCATTTAGTTAATTTTGGTAAAACATTTTTTTTTTGTTTTTCCCACCAAATGAAGCAACACCTATTGAAAAAAAAATCTTGAAGGAATAGGTGTTTGAGGACATAAATGCAAAGCTTGCTCCATCCAAATATTTTCCATAAACTTCATTAGCAAGTGACTGTTGACAATCAAAAGACATAAGTCTTGCATAAATTTTTTTTGTTGCACCTCGTCCTATTTTAAAAGAACTTTTGCAACAAAAAAAAATTGAAATTTATCCACTAAACAGATTAGGCCTTTTTTTGTTGGTTGCCTTTGAACAATTTCTCTTAATGGACTAATGACCTCCTCCTCAAAGTTTTGCAATAATGGCATGGTTTGCATTCACATGTTTGTTGAAAATTATTATATCATTATTTTGTAATATGAAATAAGCTTTTCTTACTTGAATTTTGGAATTATATGCATTCACATGATTGTCATAACAAAAAATATAACACATCATTTGAAGATTATTATGATCAATTTTTTTATTATCATTAACAGAAAAAACCCCAACAAAATGCATTTTTTCCATGAGGTTTTCATTCAATTTTCTAAACTTGCAATTTCTGAAATTTCATTTTCATTCATTCATTTTCATTTTCAAGAATTCTATTGCTTTTCATTTCCAAATTGGGATAATTTTCAAACAACTTTTCAATGGGTTCATTTTGAATTGAAATTATGTTTTCAATTTCACTTGGCTATTCCATTTTTCAAAAAAAATTAAAAGTGTAATTCAACAACAATGGAGAAACTAAGACCACAATTTTTTTACCAAAATATGATTTAATTTTTTACTTGTAAATTTGTTTAATTACATGAATCTTGCAATCCAATTCAAAATATTTACCAACATTTACAAAGTCAAAATAACTCATTTAACCCTCATATTTTCATGTAAAAATGAACATACAAAATGAAATATAATGCAATGCAAAAAAATGTGTATGAATCTTACAAATAACAAACATATTATTAACATTCAAATGTTACTAAGTTTAATTAAAAATAAAAATTAAACTTTAAACATGGAAAAAATCTTTCACTAAATTAAATGCAAAGATAAATAATAACATCTAAACAAAAAAACACAAAATTAGCACAAAAAAAACATACTTTAAAAATCATACCTAAAAGAACAATTCAATGGTGAGTCCAAGCTTTCACTTTTAAACCTCAATAAATAAAGTGGAAAAAATATCAAATTGATAAACAACAACAACAAGAGCCAAACATCAACACAAGAAAAATTGAGCAATACATGGGAGCCATGTCAAAAAAGTACTTAAACTTGAAAGAAATAAACTAAAAAAAACTAATATTATTATTGTTATTGAATTGAATGACAATAAGAGGAATGGACAACACAAAAAAACACTAATTAATAACAAGAAAAATCAAGCAACAAAATTAAGCTAACTAACAACAAAAGGAACCAACTAATAACAAGAAAAATTGAACATTGGCAAAAGAGAAAGAGAAATCAAATACCACCAACAAGAAGAATCAAACAACAGCCAAAAAAAAATCAAGTAAGAACCAAACAATAAATCAAAAAGAGGAATTGAATAGCAATGTCGTAAGAAGAGTTGACCATCAACACAATAAGAGCTTAAAAAAAACCTCAACACTTACAAGCCCAAAAAAAAACAGATTATTGAACTTCAGAACATCACAAAGCTTTAAGACACAAACCAAAAGCACAAAACAAATAGAATAACATAGTGAGGCCCAATTAGTGTTTTATTTTGTTTCTAAAAAGTGGAAAAGAATGAAAAAATAGTTTGAGCACTCAATAGTTTGTGGCAATACCACTTGAAACCTTTTTTTTTCTTTTGAAAATCCAAGATATTTAATTGAGAATTAAAAATTGTACCCTACTCTATTTTAAATATCCTACCTAGGTGGATTTTTTTAGACTTAAATAAAGAGGCAAGGTCTCCATGGTTAGTGAGACTTTGTAAATCGAATATCAACTTAAATATCATTGTAAGTGATATCCAACAATTTTCTTAGTGAGAACCAACTTAAACTCATGATCATTCTCACTTCATTTTTGATACTTGCCCAATATTAGTTACTCTTTAAGAAGGTAAGTAGCATAGGCATGTGGATGGTTAGCATCAATTGTTTTCCCTTGACATAGCATCCGTCCTACACAGTGCACTAGAGGGTATTTGGTTCATTCTAGCCCAAATGCCATATACATAATCGAGTTTGTGACCAGTATTTGCCCGGTTCCTGGTTTAAAAAAGAACCTTCAAATCCAGGCCTTGCTAGATTTTAAATTTTATTAGTTTACTTTATAACTTTCTGACTTGGTTAATTTTCTCATTTGATGTGTGGTTCTCAATTGGGTTCTTTGAATTCCAAAATCTTTGGTTCTGGTGTTTTCTGAAACACCAAGCCTGGTCATATCTGTCCACACTCAAGTCTAATTGCACATATTTTACACACATCATAGCGCAATAATCATAAATTGTGTCACATACAATGTTGTACAATCAATGAAACATTATCATTTACCAAAAAAGTACAACTTACATAATACCTTTTCAAAACAAAATATTGTGTATGAAAAGAACCCGTACAATCTATGTTTTACTAGAGACATTTTGCCATGTTTAACCAAAGGAATTAACTGGTCAGATCTCTTTTCAATACCTAGTACAATTTGGAGGCAAAATGAAAATCATTTCCCTTCATTGCACACCTCAAGGTTCAGTTTACAATTTTACATGATTGATGTTGCCTTCTTATACACTCAAAGCATAATTAAAGGCAAAGGATGGCATTGCCAGAAAATATTAAGGCTACATCATTGGATTGCGTGTTTCATTAACTACATATTGTTGTCATAGCCAAGGATATTACACCAACTTTAATGTAACCAATAGTTTAGGGTTGTAATTAGTAATTATGGTCTGTAATTAGTTGCCAATTTCTAGTTTTTTGTTTATTTGAAATTGGGATTTGATTCAAGTTGTGGAGCGAATCGACATGGACAAATTGATGCTTTTGGAGCATTGCAATTTGTGCCAATTTATTTTGTAACTATTATCTCTTGTACAGTCTGATTGTACAGTCTGACTACCTCTATGATGAGCAAACTAATTGGGGAATCATTAATTGGGGGTGTTCTTGAAGGAGGCAAGGTGAATTGGGGTTTTTTTTTCTGGGTTTATTTGAGACTATCACAATGTTTACTAGAATGGGGTTTGCTCATTATATCAATTGAGTCCCTTCTATTGGTGGTGGGTCCAGCTTGGGAGAATCTTTGCCATCCATATCCAACCAATTGATGGGTGTCTCGCCTCTTCTAGTGCAAGTTCAACTCACAATTCCTTTGTATGCAAATCATGGGGGTAAAGAGAAGATGTTGTCATCTTATGGTGTAATTGGTAATTGCTCTTTAACCTACACCTTTCGAGACAATTTGGAACATTTGGTACTTGTTAGTGATATGTGATGAAGTTACAACTTACAACAATGGCTTAATCAAGGCTGGATATCTATTCATTGTTATGTTGTTGACGTTTAGAATAGGGTCCCAATTTGTATCCTGTTGAAAATTATCTTTGACATAGCTAACCCAATCTTCCCACTAGACTCCACCTCATTTGTGGACAAATGGTGGGGAGGTTTTCACAAACATTCTTCACCCTAGATAACTTTCCCCTTATGAAGAATGGAGGTTGGGAGAGAAACAGACCCAAAAAGGATTAGGAAATAATAATCTCAATATTAGCCACAAAAAAATCACTTTGCTGGGGACAAGATGTGCAAAGGATGGATTTTTGTACCATTAATCCAGTTCGAGTTCCAGTTCTGGCACAAGGCTAGTAGATTAGTCTGATTAATCAGGGTTCTAAATCACTGTTTTTTAATTAAGAAAATCCTGGAATTTTTTTTCCCAAAGTTTGACCTCAAAGAGTAAACAGGAACATTATGTCACAAATTTGGATTTTTTTTTAAATCGCCAAGTTTTTGAGAAAAAAACTTGGATAAAAACTTCACCAGATTGGAATGACAAAGAATTCATTTTCCTCATGACCAATTTGAAAATAAATTGTGGGTGTGTGGGTAAACATGGAAACCAACCATAAGTCCCTTGCAATGAACCAACATTCTTCACTTGTTTGAGCAGAGTATGCAAACAAAACAGGTAGATACTAGACAATGAGAACATGGGGAGATGGACAAAGAAATTCAGGAGGACTCAGGAGGACTTCAATTGAAGTGGGAAATGTGAGCCTGATTTGAACATATATGGTGACCGTGGATGGATGTCTAGCTGAAACATTGTGTCAGAGTCCAGACATGGATGACACTTGTTCTAATGTGAAACTCTAAAGTTTCAGTGTCAGTTTTGGCGAGTGAGTCTTAGGGCTTGTGCGCACCCCCAAAATGGGGCCTCGGCCCTCTAACAGTTCTTCTTATATCCAATATAGAGTGTTAATTGTTTCCCCAGCCCTACCCTTAAACCTGAAAAAATTGGACCGTGTAAGGTGAGAGACTATACAAATGTTACCACTTGGGCCAATCATTATGGCCAGCCAATCAGAAGCAGCACCCTTTTTTATTGGGACTTTGGAAGAAAATTGTATCCTGTAGAAATGTACAGGTCCAAAGGTCCAAACTCATTTTCACATTATTTGAAGGCTATACTTCATCCAAATTGCAATGTACAAGCCATTTCACATCTGCAAGTGGACCTACTCTTCGAGCATGCCCAGCCCTCTATTGCATATTAGGACATCCAGTGTGCACTGTTTAGTTTTCCCCCATCCCCACCCATGAACCTGAAAGATGGATAGTACAAAGTGAGAGACTATTTAACTCTCACCACCTGGGGGCCAATCATGGTAGTTGACTATTGAAAAACAATCATTTAGTGCTTATAGGCAGTCATTTCCTGCTACAAATGCACTTGCAGAGCACTACAGATATATCTACATTTTTACCAGCCCAAAGGAGATTCATGGTGTTTTTCTGTAAATCTTCATCCAAAGAGCAGTGCAACCCGGGCCAATTTACTCTGCTGTTGGGCATGATCTTATATCTCAAGCACTCCAATGCCAAGAATTTGTGAAGAGTAATGGATGCAACGATTGTAGGATTGTCACTGCTCAAACTTAATCTCTCAACCATGTTGAATAGGATAAACAAGATTGCATTTTTTGTCAACAAAATGTTTGTGTTGTCCTCAGGGGTGATGGCTCAGTGATACAATCCCTGTTTGGTATCAAAGAAGAAGTTTTGGGTTCAAACCCCTTGGTGATTAGGTGAAAGCTCTGTCATGTGCTCTACAATTGGACTTGACTTCTGAGGTATTGTGGACAACTTGTCAGTTGGGTCTGCTGTTGCATTTCTGAGAAAATGGCATCCCCTGCGAATCTGTTGTATGTCTTTGTCATGATCATAATCATCACTTCATTTTGTCTTGTAAAATGATCATGTTTAAATTGCTTCTGCTGGGCTTTTTGTGCATCTTACCTACGAAATCTACTCATGGATCCTGCCACTTTGATCTATGGCAATTAGTTAACTGTGATTGCAGGCTCATATCATGTTGTCCTTTTGGCTGCAGCTGCTTAAGATGGATGTCTGTGTTGAGAGAACTGTACTGCATCACGTTCAGCCATGAAATTTTTGACAGGTTCACACACTAAGTTACCCCTAGTCTTCGCTTAATGGAGGTGGGTGGTTATTCTATGGTTGGGAAGAACTTGCTCGTAGTGTGGTGGGTTGTCCCTTCTTCTTGTCTTGTAAAGGAAATGAACTTTCGAACAAAAGTAGCAGCATTTCACCACTCAACTTCAAAAAAGAATATTGCATGTTTGATGCCTTGGGTGAACCAGCACCCGCACCACTCCTAGTGTGGTAAAAACTAAAAACACCCAAATAGTTCTTTGGTTGTTTCTAAACATTACAAATGTATATTGCAAATGAGGATTAAATAAGATTTTCCGAGTCCAAATTTAAACATTTCCCAGGTTAAATCTAGCCACTAGGAGGCCTTGCTCAAGAAGTGAAGGTACTAGTTTTGGGTGCTGGGTCGCCTGGTCATATCTAATTGTCTTTAACACAAATGACACCCAAATGAAGATAACCTAAACCCTTCCACCCAAATTTGAAGGATTCCAAGTCACTTTGGTGGTCTCCCAAAGTGGTGCCTCACTGCAACCATCTCTCCCTCACCACCATTAAGATTCAACCAACTCCATTAGCTCTAATGAATGATACAACCAATATTTAGTCTAAAATATTGGACATAAAAAAATCACCTCAATTAGCAGAGAAACCCCCAAATTTGCTTGAAGCAAGCACTGCACATACATACATACAGGACCTCACTAATCATGATAACTCTAGCTAGCAGGGTGTTGGGTTATGCAACACCCACATTTCTTTCACCAATTCTACAGAGATAGACACCTCTTTATATATATATACAAATTATTTATAAATAAAGGGTAGGGGGGAGGCAGACATGGAAAAAATGGAAAAAATCCATTGTAGAAGTTGATACGTAGCTACAAAAAGGTTCTGGGTTCAAACCCACTGGTATGCAGGTTGAAAGCCCACCCAGCCCTCTGCCACTAGTCAGCTTGACTTGGGCGTGCAAATGGCTTGTGAGTCAGGGTCAGCTTCAATAGTGAGAAGTCGATTCAGTCTTTTCAACTGCAATTCTGGGAATTACAGGTACAAAATGGGGCCCAAAAAGACGTAGAATGCAAGCCTCCAGCTGCATTAAAAATTAAAACAAGTGTCCAACAATAGGCTGAAGATTCACTAGGACAATTGATGGTTGGAGAATGATCCACCCACAAAGGAGTCAATTGCAAAAATGTAGAGATCAATGTGTTCATGTGAGTTGCTGCACAGAGAAAAGAGGTCAGAGTGTTATGTGTCATCAAATTTTTGCATCCTTTTTGAAAGTTGATTCCCACTTCATAGTTGATTCCCACTTCACAGTTTCAGCTTGCTCTATAAGGAATCATCTGGATTCTGATGTGTTCAAATGGCATTTAGTGCTTACCAGAAGGCCTGAAAATCAGGCTGACTGAATAAATTTTGTTGATGAATGGGTCCAATGTCGATTCCACTGTCAGAGCAGATCCACATCCCCCACCAGTGTTTCTTCCTTTTTTTTTCATTTTTTGTGATGTAAGCTGAAGTAACGTTCAACCATAAGGTAGATTAGCCAGATTTCTCCCTTGCCAATCCCAAGCAGTTATGTTTTTGTACTGGGCATTGTGGAGACCGGTCAAAGGTAAAATCTCTATTCAGCTCACAAATATCATTGAGTTGGATCTTTACAGCCATTGGTATGAGGTAGAACCGCCCATCAGCGAACACATACCTATCATCAAACACTTTCCAATATGTTACTCATTCCTTAACCAAATTGAGCACTTTTTGTGTCATTGGACACACAAACTGAAGGGTTACAAATGCATTGCACAGGAAGAGGATGAATGGTAGTTTGCTTCAAATGTTTTTGTAAATATAGCTCTAGACTCCTCTCTAGTTCCAGCCTCATATCTTCTTCATTTTTAATATGTTTTGAGTGATTTAAAACTTGATTGTTGTGTCAACTAAGGCTTTACAAAACTTCTTCATATTTCAAAAGCAAAGATGTAACAACAAAAAATTTTAAGCTCAGAATCTTAATTTGTTTTAATTTACCTACCATTGAACATTGAGCTCCCTTACACCATGTTAAAATTGTAATTCATGCGGTCAAACTTGAGTTATTATTTTCTAGAATTTTGGGTTTACATGTGTTTAGATTAATGTTTAGTTTTGCTCACACCAACCTACTGATTGACTTTCACCCACCACTTGTGGTGATTTTAGCTTTCATTTAGGATCTAGGTTGTTACTCATTTATGCATCTTTGCTAGTGCTTTTTGACAAGTGTTTAGTATTTGTTCTGCATGGATGTTTTCTTCCATGTGGTTAGCAAATGTATGTGAGACATACTCTAGACTAATATCTATTATAGTGCTCTAGTTACGACATGTAACGTAGTGATGATGTTGAAAGATAAACATGCACTTAATATAGTCTAAAAAGCATATGTGCTATAACTACAATTGTAGTTTCTTCTTTAATACATTGTTGTTCACCAATTTTGCATGTATTGATCTTTAAACTTGATCACAAAATAAGGTTTAGTCTTTCTTTGTAATATTCTTGTGTATTCAAACAATGGTAGACGTTGAAGATTCACACACCAAACACCCCATAACTTCCACATTCCTTTATTGAATTAAGTGCTAGGTGGAAGGCTAGAAATGTTCTTGGAGCTTCAAAAGCAAAGAAAAATTGTGTAAGGATTCAACCTTCTTTGAGTTTTAAAATGTTCATTCACCAACTTATCTACCCTAGATACCAAAGTTTGAAGAATTAGATTCAAGTTACATTTCTAGCAAAGTAAGACTTTTCAAATTTATGTGTGAAGCATTTTTGGGCAATAATAAACTGACTTTATATTTGTTAAATCCTCCTAACTTATAGGCTTCACATTTATTGGATGAATGAGTATGGAAAAATGGTTTGATCCATTCATCCAATTTATGGATGGAAGGTAAAGTAATGTTATATACACCTTAATAATAAAAGAAAAGTGCACAAAACTTCAATTAAAGATAAACTTAATTTGATTGTATTCACAACATGCAACCTAAAAATCATTTACTTAATTAAAAAATATTCATACAAATTATAACATATTTGAAACACCTTAAAATGTTTGCAATTGTTTCCAAAACCAAATTCAAGCTTCGATTAACCTCAACACACCATAGAAACACATCAACATCAAATGCATAAATAATTTTATCACATGTGAAATTGGTATGGAAGTTGACAATATTATATGTGTAGAACCACAACAATTTTACCTTACATGATCAATTTCCTGTTGTAATAACTTTTTCACTTTATTGATACTCATTGTAGGTCAATTGATTAAATCATTTATCTTGTGATTGTGAAACATCTTTACTTTGTAAATGAAATACATATGTTTGCAAGGGATAAATTTGCCTTTCTTTTTCAAATTTGACAACATAAACACAAATTCATGACAAGTATAATTACATATTACCCCAATTGTCATTTCATATGTCACCATCATCATTCCACTATGAAATGTAATTGAGTGCACTTGCCCATGTTTAGGATTAGAAACATCCTTCATTTGCAAAAATAATAATCGTTAGGGTTTTCTTAAACAACCACCTACTATCATGATATTTTCTACATGGAGTTTGATGCACAATTTTGTTGTTATATTTTGAAATCAGAATGTCATTTACAATTGGATTTCCACCCCAATTTTTACTTGTGTACATGTAGGAAAATGAAATCCAACCTTTACCAAATATGCCACCTCCATGCATGTGAAAACCAACCACACATTTGGAACTTAAGGCTTTCCTTTCGCATAGTTTTTTACATCTCCTAACACACATTGATTTTTGTCATTTGGCAAAACCACATTGTCCTATTAAATATGGCTTATAAATGGAAATTGTCACAATGAAATAACACACAAAAACATCCTTCAATTAATTGGGCAAATTTGATGAGGAAGTGTAATGCATTCAATACATGCATTAAATAGGCCAATCCAATCATCACTTGGACATCTCAAAACTTAATTAAATAGAAAATACCTAGGCCATTATTGGTGAATTAGCTATTCATTTTCATCACCAAAAGGTGATACTCTTCAAGTAAACATTTCATTGCATTCAATATTGATCCATATGGCCTTGACGGTGTGCAAAATAGCTTGTTGCCTTTTGGTTCCAATATGAAGAACTTTAAATGACATTTTGGAAACATGTTTAAAAAAAAAGTAAAGAAGTTGGACCATGTCCTTTAACCAACAATGTTAGCATGTGAACAAGTGAGCTTGCTCATGTGAGGAAGAAGGAATCTTCAAATATATTCCATGCCATGTCATGGAATATTTCTAATATATTCACTTGCCACATGTAAATATTATGTGACATGGAAGAATATTTTAGAACAAGTCATGGAATATTTTATCACATCACATGCCTAGTTTGTTCTAAGAGCAATAACAATTTATTGATTTTGAACATGGGTTTGGCCAACAAAGTTGTCGAATGCAACATCATGTGAGGGTTTGAAGGCAAAATAAAATAAAATGATGCATTTCATCATCCTTAATGCAACCAATATTCCAAATGTCAAAGGCTCTTGGACAATAATTACAATATTCTAATAATTGTTGAAATGGGTGGAAACTACATGCTTGAAAAATATTTGATGAAATTAAATTCTCAAAATATATTAATCATTTGATAAAAGTGTGTTGAAATGGCCAAGGTACTACAATATTATACATAAAGAAACAATATACATGGAAGCATGAACTATGACTATCAAAGGTTTTATTGTTAATATTGACCATAGTTTAAATGGAAAGAAATTTATGAAGACAATTACTTTTATGCCACACTGCTAATGTATATTCACCACAACAAAAAGAATATACATCTATTTAAAATGATTGAAATAATACATAGTTAAGAAAAAACCTTTAAGCTATAATTAAAATCTAAACTTCCTACATAGTCTACTTAGTTAGAACAAGCTTTATAAATGAAAAAATCATAATCAATTTGATGTAAATGCAGTTGTGATGTACTATCACTAGAGTCCAAAGGTTAAAAAATGCATCAACAAACATTAAACTGTGTCCCAAACTCCACGTGCAGTGATGAATGAACTCTTCTATGAACCCATAGAACATGATCATTTACAAAATGTGATACACATTTCTACATTGCACATATGCCCCACGGCTACCCAAAGAAGCTACCAACATTGTGACAAAGTATACACTTGAACATCTAGGGAAATTTCCAATAATAACATCATATCGTTTATAATAATAAAAAATATTATAAATTCGTCCAAACCCAGGTGGCAATACATCAACAAGGGGGGAAACAATGCATTAGAGAAATAAGATGCATGGCCTCCCAATTATTGGAATGATGTTATGTTAATTTGAAGATGAAGGGTCATTTCAACTTCTTGCCACCATAAGTTGTAGGCCAACAACTTACATTAGATAGGTTCACAAAGTTATTGTAATTCATAGCAAGCACATGGGAATTGCTTGAATTAAAAGATTGGCAACCAAATAAATTTCGAACATTGTTTTTACATAAACACTCAAAAGAAAACCATGTTTCTTCTAAAAGATGGTTTATGCATGAGCATCAAGCTTGAGCTTTGAACTTTGAACTTAAAGTTTAACATGATTTTAATCCACCTACATGGATAATGATTTCATTTAGATGAATGTCATTTATGATTTGAATTAAATAAATAAATCATTGGATGAAATTCATCCATGGTTGGAAGACAAATAAATTCAAAATTATTTATATCCATTTTCATTTTTTTCCAAGTATTAATATCTCAAACTTGAATGTCATTTAATAATGATGGATAATGAAATTGTGATAGTATAGGAAAATATGATGATGGGACCAAAATAATTAAATTTTTTGGGTAAGAAATCATTTTCATGAACAATGTCAAGCCATTAAAAAAATATTGTCATGGAATGAGTGTCACCTTGACCCCCCCACCCAATTGTTGTCAACAACATTATATATTTATTTCATGGAAAATTGGGGTGCCTTGAAAATAAATAATTATTTAAAAAATCCGATTGTCATCTAAGATAGTGGGTTGTTTGAAAAAAACCAATTAAGGTGTCTAAAACTGAATTTTAATTTATTTCAAAAACCCATTATCATTAATCACATTACATAATTTAAAGATATTTAAAACATTCAAAACCCATTGTTCTTAACAACATTGGTTAAATTTGAAAAAATCATGGGACCCTTGACAAATAATGAAAAAAAAAACCCATTGTTGCTAATGACATTTAAAAATAAATTTGAAGAAATTTTGGCACTTTTAAGGAGGAGGAGGGAAAAACCCACTATTGTCAACGACATTTAGGTCAATTTGCCCCCAAAAAAAAATTAAAAATTAAAAAATTATATATATATATAGAAACAATGACCATGGGGTGGATGTTAGCATAGTAATGGTAATACATATATATATATATATATATATATGAAAATAAAGGCATTTTAAGCCATAGCCATGAATTATATCTATAATGGAATTTACATTATATTATTCAACAAATGTTATATCATATAAAATTAGATTGTGTTTCATGAAGTTCTAGTTAATTAAAATTATAGAAACAAAATTTATCCATAAAAACTTAATGATAAATGAAACATTCATCCATAATTCTGATGGAAGTTCTATTATTGAAAACATTTAAATGCAAATAAAATTTTCATCCATACATTAGATGAATGAAAAAATTGTTCATCCATAATGAAAATGAATGTTTACATTCATCCCCATGTTTGCTTGTAATTTATTAGTACAACATTCATTTTGCAATTAAATTCTTGGGTTTTACTTGCATGTGTATAGGGGAAAATACATTTTACCACCCCAATTTCCAACTGTAGGCTTTAGGCTCAAGCTCTAGGATCATGTGGTAGCTTTCCTCCTTCTAAAATTGTTACTTCCTTTTGAATTAAGTTAGTACTTTATTGGATGGACCATACAATTGAAACGGGAGGCCTAACAACTACATATTTTCACATTGTCCCGTCGACATAACGGCTCAAGTCATTAGGAAAAAATTAGTGCTTATGGTGCTTGAATGATTTGCTTCAATATTGTACCTAGAAACCTAAGTAACATGGAACAAAAGTTCCATTTATAGACTTGTAAAGATTTATATTTGTTTTGCATTTGAACCTTGTGGTTTTTTGGAGTGTAGGACATCGAATTATAGAACTACGTGGGTAGCATTCAATATGCCACTATTCATCAACACAAATAATTTCCTTCAACTTCAGTCCACCTCGAAATAGTAAAGGCAACAAATTATTGGAATTAGAGGTCAGCTATTACATGGGTACATCTTCGACAATATTAGGTTCATCAACATGAACAATTATTCGTGGACGAGGGACGAGAAAAATTCACACGGTCAAGATGATGGGAATCATTGTTTGCATCAAAAGGATAATCAACGAGTTGTTTAACAAACCCAAAAACCTCTTCACCCTCAAAATACAAAGGGCAATTTGTGAAAGATGACCTAAACATGTAATTTGCCACAACCACCACAAGTCTAGCATGATCACTAGACCTTCAAGCCATTTGCAACAACAACATTCTTACAAGGTCCATGACCAAGTGGACCACCTTGAAAGTACTGTGTATATGATGTAAATTATTTGAAAGCACGAATGTAATCATTGGATGTTGTTGTGTATAAATAAATGCCATGTTTTCCCAACTATTGTAATCGAATGTTATGCACAATTTCTACTAGATTATAAGTGGGCATTTCTGTCAATTCTTCATCATTGTATTTCTACGAATCAAAGGAAAAGAAACATTAGCAAAATCTGAAATGTCACAATAGAGATGGAAATAGAATGCACATTACAAATGGAATTCAAGTGAAAATTGAACTCTAATTTTGAATGCACAAAAGAAAGGAGTCATATTATGTTTGCAAAAGAAATATTCACATGGACCATGAAACTTCACCATTCTTTAACATGAAACTGCTAGAAGCTAAGCAATTACCAAGCTCATGGACACCTACTTCATAAGTAACCCTAGATGAAAGCCACCAACAATAAATTAGAGCATACAAACCATTAACCTCCCCAAGGGATCTTGCATTCTTATAGTCGTGGTAAAGAGTTTATGCTAATCTTGCAACTCAGGTTTGATTAGTTGTTTGGTGTGCATATTGAGCAACTGAGTCCAATGGAATAAACATGTGTGTTCTTTATCAACCATCTTCACAAAAGGGACCCCCAAACCATAAACAATTTTGACTACATTCCAATTGGCTTGTGCGCTATCAACCATGAATATTTTGAAATTTGGTTTTGGAAACCCATGCTTCAACATTGTTTCATTAAACTTTGTCCACGTGTTTTGTTGAACGTTGATGTCCTCAAACTACATGTCACAAATCAATATGGTCATCACTTTACAATAAGTAGGATTGTACACATGACAAGCCATAGTTGTCCAACTAGCAACACACTTCACATGATCAAACATGATCCAAACATTCTGCAAATCCCCTACAAGCTACATTCATGTGACAAGGCTCATTCCACTCCCCACATCATTTATCAACATCTTGAAAATGAACACCTTTGTCCTATAACTTGTCTAGGGAAACAACATTCTTGGATGTAATCATAATGACTCTTGGATTTCAATTCAAAGATATTGTCAATATTGTCACCCCCTAAACAATGCTTGAAAAAAACAACAAAGTTACAAACATTGGGAGAGTTTAGTTCATAGAACTTGTTCTAGATGTGTTCCAATTGCACCATTGAGATGTTCCATTATGTCATCGCTACAATCATCGAACATATGTTTAGCCAATAAGGTAAAATTAACATTCAAGGAAATCACAAATATTTTTGCATCAAACGTGCAATCCACCTCTTTTGCAATCAGCCTTCTAATATTGTCCACAAACTCCTTGCACTTTCCATCTACAACAAGATGTTTGTGAACCCCAAGATAAATCACCACTCTTGAAATAGATTGAAGTCTATGCACAACATAATAGATTCATCCATTATAATCTACGATGCAAAGAGGAGGAACATGACAGAATTTGCATCCAAGCAAGGAAGTGGATGAAGTCAATGTTATCTAACCTATGACTGGAATATAAGTGTTCACCACACCAAAAGATTTCATTGTGAAAGCTATAATGCACAAAGTTTTTATAATCATCTTGAACACAACACAACTGACCCAAGCAACAAGCCTTCTTGAAGTTAAACCCAAAACTATTTTTGATATTGGTTGTGATCACCTTGCACCAAGCATGGCCACCATACTTTCTATCCATGCCTTGCATTTGGGAGGGGTTGTGAGTATTTGGAAGCAATGGCGATAGTTCGAATAAGACATCCGCATCAAAAGAAATCGATAAGAATTGGACTTTGTGAAAAGGTATCTTGTCATAATGCCATTGCATAGAGGCAAAAAACAAGAAATTAGATATTCCCAAAAAAGGTGGAGGGTTATGATGACAACGAGGCACCAAATTGAATAATCTTTTTTGATGATTTCATCAATGAAAGAAGGGGTGTCAAATTGTCACTTGAGGAAGAATCAAACAATTAAACGAAAATAGAAAAGGCAAGAACATTTAAACATTGAAGGACGGTTACGCTAACTTTGTGTTTTTACTTCACAATCTTGATCACAAAACCTATTGTTCATGGTGTCAAGATAGTCTCTTAAAATTTATGAATCAAGTTATCACCAACAATGCAATAATGGCCATAGCCAACCACCCACTATCTCCTTTGAGAGGAGGTCGTAGGAATATAATACAACAAATTTGAGACCAAAAACCATTAGAATCATACAAGACATCCTTGGATATATGTAAAGAACCTGGCTGAAAAATAAATATAACACACAAACATGTTCAAAGATAGAGGTCATCATAGAATCGTCAACCATGATGGTGAAATCCTAGTGTCAAGGGGCATGAAATGTTGCCAAATTACCAAGGGCACAAAGATAGTAGTGAAGGAATTGAGAAGGATATGAAATAACAAAAACACAAATAGAAAGAACTATGATAAAATCCAAGGCACAAATTTGAATAATTTAAAGGACAAAAAGGAGGAACCCATAAAATATGATCCAAACAGGGAGCATGACAAATATGAGATTGGAAAGAGCACAACAAGGATTTGAACTGCATAAGAAAACATCAAAGTGAATATTGGCCAAGGGGATTTTTCTAACACAAAGGTTAACCTTGAATGGTAAAACTCAAGGAAGATTATTGTAACCAAAGATTATTTTATTGATGGAATTTGGTGTGAATAATTAAAATTGGAATGGAATGTTAAAATTGATACTTGCATCATTGAGGACTCAACCAATAATTTTCACAAGCTAACCTTCATTATTTGAATTGCATAAATGTAATGGATGTTACATAACAAATGAAAAAGTGAAGGAAAATGTTCTAAACCATTAAAAAAGATGGGTTGAAAATTTTGTTTGATTCGTTAAACATCAACAACCATAATATCAAGGATGCACTTCTAAAAGGACATATGAACCGAAAAAAGAATGTACCGCCACCATAAAGATGTGGAAGAAAGTTGGTGGCAAGACATTAAAAGAACATGATGATCCTAGGGGAATTGGCAATCAAGTTAACACGAACCAAATTGGTTATATTTACAATGTTAGTGAATGCAATAGAGAAACACTACATAGGGTAATAGGTGGAATAGGTGGAAAAGAGCAATTACATCCAAGGCTATAAGTAGAGCAATTAATCGAGGCAATATGTGTTAGTTCAATGATGATTTGCATGGTCCAAATTCTGGCATAGACTAAACAAATCGTGTGAAATGCTACATGTATGATTTTGTTGGGACAAGATTTCATTGAGGATAGAGGATGTTGCAAACAATAATTTAAAAGCACATTGTGAACGAGTTGCTGACAACATCTAATTACTAGATGCAAAATTAAAAGCCATCAAACACTAGGAATGATAGGAAATATTCATTCCCAAAAAAATGAACTTTTTGACGGAGGAAATATTGAATAACATAATCATGTATGGTATACAAATCACAACACATACTAGGTAGATATGTTGCACATATAATAACATTTATGATGCATTTATGACAACAAATACAACACATACATTTTACACACAATCTAATTGCAATAGGTATGGATGGGGAGCATGATGATGTCCATTTGAAATAACTCAGGTACTTAATGGGATATACATATAAGCATATGTAATAAGAACATGTATGAAAACCCCATATAACACACATAATACTCCACTCCATGTGGTATAAAATTGTGCAATTATAAGCTACATTAATGTTACGCTTATGTTGACAACATGAAAACCTTGATGAACATATGTGAAAGTAATGATAGGGTAACAAATCTGGAAACATATTTAACCACATGATTAACCACAAATTTGATGGTAAATCAACATATAAATTTTAGCACATATGCAATGCAATATATTAACAACATATCCAAGGGGCAACATGTGTAAAAAATAGACATGATGATCTGAAATTCAAATACTTGAAATATTCCATCTGTATGTACCATAAATTTATGTTCCATATGTATGCACCATATGTATGTCTCACATGTGTGTATGTACCATATGTATGAATGTGCCATAAACTTGTACCATAAGTGTTTGCAATATTTATGTGCAATCTAGATGTGCCACATGTATGTACTTAATGTATGTGTCATTCATATTTAAACACCATATGTGTGTTCCATAAATAGCTATGCACCATACATATGTACCATATGTATGGGTTAGTTACAAAGAATTATAATTGTGACACAACCGAATACAATATTCAATACTAAGTTGTTAATTGGTTCAGTGGATGGAAGGAGGTACACTAGGACGCCTTTATCATGAAATATGACACATTTTACACAATTTGGTGTTATTTATGAAATACATTGATTTAAATATATGTGAACATATCAACTCTAAATTTGCCAGCATCTTTACCTTCCAAGAGTTATTGCATGGAAAATGGAACCCATAAGGATTATAAAATTGGCATTATTATCCTAATAACAAAATGCCAAGGATGTGCCAAGAAACTATGAAGGTTGGCAAGGTGATAAAATTGATTTCTCATGTACTTCACGATATTGTGACATCGCAAAGCTGAAACATTTAGATGTGAAACCCTAACACATCCACTGCTGGGTATAACAAACTACAAATAGATCAACAAAAAGAAAAAAATAGAATTGTTCCCCAAATGTAAAGTGTTATCACAAGTCTGAAGCAACCTCCAACACAAAAGTCTAAAAGTGACAAAGTCACAAGTGGACACACATGAAAGGGCAACATAGGAAACTTGCAATGGGGTAAAGGAAAACTAGAGGCCACCCAAGGAGGATTCCAAAAATGTAGGTGAAACATATATCTCAAGAAAAACTTTGAAAGTTTTAGAAAATATGGATTTTAGATCTTGGGTTGGAAAGGAACAACTTGGTCTCTCCACAAGGCAAAAGGCAAATGATGAGGTAAGCATTATAGCCATTTTGATTTCATAGTAGACAAAAAGTAAACAACAAATTATTATCTTTCATTTTCAACCATTGTTTTAAAATATATATTTTATGATAGATTATAACCTAGGTTTGAATTTTCAATAGGAGGTTACACAAGGGAACTTTGGCAAAAAAACACAAGATAATGAAAAAATGATAAATTTCACAAACCACCAATAGTTGATGAGGAATTTCAGGGTTTGGTGATGCTTTTAGAGTACAAATTGAGTGAAAATGAAATGAAATCATTCTCATTGTGCATTTGTGTTTGCAGGAGGAAGGAGAAAACGAAAAAAGTTCAAGGATACAAGAGACCATTCCAAAGGAACTCAATAGAAAGGTGAATCCTCCTCCCTCTCCCATCTATTTTATGAGAAGAAAAAGATATGGATTTGAGTTCCAAGCCGAGCTCAAATTTGGTTACAAATATAGAAAAATCAAGCTTGAGTTCGAATTTCTGTTGATCGAGATCACGTTAATAGAAATTCAAGTTCAGGTTGAATTTTTGTGCATCACCGAACTACTCTTGGCACGGAAAATAAATTGGTGCAGAACCCAAGCTTGGGCTTGAGTCCTTTTTGGACTTGAACCCAAGTTCAATGATGGTTGTAGAACTCGAGCTTGGGCTTAAATCCTTTTTGGACCCAAGCCCAAGCTTGAGTTCTTTTTTGGAACTGAACCCAAGCTAGAGTTCCCTTTTTGGTTTTTGTTCTTTGAGTGCATCATCAAATTACTCTCAATGTCGAAAGTAGCTCAACAATGGTTGCAGAACTTGAGCCCAAGCTAAGGTTCATTTTGGGTTTTTGCTTTTTGAATGCATCATTGAAATATTTTCAATGTTAAGAATAATTTGACAATGGTTATAGGAACCCGAGCTTTTTAGACCCAAATCCAATCTTGTGTGTGTGTGTGTGTTTTTTTTTTAAAATTACATTGCTGAACTACCATGCCATGCTGAGTCATTCTTTTATAACCTTTTTTTGAGCTACATGTTGTCCAAGTTTTTTAATTCATTTTTATTGTTGATGTAGTTGGGTTTGGTAGTGGCACCCATCAGCCTTTGTAATATGACACCGTGCAAGTTCATATTCCATCTTGTTTTAAATCAGTTTTCAATTGTAATGTGATTTTGATTGCTTGATGTTTTCATGTTTAAGACTCACAAGTTTCATCTACTATTCAGATTGTTGATACCATGTCCTTTGAAAAGATAATCCAACCTATTTAAAATGACAAGTTCAATAGCATGAAGATCCTTGACAAGCACAAGATGTCTCCCAAGTGGAAAGTGCAAATGAACATTTTGTTGTGTAGGATGATTTTCATGCTAATTGTGCATCCTACATTGAAGATAAACATTTTGAAGATGGAGTAGGCATTACAAACAAGTTACCATGAAGGAGACAAGGTTTTCTATGTCTTTCCATTGAACTTGAGAAGAGAGGAATAATTTCTGTAGGCATATCAAGTGGGTTGGAATGCCCACTCGAAATTTGAGAATGAGAAGTTTGAAAGCTTCCTTCTTGAGGATCTTGACTTGAGATTCCTTTCTCGTCATATGTTTCTTGTGTGGTATGGCAATCACAAGCTACATGTCTAGCTACCTTATATTCAACATGTCCACAATGACGAGGGTCCTTGGCACATCCCAATGGACTCCCATGGTTTTATGGAATTGCTCATTACCTTGATAGATTTAAATAAGTAAGATTTTAAACTTTGAATCATTTTCAAAAGCTTTGTTTTTCACTAATAACTTGATGTCTCTTGTTTAATGTTGTCAGATTTTCAAGAGATTCCATTTCATTATGTGTTCCCAGGTTTGTGGAGTTGGATCATGTAAGGCCTAGCCTGGTGCATGATTTGTTTTAGATTCAATCCATGGGCATTATTTTGCTAAAGCAATTTTAGAATGTCATGTTAGTGGATGTCTACAAGAAGTGCCAAAACAAATCATGGAAAACCTAGCATTCCCTAACTTCAAAGGCTTTCTTTCAATACATGTACAAGGTTTGGATTTATTTTGTTCTTTCTTCGCAATGTTGAATCATTTTTAAAAAAAATTATAGTTCGTGTTCCTTTGGATTTTCATTAGGTTTTTCACTTGTCTTGATTACAGTGCAAGATTTTCTATGGTTGTGGATGTGGTTGTTAAGCTATATTGTGAGGAGAATTTTAACAATAGAAAGAGGTTCATTGTTAAGCTCCAAGAGTGTATGGAGAGGGCTATGGAGCGGGTGTGCAAGGATCATTACTCTACATTTTGCAAACATCCCCCTATTAGTGATCTCGCACTAGGTTTGAGTTTTTTGAAGGAGATCCAAGTTCATTATGATATGAACTCGAAGCCTAAAATGCTTATAGAAAAGCTACAAATGTTTGTTTACTTGTGTGTGTTTTTAGAGTAGAAGATTTCCTAGCTCAAGAAATGGAATGAATATAGTGTTTTAGTAGAAGTAAACAAATTCCCCAAGCAGGGTTTCTTGGACACTTAGTTTTACAAATGGCTCCACAAACCACTTTTTGGCATTTGGTTTGGGAAACATTTATAACCAATTTTCCATTCTTAATTATTCATTCGAGGCTCATCTATGTTGTGTTAATATTGTTAATCGACTTTTGTAGTTGGAGGTTTAGGTTGTCATCCTATATGCATCTATTGTTTTAGACTTGGGCTTGATTGTGAAAAATCCACCATAAGTGACTTCCCTCTTGTCCTTCTACATTTCGAAGTGGAGGTAGGCTATTTGGGAGACTTGCTTCTATCGATAATTCAAGCCTTGGGATGGCATATTTCAAATAAGCAAGTCTTGTGAACAATATGCAAGAGGGAAGGAGGCATTCAAGAGGGTGTTATATAGTTTGTTTCATGTTCTCACATTATCCATTAGATTTTAGTATCTTTAATTGTCTTCATGTCCTCATGTCTTGTACTTTTGATCCCAAGAGTAGGCTACTTAGGGATGTAGAAATGCTCCTTTCAATCCCCAAAATTGAATTTGGTAGGTTAGTCTTATGGATTCCTTCAAATGATTTTTTTCCTTCCTCATGTTTCTACTCTTGATGCAAATAGTAGAGGATGTTGTCTTCCAAAATGATTAAATGAATAAAAAATGGAATCCTTGATAAATTATTTTATTTTTTCCCTTTGCCCTTTTTTCTTGTAGACATCCTTTTCCAAACCCTATGTTGCCTATTCTTGGTATCGAGAATAATGGATGCAAGTTTTGTAATAGGTTCGCACTATGGTCATCAATCTTTCGATGAACCTACCTTCAAGGTTCCTCAATGTTGTTTTCGTTTGTAGGTATTTCTGTCATATGTTTCTTCCCCTGTCCATGATGAAGAAGATTTCTTCTTGCAAGTGGCCAGAGGAATATGACTGGATCTTGGCCTTCATACATAAAGTTAATTCTAGAGGAATTCCCTTTTGTTCTCCCTTGAAAATGTCCTTTTCCCCTCCTTCGATTCTTACATTTGCTTCATCATGTGCACATCAATCCAAGAACAATGTTAACCTTGTTCTTTCCAATGTTCCAAAAAACCTTCTTGCTTTTTTCATTTCTAGTTCTCCAAAAATTCCCCTCTAGAATAGGCAAGGGGAAGATTATAGTGTATTCGTTTTTAACTTTGTGGAAAAATTCTTGACCCTTGATGGGGCTATGTTGTTTTTCCACCTTGATGATCCTTGCAATCTCAAGGAAATCAAATCGTATTTCAATAGCTACAACTTTTAGATTTGCATGAAGTGGGCAGTTGTGAATTCTCTCCCCCTTGCAAGCGCTGAGGACCTTTCCATGAAGATCTTGGATCATTCATTCTCTCAATCTATACCTTGTTCTTGTTTTCAAACTTCATGTCCTTAAATATTTGCTTATGTAATCTTACAAACCCTCTTGGATCATTTGATTCTATTGGTGAGGAACGTTCATGACACATTTCTCATTAGGAGGTCCTTCCAGTTCTACCTTCCATTTGAAATTTTTTTAAAGAAAGGTATCAATGTCCCAGCAGAGGATGTGTTCTACAATTGGATGGACATGTCTTCCATGACTATGTCCAAAGTAAGAAAGGCATTTCGGGGCGTTAAGGAGGTGCATCCTCTTATGCTCTAGGCCTTCATTGAGGTGTGCTCCAAAATTGGTTCATTTGTTGCATACTTGTTTACATCCACAAGTTTGCACTTTTTTTTTCCATTCCAAAATTCCACATTCAGTGTTGGTTTCCATTTTGAATTCTCACTTCCATTTGTGTTACAAGAAATAACATCAAGGCATGTCATACACTAATAGAAATCAGCCAAAATGTAACCACTCCATTTATGACTACATGCGATTTGTAGTCGTTTGCAACTAGATTTGCGAATATTTGCAACTACAAGACCAACTTTCAATTATTTTGGTCATTTTCACAACTATGATGCAACAATTAGAAATTTCATCCTATTGGTTACATCAATTTTACATTTATTTTCATCCATTAATAAGTTAATATGTCCCATTAGTTGCGATAATCAACAAATTAGTTGCATCCTAAAGGTATTCTACAATGACAAAGGGGTGTATTTCAATGTATGTATTAAAATTATATATATAATATGCATACATATGTATATTGTTCATATAATGAATTTCAAAATTAATATTTGAACTTTTAATTTTTTTATTCAAATCTGAAAATTGATATTTCAATTATAAAAACTGTTATTTCAATTTTTTTAAAAATTATTTGAATTTGAAAATTTTGATTTAAATATGATAGTTTGAATTTAAATTCAAAAAGACTTATTTGATTTAAAAATTGATTTTGAATTCTTAATTAATATCTTCGAATCCAAAAATGAGTATTTTCAATTCAGAAAATTAATAATTGATCATAAAAATGGACATTTTAATTTTGAATATTATTATATGAATATGAACATTTATATTTCAGCTCTGAAAAAATTTCATTTAAATTTTAAATAATCATTTGATTTGAACCTGAAATTTAAATTCCAAATTATTATTTTGGATTCTCAAAATTAATACTTCAAGTCTGAAAATTAGTAATTAAGTCTAAAAATGGACATTTCAATTTTGAATATTGTTATTTGAATATGAAATTTTTTATTTAAATTCAAAAAACTTATTTGATTTAAAAATTGATATTTGAATTTAAAATTATTATTTTCCAATCTAAAAATTATTATTTGAATTTAAGAAACTTTATTGAGTCTAAAAATCAGCAATTTGATTTTAAATATTTTTATTTGAACTTGAAATTTGATATTTGAATTCTGAAGTTTTAAATTTAATTTTTAAAAAATTATTTGACTTGAAAGTTGAAATTTGAATTCCAGATTATTATTTTGGATTCTCAAAATTAATATTTCAATTCATAAAATTATTAATTGAGTCCTAAAATGGACATTTTAATTTTGAATATTATTATTTGAATCTAAAAATTGACATTTCAATTCTAAAATTTGTTATTTCACTTCAAAAAAACTTATTTGATCTGCAAATTGATATTTGAATTCTGAATTACTATTTTGGAATTTTAAATTTATATTTTAATTTTAAAAAATCATTTATTGAATTTCAGGGGTTTTTTCTACAAGTGTTATCCATAATAAATCACTTTTATAAATAATTATAAATGATTATGTTTATTAAATTTAAGTGACACTAAATAATTATTGTTATAACATAGATTTGTATATTATATAATTTATATTTTATATTAGAAGTAATTAATTAATTAAATTAATGTGACATTACTTTAAAATCATTGTAATTACTTTAGATAAGAATTAATTAGTATGTGCAGATTTTTTTGTAATTGAACATAATTATTCACACTCTTTAATTTATAACTTCAAACTTGAATTAAAAATTTGGAAAAATTATAGTGTGGTTAAAATAATTATTTTACTGATTTTAATTTCACGAATTATTATATAATATTATTATTTTCAAAACTTATGTGATTAATCATCTATGATAAATATTTTATAGTAATTTTCCAATAATTATAAATATTAATGTTATGTTTAACAAATTATTGTATTTATAGTTAATAATTACCAAAAGAAAAAAATTACTTGGCCTATAATAATTTTTACAACAATAAATGTAATTATACAGTGAGTAATGTAATTAGTTGAATAATAATTTTTAAAAAATTCATGTAAGAATTTACTCTCAAATAACAATCGTTAATGAATTACTTCTAATCTTTTTTAAATTTAAATATTTAATTTTAAAATTATAGTCATTAATTTAGTTTTACATTAATTATGTTATATATAATTCGATCAGATTCTTAAAAAGTAATAAAATATTTTTAAATAATTTATTTATTTGATTAATTATGAGTTATGTATTATAACTTGTGAATAACTAAATAACTAGTTTATTAATATTAAAAAGTTATTGCTTATTTAAGTAATTGATAATGAATAATGAATATTTGTAATGTATAATTTATAATTTAAATATATGTAAATTTAATTTTTTTATTAACTTAATGATTATTTAATTATTTAGTACTTAAATTTTTTTTAAATCTAAAAATTAAGAAGATGAAGAAAAGGATGAAGAAAGTTTTGGAATTACAACTTCAAAACTTATCCCATATTGTTTGTTTTTTATTCCTATTTTGAACACTATATAAACAAGGGGGGTGTAGCCATCCAATTTCACATTAAAAAATTTGTGCACATGGGATGAGCTAATCAAAGGTTCAACCCCAAAAAATAATAATAATAATGCACAATTTTAAAGTATTTACTTCCCCAACCTACTTATCCTATCTAGCTAGGTAGGTACCTAGTTTGACCTACCCATCTAGGTTGACCTATGTACCTACCTACCTAAGTATCTACCTATATGAGTAAGTATTTAGCTTAGGAAAGTAGAACCTACTTACTTACCTTTTTTACTTAAGTAGGTAGGTAGGTAGGTAGGTAAGGATTATAGGCACCTATTTATGTACCTACCAACCTAATATTAATTTTTTTATTAAATTAATTTTTAAAATGTTGCGTGGCATATTTACATTGGATCACATGTCATAATATAAAATCATCCAAGTATTTGAATTGAACGTCCTAGATTATTTCAAAATAATAATATAACTCTATTTTAAAAATCAAATATTAAGACATGTAGTAACACATGATTTGCCTTCAATTGTGACCAAAATAGTTGCATCTTAGTCGCGTGTGACAATATGTATACAATGGAGGCAAAGTATGAAATGTATTTTTTGACTTTTTATTTCATACAATACCCTTTGTCATTTGTGACTAGTTTATCACATGCGATTTGTCTTAGGCGACTAAAAGGATTTTAGTTGCAAAATGTCTCTTGCGATTAAAATTTAGTCGCAAAGAGTAGTTGAAAATACATGCTTTTCTTCTAGTGATACCCTTTGCCATCACATTCTTGCTTTGGAACCTAACATTGACCTTTTTGTTGAAGTGCTGGAACCATTGGTTGAAGTTCCCTCTCTTGAGCAATGTTGCCCTACTATTGACCTTGACGACTTTGATTCCCCATAGCCCAAGCACTCCATAAGGAACTTGGATTGCGAGTAAGTTTTCTTACATTTCAATTTTGTTTTTCAATTTTTCTTTTATTTATCTCTAAGTCATAATCTTTTTATTTTTCCAATTGCAAAGGTTTTATGCTTTTCTTTGTGAGGGAGTTCCTAACCGGTCCTCCCAGGCTCTTCATATTGCCCTTATATGTGGAGGATGAGGCCCAAGCCCAAGCAACCATGGTATCCCCACCAAGGATTAAGAATCAACTTGGGTATGATCATGATGTTGGAGATTTTGTAGATGATGAAGCTTTGAAGTGAGATAGGTTTATGTTTTTTACCTCGAGGGTGGTCCGTTGAACCATGAACATTTATGTAATCCTATGGTTGGGTGGAGAGTTCTAATAAAAATTTGATTTGCTTAGTTATATTCGTATGAATTCATTCTTAAATTAACATTTTAATTGTGCGAAGTCATGAAACTGACATCCATCTCTAACAACTATTTTTAACAAAAAAAGAGAGAGGATATACATGTTGCTTTGAATCATTGCCCAATTGTCTAAAGAGCTACAATTTTGACATTAAAATAAATGGTATCCACAAGCATTTACTTTTCACATTTCCAACATGCCATCAATCTCTCCAAATAGGTTTATATGTAACACGTGCCAACACACCTTGGCATTTTTTTTTAAAACAATGATTTAGATGCTTGAAGTGATTCATATTAGCCAAAGAGAACTAGCACCCACAATTGCACCATCCACTAAATGGTTGTTATTATTTAGTTGTGGATGAATTTCATTTGAGTTAATATTTAATTCACATTGGTAACCAATTTTGTATGTATATATGGTTTATACTTAGGTAATGTCAATATATGTTGGAGTTTTCCCCAATCTTCCTTCATCAATATGTCTAAATCCCCATGCCTTCATTTTGATTCTTTTGGACCATATTTAGTGATGCATTCAATATTTTAAAAGATACTAAATAATGTAGACTTCCAAGTTCTTAAGTCAAACTCTAATACAAGAGTATAAATCTCAAATCTAAATACCAATAATACTAATATGCACCAATTATGGAATATTAAACAATACTATGAATATGTTTACTCCACCTTGCAACAATTATCATATTGTATCTTCATTAAATTGTTTTTCAAATAATGCCATCAAAGGAATACTAATGCATATAGAGTCCCATCATTGTTGTATTTTTGGAACCCTTCTATATCAATTGGTGTGGAATTCCACTAGCACTATGAGAAAAATGGGTGTTTTGTAATTAGCCTTGCAACTCAATTTTTGAATTGCAGAAAACACTTGCAACTCATTATATTTATATGTTGTGAATGCTAACAGATAAGTTGCAGGAGTTGTAGAATTGCAACTCATCATATATATAGTGCAACTTATTGTAACTCAACTGTAATTATGTCAAAACAACTCATTTTCAATTATTATTCAACTCCATTATAACTACACCCATGATGTCATGCTGATGTCATTAATTGTCATCCATTTATTAAAATATGACACATGACATTATGAAAAAATTTCAACAAAAATTATTATTTTTGAAATATTGATTTCCATCGTCCATTATGATTGTTAATGGCGATCCAAGATTGGACACGTGGCACAATAAAAAAATTACCACATGGCATATCAATTGTGTTTTGAAAAAAATAAAACTATTTAAATATTTATTTTAGTAGCTAGGTAGGTTGTACATAACCATAGGTAAGTAAGTTGGTAGGTTTTTAAACCTACTTACCTACATATTTACTTAGGATCTACCTATAGGAAGGTAGAAAAGTAGGAGCTACTTATTTACCTAGATAGGTAGATAGGTAGGAAAGCACAAGATTAAGTGCACTAAAAAATAGCCATGATTTTTTTTTTTTAAATTTATGTTTTGCCTTTAGGTTAAGCTTTTTCAGCTCATCCCAAAATGGCACATGTATTTTAATGTGAGAACATAATAGAACAAGCCTTCTTTATATAATTTGTAACATGAAATTTGAAAAGAAAATATATGGGTTAAATCTTTTAGTTGTTCATTAATTGCAATTGAATTGCAATTATAACACTTAAGTGTTCAAGGTATGTCAAATTCAAGGGGAGGGTTCCATTGTTTTTCTCTATTTGAACAAAACTTGATCCCCTTCTATTAGCGTGTCTAGTGCATTAAAAATCGTCAAAAATGGAATAGAATTGAGGAAATTATGGCCCCTCAAAGTAGAGGGGGTCAATAACTCAAAAAAACAAACCACCAAATGCTACAAAAGTCGGTTCCCAAGACCCACAAATTGTTTTGTATGTTGTTTTGTTGTTATTTAAGTTCAAAGATGATTTGTAGAACTTTAAGTGGCACTCCTATAACATTTTAAATCATTTAAAATGAATAATAAATTAAAAAGTTATGAGGTTTGAAAGTAGGAATAGTTCCCAAAAAAAAAACATGTTTTGTAAGTTGGAAAGCTTATTTTTCTTCTTGTTATTTTTTCATTACTCATTTTCCTTTGCATTTCAAAGATGATTTCTAAAACTCGAAATAATGTTCTCATAACATTTTAAATCACTCAAAATTAAACACATATGATGAAGATATAAATAACTGATGAATATGTATCCTTATTAAGTTATAAATAGTTGTATTATAATCATAACATAGTCGAATAATAGTACTTTAGTAGTGGCACACGAGTGACCATACTAATCGTATCAATGGGAATCATAATTGAAAATCGGTTGCAAATGTATCTTATAATGGGTGGTGGAGATGTGGACACGTGGCATAATCACATTAGGTACATTGTACATTAATTGCAACATAGTTATTATTTTAGTGACACATTTATAATAATTTAAAAATAGTTGCCACATGCAACAACAATGCAACTCCTTAAAAAGTCAAACATGGTTGACTACATATGTATGTACAATGTGTATAAATTACCATATAAAAAACCCATTTTCAATTCACTTGCAATTATAATACAATTAACTAATTTTCTAACATGACAATTTATTTATTAATACACCATATTTATAAGGGGATATTTGCATAGTAGTTGTAATACCCAAAAGATAGTTGCATTATATTTGTATACGAATTGATTTTTGAGTTTTAGTTGCAATACAATGTGGTTTTGGTGGATGCAATTTCTCATAGTGTAGGAACATTATCCTAGTTTGATCCATGCCTTGGTACAAAGAGGTTGTATCGAAAATGAATCTCATAGATTTTTGTAGATATCCGCCTAACACATACCTCCTAGGTTTCCACGAAAATTCTTGTTCCTTCCATTCACCATCACTAAATAATGTTTTTCACATGTAATGAAAAGAACTTAGGACATTGTCTTCTTTTAAAGAAATTTGTGCAAGCAAGTAAATGAATTCTTATTATATTTTGCATGCTTACAACCAATTGATTCTCTCTATTTGAAGTTTTATGGCTAGTCTAAAACTTCCATTATTTTGTTCAAAAAACAATTTACATACACCAAACTTCAACTGCATACAAAGTTTGTGATGTTTCAAGCCTTAGCTTTCAGTAGTTCAATCTATGTTTAATGCTCAAAAAACCCAACTTTGGAACTTTTGAAATTTTCTTTTCAATCAATAAAGCTTTAGGTCTAAATGGAGTTTTTCACAACTATGTAATATACAAATTTGGATTTGTACTTGTCTATAAATTCTAGGCGTCTTACTTCTACTTCTTTTGAATATCAACAATATCATTTATTTTTGTGTCACATAGTGAATAGAATTAAATTTTTTGGGTGTGTTGGTCACATCATTGGAACCCATTTTTAACCTTGGTGTTGTTGGTTCTATGTCTTCCTCATTGGAATCCGTCATGGTATTTTCCAAGCATGGTGTCTTTACTACCATGTTTTTTTCTTCGTCATTTAACTCCATCATTTCGTCATTTGGGCATGCTGTGGAGTCTTCCTCATCCACCTCATTGCTAATTGTATTAGCTTCCATTAGCTGGTTTATTTCCCTATTGTAAGCAAATATTGGTGCTTCATATGGATCATCCTTTACATTCAAATCATTTATTGGCCATTTTTAAAAAAAGATTGAATTGTTTATTTTTTTGGGTGCTTGGAGTCCTAGGAAGTAATTGCACTGTTAATGAAATAATGTTCTGAAATTTTGATTTGTCAAGTTTATTGTCCATGGATTGTCTCCATGTGGTTGTGGCAAGCTGCTCAAAACCTTTAGGATAAATTTTTTGATCATTGTCCCATGTATCTTGTAACCCTGCAAATGATTAATAGATGCTTGGTATTTAACCTCTGGCTGAAACTCTGCATCTACACTCTTCAACTTTTTTTATTTATAAACAAGTACAAATCCAAATTTGGTGGTGTTTGAAAAAAGTATTGTGAATATGGATATTATAACATGATGCAAATGAGAAGTTTTATCCTAGGTTATTTTGATTGAACCCTTCAACCTCAAAATAAAACTAAATTGAATGCACAAAATAACCCACGTTTGGGAACATGTTCAGTTGGTGACATATTTGTCATCGTCCATTCAAATTCTACATTTAAATCGAACATGACAACCATTGGTTTTGATTGGACCATTTGGTTGGGATTGGTGAATTTGGAATAGTAGCATGTGACAAAACAACTTTAAATGGAAAAATAACTACATGTGTCTCAACAACCACAAAATCATGTATTTCATTATTTGTTTATGAATCATGATAATCATTTACTACTCTAATATGATATTTTCAGTGATTATTTGTTTTAACAATTGTGTAATGGATTTGTTGAACAAACAATTTCAATGTTCAAGTTTAGCCTTCATTTTATTTCATTTTTTCATGATTGAATATTTCCTTTTGAGATCACATACTTTGAACAAATAATCATGTTAACACGTCTATTAAACCATAATTTAATGCAAACAATGGGATTTTGGTTCTTCCTTCATTTGTTGGCATATTGTTGTTTTTGACTATTATACATGTTTTGTGGTTTTGGGGCTGGCCTTATCATTCGACAATTCATTAGATGTTTTGACACTTTGTTCCTCAATTCTTATGGCACCCAAGTTTGCTCACTTGGAGTTGCACATAGTTGTCTTGGGGGTTTCATGAATTATGTCGATAGTAAGTTGCTAAGGGTTACCAAATCTTTTGTTAACAAATCATTCACTAAGCTTGTGAAAAAATGTTTTAAAATTAGTTTATTCAAACTTGCGCATTCTTTGAAGAAATCCATGGCATGTGTCAATGTTGTCCAATTATAATCTTCCATATCTTCCTTGGAAATGTTTATAGTCTGTTTGAATAATGCAAGACTTTCTTTGTTTGTCTTGATATTCGCCCATCACCATGCGGCCCATGCATTTGTTTTGTCAATTGGCCTCTTCCATTTTGTTCCCCATGTTTTGATTTCTAGCAAATGCTCTAGAGGGGACTAGTTGGGTGTCATTTTTTGGATATTCCAAAGGGTTTTTTATCATCTCACATATTTTATCTAGTATGCTTGAGACTAATGTATATTCAATCATAGATTCCAAGGTGTTTGGTGTGACAATTGGTGTCAGTTTTCTTTATGCCATTGTAGAATAGAGGTTTAACAATTGCAAACATGTGGTAGAGGTAGCAAGGATGTAACTAGGTAGTACGGGGGGAGAGAATGCAAATTGAGGTATATATCATGCAAATTAATAGTAGAGGGGGCAAGAATGTAATTATTTGATTGTACAAGTAGCAAAAATGGTCCTAAATGCAAGAGGTTGAAATAGTGAATGAAAATAAAAAACAATTTGAAATAGTATAAACAATGTAAATTGTTATGGGCAACCTCATTTTGTTTCAATTCCTAATGGGCACATGCTTCTTGGTGGTAAACATGTAATGTTTGGATTGACACATACCTTTTGGTGGGTCAATAAGTTTATATGCCATTGAATTGGATTTAGTTTAACATTCTATATGGTTTAGATGTTGTAGAATTTAATATACTTCATATTGAAGAAATACAAAATATGACTTGAAATATGACTTTAACATTTCATGTGTCAAAAATTTCAAAATAAACCAACATAAATGTTTTCCACCCTATATTTTTTGTTCAATTTTCACAAAAAAATGTATATTGCCAACATTCATGAAAAGTTCATCCCTTTTCATTTGTCATCCAAAATTTCATCCTTGAATATATTTCATCCATGAACACATGGCAAAATATTTTTTCACGTCACCAAATATTTTGTCCCATGTGTCGAATAATATTTCCAAACATTCCATTGACATCAACAAAATATTCCAAAAAAGATTCGTTCATGGTCACTTGTTCACACACACGAAACATTATACATGTCTCTGACCATGCAATCATAAGCAAATTAGAAAGAGTATCACTTATTAAGTTTATTATGTCTACCGTATAATGGATCCTTATCAATGAGGGGGGCATGCATGTATCAAATTTGGACTATGTCAATTCCATTCCAATTAACTTAAAAGACATTGACACTATTTACATTAAAACATAATAACTTGTTGGGCACCTCAACCTCTATTAAGTTCGGAAAAGAAAATAGTGCATTGATGATCACCCTTGTTAAGTTGTGGGCATTGGATCCTTTAAGAACATGTTTAAGTAAAAGCAAAATAGGGATGTGGCACCAATTTTGAATAAAATGGCCATGAATAGAAATCCAACTTTAATTATCCAAGGTAGAAAATGTTTTCATCACATATCAACACCACAAAATTAGCTACTTCAATAAGAAACTTGTTAGTTGTTAACACCTATTTGTGGACGTGCTTAACAATTGCCAACTTACTATATCTCTTTAATGCTTATGGGGGGTCCTTTTCGATTTAAAATTTGAACTTTGTTTGAAATCACCATAATCAATCATGATTTCCTTTGTTAAATGGATAAAAATAGATGCATCTTTTCATCATTTCATTTTTTTTTCTTCAATTATTCCCCACTTGAACATGTTAAAAATAAATAAAAATTCATTGAGACATTTTGTTGTTTAACTACATCATGTTTTATCTTGGTGTAAAATTTGTGCTTGGTATGAATTCAAACAACATAGAAAATAACCTTAATTAGCTCCCAAATAATTATAGCAAATCACATTTCTTGGAATTTTTAGATTATGTAGACTTTCTTGGGTTTCTTTTTGGGATATAGATGGACACTACAACAAGACCATGACATTTCCGCTAATAACATGGCATTTACATTGATTATAAAATCAAGGCTATTGGTTTAAGATGACTTATTTAATATTGAATCCTTTTTATGAGCTTGAAAGGTAGGCGTGTCTAAACATTCAAGTTCACAATTCAATTTGCATTAAATCTGCATTACAAGAGAATTCTATTTTGAAAATTTTGGGCAACTCATACTTGTTCAAATATTTTGTTGATAATTTCCAAGATATATTTAAAGCTAATTGCAAAATGGTCTTTTAATCAAGGACCATGTTTTCATGATGATTGGATTTTAATATTACATTTGATTTGTATATTTCTTTCTTGTTATGAGCTTGTCTTGCATTCTTTTCCCCCTCTTGTAATTTAACAAACTTTTGTTTGTCTTTAGAAACTTCCTCTTCAAGTTTTGATGTTAATCTCATCTTTTGCGAGTAGTGGATTGTGAATGAAACAACATGATGATGTCATCATGTTACTTGCAATTATCATATGCAAGTTGGTTTCCCCCATAAATTTTTTGAAAATCTTTGAGTAATCCAAAAGAATTTTCCACAATAAATTAAAGTTTCCCCTTTTCTAATTCTAATTATATAGAGTTTCAAGAATGGAATGGTTACCCTCTTTGTGTGGAGTCATTATCCATGACAAGAGAATGCAACTTTTGTCCCATAATAGGTAAGGGAGGATGTCATCAAACTTGTTGGATCAAAAGGCTCTTTAAACCACACATCTTCATATAATGTGAATTTTTGCAAAACTTTAAACATCATTAGCACTCATTGACATTCCCACAATTGATTTATCACTATTTGAACAATCATAGAGTACCCCTTGCCTTGTGGGAGGAATAATTAGTTGCAAAAGCACCTACAAATATAACAAATTTGAATTCACATGTATTCACCAACAACACCATGCATGCTAGGTAATCTACACCATGTCTTGAAGTTGGCCATCACATTTTGCATTTCATTACTAGTTGACTAACAATATGTACCTAATTAAATATTATATCTTTTAAACTACATCCTCTTGAATATTGTATTCACTACATAAATGACTTCACGTAACACAATACCTACAATGGATCAAACCACAATGAACAACTACAACAAATCAAAATATTTGCACTTGTACCATCTTCTAAAATGCACATTTGTTGTCCTTTTAAAAAATGAAAGGTCAAAGTTAGTGCAATATCAAATAGTGTATACATCATTGTTTTATTTATAGCAAATTTAGTCCATTTACACTAGGAAAATGAATTTTTTTTATAGAGAAAACCACTTGTGTACAATGACATGTGAAAGTTATGATCTGGCTTTCATCATCAAATTTGATGATTTCAAAGATTAGAAACCATGTAATGTAGTGATATACTTGAACTCTTTGCCCAAGAATTCAAGATTAGACACCATTTGGTGCGTGTGCAAGGAAACTAAAATATATAAAAGTTGAAAAGTTGATCTTTTTATATATTGTATGTCATCTTCATTTGGTAAAAGAAAAGTTGTTAGTTACACTGAAAAAATCCTTGAGCTTGTGCACTAAACGATCAAACAATCTTACAACAAGAATTGTAACTACTTCCAAATTAGGTGTATCTCTTAACACTGATTATCATTTTGACAATAATTATGAAGTATGAATGTGTTTACCAAGAGCTATGAACACTTATGACAAGGCCAAATTATGAAATGAAGAATTGCCATAAAAGCACAATGTACATAATAAAATGTAAACATTAAACATAACAAGATGAGAAAGAAAAGTGTTTTGGGAAATATGATATTAACACTATAAGTAGGCAACAACATGATTCTAATGAGAACATAAAATATGAAATAAGAAATGTTAAGTGATGACACCTTCTCATCATGACATGGTGTGGACAACTAAGTGATAAACTATTTAGAATTAGGATGATGATAATGTGGTGTTAGTCTTTTTAATTTTGGCCCCAATCACTTGGTGTTGGGTGAAAATAAGTGGCTCATTACTTTATGCCAAAAAAAATTACAAATAACTATAAAAAAACTTTGATGTATTGAAAATGAAAAGAAAAAAATCAATTATTAATATGATGATAATCTTTTATTTTATTATTAAAATGTCGAAGAACCCCATTTTGAAAATAGATTTAAGTAGATTTTTAAAAAAATGCACCAACTTGCAACAAGATTTTTGGTTTTGCAAAATGGGTTGCAAAAATATGATTTTTAATTTGTTTCTATTTTCAAATTAATGAGAATTTAGAAGATATGTATTCTTAAACTGTGCATATTATAATCATAATATATTAAACTTCTAAAGTAAAAATAAATTTGAACGCCATATTGATAAATTAGTTTAAAACATATTTTTAGCTTACTTTTATGATACTAAAGTTTTTCAAAAATTATATACAACTTACCATAAACTCAATGGAAAAATGAATGATCTAATATGTATACTTAAATTTTTTTAAAAATCTATTTTGTGTGACTACATGTCAAAAATTGTTTCAAAAGTTTGAACAAATTACTTTTAAAAATTTACTTTACCTTGCCGACACCTTGTTAACCACTATTTTTATAGTCCACCCATCTCCTAGTGTGACCGTACCATAAGATAAACTTTTAATAAGTTAGCTCAATAACTTATCAAATGAACATAAATTATGATGCATTGAACCACAACACTATCACATGGAATAAAGTCATGAATCACTTTTGACAAATGTTCAACTTGTCAAAAAATAGCTAATGCACTTTAAAATATTCAAAGTTGTGGACTTGAACCTACCCACTGTTGTTTTGAACTATTATATAACTACATGTAACACTTTTTGAAAGCATGAATTTTGAAAACCAACAAATAAGTCAAGATAACCCAATTTGTGACCAAAATGATGGTAAAAAGGAATGTGATTGTTAACAAATACAACAAAAATGCAAATTTGCCAACTAATACATCCAAATTTAACACCTATGACTGAATTTTAGTACTTGCAATCAAATTAAAGTTATCAACTATAGTGAAAAAATGCTACATTGTGTGATTGAACATGGCAAACAAATGCTAGTGATGCAAATTTAAATAAACCTACCATAAGATTGGTCAAAACAACTTTTTAAATGTAGAATATAAATCCTAAAAAATGACCAAATGGCTAAATAAATTGATACAATTGCAATACTTTAATGCAAGGAATTGTGTAAAATTGGTAGAATTCCACTACAATGAGAGGTAAATCAAGAAATGGTGTTAAACTCCACACATAGGTATTCCCATTAGTGGATAGGCTTTACGAAATTGTGGACTATAGTCTAATATCAATGTTTACAATCTATGATCTCGTTTGATAGCAAGTGATGTTCCCTTGAAAGGCAATCCATCAAGTTTCAACATTGAAATCATGTGTTGGATGGCTATTCTTTTTCAAAGATCAATATGACAAAATAATTCAAGCTTGACCCAATATAATGTCTTTCTTTTGGCATCCACACAACGACGAAATTCCTTCCCAAATATGCCATGCCTCACCCTAGTATAGATCCTGCAAGAGTAAAAATGTAGGACAATGTTATTATACTATAGGTCATCATATTGTAACATTTAATGGTGGAAAGAATTCATCATGGTGTTCATTAATGGCCAACTAGCTTCATTCATGCATGTTTTTATGCTAAAAGTAGGGTGCAACCTTGAAATCAAATCCTTCACCTTGTGAAAAACTAGTGATTGTCAACGTCATGAAAATGATATTCATCATAGTGCATCATCTTTCACAAGGAGCCTCCATTCCATCATAGTATATAGACCAACAGGTGTCTAAGTAAATGGCATAAGATTTGACACAATTTCATGATCATAATGGCAAGCTAATGCATGTCGTTGTCAAATCTTAGAAGGCACCCACAACCACCTATTTGAGGGAAGGTTCATTTTCATTTTGTAACAAACATTCTGCCAAGGGAAGTGAATGAAAATGCATGGATTTTTTTTTCAAAAGTTGTGTGCAGAGAGCGCAAGCTATTTGGTGGAAAATTGGATCTCATAAGATTCACGTCAGAATAAGGCACAGATATCAAGCTCGGATGTGTGGACTAACTGCTAAATCCTAGCATCAATCTGCATTAGAAGCCAAAACCTGAACAAAAACGGGAGATATTAGAGAATTCCGTAAAGTCACCCTGTCTTCTCCCTGTCTTTGGGCCTCCTTTCACCCCCTAACCCCTGTTTCAGTGGTATCCATAAAATAAGGAAATTTGATTAAATCGGGTATAAAATGCTGGAATTCAGCATTTAATTCACAAGGTTCGAGAGGAATTATAGTACCTGTACAGGTGGAGCAGTGAATATATACGTAGTAGCAGTGGAGGCCCTCAGCAGTGGAGGCCCTCACATTAAAAGAAAGACAGTGCGAAACGCTGTTTATCACAAAAATTGATGGTTTTCTGAGTTTCACCGCCCCCCCTAATGCAAATGTCCTTTTTGGCATGTGTTTTTTGAATCTCACCCTGTTTATGACCAAACGCTGGGTTCTGGTGCTGTGTTTTCATTACTTTATGGATGACTCTGTTGTCGGGCTCATTAGTCAGAGGAGTGTGATGAGCATCTGAATTATCTGCTTAAAAGAGATTAGAGTTTTGCATTTCTAAGATTGTGACTGCACAAGCTTATTCTAATCTCCAAATCATCTGCATTAGAGTTTTGCATCTTTGAGTTGGTTGGGATTTTAGCATTTCAACTAGGATTTCTCATTACTTCATTTTTTCAATTTATTGATAAAAAAAAGTTAGGGATTTTTTCCCCAAAAGCATAGAAAAGCCTAGTCGAATTTACATTACCAAAAAAATATTTCTGAGTTTTTTTGTTGTTGAAGAAACAGCAAAAAATTGTCAGAGAAAAAAAAGACACTGATTTCAACCATGCATATGTTTGAGGTTTCCTTGGCTAAGTTAAGTGTGATTGCACTTCGATGACTTCCTGCAATCTGAATGCTTTAAGGATCACCCTGTTTATGACTAAAAACTTATAACTCATCTCAGGGTTAAATGTTGCCGCAATATGCTGATATTGTCTGGTATGCAACCCCTAATTTCAACTGAGACTTGGGCAAGAAATTAGTGTTTCAATGGATGTGCAATTCTTCATTTTCATACAAAAAACTAAACCGAAAAAACTTTTTTTTGACAAAATAGAACAAGACTTGGTTCATCCATCTGAAAAGCAAACAACTGGTAGTGTAGAGGTAGAGGGCCCTATATGATAAATCATAACATTTCAAAACACATATATTTATACAAGGATTTCCATTTTAGATTTGGAAGCAAAAATTTGTATGATTACCGACATGGTTTACATGTTAGAACTTTCATGACATGGTTTACATGTTAGAACTTTCATTGCAATATTCACTAAGTGATTAACACACCAAGCTACTTAATCAAGCTATTCCAAAGGACCCACCTGACCTCCTGTCAACAACCATAGATGCTTGAAAGCATGGTGACAAGCTTTGCATCATGGGCTCCACTACTGATGCTCTATTATTATGACTCCAAAAGTCGTAAGTGAAGTATGTGCACTCTTGGAGCCCCCCTTTGCAAGGACATCCAAAGGCATAAAGAAAAGTGTCCTAAACTTTGGATTGGTACTAAGGGTATCTGAAGAAGGCTTTTCTCAAAATTCAGAATCCCCAAGGATGCCCAAGCAACCACTATGTGACCGAAACTGTGAAAACTAGCAATAATTCTCCCAAAAAAGAAACTGGACAAAGCAACAAGGATTTACTTGGCATATTATTTGGTATATAATTTGAACCCACCCTCTTGTATGGAATGCTTTATATGGAATTGTACGGAATAGTCGTTGAATACAAAGGGATCGGCATTGGCAAATATCTAGCCAATGTTGATGATGAGAATAATGAAAGATGTTGGGAACTGATTGTGAATCATCATAAGGGGCAACCCCCCTCTCCCTCTTTCCCCTCTGCAAATTTTGAAGTGGTGTTCCCTACATAATTAATTCGAGTAGAGCTAAAGGAAAGGCAAGGAGTTTTGCTAGAGGAAGAGCTCTTAAGGCAAGGGGAGGAAGATAAATCACAAGGTACACAAAAGCCTCCAAAACCCAAGGATGTAGCTCATCAAGATTTCTTGTGGAGCAAAAGGAAAGGTAAGAAATCTTAAAAAGGCAAGTGTTCTCAAGGCAAGGGGAAGAAGAAAAATCAGGAAGGACACAAAAAACAAACTCCAAAACCCAAGGATGTAGGTCATTAAAATTTCCAGTGTTGGTATATCCACCAGTGCACCATCCCTCGGAAATCCATTATGACTAGGAGATGGATGAACAACAACTGAGTTACCATGGTTCCACCTTGATAACTAAACCCTCCTAGTTTCACCTGACACTACCTAGGTAATTGCATATATCAGTAGGTAAGTACTAAAGGTATGTAGGTACATAATGTAAGTGGTTACTATGTATGAAAGTAAGTAGTAAAAATTAGCAAGGAACTTAGTTGTTACTAGGTGATCGATGAAAGTGTTATGCAGGCATATTGGTTTTTTTAATATATCCTTGAGTAAGGGTACATAAAAAATTTCAATTTATTTATTCATTGGGCAAGGGTATATTACCTAGCACTCC